>Ga0172373_10000114_pt1 | contig 115921 bp, 109 predicted proteins | sample Lak10m_2_FD_114546 | JGI IMG/M metagenome (GOLD analysis project Ga0172373, IMG submission 114546) | Freshwater microbial communities from Kabuno Bay, South-Kivu, Congo - kab_092012_10m | ecosystem: Environmental > Aquatic > Freshwater > Lake | place: Democratic Republic of the Congo...
GGCGCTCGGCGTCGACGAGAAGTGGGTCTACAACATCGTCAAGCAGGTCGGTAACTATGGCGAGAGCTTCGAGCGCAACGTGGGCTCAGGCTCGCCGCTCAAGATCGCCCGCGGCCAGAATGCCCTGTGGACCAAGGGCGGCCTCCAGTACGCCCCGCCCATCCGCTAATGGGCAGGCTCGCAGACAAGTGCAACCGGGATTTGCCCGGTTGCACGGGGGCAATTCCCTCATACACTGAGGGCAAGGTGGCATCGGCAAGACAAGCGCGGGGAAACCGCGGCGGGCAGGGGGAATAGCGTATGGCAGTCGAGGCACTCGGCTCGGCACGACGCGTCAAGGTCGCACCCTGGAACGACCCGATCATTCGCGGCTGGGTCTTCCAGATCGTCGTTGTCGGGCTCGTCGGGCTCCTGGCCTGGTATCTCGTCAGCAACACCATGGAGAACCTGGCTCGCCAGAAGATCGCGAGCGGCTTCGACTATCTCGACCGCGAGGCGGGCTTCGAAATCGGCGACACGATGATCGAGTACTCGCCGGCCAGCACCTACGCCCGCGCCATCTGGGTCGGCATCCTCAACACCCTGCGCGTTGCCGTCCTCGGTATTATCCTCGCCACCGTCCTCGGCACGCTGATCGGTGTCGGCCGACTGTCGCCCAATTGGCTGCTTGCCCGCATCTGCGAGTGGTACGTCGAGGCCTTCCGCAACGTGCCGCTGCTGCTCTGGCTTTTCCTGTTCTACAAGCTGATCAGCGAGGCCTTCCCGGGCCCACGCCAGGCGATCTCGATGCTCTGGAACTCTGTGTTCCTCAGCAATCGTGGCGTCTATTTCCCCGTGCCGATCGCCGATCCGATCCACAAATGGATGGGCCTCGCCTTCCTGATCGGCATTGCCGGGGCGTGGCTGGTCAACCGCTGGGCCAAGCGTCGGCAGGAAGCGACCGGGCAGCCCTTCCCGTCGGTTTGGGCAGGGCTTGCGATCGTCGTCGGCCTGCCGTTCGTGGTCTGGCTGATGGGCGGCGCGCCACACCACATGAGTTGGCCCGAACTCAAGGGCTTCAACTTCACGGGCGGCACGGTTATCCAGCCGGAGTTCACGGCGCTGCTGGTCGGCCTCGTCCTCTACACCTCGGCATTCGTGGCCGAGATCGTGCGTTCCGGCATCCTGGCTCTCCACAAGGGGCAGAGCGAGGCCGCTGCCGCCCTCGGCCTGTCACGCGGCCAGGCGATGCGACTTGTGCTGCTGCCGCAGGCGCTGCGCGTCATCGTCCCGCCGATGACCAGCCAGTACCTCAACATCACCAAGAACAGCTCGCTCGCGATCGCGATCGGCTATCCCGACCTCGTCGCTTCGGTCAACGTGACGATCAACCAGACCGGACAGGCGATCGAGAACGTGCTGATCATCATGGCCGCCTATCTCTCGGTCAGCCTTTCGATCTCGGCCTTCATGAACTGGTACAATAAACGCATCGCCCTGAGGGAGCGCTGAGAATGACCGACGACGCCTTGCCCGTCGGCGAACGCCGCCAGCTTGCTCCTCCGACCGACGATTCGGGTGCCTTGGGCTGGGCGCGCAGGAACTTGTTCTCAAGTTGGGGCAACGGCGTCACGACCGTCGTGCTGATCGCGGCCATCGCCTGGATCCTGACCTGGCTCCTGGAGTGGGCGCTGTTCACGGCCAACTTCACGGCCACAGCCGGCAGCGAATGCCGCGGCCAGGGTGCCTGCTGGGCGCTGATCCGCGAGAAGTTCCGCTACATATTCTTCGGCTCGTTCCCCTACGAGCAGCATTGGCGCCCCCTCTTCGCCGTCATCGCGATGCTGGCCATGCTGGTGCTGAGCGCCGACCGACGCATGTGGAACTGGCGCCTGCTCGTGATCTGGGGGGTGGGATCGTTTGTCACCTTCCTGCTGATGTTCGGCCAGCTCCACATTCCGCTGACCCTCTTCCTTGTCGTGGCGCTGGTCGTCGGCGGCGTCGGCGTCGGCATGCGCAAGGGCATCGCCCGAGCCGGCGAAATGAATACCTACCGTGCGCTCGCCGCCGTCGGCCTGGTCGGCCTGGCCCTGCGCGTCGCGGGCATCCTGCCGGCGTGGAGCCTGGCCATCGCGCCACTCAGCTTCGTCGAGACCAGCCTGTGGGGTGGTCTGCCGGTGACCATGATCCTGGCCACCTACGGCCTGGTCTTCGCCTTTCCCTACGGCATCCTGCTGGCGTTGGGACGACGCTCGAACCTGCCGCTGATCAAGGGCCTGTGCGTCGGCTTCATCGAGCTGATCCGGGGCGTCCCGCTGATCAGCCTGCTGATCATGGCATCGGTGATGCTGCCGCTGTTCCTGCCCTCGGGCACGACCATCGACAAGTTCCTGCGTGCCCAGGTTGCCGTCATCCTGTTCGCCGGCGCCTACATTGCCGAGGTCATCCGCGGCGGCCTGCAATCGCTGCCCAAGGGCCAGTTCGAAGCGGCCGATGCGATGGCACTCAACTACGCGCAGAAGACGTTGCTGATCATCCTGCCGCAGGCGTTGCGCGTGGTGATCCCGCCGTTGATCAACACCTTCATCGGCTTCTTCAAGGACACCTCGCTGGTGCTGATCATCGGCATCTTCGACTTCCTGAACACCGCCAACCAGGCACTGGTCGATCCCAACTGGGCCGGATTTCCCGGCGAGGTCTACCTGTTCGCCGCGTTCGTCTACTTCATCTTCTGCTTCTCGATGTCGCGATACAGCAAGTATCTCGAACTCGAGCTCAACAAGGGTACGCGCCGCTAGGCGCTGCCAGGGAGCACATCATGGCAGCACGCGCCGCGCGCGATCTTTCCGACGTTACCTCGGTCATCCAGCTCCGGGGCGTCAACAAATGGTTCGGCCAGTTCCATGTGCTGAGCGACATCAATCTCGACGTGAAGGAAGGCGAGAAGATCGTCATCTGCGGCCCGTCCGGCTCGGGCAAGTCGACCTTGATCCGCTGCATCAACCGGCTGGAGGAGCATCAGCGGGGAGACATCGTCGTGCACGGCGTCACGCTCTCCAACGACGTCAAGAACATCGAGGCGATCCGCCGCGAAGTCGGCATGGTCTTCCAGTCCTTCAATCTCTTCCCGCACCTCACCATCCTCGACAATCTCACCCTGGCGCCGATCTGGGTGAAGAAGACGCCCAAGAAGGACGCCGAGGAAATCGCAATGAGCCTCCTCAACCGCGTGCGCATTCCCGAGCAGGCACTGAAGTATCCCGGCCAGCTCTCGGGCGGCCAGCAACAGCGCGTGGCGATCGCCCGCGCTCTGTGCATGCGACCCAAGATCATGCTGTTCGACGAGCCGACCTCGGCACTCGCCCCCGAGATGGTGAAGGAAGTGCTCGATGTCATGATCGAGCTCGCGCGCGAGGGCATGACCATGATCTGCGTCACCCACGAGATGGGCTTTGCCCGCGCCGTGGCCGATCGCGTGATCTTCATGGATCGCGGCGAGATCGTCGAACAGAACGAGCCGGAAGAGTTCTTCGCCAATCCGCGGAACGAGCGCACCAAGCTCTTCCTCGGCCAGATCCTGCACCACTGAGGGATCGGGCGGAGCGCCTTGGCGCCGCCTCGATCGACCGCTAGAAGACCGGGCATGAGGATTCTCGTCACCGGCGGCGCCGGCTTCATCGGCTCGGCTGTCGTGCGTCACATCGTCCGCCATACCGACTGGACGGTGGCCAACGTCGACAAGCTGACCTATGCGGGCAACCTGGAATCGCTGGCCGAGACCCGCGACAGCAACCGGCACCGCCACTACAAGACCGACATCCGCGATCGCCCGGCGATCGACGCAATCTTCGCCGAATTCAAGCCCGAAGCCGTGCTGCATCTTGCCGCCGAGAGCCACGTCGACCGGTCGATCGACGGGGCGGCGCCCTTCATCGAGACCAACGTCGGCGGCACGTACGTCATGCTCGAGGCAGCGCTCGCCTACTGGCGGACCCTCGACGAGGCCGCGCGCACCCGCTTTCGTTTCCAGCACATCTCGACTGACGAGGTCTTCGGCTCGCTGGGACCGACCGGCCGCTTCACAGAGACCACGCCCTACGCGCCCAATTCCCCCTACTCCGCCAGCAAGGCCGCGTCCGATCATCTCGTCCGCGCCTGGCATCACACCTACGGGCTGCCGACGCTCGCCACCAACTGTTCCAACAACTACGGCCCCTATCACTTCCCCGAGAAGCTGATCCCGCTGATCATCATCCGGGCGTTGCGTGGCGAGAGCCTGCCGGTCTACGGCAAGGGAGAAAATATCCGCGACTGGCTCCATGTCGAGGACCACGCCGAGGCGCTGACCCTGGTGCTGCAGAGGGGCCGGCCGGGCGAAACCTACAATGTCGGCGGCGACAGCGAGCGCCGCAACATCGACGTCGTGTGCGCGATCTGCCGCCTGCTCGACGAGATGCTGCCCGGCAGCCCCAATCGGCCGCACGAGCGGCTGATCCAGTTCGTCACCGACCGTCCCGGCCACGACGCCCGCTATGCCATCGACGCCGGCAAGATCACCCGGGAGCTCGGCTGGCGACCGCGCCACGACTTCGATGCAGGTCTGCGCGACACGGTGCGCTGGTTCCTCGACAACCGTGGCTGGTGGGAACGCGTGATGAGCGGCGCCTATCGCGGCGAACGGCTCGGCCTCAAGGCCTAAGAAAGAACCCTGCGGACGACCGCCGCCACCTCGTCCACCGCTTCCATCTTCATGTGCGGCCCCATCGGCAGGCTGAGCACCGTCTCGGCCAGCTCCTCGGCGCGAGGATAGCAGCCCTTGCCCTGCTTCAGGTCGGCGTAGGCTTCCTGGAGGTGCGGTGGGATCGGGTAGTGGATCAGCGAGCCGATGCCCTCTTTGTCCAGCGCCTTGATCAGATCTGCGCGGCGCCTGGTGCGAACGACGTAGAGGTGCCACACCGGCTCCGCCCATTGAGGAACGCGCGGCAAGCCGAGGCCGGGGATGCCAGCCAGCTTGTCGTCATAGCGCGCGGCAACCAGCCGGCGACGCTCGTTCCAGGCATCCAGCTTCGGCAGCTTGGCGCGCAGGAAGGCTGCCTGCAGTTCATCGAGCCGCGAGTTGAAGCCGCGTTCGAGGTTCACATACTTCACCTTGCTGCCGTAGTTGCGCAGGGCGCGCAGCCGGTCGGCCAGCCGATCGTCGTCGGTCGTTACGGCCCCGCCGTCGCCGAAGGCACCGATGTTCTTGGTCGGGAAGAAGCTGTGGGCGCCTGCGTCCCCCAGCGAGCCGGTGCGCCGGCCGCGCACCCTGGCACCCTGGGCCTGCGCCACGTCCTCGATCACCTTGATCCCGCGCTTCACCGCCAAGGCCGCGATCGCGTCCATGTCCGCCGGCTCGCCGTAGAGGTGCACCGGCATGATCGCCCTGGTGCGCGATGAGAGCGCCGCCTCGATACGCTCGGGATCTATGTTCGGCCCGCCCGCTGTCGGTTCGACGGGCACGACCCTGGCCCCGACTGCCGTTACCGCGAGCCAGGTAGCGATGTAGGTGTTGGAGGGCACGATCACCTCGTCACCCGCGCCGATGTCCCAGGCGCGCAACACCATCTCGAGCGCTTCAAGGCCGTTGCCGAGGCCGACGCAGTGCTTCGTGCCGCAGAAGGCCGCGTATTCTGCTTCGAACGCCTCGACTTCCTTGCCCAGAACGTACCAGCCCGACTCCATGACACGTGCATAGGCCGCGTCGAGCTCGGGCTTCAGCTCGGCATAGACCGATTTCATGTCGAGAAAGGGGATCATGCCGTCCTCGCAGCCGCTTCGCGCTTGAAGGCCTCGTAGTCACGCAGGTACTCGGCCTCATTGTAGAGCGTCGAGGCGATCACCAGGATCACGGTCTGTGGCGCAAAATCCGTCAGTTCGTGCCAGACGTAGGGGCCGATGTGGAGCGCCTTCCCCGGATCGTCGAGCACGACCGTCTCCCGAGTTCGGCCGTCGTCCAGGTGGACCTTGCAGGCCCCGTTCATGACCAGGGTCACGAGATGCGATTCTCGATGGCCGTGGCGGCCCCGCCACTGCCCCGGCGCGATGTGATGCAGCCAGAACAGGCGGCGCGGCGCAAAGCCCAACCTGTCGTCGAAGGCCAGGAAATTGATGCTGCCGCGTTCATCGGCGGCGCCGGGGATCGATATCCATCGACAGCCACGCGTCCTGAGCTCGAAAACCGTCATCGTTGCATCGCCCGCAGCTTGCGCCATTGCATGTAGACCACGCCGCTCAACGCCACGAGGCCGCCCACGATCTGGTAGGCGTTCGGCATGAAGCCATACGCCATTGACCACAATACGGCGAAAAACGGTACCAGGTTGACCCAAAGCGACGCGATCGCCACGCCGAGCCGGCTGGCACCGACATTCCAGAAATAGCCGCCCAGGCCGCTGGCGAACAACGCGATGACCAGAAGCTGCGTCCATGCCCAGCCGTCGGCCACGGCAAACGGCGAGCGGTTCCACCCCAACTCCACCAGCCCCAGGCTGAGCAGGCCCATCCAGCCCATCGCTGATAGCGAGGCGACGAAGGTGCGATGGAGCTGGCTTGCCCGATCGAACCAGGCCTGGGCCTTGAGGCTGTAGAGGGTCCATAGCGCATTGGAGAGAAGAACCACGATCTCCCCGCCGCCCAGCGTCACCGTGCCGGCTCCGAGCAGGCTGCCCGACGCCAGGATCGCGCCGCCCAGCAGGGTAAGCGCCAGCGCCACTCCGAAGCCCGGGTCGAAGCGCAGGCCCGTTGCCAGCCGCACCGTGACGGCCGAAACCAGCGGGCCCGCCACCTGCACCGCCGCCGCCGAGATCGGATTGCTGAACTGGATGCCGAGCGTGTAGAGGCAAAAGAACGTCCCCATCATGAGGCCAAGCAATGCAAACCGCTGCACGCCGACCTCGATGCGCAAGCTGTGCCGGCCCTCGACCGCCAGCAGCAACACCGCCAGGACCGCCGCGGCCGAGGCGGTGCGGATCGCCGACATCGGGATCAGGTCGAAATGCTCCAGCATCACCTTGGAGACCGGCACGTTGGCGCCCCAGCTCGCACCCACGAACACCATGGCTGCGAACGCCCCCAGCAGGTGATGGCGATCTCGCGTCGTCATCGCCGCGCCCGCGCCGCACGGAGCTGGCGAAGCTGGAGACGGGCGATGGCGCCCAGCACGATGACGCCACCCGCAAGCTGTAGCCAGCTCGGCTCACGCCCCATCAGGGCGGCCAGCCCAATGGCGAAGATGGGCGCGGAGTTGGCGAACAGCGAGGCAACCGGAACGCCGACCAGCGAGACACCGGTATTCCAGAGCAGCACGGCAACGGCCACGCCCAGCACGCCGATCCAGGCCACCATGCCCCATTCCACCGGCGTCGGCGGACGCGTCGGCCAGGAGATGCCACCGCCCAGCCACACGCCGGCGCAGACGATGCCCAGCAGGATGCTGGCGACCGTCGAGGTCAGCGCCGAAAGGGCGATCTGTCCGCGATCCGACAGCCATTGCTGGGCGCGGATGGAGTACCAACTCCAGCAAAGCTGGGCGATGACCAGCAGCACCTCGCCGCCTTCGAGCGCGTAGGCGCCGGCGGGGCGCGGTGTGCCCACCACCGCCACGATGCCACCTGCGACCACCAGCACAAGGGTGACAAGGAAGCCCGGCGGCGTGGTGGCGCCGTGCATCAACCGCGACAGGACGGTGGCCCAGATCGGGCCGCACATCAGCACGATGGCGGACGTCGCGGGATGGGCATGAGCCACGCCGAACGTGTAGAGGACGGAAAACGCCGTCATCGCTGCGCCGAGACGCAGCAATCGTTGCCAGTTCAGCGGCCGCGGCGAGGCGGCTGGCGGTGCGCTGAACCATACGGCCAGCCACAATACCGGCAGACCGAGAATATAGCGCGACCAGGAGAGCAACCACTTGTCGTAGTGCTCCGCAAGCGCCGCCAGCACCGGGATCATGGAACCCCAGATCAGGGCAGCGAGCAGAAGCACGATGGTGGCGCGTTTCTGCGCCCCGACGGATGACGTCATCGCCCGCGTACCGCTCAGCGCGTCGCGCGGCGGCGCACCGCCTCGTAGCCCACGCGGCAATCCTTGTAGACGTCGGGCTTCTCCGTCGAGACTCGCGCCTCGATGACGCCCGGCTGCGTCAGGCACAGGTCGAGGATCGCCTCGACCAGTGTCTCCTGCAGGTTGAAGTGGCGGCACCTGGCCAGCGCCACGATGCCGTCATGCACGACATCGTAGTTCAGCACGTTGGCGATCCTGTCGCCATGAGCCGTGGCCGCAGCGCCCAGCAGTAGATCGACGTTCACCACGACGGTCTGCGGTCCCTCCTTCTCGAAGTCGTGAATGCCGATCGAGACCTGCAGCCGAAAGTCGCGGATGAAGATGCGGCGTTCCATCTCTGAGGTCATGTCACTTCTTCTTGTCGAAGGCGATGTCGCGCGGCCGGCCTGTGAGATGCTCGCCGCTGTCGACGATCAACGTGTCGCCGGTGAAGCTGGGAGTTGCCACGATGAAGCGCAGTGCGCGGACCAGATCGTCGGTCTTCACTCCGACGCCCAGCGGATTTGCCGCGTGCTGCTCGGCAAAGCGCGCATCTGTCTGGCTGCCGCTGCGCAAGGTGAGTCCCGGCGCAATGCCGGCCACGCGCAGCCGCGGCGCGAAGGATTGGGCCAGCAGGGTCGTCAGCCCCTGCTGGCCGATCTTGGAGAGCGTGTAGCTCAGGAAGTCCGGATTGAGATTGAAGAGCTTCTGGTCGAGCACATTGACGACCAGTCCGACTTCGCCGGCCGGGAGCCGCCGCGCCAGCGCCTGCGACAGCAGCAGCGGCGCGCGCAGGTTGACTGCCATATGCAGATCGAAGTCCGCAGCCGTGACCGTCGGCGCCCGATCGAGCTTGAAGAGGGAGGCGTTGTTCACCAGGCAGGTGAGCCGCACGCCACGCGCCCGGCATTTGCCGATTAACGCCTCGGCCTGTCGCGCGGACGCAAGATCGGCGCGCACCGCGGCCGCCTTGCCGCCCGCCTTGCGGATCGCGGCCACGGTCTCGCGCGCACCCGACGCCGAGCGATTGTAGTGCACGAAAACAAAGAAGCCGTCGTCCGCCAGCGCCAGGGCCAGCGCGCGGCCGATCCGCATCCCCGCCCCCGTGACCAGCGCACCTTTCATGCTGCGACACCCATCCTTGGTGACTGAAAGAACGGCAGCTTCTAGCATGTGATTATGAATTCGTCCCCGTTTGAAACCGTCGACTGCGTTGTGATTGGCGCAGGCGTCGTGGGCCTTGCCGTGGCCCGAGCGCTTGCCCTTGCCGGCCGTGAGGTCATCGTCGTCGAGGCAGCCGAAGGCGTCGGCACCGAGACAAGTTCACGCAACTCCGAAGTCATCCACGCCGGCATCTACTATCCCAAAGGCAGCCTGATGGCGCGCGCCTGCGTCGCGGGCCGGCGTCTGCTCTACGCCTATTGCGCCGAGCATGGCGTCTCACATCGCAACTGCGGCAAGCTGATCGTCGCGACCGACGGGGCCGAAAGCGGAAAGCTCGCGGAGATCAAGGGCCGCGCCGAAGCCAACGGCGTCGAGGGCATGCAGTTGCTGACGGCGACCGAAGCTCAGGCGCTTGAGCCGAACTTGAGCTGCGCGGCCGCCCTTCTGTCGCCCAGCACCGGGATCGTCGACAGCCATTCCTACATGCTGGCACTGCAGGGCGATGCCGAAGGTCGCGGCGCGATGTTCGCCTTTCACAGCCCCGTCATGCAGGGCCGCGTCGGCGACGACGGCGTGGCGATCGAAGTCGGCGGCGCCGAGCCGATGAACCTGCGATGCCGTCTCGTGGTGAACGCGGCCGGCCTGCACGCGCCGGGGCTTGCAAAAAAAATCGCCGGCATGCCATCCGACCGCGTCCCACCCGCGTACTACGCCAAAGGAAACTATTTCACCTTGGCCGGACGCTCCCCCTTCTCGCGCCTGATCTACCCCGTCCCCGTGCCGGGCGGGCTTGGCGTGCACATCACTGTCGATCTCGGTGGCCAGGCGAACTTCGGCCCCGACGTCGAATGGATCGACGCGATCGACTACACGGTCGATCCGCACCGCGCCGACAAGTTCTACGCCGCAGTCCGCCGCTATTGGCCCGACCTCAAGGACGGCACCTTGCAGCCAGGGTATGCCGGCATCCGCCCCAAGATCGTTCCGCGGGGAGCGCCGGCCCAGGATTTCGTCGTCCAGGGGCCAGCCGACCATGGCGTGCCGGGGCTGATCAACCTGTTCGGCATCGAGTCGCCCGGTCTTACCGCGTCGCTCGCCTTGGCCGAGCAGGTGCGCGACATCGCGATGGCATGACCCTGGCGCGCCGAGGTCTTTTCGCCAGCGCCCTCGGCCTGCTCGGCGGCTGCTCGCCGGCGGCGCTCCTCAACACGACCGTGTCGCGCACAGGCTATACGCTCGAGAGCGATATTCCCTACGGCCGCCATCCGCGGCAGAAGCTCGACATCTACATCGCCGAAAGGCCGCGCACCGACGGCAAGTGCGCCATCTTCTTCTATGGTGGCTCCTGGGAGTCAGGCGCCAAGGGCGACTATCTGTTCGTCGGCCAGGCGCTGGCGGCGCGCGGCGTCACCACGATCATTCCCGACTATCGCGTCTATCCCGAGGCCCTGTACCCGACGTTCATAGACGACTGCGCTGCGGCGACGCGATGGGCCGCAGACAAAGTAGGTACCGAGAAGCTCTTCGTCGCCGGCCATTCGGCCGGTGCCTACATCGCGATGATGCTTGCCGCCAACACGCCCTATCTCGCCGTTGTCGGCGTCGATCGCTCGAAACTCGCAGGCGGTATCGGCATCGCTGGCCCCTACGACTTCCTGCCGCTGACATCGCGACGGCTGCAGGAGATCTTCGGCGGGGCCGACAGGCGCGAGACGCAGCCGATCGTCTACACGGAGGCGCCGCTGCCGCCGATGCTCGTGCTGCACGGCGCGACAGACAGAACTGTGAAACCCTACAACAGCGAGCGGCTCGCGACGGCTTGGCGAAGGGCCGGAGGCAAGGCCGAGCTCAAGCTCTACCCGGATGTCGATCATGTCGACATCGTCGGCGCCTTCTCCGGCCTCTTGCGCCAGCGGGCGCCGACACTCGCGGACACGCTCGCCTTCATCAACCACGCCTGATCCGCTTTGCGGAAAGGATATCCGAGATGCGATCCGTAGGCTAGCGGCCGCCGCGCCGGTTCGCTAATGCTGGAAAAATATCCAGCGAGGAAACGGCAAAGATGATCAAGACGCGCTTCACGGAGATGTTCGGTATCAAGCACCCGATCGTGCAGGGCGGCATGCAGTGGGTCGGCCGCGCCGAGCTGGCCTCGGCCGTCTCCAATGCCGGCGCGCTGGGAATCCTGACCGGCCTCACCCAGCCTACTCCCGACGATCTGCGCAAGGAGATCAAGCGCTGCCGGGAGATGACGGATCAGCCGTTCGGCGTGAACCTCACCATCCTGCCGACCCTCGTGCCGCGCCCCTACGGCGAATACATCGACGCCATCATCGATTCCGGCGTCAAGATCGTGGAGACGGCAGGCAACAATCCGAAGCCGTTCCTGCCCAAACTCAAGGACGCAGGCGTCAAGGTGATCCACAAGTGCACGTCGGTCCGCCACGGCATCTCGGCCGAGAAGGTCGGCGTCGATGCGATCTCGATGGACGGCTTCGAGTGCGCCGGCCATCCGGGCGAAGACGATGTGCCGAACCTGGTGCTCCTGCCGGCTGCAGCCAACGTCATCAAGATTCCGATGATCGCTTCAGGCGGGTTTGCCGATGCGCGCGGTCTCGTGGCGGCGCTGGCGCTGGGTTGCGAGGGCGTCAACATGGGCACGCGCTTCATGGCAACCAAGGAAGCGCCGATCCACCAGAACGTGAAGGAGAAGATCGTCGCGTCGGACGAGCGCAGCACTGCACTTATCCTGCGCACCATGCGCAACACCAGCCGCGTCTATGGCAACTCGATCGCCAGGAAGGCGATCGAGATGGAGGGCGAGGGCAAGACTATCCAGGAGATCGGCCCGATCGTGGCCGGCGCCAAGGGCAAGGTGGTCTACGAGACCGGCGATATGGAGCACGGCATATGGTCGGCCGGCACCTGCATGGGCCTGATCAACGACATCCCGACCTGCAAGGAACTGGTCGAGCGCATCGTCGGCGAGGCCGAGGCGATGATCCGCGGTCGCCTCGCCAGGGCAATCGCTGCCTAGCTAGACCTTTGGGCCGGCGACGTTTCCACGCACGCCACGCGAGCCCGAACAGAGAAGGCAGCAGGCAGCCGCCCGCGACCACGATGGCGATCGCCGCGGCGAAGCAGTTCCAGCCCTTCCGTGTGCCGACGACGCACTCCCAGTCGACGGCCATGGAACCCAGCGCCACCAACATGACGGGGTTGGCGAACACCGCTGCCAGCCAAAGCTTCCAGGCTGGTGCTTCGAGGCCCGGCTTCCACTGGCAGACGAACGAGCTGACGGCCGCGGCGGCGACGAACGCCAGCACCATCAGGATGGCGAACTGCGCATTCGGCAGGAGCGCGCCCACGGCACCGCTCACGGCGACGGCGCCGATCAGGTGACCCATGGTGAAAGGATGAAAGCGCAGCATGACCTCATGCGGCGATCAGGCGTGCGACCGCTTCGGGATGACTATCCAGCATACCGTGGTTGGCCCCGGCAAGCGCCTCCATCCGCGCGTTGGGCAGCAGCTCGAGCAGGCCCCGACCGATCGCACGGACGATTTCGGGGCTCCTGTCGCCGCAGGCTACCAGAACCGGCCGGTCGAAAGCCCGGAGCTCGGCCTCGGTGGCCGTGTCGTTGAAGCTCGAGCGCACGTCGAGCGCGTTGCGCGGGGCATTGGCATCAAGATAGGCGCGCACCTGTTCGGGCATCCGGGCAAAGGCTCCATCGCCGAACCAGTAGTCGATCATCAACCGAACGACACCTGTCTCGCCGGCCAAAGCGCGGCCGGCATAATCGTCGAAGTGAGCAGTCGCCGGATCGAGGGCGGCCCGGTCGCCGGTGAGCTGTAGAGCGCGGAAGAAGACCGGTTCGAGCAGCACGAGGCGCTCGACGGTCCCCGGCCCGGCTTGCAGCGCCGCCTGTACCGCCACGACACCGCCATAGGAGTGTCCGGCGAGCCGCACGGTCTCGCCGCAGGCCTCAGCCAGCCGGGCCACGGCAGCGCCCATCAGGGCCGTACGGCCGAGTGGCGAGTCGGGAACCCTGTCCGAGCCGCCATAGCCCGGTAAATCGACGGCCAGCAAGCGGAAACGGTCCCTGAGATGCGGCACCACCCGGCCCCAGGAGCGGCTGTCGCCCGGTGAGCCGTGGACCAGCACCATTGGCGGCCCGCTGCCCTCCTCGCGGTAGCCGAGCTTGCTGCCATCCGGCAACACGATCTCCGCCATGTCACTTCGCTCCCACAATCATCAAGGTCGAGGTGCCGTGGGCGAGGACCTTGCCATCTTGCGACAGCACCCGCCCTTCGCACGAGATCACCTGCCGCCCCTGCGCCACCGCCCGTGCCTCGGCGCGGCCCCGCCCGGTGTCCGGGGTGATCGGCCGCGAGAAATTGCCCTTGGTTTCAATGGTGACGTAGCCCGCACCAGCCGGCAGCAGCGAGTGCCCCGCACAGCCCGTCACACTATCGAGCAGGGTCAGCGCCCAGCCGCCATGCACCGTGCCCATGGGGTTGAGCAGATGCCTGCCGGGTCCCCCCTCGAATGCGGCAAAGCCGTCGCCGACCTCGGTGATCCAGAAGCTCATGGTCTGGGAGATTGGCGCCTGGGGCAGGCGACCGTCGATGATCGATCGGAGGATTTCCTTGCCTGATCGGCCGGATGTCTCCTCCGGCCGGGCCAGCCCGTAGCGGTGGTCGATCATTTGACTTTTCCATGTATATACATTAGATGTACATACATATTACTATGACCAGAAGAGTACAACCCCCGAAATCGCTGCGCGCCGACGCCCGGACGGCGATCGAGAGCTGCGCCGGCTGGAACGCCCGCCTAGCGGCGCGGCGGATCACCCAGTTCCTCGAAGGCCGCCTCGAAGGCTTGGGCCTGAGCCTCGCCCAGTTCGGCCTGATGGCCGAGATCGCCGCGGCGGCGGACGACACGATCACTGCGCTGGCGGCGCGTATGGGCCTCGACCAGTCCACCCTCTCGCGTACGCTGCGCACCCTGGAGGCCGATGGCCTGATCGAGATCGCGGTCGCCGACACCGACCAGCGTCGCAAGCTCGTGTGGCTCACCGAGAAGGGGGCCCGGCGGCTCGAGGCGGCCCTCGCCGCCTGGCGGCAGGCCCATGTCGAGCTGGGCAAGGTGGTGTCGATCGACAACGTCCACCGCCTGGCCAAGGAGAGTGCGAGGCTATGACGCCCGGCGCCTCCCTGCTCGACAGCCGCACCGCCTGGGTCACTGCGACCGCGGCGCTGGTCATCCTCACCCTCTGCTACGGCGCCCCGCTGGTATCGGTCGTCGCCATGAAGCCGATCGCCGTCGAGCTCGGCACCTCGCGCTCGGGTCCCGCCGGCGCGGGTTCCATCGTCTATATCGGCGCCGCGTTCGGCGGCATCGCCGCGGGCTGGCTCGCGGGCAGGCTCGGCGTTCGCCGCGTCGTGATGTTCGGCGCCTCGATGGTCGCAGCCGGCCTCGCCCTCTCCGCCTCGGGCGGCATGCTGGAACTCTATGCCGGCCATGGCGTGCTGATGGGCCTGTTCGGCACCGCCTGCATGTTCTCGCCGCTCATCACCTATGTGAGCCGCTGGTTCGAGCGCCGGCGCGGGGCGGCCGTCGCGCTGATCTCATCGGGCCAGTCGGTGGCCGGCGCAATCTGGCCGCCGCTGCTGCAGCTTGGTGTCGACAGTGTGGGCTGGCGCTGGACGATGCTCTTCTTCGCGGGCCTCGTCGTCACCGCCGTTGCGGCACTGACGATCGTCTTCCTGCATCCGCCGCCCGAGGAGTCTGCAGCGGCGGCGAGTGCCGCCGACCGGCCGCAGTCGAGCGGGCCGGTGCTCGGCATGCCGCGCAATGCGCTGATGATCCTGCTGATGGCCGCAGTATTCTGCTGCTGCGTGCCCATGGCGGTGCCGATGCACCACGTCCCGGCCTTCTGCAGCGACCTCGGCATGACGCCACAGTACGGCGCGGCCATGCTGTCGGTGCTGCTGGGCGCTGCATTCATCGCGCGCCAGCTCTGGGGCTGGGTGGCCGACCGCGTCGGTGGCCTGCAGACCTTGCTCTGGAGTTCATTGGTGCAGGCGACAGCGCTCGCGGGCTTCCTGCTGGTCAAGGACGAGGCGGCCCTGTTCGCGATTTCGGCCGTCTTCGGTGTCGGCCTGTCCGGGCTGCTGCCAGCCTATGTCATCGCGATCCGCGAATACTATCCCGTCGAGGAGGCCAACTGGCGCATCCCGACCGTGCTGTTCGCGGGCCTGCTCGGCATGGCGACCGGCGGCTGGGGTGCGGGCTTTCTCTACGACGCCTACGGCAACTACCTGCGGGCCTTCGCCATCGGCATGGGCTTCAACCTGCTGAACCTTGCGGTCCTGCTGTTCCTCGTCGCGCGCCGAGCACGGCCTCGCGACTGGCCCGACGCCGCTGCCCTCACACCAGGTTGATGCGGCAGCCGCAAACCTCGACCTGGGCGGGCCCGCGCTTGCGGCCACGCTTCTCCGCCGCCGCGAGCACGCGCTCGCGGTCGACGACCTTGACGTCGTAGGCCGACACGCCGGGACCGCGGCCGTCGGCAACGGGCACGAAACGGATTTGCGAGCCGTCGAGACCGATCACGTTGTCCTTGGCCGGACGGTCCAGGATCCTCGACCACGTGGCCGCCGCCTTTGTCGGGTCGTCGTGCTGGATCTCGACGCCTACCAGGCCGTTCGTCACATCGGATCGCGCATGTTTCAGCCAGCCCTTCTCGGCCGGCGGCCACCACAGCGCGGGATCGACACCCTTGGGCGCAAATGTCGTGTCGAGCGACAACAGGACGCCGGTCGTGTCCGAAGGGTGGAAGTGCGTGTACTGGTACTCCGGCAGGTCCTTCTGCGCGACGGCACGGATGCCCATGGCGGTCACGCGCCGGCGCTCGGCCGCCGCATCCGGGACCTGGATGATCACCATGTAGCCGCCGTCGCCCTTGCGGCGGTCGATGTAGCGCCCAGCCGAAGTGCCGCCCTGGAACGGCGTCACGATCTCGAGAAAGTCGTGACCGGTCGGCGCGACGACGTTGACCAGGCCCCACTTGGCAACGCCCGGATCGCGATAGGCGACCTCGATACCGAGGATGTCGCACAGCTCCTCGCGCGAGCTCTCGAGGTCCTTGCAGACGAAGACGCACTGCCGCAGTCGCATCGCTTCGCTCCCATTCTTCGCTTATGGGCGCTATCGTAGCGTCATGCGGACCGTGTGGACCATGGGCTTCGTGGCGGCGGCCGCCCTCTCCTTTTGCCTGCCGGATTTCATCGTGTTCCGCTTCACCCAGGCGGTGATCTGGGCGATCGCGCTCCTCGGCCTCGTGATGCTGTGCGGCGTCAGCGGCCAGTTCTCCTTCGCCCAGGCAGCCCTGTTCGGCATCGGCGGCTACTCAGCCGCAATCCTCGGCGCCCACACGCCGCTTTCGGTGTATGGCGGCTTGTTGCTGGCGCCGCTGCTGGGCTTTGTCGCAGGCTACGGCCTCGGTCGCGTAGCGGGCCCGCACAGCCTATGGACCCAGGCTCTCGTCACTTACGCCTTCGCCATCGCCTTTCCACAGCTGTTGCGTTGGCGTCCGATCGAACTGTGGACGGGAGGCGTGCAGGGTCTCTATCTCGACTTTCCCGCACCACCCTTCGGCTTCCTCAGCAACGACCGCTGGGCCTTCCTGGTGGCGCTCGGCCTGCTCGGCGCAGGGATGTGGCAGGCCCACAACCTGATCAGGGGCCGTGTCGGCCGGGCGATGAAGGCGGCGCGCGACCACGACCTTGCCGCCACGGCCCAGGGCATTCGCGTACCTCAGGTCCGCGCCGCGGCATCGGGCGTCGCGGGCGCCTATATCGCCGTCGCAGGCTGCCTGTCGGCCTACCAGTTCGGCTTCGTCGGGCCGACCGCCTACAACTTCGCGCTTTCGGTCCAGATGCTGTTCGGCCTGGTCGTTGGCGGCATGCATTCGCTCGCCGGCGCGGTTCTCGGCGGGCTCTTCCTGCAGTTCTTCCCGGATGTCACGGCCGGCCTGGGCAAAGGCCTGTCGGCGCTGCTCTACGCCGTGCTGCTGATCGCCGCCATGGTCGCGATGCCGGACGGCGTGGCGGGCGCGCTCGCCCGCCTTGCCACGGCAATGGGCCTCAGACGCCCTTGAAGACTGGCGCGCGCTTTTCGACGAAGGCGCGGGCGGCTTCCTTGTGGTCCTCGGTTTCGCCGGTGCGGATCATGCGAGCCGCCTCGCTGTCCAGCGCTTCGGAGAGCGAGCCCTCCTCCGCCACCTTCATGTTCTTCTTCACGTGCCACCACGCCACCCGCGGGCCGGCCGCGAGCTTCTTGGCGAAGGCCATCGTCTCGCTGTCGAGGTTGGCGTCATCGACGATCCGGTTGGCGAGCCCCAGCTTCTCGATCTGCTCGGCGTTCAGAATCTCGGCGGTGAAGTAGAGCTCGCGCGCCTTGGCGGTGCCCACGAGCTTGTGCAGGAAGTAGTGCGAGCCGAAATCGCCCGAGAAACCCACCTTGGCAAAGGCCGTGGTCATGCGCGCGCTCTTGCCGGCAAAGCGCATGTCGGCGGCGAGTGCGAGCGAGAGGCCCGCGCCGGCCGCCACGCCGTTCACCATGGCGATGGTCGGTTTGCCCATCTCGTGCAGCAGCTCCGAAACGCGCATGCGCACGCGGATCTCGTGGACCTTGTCCTCGTAGGTCTTCTCCTGGTCGCGGCCCGCCGCCATCGACTTCACGTCGCCGCCGGCGCAGAACGCCTTGTCGCCCGCGCCGCGCACCACGACGCAGCCGATGCTGCGGCTGCCGGCCGCCTCGTCGAGAGCTGCCGTCAGGTCGTTCATCATGTCGCGGCTCAACGCGTTCATGGCGTCGGGACGGTTCAGCACGATCTTCATCACGCCGTCCTCGACGGTCTTGATCAGGTGGGACATCGACTTCCTCCGGGATTGCGAATGGCGGACGTTGCGGCGAATGTTTCCCAAAGCAATCGGTCGCGCAACGGCATTCCGTCTTGCGTGGCGGAACCTTCGAAGGCGGTCAGGCCGGGCGCAACGCGGCGACCACGGCGCGGCCGATGGCAGCCGGCGACGCCCTCCCGGCGCGATACCAGGTCGGCGTCCAGTTGAGCGCCCCAAGCAGTTGAAGCCGCCACAGACTCCGATCGGTTCCGGAAGCCAGCGGCAGTGCCGCGACCAAGGCAACGAAGCGCCGCTCGTAGGCATCGCGCATCCTCACCAGGCGACGTCGCAGCGGGGCGTCGAGGCGGCGCAGATCCGCCGTGATGACGGCGGCATGCGGGCTGTCCGCCAGCAGCGATTGCAGGTGCGCCACGCAGGCGGCCTCCAGGCGCGCCCAGGGCTCGTCCACGCCGGTCAGGGCGAAATCGACCGCGGCGCCGATCTCGGCCACGCCCTCCTCGTAGACCGCGGCGATCAGGTCGTTCTTCGAGGGGAAGTGGTAGTACATCGAGCCGGCCAGCATGCCGGCCTCGCCGGCGATGTCGCGCATCGATGTGGCGTCGAAGCCACCCCTGGCGAAGAGCCGTGCCGATACGGCCATGAGAGTCTCGCGGGACATGGCGGCAGTCTAGCGACCAAACGCTTGTTTGGTAAGCCGGGCGGCGCTAGCCTTGTCAGATGACCTATGCCTTCGACCTCGGCAATCCTGCCACCAACGCCAACCCGTTCCCCGAGTTCGCGCGGCTTCGGATCGAGGACCCGGTGCACTGGTCGCCGGCCATGAAAGCCTGGATCGTCACGCGCTACGCCGACGTGAAGCAGGTGGCGTTGAACAATCGGCAGATCTCGGCCGACCGGCTGACGCCGTTCTTCAAGACCAACGCCGAGTATCAGCGCGGCTCGATCGACAGCCTGGTCCGCTACCTCAACCATTGGATGGTGTTCCGCGATCCGCCGGATCACACACGGCTGAGGCGGCTGTTCAACAAGGCCTTCACGCCGACATCGGTCGCGAACCTCAGGTCCAACATCGAGGATATCGTCGGCCTCCTGATCGACGCCATGGAGGCCAAGGCCCGCCGCAGCGAGGAGGTCGACTACATCGCCGACTTCGCCTACCCCTTGCCGGCCTCGGTGATCATGGACCTGCTGGGTGTGCCGCGCTCCGACCTGAAGCGCGTCAAGGTCTGGTCGGACGACATTGCCCTCTTCATCGGCACCGCCCAGGTCGCGGGCAACAAGTACCTGCGCGCCGAGGAAGGCGCGAGGGCGATGTCCGGCTACTTTCGCAAGCTCGTCGAAACGCGCACCGCGGAGCCGCGTGACGACATGATCAGCCAGCTCGTGCTGGCGCGCGACGACCGCGACGCGCTCTCGACCGACGAGATCATTGGCACATGCATTCTGCTGCTGTTCGCCGGCCACGAGACGACGACGAACCTGATCGGCAACGGCTTCCTCTACTCGATGAAACATCGGGAGCAGTGGGAGCGGCTGATCGCGACGCCGGCGTTGGCCGAAAGCGCCGTCGAGGAATTCCTGCGCTATGACGGGCCGTCGGGCGCCGTGGCGCGCGTGGCCGTGCACGACCTTGAGATGGCGGGCAAGACGATCCGCAAAGGCCAGCGCGTCTTTGCTTTCGTGAACTCGGCCAACCGCGATCCAGAAGCCTTCGACGACCCGGAGCGCTTCGACATCGGCCGGGCGGACAATCCGCACATGACGTTCGGCCACGGCATCCACTTTTGCCTCGGCGCGCCGCTGGCGCGTCTGGAGGCGCAGATCGCCGCCGTTCGCCTCGCGGAGCGCCTTCCCGATGCCAGGCTATGCGGCGACGCGCCGGAATGGCACGATTCGCTCATCTTGCGTGGCGTGAAGGCGCTGCCAGTCCGGCTCGCCTGAGGCCTGCTCACCCGAGGAGAGACATGCGGGCGATGATCTGCCGCCAATGGGGCGGCCCCGAGGACTTGCGGATCGAGGACCTCGACAGCCGGCCGCTCAAGCCCGGACAGGTGCGCATCAAGGTCCGCGCCGCGGGCGTCTCTTTCGCCACGACGCTGGTCATCGCCGGCAAGTACCAGCGGCGGCCGCCGTTCCCCTTCGCTCCCGGCACCGAGGTCTCCGGAGTGGTGACGGAGGTCGACCCCGCTTGCAGCCGCCTCAAGGTCGGCGACGAGGTGGTCGCAGTCCTGGACTGGGGTGGGCTCGCCGAGGAGGCCGTCGCGCACGAGGTCAACGTCTTTCCCAAGCCGCGAAACGTGGGCTTTGTCGAGGCGGTCCAGCTCGCGATCTCCTATCCGACGTCGGCCGGCGCGCTGACATGGCCCGAGGGGCTGGACGTACGCAGCGGCCACACGCTGCTGGTCCATGCCGCGGCAGGCGGCGTCGGCATGGCGGCCGTCGAGATCGGCAAGATCCTGGGCGCCACTGTCATCGCAACGGCCGGTGGTACGCGCAAGACGGCATTCGCCAGGGCCCACGGCGCCGATCATGTGATCGACTACGGTGCGACCGACTTCCGCGAGGAGGTCCTAAAGCTCACAGGAGGCCGTGGCGCCGACCGCGTCTACGATCCCGTGGGCGGCGAGGTGTTCGCGCAGTCGTTGCACTGCCTGGCCGTCGGCGGCCGCATCTGCCCCATCGGCTTCGCCAGCGGCGCCATCCCGCAGATTCCGGCCAACATACTTCTCGTCAAGACCATCGCCGTGATGGGCTTCAACTACGGCTACTATGTTGGCTGGAGTCCGCACGACGCCCGCTTCGAGGAAGCGGGCCGGACGTTCGACCTCATGGAACGCATCCGCGGCTGGTGCGAACAGGGCCTCTGCCGGCCGCACGTCGACCGCACATTCGCCCTGCACGAGGCGCCACAGGCGATGCGCGCGTTGCTGGAGCGCAGCGTCACCGGCCGCGTCGCGATCGCGATGGACTAGGCCTGGCTGCCTACTACGATATCAAGGATGGCGCCTTCGCTCCCCTGCCGCCCGGCAGATCGCGGAAATCCATGCAGAGGCCGTTGAGCGGCCGCGGCTGTTTGCTGACGAAGAGGTCGTAGGGGATCGCTTCTGCCAGCACCACGGCAGCCGTGTTGATCTGGTTGCGCAGCAACAGAGCCTTGTCGGCCCCCATCTGGATGAAGTCGTATGGCTGTCCGCAGTATGTCCATGTCGCCTTGTGCAACATCTGCTGGCGATCAGGCGACTGCACTTGTGCCGTCACTTGGGCAACGAGCGCGACTTTCGGGTTTACATGCGGCTGATGGAAGATGGCCAACCGATACTCGATGGCGATGACGTGGGCGGGCGCACCGCCGCTCGCGCCGTTCGCGTTCTGTTGTGCCGCCGTTGATGCGCCGGACGTCATGCTGGCGACCACTATTTCGCCGTCCACCTTCGAGGCAGCAAGACGCGCCCTCAACTCCTCGCCGAAGTCGGTGTCCTGCATCGCCAGCCGCATCTCCGCCCGGGTTGCATCGACCGCCTCTTCCGATTGCGCCTCCGCCGCACCTTTCGCGCCACCGACAGCTGCGCCAACCGGCATGAGGAGCAATCCGAGAAGCGTGCCGCCGCTTGCCATGGTACCGGCGCCTTGGGCGGCACCGCGCTGCGCGCCTTCGTTGCTGCCACGTGCTCCGATTTTCGATGTGTCCGAATGTTTGATGCCCGAGACGTCGCCTGAAATCGACGTTATCGTGCGTCGGGTCGCTTCGGGTACGGGTTTGACCGGCGGCTCTGCGCAAGCCGAAGCCAGAGTAGCAACAATACCGACAACGGCGCAGGCACGCACAATTCCCATCGATAGTCTCCCCCCTTAGTTCTTCAACCAGTGGAGACTATCGGCCGGCTCGTTGTCAACAACCTGGGGTGGCTGGTTCGCTCGCGCAGACGCGCGCCTACTTCTTCGTCAGCTTCCCTTCAAAGAGGCAGTAGCCGTCGAGCTTGATCTTGGAGTCGCCCTCCTTGATCTGGCCGATGACGCCCATCATGCCACCGCCGCCCACCATGGCCGCGGTCTTGATGGCGCCGTTCTTGCCGAGCGTCGTCTGGAAGCCGCGTTCGGGCCGGCCTTCCTGCTGGAAGCGGCCCTTCACCTGGTCGCCGTCGACCGTGACGTCGATCGTCATCTTGTAGCCCGGGCACTTCGAGCTGCCGACCACGTTAACGCCATAGCCGGTCCACGTGTAGACGACCGGCTCCGCATGGGCCGCACCCGCCATGAGGAAAAGCGCCAAGGATCCTGCAACAGCCTTTTTCATTTGCCCGCTCCGGCTGGGTGATTGTCGAAAGCCAACAATTGCCAATCTTTCTGCGAAAATCGCCATTTTGAGGGCATTCGATATGCCTGAATGCGCCCCTACCTCCCCTTGAACTGCGGGTCGCGTTTCTCGAGAAAAGCCCTGATCCCCTCTCTCATGTCCTCGGTCTGCATCAGCGGCAGGAGCTGGAGGAAGACATGGTGGACGTGCTCGTTGAAGGGTTCGTTCCACGCCATGCGCATCATCCTTTTCGCCGCCTGGATGGCGAGCGGCGCATTAGCGGCGATCTCCAGGGCGAGCTCCCGGACGGCCCCCATGACGTCGGAATCGGGCACCACCTTGTTCACCAGGCCGATCTCCAGCGACTGCGCCGCATCGAGCGTGCGACCGGTGAAGATCAGCTCGGCGGCCTTCGCCCAGCCCAGCATGCGCGGCAGATACCAGGTGCCGCCCGATTCCGGCAGCACGCCGCGCTTGGCATAGGAGGCCGCCAGCTTGGCCGACTGCGCCATCACACGGATGTCGGCACCCAGCGCCAAGTCGAGGCCGTAGCCGGCAGCCGAGCCGTTCAGGGCGGCGATGACCGGCTTGTCCATGGCATGCAGGACCGGCGGCGGCGTGTTGCGCAGATCGATGTTGGTGGGCGTGGCACCCGAACCGACGCTCAGATTGTCGGTGCCCCTGCTTTGGGCCTCGAGGTTGAGGCCGGCGCAGAAGGCGCGACCGGTCCCGGTCAGGATCACGACGCGCACAGCACGGTCCTCGTTGGCCTTCACCAGGGCATCGGTGAGCTGCTTCAGCATTGGCCCGGATATCGTGTTCATGCGCTGCGGCGCGTTCAGCGTGACCGTCGCGACGGCGCCGTCGACGCCATAGAGCAGTTCCTCCGGTATTACCGAAGCTGTGGGCTGGGCCGCAAACTGGCTCATGTTTCCTCCTCCTGGGGATTGCCAGTATGGTGGCGCAGGAGACCCGAACACGCCATGCAAAATCGTTTCATCGACCTCTACAGCGACACCAAGACCAAGCCGTCGGCCGGAATGCGGAAGGCCATGGCGGAGGCCGAAGTGGGTGACGAGCAGAAATTCGAGGACCCCACCGTCGAGCGCCTGCGCCAACGGATCTGCGAATTGCTCGGGACGGAAGATTCGGTGTTCCTGCCGAGCGGCACCATGGCCAACCAGATCGCGATCAGGGTCCATTGCCGGCTGGGCGACGAGGTGATCGCTGATCGCACCGCACACATCATCAACGCCGAGTCGGGCGGCACCGCCGCCAACGCCGGCGTCATGATCCGCATGGTCGACGGACCCAACGGTGTCTTCACCGGCGATCAGGTCAAGGAAGCGCTCCGCGACCCCAACAGCCGCAACGCCCCCCGCTCGCGGCTGGTGTCGATCGAAAACACCTCGAACGGCGGTTGCGGCACCGTCTGGCCGCTCGCCACCATGCAGGGCGTGACCAAGGTGGCGCGGGCGGCCGGTCTCAGCCTCCACATGGACGGCGCGCGCCTCGCCAACGCCGTCGTCAAGTCGGGCACCAAGGCGAGCGACTACGCCGCCTGCGTCGATTCGCTGTGGCTCGACTACACGAAAGGACTGGGTGCCCCGGTCGGCGCAAGCCTCGGTGGCTCCAGGGACTTCATCAAGGAAGCGTGGCGCCAGAAGCAGATGCTGGGCGGCTCGATGCGCCAGTCGGGCGTGATCGCCGCAGCGGCACTCTACGCTCTCGATCACAACTGGGATCGCCTGGCCGAGGATCACGACAATGCCCGCCACCTGTCCGAGGGCATTGCAAACATCAAGGGCCTCAAGATCGACGTGCCGCGCATGGAAACCAACCTCGTCTTCTTCGAAGTGACCAAGCCCGGCTGGACGCCGGCCAGGCTGGTCGACGCCTGCCGGGAGAGCGGCGTCGGCATGGGCACAGCCGCCGGCAACCGCATCCGCGCCGTCACCCATCTCGACGTCAACAAGGCCGACATCGACACGGCGCTGAAGACGATCGGTGACGTGTTGGCAGCCTGACGGACGCATGAACGCGCCGCTCAATCTCGGACAACCCATCGCGCGTCGCGAGGACCGGCGTTTTCTGACCGGACGCGGGCGCTACGCCGAGAATACGGCACCTGCCGGGGCGCTGGTGGTGCTGTTCGTGCGCTCGCCACACGCCCATGCGCGTATCGGCGGCATCGATAAGGCGGCGGCCCTCGCCTCGCCCGGCGTTGCCGCGGTCTACACGGCCGACGATGTCGCAGCCGACAAGCTTGGCCACCTGCCGGCGATCAGCGAGATCAAGGACGAAGCCGGCAACCGTCATCGTGAACCGCCGCATCTGCCCATGCCGATCGGCAAGGTGCGGCATGTCGGCGACATCGTCGCCATGGTCGTCGCCGACACGCTCGACCAGGCACGCGACGCGGCGGAAGCGCTTGCCGTCGACTATGAGGAGTTGCCGGCCGTCGTGACTGCCGCGCAGGCACTGGCGCCCGGTGCACCGCTGGTGCACGACGACGTCCCCGGCAACCTGATGTGCCGCTGGGGCAAGGGCGACAGGGCGGCGACCGACGCTGCCTTCGCGCGTGCCGCCCATGTCTCGACGCTGTCCATCCGCTCACCACGCCAGATCGCGCACTACATGGAGACGCGCGCCGCCTGGTCGAGCTACGATGCCGATGACGATCTCGCGACCGTCACCTTTTCTTCCCAAGGCGTGCAGATCCCGCACCGTCTGATATGCGAGCGCGTGCTCAACATACCGAAGGACAAGCTGCGGCTGATTACCGGGGATGTCGGCGGCGGTTTCGGGCCGAAGTATCCGATCTCGGCGGAGTCGGCTCTAGTCGCATGGGCGACGCGCAAGCTCCGCCGTGGCCTGCGCTGGTCCTGCGAACGTGGCGATCATTCGCTGTCCGACAGTCATGCGCGCGACCTCGTGGCGACGGCGGATCTGGCACTCGACTCCGAAGGCCGCTTCATCGGCCTGCGCGTCAAGGCGCAAGCGAACTACGGTGCCTACGTCTCGATGTTCGCCCCGACGATTCCCACGACCGGCCTCGCCAAGGTGATCTCCGGCCTCTACCGCATCCCGGCGATCCGCATGGATTTCGACTGCGCCTTCACCAACACGGTGCCGGTCGACGCGATTCGCGGCGCCGGCAAGCCCGAAGCCCTGTTCCTGCTGGAACGGCTGGTCGACATCGCCGCGCACGAGACTGGCCGATCGCCGATCGAACTGCGGCGCCTCAATCTCCTGCGCCCCGACGAGATGCCGTATGCGGCGGCGAGCGGCTACACCTATGACGCAGCCGATTGCATCGGACTGTTCGACACGGCGATGAGGGTGGCTGATGTCGCAGGCTTCGTGACGCGGCGGGCCGCAAGCGAAGCTGCCGGCAGGCGGCGCGGCCTTGGCGTCTCCTGCCATTTGCATGGCACCGGCGGCATTGCCGACGAACACGTGGTCGTTCAGGCCGTGGCCGATCGCCTCGTGGCGCGCGTCGGCACGCAGAGCCAAGGCCAGGGCCACGAGACGGTGTTCGCACAGGTGCTGGCTGCCTCGCTCGGCGTACCGGTTGAACGCATCGAGATCCGGCAGGGCGACACGAAGTCGATCCCGCACGGCGGGGGAACCGGCGGCTCCTCCTCGACGATCATCAGCGGGACGACGCTCAAGCGCGCCGCCGACGTCCTGATCCAGCGTGGCCGCGATCTCGCCGCCGAGCGTCTCGAAACCGCGCCCGCCGACATTGCCTATCGCGACGGGACCTTCGAGGTGGTCGGCACCGACCGCCGCATCGGCCTGTTCGAACTGGCGGCACAGAAGCCTTTCGACGGCGATGCGATCTTCGCCGACAAGATCGAGTCCTTTCCGACCGGCGTCATGGTCTGCGAGGTCGAGGTCGATCCCGAAACCGGCGCAACGCGCGTCGATCGACTGCTCGAAGTCGCCGACTGCGGCGTCGTGGTGAACCCGCGCTTGCTCGCCGGCCAGATTCACGGCGGCATTGTGCACGGGCTCGGCAATGCACTGATGGAGGAAGCCGTCTACGATGAAGAAACCGGCCAGCTCCTGAGCGGCACCCTGATGGACTACGCGCTGCCGCATGCCGAGGACGTGCCGAGTTTCCAGGTCGAGACGATCTCGACCGCCTCGCCCAACAACTTCCTCGGCTTCAAGGGGGTCGGCGAGCTGCCGACCAACGGCGCACCGGCAGCGCTCGCCAATGCCGTGCTCGATGCGCTGCGTCCGCTCGGGGTGCGCCACGTCGACATGCCGCTCACGGCACACAAGGTCTGGAAGGCACTGCAACAATGAGCCGCTGGCTGCGCCGCCTGTTCCTCACACTCGCTGCCGTCGTCGCGCTGGCGGCGAGCGCGCTGGCTGCCGCCATCGCCCTCGACTCGCCCAAGGCGCCGCCTGTCCTGGCGGCCGGCAATTCCATTCCCGGCATCCAGCAGTGGAATTTCGCAGAGCTTCCCAAGGTGCAAAGCATAAAGGCGCGTGACGGAGCTCCGCTCAACTATCGCCTCTATCCCGGGCGTGCCGACCGGGCGGTCGTGCTGGTGCACGGCTCCACGGGTTCCGGTGCCGAGATGCTCAAGCTCGCCCAGGCTCTGCAGGCGGCAGGCGCGACGGTCTATTCCATCAGCCTGCGCGGCCACGGCGGCAGCGGCACCCGCAACGGCGACGTCTCCTACCGCGGCCAGCTCGAGGACGACCTTACCGACCTCGTCAACGGTACCGGGATCGACAAGATCGGCGTTCGACGCTCGCTGATCGGCTTCTCGTCCGGTGGCGGCTTCGCCCTGCGCGTCGCCGCCGGGCCGCAGGCAGGCCTGTTCCATGACTACATCGCAGTCTCGCCGTACATCGGCCAGGACGCTCCCACCAACAAGCCGGACGCCGGCGGCTGGGCCGGCGTGGCGCTGCCGCGGATTGTTGCGCTGTCGATCCTCGACGGGTTCGGCCTGCCCTGGTTTCAGGACCTGCCGGCCATTCATTTTGCCACAGATGCCAGGGCCGACGACCGCCGCACGCCGGTCTATTCGTTCCGACTGATGGCCAACCTGCAGCTCGGCCGCGACTGGCGCACCGCGCTGGCGCGCATTGCGAAGCCGACCGTCATCGTGGTCGGCGCGAGGGACGAGCTGTTCAACGCCGACAGGTTCGAGCCGATGCTCCGTTCGACCAATCCGAAGATCTCTGCCGTCGTCGTGCCGGAGCAGACGCATCTCGGCATGATCGCCGACCCGGTCGCGGTCCGGGCGGTTGCCGCGGAGTGGCGGCGGCTGGCAGGCGACTAGCTGCCGGGCGGCCGGAATGATCTAGGTCAAGGTCTCGTCGAAGCGGTCATGCCAGCAGTTCCGCATGACCGCCAAGATACTGATCCTGAACGGACATCCTGACGCCGCCCGCAAGGGCCTCTGCCACGGCCTGGCCGATGCCTACGCGGCCGGCGCCAGGGAAGGCGGCCACACGATTCGTCAGGTCGAAATCGGTGCACTGGCGTTCGATTTCGTCCGCTCCCAGTCGGAATTCGAGAAGGCAAGCGCCCCTCCCGACATCGTCGCGGTCCAGGAATCGATCCGCTGGGCCGACCACCTCGTCGTGATCTTTCCGTTGTGGCTCGGCGACATGCCGGCCCTGCTCAAGGCCTTCTTCGAACAGGCCCTGCGGCCGGGCTTTGCCTTCACCTATCGGCCCAGCGGCTTTCCCGAGATGCACCTAAAGGGAAGATCGGCCCGCATCATCGTCACCATGGGCATGCCGGCCTTCGTCTACCGCTGGTACTTCCGCGCCCACGGACTGAAGAACCTCAGGCGCAATGTCCTGGGCTTCGTCGGCTACGCACCGGTCCGTGACACGATCGTGGGCGGGTTGGGATCGGCGAAGCCGGCGCGCATTGCGCGCTGGCTCGATGAAATCAAGGAACTCGGCCGCTCGGCGCGCTGACCCTAACGCCGGGCGAAGCGCGCGAGCGCGGTGGCGATCGCTTCGCGCGTGACGTCGGGCTGCTCGGCGATGGCGCGGCCGAGAAGGTCGAGCTGGCGGCGCAGCGTGTTGACCTGATCGACGAGGTCCACCACCGTCTCCACCGACTCGTCATCGAAGCCCATTTCATCGATGAGCTCGGCAAGCAGGCGCGCCCGCGCGACGTCCACCTGCTCGAAGCTCCAGGCATCGATGCTGCCGGTCGGCCGCAGCAAGCCGCGCGCCACCCAGCGTTCGACATGGACCGCCGTCAGACGGCGATGCTCGCGCAGCAGCTCGTCGAGGGTCGTCATGTGAACTGCTCCATCCCCTTGCGCGGATCGTAGGTGCGGCCCGCCTCCCAGCTCTCGAGGAACTCCCTGAGCTTGTCGTCCGGCGCCTCGGGAAGCACGATCCTGAGCTTCACGTACTGGTCGCCGCGCTGGCCTGTCTTGCGGTCGAGCAGGCCGCGACCCTTTAGCCTCAGCGACGTGCCGGTGTTCGATCCGGCCGGCACGTTCAGCATGACCGGTCCGCCCACCGTCGGAACCCTCACCTTGCCGCCGAGCGCCGCCTCGGTGACGGTCACCGGCAGCTCGACATGGATGTCGTTGTCGCGCGGCTGGAAGAAGGCATGCGGCTCGACAAGGATCTCGACATAGGCGTCGCCGGCCGGCCGGCCTTGCGAGCCGGGCATCCCCTGCCCCTTGAGCCGCAGCGTCTGACCGTCGGCCGTGCCTTCGGGGATGTCGATGTCGAGGGTTTTGCCGTCGGGCAGGTTGACCCGCTGCTTGCCGCCGCGCGCCGCCACCAGGAACGGCACGCGCAGCGAGTAGGTGACCGGCATGCCGCCCATGTCGAAGCCGGCCCCGCCGCCGCCGAAGCCGCGGCGCTCGCCGAACATCTCGGAGAAGATGCCGCCCATATCGACGAACGATTCATGGGCGCCGGCGCGCTCGTACTTGCCGCCGAAGCCGCCGGCCTCGTCGCGGTAGAAGCCGCGCGGCGGCATCTCCTGCCCTGAGGCGTCGATCTCGCCCGCGTCGAAGCGGCGCCGCTTCTCGGGATCGGACAGGATCTCGTTGGCCTGGCTGATCTCCTTGAACTTCGCCTCGGCGGCCTTGTCGCCGGGGTTGAGATCGGGGTGATGCTTCTTGGCCAGCTTGCGGAACGCCTTGCGGATATCGTCCTCGGAGGCGGTCCTCGGCACGCCCAGGACGGAATAGGGGTCGGTCATGACCCTACAGATGTAGTGTTATTCACACGCTTGCAAGTGCCGCAGGCAGCCGCTCACAGCCCCAGCACCGCCTTGGCGATGATGTTGCGCTGGATCTCGTTGGAGCCCGCGTAGATCGTCGAGGCGCGGTTGTTGAGGTAGAGCGGCATCGCGGTGATGCCGGCCTCCGGCGTCACGGTCGGCTCGTTGTGGCCGAGCTCGCGCGCCTCCGGCTCGAACGGCGCAGCGTAGAAGGCCAACGCCTCGACGCCGAGATGGTCGAGCTTCTGCAGGGTCTCGCTGCCGCGGATCTTCATGGCCGACGAGACGGCGCCCGGGTTGCGGCCCCTGCTGAGATCGGACAGCACCTGCATCTCGATCATCTCCAGCGCCTGGATCTCCATCTCGGTCTCGGCCAGCCGCTCGGCGAAGGAACGCTCCTCGATCAGGCGGCCCGAGCCGTCGGCCGCCTCCTCGCGCGCCACGCGCTTCACGTCCTCGATGCGGGCGTAGAGGTTGGGCGTGTAGGCCTCGCCGCCGCGCTCGAACTCGAGCAGATACTTGGCCACCGTCCAGCCGGCATTCTCCGGTCCGATGCGGTTGGCCACCGGCGTCCGCACATTGTCGAAGAACACCTGGTTGACCTCGTGGTCGCCGGCCAAGGTCAGGATCGGCGCCACCGTGAGGCCGGGCGTCTTCATCGAATCGATCAGCACGAACGAGATGCCGTCCTGCGGCTTGCCCTCGGCCGAGGTGCGCACCAGGCAGAACATGTGGTCGGCGACGTGCGCGCCGGTGGTCCAGATCTTGGTGCCGTTGATCACATAATCGTCACCGTCGACCACGGCCCGCGTCTTCAGGCTGGCGAGGTCGGACCCGGAGCCCGGCTCGGAGTAGCCCTGGCAGAACACGATGTCGCCCGCCACGATCGCCGGCAGGTATTTCGCTTTCTGCTCGGGCGTGCCGAACTTCATGATCACCGGCCCCACCATGCGCAGTCCCATCGAGAAGATGCGCGGCGCGTCGGCGGCCGTCAGCTCGCGGGCGAAGATGTAGCGCTCGGTGGCGCTCCAGCCCGTGCCGCCGTATTCCCTGGGCCAGGTCGGGGCCGACCAGCCCCGCTTCGCCAGCACCTTGTGCCAGCGCAGACCGGCTGCAAAGTCGGCGAACACGCCGCCGGTCTTGCGCCCGGCCTCGCGCAGGTCCTCGCTCAAATTCTCGTCGAGGAAGCGCCGGACCTCGTCGCGGAACGCCTCGTCCTGCTTGCTGAGCGCCAGATCCATCGAGGTCCTCCCTTTCTCTTCTTTCCACAGAGGCTAGCGACCGCGAACGCCCGCCGTCCAGTGCGCGGCTGGCCGGGGCTTCCGGTGGGCGGTATGGTTGGGCGGTACGCTTCTTGCGTTGCATTGCGTAGCCCACCGCGGAGACAGCCATGCGCAGACTGTTCTGCCTGCTCGCCCTCCCCCTCCTCGTCTTCGCCTTTCCGCTCGCGGCGCAGGACCGCAAGGAGGTCGACCTCGCCCTGGTGCTGGCCATCGACATCTCCGGCAGCATCGACCCCGAGGAGGCCCGCCTGCAGCGCCAGGGCTATGTGGAGGCGTTCCGCGACCCCGTCATCGTCAAGGCGATCCTGGCCGGCAGCCACGGCCGCATCGTCTTCGCCTACTTCGAATGGTCCGACGCCTGGGTGCAGAAGCTGCTGGTCGACTGGACCCTGCTCGACTCGCGCGCGGCGATCGAGGCCTTCGCCCGCCGCCTCGAGGACGCGCCGATCTCGATCGCCCGCCGCACCTCGATCAGCGGCGCCATCCGCTACGCCATCCCGATGTTCGGCCGCAGCCCCTACGAGGCCGAGCGCAAGGTCATGGACATCTCGGGCGACGGCTCCAACAACGACGGCGGCCTGGTCACCGACGTCCGCCACGAGGCGTTGAAGCAGCGCATCGTCATCAACGGCCTGCCGATCATGAACGGCCGGCCCAACCCGTTCGGCTTCCCGGCCGAGGACGACCTCGACAAGTACTACCTGCACTGCGTCACCGGCGGCCCGCGCTCCTTCGTCGAGGTCGCCACCAGCTTCGAGGACTTCCCCCGCGCCGTGCGCAAGAAGCTCCTGCAGGAGGTGGCCGACATCAGCCCGCTGCGCGACTTCGATCCTCACGACCTCGGCGTCGACCGTCCCGGCATCGAGCTGGCCCAGACCGGCCGCCGGCCCGTGAAGGCCGACGACGACTACACCCGCTTCGTGCGCCCCGAGTACGAGCTGGGCTGCGACGTCGGCGAGCGCCGCTCCCGCGAGTTCTGGCAGCGCCGCTTCGGCGTCACGCCCGACTGAGGCCGGCAGCGGCACACGGAACGTGCCGCTGAACACCGCCAGCTGTGCCGCTGCCCGTGCCGCAGACCGCCGATCCCTGCGCCCGATCAACGGCTTGGCCGATCCGCGCGGCACAGGCCCGACGCACCAGCGGCACAGCCCCGATTCGCGGCGCCGTGCCGCTGCTCCCGCCGCCGCCTCGACGGCGAGGCGTTACACCAGGAGACAATCTTGCCTCCCCAGCTCCCGCTCCCGACGCGGCGAAAAGCCCGGCCCGCGGCGCTTTCGGCAGCGTCGCGGGAGACTCCTGAAACGATCCTTTTGTCTACTTTGTCTCCGGCCGGAGTGCGACACCCGGACGTACCGGTTTGTAGCATGTCGCACTTGTCGCAATCCGCGCACCGAGGCGCGTGTACGCTCGATGGACTCGTTCGACGGTCTTCTCTGAAGCGAGCTTGTCGTTGAGTGCAGGACGTTGCCTGCGGGCCGGGCGAAGCCCGGCCGAGCGGTCGGCCTGACTGGGGAAGAGTGGGCGCCTCGGGGAGCTTGTACGTCCCTCGTTGTGTGCCGCGCCGTACAGCCGATTTGAGCGCGGCGGCCTCTGTGGTTGGGAACGGCAGGTCAGGACCTGCCCTGGCATGACGAAGCCCGGTCCTCGCGGGAGGCCGGGCCTGCTTGTGTCCATGCTAGCGGAAACACCCTATCATTTCCTGCTGAACCTGCAAGAGCCGGATTGCATGGCTGCCTATCGCTCGCGCATGGCTGCTTGCAATGCTGTCAGTTTCCGGCCTGGCGGCGCGCTGCCGGTTGCTTCCCGGTCAGATGCCGGGCGACAGGGCGTTGAAGCGCTGGGCGGCCGTTCTCAGGGCCGCCGCGCGATTCCCGACCCCCAGCTTGGCGTAGATGTGCTCCAGGTGCTTGTCGACGGTGCGTCGGCTGACGGCCAGGATCTGCGCGATCTCCGGATTGTACTTGCCCTCGCACAGCCAGTAGAGAACCTCGCCTTCGCGATCGGTGAGGCCGGCCCCGTCGAATCTCCGCCGCTCCCCGGCCAGGCTCTTCTCCCGCAGCAGCAGGATCCGCTGTCCGCCGCTCTCGACCAGCGCCGCGCGACATTCCAGCACGACACCGTCCTGGCGCTTGTGAAGCAACGGGAAGACCTCGTAGTTCGCCGTCGTCCCGAGACGCCCCAGCCACGAGGCGATCTCCTCGGGAAGATCGAAACGCGCCGCTTGTCCGTCGTCGTAGTAGCGCGCGCACAAGGCGGCGGCGCGCGGGTTCATGTGGATGACGCGATGCCGGCCATCCAGCAGCACGAGCCCGACCGTGGCGTTGTCGAGGGACATTCCCGCGATCAGGGAGAAGGCCTTGGCCTCCGTGAAGGCGCGGGCGTTTGCGTAGGCGGTGGCGAGATGGGGCCGCAGCAGGCCGGCCAGCGCGTGCTCGCGCGGGCTGAAGGAACGCGTGAAGCGGTTGAAGCCGATGAATATCCAGCGATCCTCGGACATCATCAGGGGCACATACATCGTGTCCTCGATGCCGATGAACGGCAGCATCGCCTTGTAGAACGGATTTTCCCGCCACGCGGTGTGCGGAACCAGGTCGGATATGGCGAGGATGTCGGGATTTTCCGCGTTCAGGTAATGGCTGAACAGCGGATGCTGCATCACGGCGGGCGACGCGGCGACGGCGCCGGCGATCATATCGTCGTGCCGTTCGCGCGGCCAGGTGACGACGACGGTCTGGCCGGTCTTGAGGTCGAGCTCGTTGTAGGTCGCGGCCGGAGCGGGAATGAGGCGCACCAGGTGCTGCAACATGCCCGAGGCGAGATTGCCGAGATCCTGCAGGCGATAGATGTCCGGCAGCAGGTCCAGCAGGGTCGTGTAGTCTTCGGGTTGCAGATGCTCCTTGCCAGGCACGTCCTTCGCGAAATCGGCTAACACGCGGCATGGCCTCCCAGCGGAGCGGCATACGCAAGTTTGCGTATTGCGTGCGGAATACTTGCCACGATACACGCGGCGGCACAACGGGCTGCGCGCGTCGACAGGTTGGCGCGCTTGTCAGACAGGCACTTGGGAGGCCTTCATGAAGCGGATCGCATTGGCGCTGGCGTTGACGTGCGGCTTTGGCATCGGCGAGGCCTCGGCCCAGTTCTACTACCAACAGGGCGGCAGCAAGACGAGCTTCGCCAATCCCGACCAGGTCATGACCAACGCGTGGCGCAACCGCGGATGTCGCGACCCGTGGGTGGCGATCGCGCTCAACAACGTCTACGGCCAGGTCAATCCGGCGCTTTGCGGCATCGCGCTCTACAACGGCGGTCAGTGGAGCAACTTCAACCAGTTGCAGCACGCCGTGGCGGCGACGCGCAGCGCCCTGCAGAGCCAGAACGTCTCGGTAAAGCTTGTCCGGCTGCCGTCCGGCCAGACCGGCGTGGGCTTCCTCCAGGGCGGACGCATGGTCGCGGCCGGCGGGGGCAACCTGCTCGGCAACGACGGCGGCTCCATGGTCGCGGCCGGCGGCGGCAACCTGATCGGCAACGATGGCGGCTCGCTGACGGCGCACTACATTGCCCCCGGCCAGCGGACGCTGCAGAACGCCCGCGGCGCGATCCGCCTGCCGGTCGGCCAGATCGCCTACTGATCGCCCCGATGCTTCCGAGGGCTGCCTTCCGTTCTGCCGTCGCCATTGCCGACGCCGGGCCCTCTGCGAATGAGGAGACGGTTCACCGCGGGCCCGAAGACGGCGGTGCAATCCGACGACATGTGGCTTGAGGGTTGGGGCTCGAGGGTTTGGGGGGAGACGAAATGAGCAACAAGATCTGGTCCGCCGCGGTCGCGGTGTGCCTGGCGGGCGCAGTGGCGGGCCTGTCGATGCCCGCGTCAGCGCAGGGCTACAACATCGGCGACAGCGTCATGTGCGACGGCTCGCAGATCGGCCAGTTCGAACGCGGGCGGGTGATCGCCATCACGCCGAGGCCAGGCTGGCCCGATCCGTTCTACGAGGTGATGCCCGATCGCGGCGGCACACCCTACAAATGCCTGACGAAGTTCATGCGCCCCGGCGGCGGCGCGGGCGCGGCGGCGCCGGTGCCGGCTCCCGCCCAGCAGGCCCAGGCAGGTGCGGCGGCCAGTTTCCAGGTCGGCGACAGGGTGATGTGCGACGGCTCGCAGATAGGGATCTTCGAGGGTGGCCAGGTGATCGCCATCATCCCGAGGCCGGGCTGGCCCGATCCGTTCTACGGGGTGGCGCCCGACCGCGGCGGCACGCCTTACAAGTGCCTGCCGAAGTTCATGCGCCCGGGCGGCGGAGCAGGTGCGGCGGCACCGGCGCCCGCCCCGGCCGCTGCACCGCCACCGCCGGCTGCTGCGCCGGCGTCGGCAGCGCCAAACCAAGGAGCCTCCCTGTGCGTCCCCGGGACCAAGGTCGAAGCGGCAGTCGGCATCACCTGGTACGTCGCGACGGTCATCGGCCCGCCGGCGCCGAACGGTCGCTGTCCTGTCCGGCGCGACAACTACGACGAGATGACGGTCTCGATGGATTCGCTGCGGCCGCCCGCCGGCACCGCGACGCTGATCCCGCCGCAGCGCGGCCAACCAGCCGCGCCCGGCGGGGCGGCTCCCGACGGCGTCTATGCCTGCAACCAGATGACGGGAATGGGAACGTCCATGGCCGCGGTGGGGCATGTCGACGTGCGGGGCGGCGTGCCGACCTTCCGCAGCGGCCTGCCCGCCGGATGGACCATGCGTCAGATCAAGTACGAGGGCACCGACGGGCAAGGCCGGCCGAAGATCGTCGTCGACTACACCAGCAAGGCCGGCTTCAACGACCGGCTCGACTGCTTTCCCCAGTAGGATTCGGGGGCGGCGCTAATCGCGCCGCCCCTCACCCCGCCCGCAACACCGGCAGCGCCATGAGCCGCTTCGCCGCGAAGTCGAGGAAGGCGTCGATCTTGGGGGCGCGGTGGGCGCGGCCCTTGGTGAGGAGCTGGACCGGCAGCGGCGGCATCTCGAAGCCGCGCAGCAGGCGCACCAGCCGGCCGGCCGCGATGTCGTCGGCCACCTGGTAGGACAGGAGCTGGGCGATGCCGCGGCCCTCGCGCGCGGCGCGCAGGCGGGTCTCGATGTCGTCGACCCGGAGCCGCCCCGTCATGTGCAGCGGCGCGCCGCGGCGCCGGCCGGCAAAGGCCCAGTCGATGGTGACGCGCGAGGTGCCGAGCACGGCCTCGTGGCCGGCGAGATCGCCCGGCGTGCGCGGCGTGCCGCGGCGCGCGAGATAGGCCGGGCTCGCCACCCACAGCCGGCGCACCTGGCCGACCGGCCGCGCCGTCAGGCCTGAGTCGGCGAGCCGGCCGATGCGCAGGGCGACGTCGATGCCCGCCTCGATCAAATCGACATTGCGGTCGTTCAGCAGCAGCTCGACCTCCGTCTCCGCGTGCGTGTCGAGGAAGCGCGAGACGATCGGCACGATGTGGCGGCGGCCGAACTGCACCGGCGCGCCGATGCGCAGCAGGCCGCGTACCGGCGCCTCGCGCGCGCCCGACGTCGCGGCCTCGTAGTCCTGCACCAGGCTGCGCGCCCTGTCGTAAAGCGCGCGGCCGGCCTCGGTGGGCGCCAGCCGCCGCGTCGTGCGGTCGACCAGGCGGACGCCGATCCGGTCCTCGAGCGCGGCCAGGGCGCGGGTCACGGCCGGCGGCGAGCGGCGCAGCCGGGCGGCGGCGCGGACCAGGCTGCCCTCCTCCACGATGCGCACGAAGATGTCGAGCTCGTCGAGCCGGTCCATATCATTCTTTCATGTTCTGGAATTATGACTTGTACATTCATGCGCTACACGGCGCAAACGGCGGCGCCTATCCTCGGGCTTCCACTGGAGGAGACGGACATGCTGAACGGAAGCTGCCTGTGCGGCAGCGTCGCCTACGAGGTCGACGCGGAGATCAGCCGGATCGTGCATTGCAACTGCCCGACCTGCCGCAAGACCCACGGCACGGCCTTCTCCTCCGTCACCTCGGTACCGCGGGAAAAGTTCCGCTGGACGCGCGGCGCCGAGCTGCTCGGCAGCTTCGAATCCTCGCCCGGCAAGTTCCGCCACTTCTGCACGCGCTGCGGCTCGCACGTCATGGCCGAGCGCACCAGCCAGCCCAACGTCCTGCTGCGGCTGGGCTGCCTCGACACGAAGGTCGGCGAGCGGCCCCAGGTCCATATCTGGCGATCGCAGGCGGCCTCCTGGTACGACCCCAAGGCGCCGTTCGAGGAGCGGCCGGAAGGGCTCGCCTGACCCCGGGGGGGGGGGTGCATGACCGGCTTCCTGCCCTTCCACGACGACGAGCTGACGGCGCAGGAGCTGGCGGGCGACCCTGCGGCGCGCCTCGAAGGACGACGCGCGCCGATCCGGCCGTCGATGCCCGACCAGCACCGCGAGTTCTTCCCGCTGCTGCCGTATCTCTTCACGGCGACCCTCGATGCCGCGGGCGGACCGATGGCGTCGGTGCTGGCGGGGCCCTACGGCTTCGCCACGTCGCCCGATCCGACGACGCTCCGCATCGAGGCGCTGCCGCGCGCCGACGATCCGGCAGCGCCGGGGTTCGCCGCCGGCGCCGAGATCGGCCTGATCGGCATCGACTTCACGACCCGCCGGCGCAACCGCGCCAACGGCCGGATCGTCGCGCGCGAGCGCGGGCTCACGGTCCACGTCACCCAGAGCTTCGGCAACTGCCCGCAATACATCCAGACGCGCGCGCCGGTGCCGCATCCGGCCGCCGCCGCGGTGCCGGTCGAGGCGATGGACCGTCTCGACGAGGCGGCGCGCGCCACCCTCGCCGCGGCCGACACGTTCTTCGTGGCGAGCCGCAGCCGCCCCGGGATCGGCACCGTCGACGGCGCGAGCGGCGGCCTCGACATGTCCCATCGCGGCGGCCGGCCGGGCTTCGTCGGCGTGGCGGGCGACACGCTCGCCATCCCCGATTTCCGCGGCAACCGCTTCTTCAACACGCTGGGCAACCTGCTGGGCGACAACCGCGCCGGGCTGCTGTTCGTCGACTTCGACTCGGGCGACCTCCTGCAGCTGCAGGGCCGCGTCACGATAGACTGGCAGGCGGCCGACGGTGTGCCGGCCGGAACACAGCGCCTGTGGCGAGTCGCGGTCGAGCGGGCATGGCGGCGGCGCGGCGCCTTCCCCTTCCGCTGGCGCTTCGGCGACTTCGCGCCGACCACGCTGGCGACGGGAACGTGGCCCTCACCTGGCGTCACGACGGCGTGAAGCACCGCGTCGTGAACAGCCCGTGTCCGGGCCGCGCGCTACCTTCATTTCGATGTCGATCGAATCGCTTTCCCTCCCCTGTCATCACAGGGCAATCGCATATGGTTCTTCTCTGCCCCCGCGAAGCGGGGGAAGTGCCGCGTCTTACGCGGCGAAGGGGGGCAGGAACATCGACGAGCACTCGCTTGCGGCCTTCCCCCTCCGGCCTTCGGCCACCTCCCCCGCAGACGGGGGAGGAGAAGTACTCGTCCGAAAGGCCATGGTCTCGACACGACAAACCCCACAGGAGTTCATCGCATGAGATTGCCAATCGTCCTGGCCTTCGCCGCCGTATCGATCGCCACAGGGCCGGCCTCGGCCGAGCAGGCGTCCACCGCCCGGCTGGCGGGGGACTATGTCATGGCCGGCAAAGGCCACGATCCGCGGGACAGCGCCTACTCCGGCACGTGCTCGCTGCGCGGCTCCGGCAACGCCTACGAGGTCTCGTGCTTCAACAAGGACACGCGCCACACCTATGTCGGCAAGGGCCTGGCCTCGGGCGACACGCTCGCCATCTTCATCGGCGACCGGCTGCGCGGCGACCATGGCGGCGTCTTCGCGGGCGAATACCTGGTGGTGTATCGCCTGCGGCCGGACGGCGTGCTCGACGGGACGTGGGTCCATGCCGACAGCGCCGCCGCCGGCAGCGAGACGCTGACGCCGGTACGATGATTTGGTCCGGTAACGACCTTCAGTCGCCCGCGACCTGGCCCAGCCGCGCCACCATGGCCTCCAGCGCCAGCACGTAGGAGTTGACGCCGAAGCCGGCGATCATGCCGATCGCCGCCTCGGCAGTGACCGAGCCGATGCCGCGCTTCTCGATGTTGGTCATGTGGATCTCGATCGCCGGGGCGACGATCGAGCGCAGGCAGTCGCGCAGCGCGTGACCGGCATGGAGGAAGCCCGCCGGGTTGTAGAGCACGCCGTCGACCTTGCGCCGGTCGGCCTTGTAGATCGCCGAAACGGCCTCGCCCTCGGTGTTGGTGTAGAGAATCTCGAGCGACACGCCGAGCGCCTTGGCCCGGCGGCGCAGCAGGTTGTCGAGCTCCTTCGCGGACGTCGTGCCGTAGAGTTCCGGCTGGCGACGGCCGAGATACTCCATGTTCGCGCCCTGGATCAGCAGCAGCTTCATCACACCCCCGTACGCCGGACGCCTCCTCCCACAGGAGGCGCCCGCGACCCGAGTTTAGTGCAACTTTCGCTGGCGCTGAAACATACTTGTTCCGCAAATCAGCGCGGCAGGGTAGAAAGACCCATCAGGCTTTCGTCGATGGCGCGGGCGCACTGGCGGCCCTCGCGGATCGCCCACACGACCAGCGACTGGCCGCGCCGCATGTCGCCGGCGGCGAACAGCTTCGGCACCGACGTCCTGTAGTCCTTCACGTTGGCCGCGATGTTGCCGCGCGGATCGAGCGCGACGCCCGCCTGCTCGACGAGGCCGGGCTTGCGCGGCCCGAGGAAGCCCATCGCCAGCAGCACGAGATCGGCCTTGAGCTCGAACGCGCTGTTCAGCACCTCCTGCATGGCCGTGCGGCCGTCGGCGCCCTTCACCCAGTCGACGTGCACGCACTCCAGCGCCTCGACCTTGCCGTTCTTGCCGACAGCCTTCTTCGTGAGAACCGCGAAGTCGCGCGCGGCGCCCTCCTCGTGGCTCGACGAGGTGCGCATCTTGAGCGGCCAATCCGGCCAGGTCAGCGCCTTGTCCTCGTGCTCGGGCGGCCGCGGCATGACCTCGAGCTGGGTCACCGAGGCGGCGCCGTGGCGGTTCGAGGTGCCGACGCAGTCCGAGCCGGTGTCGCCGCCGCCGATCACGATGACATGCTTGCCCCTGGCGCTCAGCGTGCCCCGGGGGGCGGCGCGCGCCTCGTCGTCGCCGGCGTTGCGCTTGTTCTGCTGCACCAGGAAATCCATGGCGAAATGGATGCCCTTGAGGTCGCGGCCCGGCACCTCGAGGTCGCGCGGCCATTCCGCGCCGCCGGTCAGCGCCACGGCGTCATAGCCTTCGAGCAGCGACTTCACGGAGAGCGTCTGGCCGACCTCGACGCCGGTGCGGAACTCGACGCCCTCGGCCTCCATCTGGCGCATGCGCCGGTCGATGAGGTGCTTCTCCATCTTGAAGTCGGGGATGCCGTAGCGCAGCAGCCCGCCCACGCGGTCGGACTTCTCGAACAGCGTCACGCCGTGGCCGGCGCGCGCGAGCTGCTGGGCGCAGGCGAGGCCCGCCGGGCCCGAGCCGACGACGGCGACGCGCTTGCCGGTCCTGCGCGCCGGCACCTGCGGGACGATCCAGCCCTCCTGCCAGCCGCGATCGACGATCGAGCATTCGATCGACTTGATGGTCACCGGGTTGTCGTCGATGTTCAGCGTGCACGAGGCCTCGCAGGGCGCGGGGCAGATGCGGCCGGTGAACTCGGGGAAGTTGTTGGTCGAGTGCAGCACTTCCAGCGCGTCCTGCCAGCGGTCGCGGCGCACCAGCTCGTTCCACTCGGGGATGATGTTATTGACCGGGCAGCCGTTGTGGCAGAACGGGATGCCGCAATCCATGCAGCGCGCGGCCTGCTCGGCCACCTCGGCCGGCGGCAGCGGCAGCACGAACTCGTTCCAGTTCTTGAGCCGCTGCTCGACCTTCTCGTAAGGCCGCTCCTTGCGCTCGATCTCGAGGAAGCCCTTCACCAGGCCCATCGTCTTCCAACTCCCCTCTTCCCCTCCTCCCCCGGCTGCGGGGGAGGTGTCGGCGTCTGCGCCGACGGAGGGGGTCATGACCCCTCCGCCCGCGAAGACGCGGGCACCTCCCCTTGGCGGACTCCGCCAAGGGGAGGCAGCTCGATTATTCCGCCGCCACGGCCTTCGCCGCCGCCCGCTCGCGCGACTGCAGGAGTGCGCGCTTGTAGTCGCGCGGCACCACCTTCACGAAGCTCTGCAGCGCGTTGTCCCAGTCCTCGAGCAGCTCACGTGCCCGCGCGCTGCCGGTGTGCAGGTGATGGCGCTCGACCAGGATGCGCAGGCGCTCGGCGTCGAAGGCCAGCACGTCGCCCATACCGTTGTCCTCGACGTTGAGGGCGCGTTGGCGCGGCCGTGACGGATCGTCCGCGTCGCCCGACGCCGGACCGACCTTCTCGAGGTCGACCATCGCCGGATTGCACAGATCCCCGAAGCGCGCCTTCGGGTCGTAGACGTAGGCGATGCCGCCCGACATGCCGGCCGCAAAGTTGCGGCCCGTATCGCCCAGCACGACCACGACGCCGCCGGTCATGTACTCGCAGCCATGATCGCCGGTGCCCTCGACGACGCAGACCGCGCCCGAGTTGCGCACGGCGAAGCGCTCGCCCGCGACGCCCTCGAAGTAGGCCTCGCCGCCGATCGCGCCGTAGAGCACGGTGTTGCCGACGATGATGTTGTGCAGCGGATTGCGCGTCGCGCCTTTGGGCTGGCGCACGACGACGCGGCCGCCCGACAGGCCCTTGCCGACATAGTCGTTGGCGTCGCCGGACAGCTCGATCGACACGCCGTGCGCCAGGAAGGCGCCGAAGCTCTGGCCGGCCGTGCCGGCGAGCTTCACCGAGATCGTGTCCTCGGACAGGCCGGCGTGGCCGTAGCGCTTCGCCACCTCGCCCGACAGCATGGCGCCCACGGTGCGGTTGACGTTGCCGACCGGCAGCTCGATCAGCACCGGCTGGCCCTTTTCGAGGGCGGGTTGGGCCGCCTCGATCAGCTGGTGGTCCAGCGCCCTGCCGAGGCCGTGATCCTGCTTCTCGCAGTTCCAGATCGCGACGCCCTCGCGGGCCGGCGCCTGATGGAGCAGCTTCGAGAGATCGACGCCGCCTGCTTTCCAGTGGTCGACGGCGCGGCGCATGTCGAGCCGGTCGACCCGGCCGATCATGTCGTTCAGCGTGCGGAAGCCCAGCCGCGCCATGATCTCGCGCAGCTCCTCGGCGACGAAGAAGAAATAGTTGATGACGTGCTCGGGCTGGCCGGTGAAGCGCTTGCGCAGTACCGGATCCTGCGTCGCCACGCCGACCGGGCAGGTGTTGAGGTGGCACTTGCGCATCATGATGCAGCCGACAGCGATCAGCGGCGCCGTCGCAAAGCCGAACTCGTCGGCGCCGAGCAGCGCGCCGATGGCGACGTCGCGGCCGGTGCGCAGGCCGCCGTCGACCTGCACGGCGATGCGGCCGCGCAGTCCGTTCAGCACCAGCGTCTGCTGGGTCTCGGCGAGGCCGATCTCCCAGGGCGAGCCGGCATGGGTCAGCGAGGTGAGCGGCGAGGCGCCGGTGCCGCCCTCGTAGCCTGAGATGGTGACATGGTCGGCGCGCGCCTTGCTGACGCCCGCGGCCACCGTGCCGACGCCCACTTCGGAGACCAGCTTCACCGAGACGCGGGCGCGCGGGTTCACGTTCTTGAGGTCGTGGATGAGCTGCGCCAGGTCCTCGATCGAGTAGATGTCGTGGTGCGGCGGCGGGCTGATCAGGCCGACGCCGGGGGTCGAGCGGCGGACGCGCGCGATGTTCTCGTCGACCTTGTGGCCGGGCAGCTGGCCGCCCTCGCCGGGCTTGGCGCCCTGCGCCATCTTGATCTGCAGATCGTCGGCGTTGACCAGGTACTCGGCGGTGACGCCGAAGCGGCCCGACGCCACCTGCTTGATGGCCGAGCGCATGGAATCGCCGTTGGGCAGCGGCTTGAAGCGGTCCGCCTCCTCGCCGCCCTCGCCGGTGTTCGACTTGCCGCCGATCCGGTTCATGGCGATGGCGAGCGTGGTGTGGGCCTCGCGGCTGATCGAGCCGAAGCTCATGGCGCCCGTGGCGAAGCGCTTGACGATGGCGGCGGCGGGCTCGACCTCGTCGAGCGGGATCGCCGTGTCGGCCCACCTGAAGTTCATCAGGCCGCGGATGGTCAGCAGGCGCTCGCTCTGCTCGTTGATCGAGGCGGCGAAGGCCTTGTACTCGTCGGGCAGCTTGCCGCGCACGGCGTGCTGCAGCTTCGCCACGCTCTCGGGCGTCCAGGCATGGTCCTCGCCGCGCAGGCGGAAGGCATAGTCGCCGCCCGGATCGAGCATGCGGCGGTAGATCGGGTTGTCGCCGTAGGCGTCGCGATGGCGACGCACCGTCTCCTCGGCGATCTCGTTCCAGCCCGCGCCCTCGATCGTGGTGGCGGTGCCGGTGAAGTACTTCTCGACGAAGCCCGAGTGCAGGCCGACGGCGTCGAAGATCTGGGCGCCGCAGTAGGACTGGTAGGTCGAGATGCCCATCTTGGACATGACCTTGAGCAGGCCCTTGCCGACCGCCTTGATGTAGTTCTTCTGGACCTCGTAGGGCTTGAGGGCGAGGCCGTTCTGCACGCGCAGCGCCTCCAGGGTCTCGAAGGCGAGATAGGGGTTCACGGCCTCGGCGCCATAGCCGGCGAGGCAGCAGAAATGATGGACCTCGCGCGCCTCGCCGGTCTCGACGACGAGCCCGGTCTGGGTGCGCAGGCCGCGGCGGATGAGATGATGGTGGACGGCGGCGGTGGCGAGCAGCGCCGGCACCGGCACGCGCTCGGCCGAGACCGCGCGATCGGACAGGATCAGGATGTTGCGGTCGGCCAGCACCGCGTCGGTCGCCTCGGCGCAGATGCGGTCCAGCGCCTTCTCGAGCCCGGCCGCGCCTTCGGTCACGGGCCAGGTCGTGTCGATGGTGGCGGTGCGGAAGGCGCCGTCGAGCAGCTCCTCGATCGAGCGGATCTTCTCCAGCTCGGCGTTGGTCAGCACGGGCTGCGCCACTTCCAGGCGCTTGTGGGTGCCGGCCTGGCGGCCGAGCAGGTTGGGCCTCGGGCCGATCATGGAGACCAGCGACATCACCAGCTCCTCGCGGATCGGATCGATCGGCGGGTTGGTGACCTGGGCGAAGTTCTGCTTGAAGTAGTTGTAGAGCAGCTTCGGCTTCTTCGAGAGCACGGCGATCGGCGTGTCGACGCCCATCGAGCCCACGGGATCGTCGGGCTCGCGGCTCATCGGCTCGAGGAAGAACTGGACGTCCTCCTGGGTGTAGCCGAACGCCTGCTGGCGATCGAGCAGCGTCGAGGGGTCGTTCGACGGCGCCGGCGACGGCGCGTCGGGAATCTCGGAGAGCTCCTCGAGCTTGTGCTGCGTCTCCTTCAGCCACTCCTCGTAGGGCTCGGCCTCGGCGAGCGTCCGCTTCAGCTCCTCGTCCTCGACGATGCGGCCCTGCTCGAGATCGATCAGCAGCATCTTGCCGGGCTGCAGGCGCCACTTGCGCACGATCTTCTCGTCGGGGATCGGCAGCACGCCCGACTCGGACGCCATCACGACCTTGTCGTCGTCGGTCACCAGGAAGCGCGCCGGGCGCAGGCCGTTGCGGTCGAGCGTGGCGCCGATCTGGCGGCCGTCGGTGAAGGCGATGCAGGCCGGCCCGTCCCACGGCTCCATGAGCGCCGCGTGATATTCGTAGAAGGCCTTGCGCTTGCCATCCATCAGCGGATTGCCGGCCCACGCCTCCGGAATCAGCATCATCATGGCGTGACTGAGCGAATAGCCGCCGGCGACCAGCAGCTCGAGCGCGTTGTCGACGCAGGCGGTGTCGGACTGGCCGTGCGGGATGATCGGCCACATCTTGTCGAGGTCGGCGCCGATCAGGTCGGACTCCATCGTGCGGCGGCGGGCGTACATCCAGTTGACGTTGCCGCGCACGGTGTTGATCTCGCCGTTGTGGGCGATGAAGCGGTAGGGGTGCGCCAGCTTCCACGACGGGAAGGTGTTGGTCGAGAAGCGCTGGTGCACGAGGCAGAGCGCCGACTGGCAGAGCGGGTTGCGCAGGTCGTCGTAGAAGCTCTCGACCTGCGGCGCCAGCAGGAGGCCCTTGTAGACCACGGTGCGCGAGGAGAAGGACGGCATGTAGAGCTGGGCGAGGCCCGGCAGCTTCTGCTTCTTCTCGAGGTCGGCCAGCGGGTTCTGGGTCTGCTTGCGTATGGCGAGGATCTTGCGCTCGAAGGCGTCCTGGTCGGCGAGCTTGGGCCCGCGTCCGACGATCGCCATGCGGATCACCGGCATGGAGGCGATCACCGCCTTGCCGAGCCCGGTGAGGTCGGTCGGCACGTCGCGCCAGCCGATCAGCTTCTGCTTCTCGACCTTGACGAAGTGCTCCAGCCGCTTGACCGCGAAGGCGCGGGCCTTTTCGTCCTGCGGCAGGAAGCACATGGCGACCGCGTAGTGGCCGGGCTCCGGCAGGTCGACGCCCGCCTTGCGCGCCCAGTCGCGCAGCAGGGCGTCGGGAATTTGAATCATGGCCCCTGCACCATCGCCCATCAGCGGGTCGGCGCCGACGGCGCCGCGATGGTCGAGGTTGACCAGGATGCGCAGGCCCTGGCGGATGATGTCGTGGGATTTGCGCCCCTTGATGTCGGCCACGAAGCCGACGCCGCACGAATCGTGTTCGTTGCGCGGGTCGTACAGTCCCTGCCTCTCAGGCAATCCTCTCTCAGGCAATCCCATGACTTCGTCCTGCTGGCGCACTGGCTGGCGCAGCATCCCCCCGGATGCGTTTGGTGTATCCCGGCATTATTAGCCCGGTCCCCGGGCCGGGCGAAAGCAATTGTTGCGTCGCAAAAGCCCCTGTAACTTGGCCGCTCAAGCCCCTGGGGAGAAGACGGGAAATGTCACCGAGGTCGTTTCATCGCCTGGCGGTCAGCATCGCCGCCCTGTCGCTGGCCGCGGGCCTTGGCGCCTGCAGCGGCAAGGGCGCCGCCGAGGCCTATACCGGCCCGGGCTGGTACCTTGAGAAATCGTACCTCGTCGTCGCCGGCGGCCCGAAAGTGTTCGGCGGCCCGTTCACCTACGACAAGTGCGAGGAAGAGCGCATCAAGCTCGGCCCGACGGTCTCGCCCGAGATGCTGTGCGTCAATCATCCCGGCCCGCCCAAGAAGTACGGCCTCTACTAGCCCGACCGTCCCGCCTATAAGGCGGCGGTGATGGACTCGCTTCCCGTCGACGAGGCGCTGCCGCGCCTCAAGGCGGCGCTCTCGGCCCGCAACGCCGCCGTTCTGGTCGCCCCGCCGGGCGCCGGCAAGACGACGCGCGTGCCGCTCGCCCTGCTCGACGCGCCGTGGCTGGGCGGGGCCAAGATCGTGATGCAGGAGCCCCGGCGTCTGGCGGCGCGGGCCGCGGCGCGGCGCATGGCGGCGAGCCTCGGCGAGGCGGTCGGCGAGACGGTGGGCTATCGCGTGCGGCTCGACACAAGGGTGGGGCCGCGCACGCGCATCGAGGTCGTGACCGACGGCCTGTTCCTCCGGATGCTGCAGGACGATCCCTCGCTGCCGGGCATCGGCTGCGTGATTTTCGACGAGCTGCACGAGCGCGGGCTGGAGACCGACCTCTCCTTCGCCCTGGTGCGCGAGGCGCAGACGGCGCTGCGCGAGGATCTGCGCGTGATCGCCATGTCGGCGACGCTCGATCCCGGACCGGTGGCAGAGCGGCTGGGCGATGCGCCCGTGGTCGAAAGCGAAGGCCGCATGTTCCCGGTGCAGACGCGCTATCTCGATCGCGAGGCGGCGGGCCGCCTCGAAGACACAGTCGCCGCCGCCGTGCGCCGGGCGCTCGCCGAGGAGAGCGGCAGCGCGCTGGTCTTCCTGCCGGGCGTCGGCGAGATCCGCCGCGTCGCGGAGCGGCTTCAGGGGCTGGGCGCCGACGTCGACGTGGCGCCGCTCTACGGCGATCTCTCGCCCGCCGAGCAGGACCGCGCCATCGCGCCGGCGCCGGCCGGCCGGCGCAAGGTCGTGCTGGCGACGTCGATCGCCGAGACCAGCCTCACCATCGAGGGCGTGCGCCTGGTGATCGACAGCGGCCAGATGCGCGTGCCGCGCTTCTCGCCGCGTTCCGGCATGACGCGCCTCGAGACTGTCAAAGTGAGCCAGGCCTCGGCCGACCAGCGCCGCGGCCGCGCCGGGCGGCTCGAGCCCGGCATCTGCTACCGGCTGTGGCCGGAGGAGCGGCAGCGCGGCCTGCTGCCGTTCACACCGCCGGAGATCCTCGACGCCGACCTCGCACCGCTGGCGCTGGAGCTCGCCGCCTGGGGGGCGAGCGACGCGGCGAGCCTGCCCTGGCTGACGCCGCCGCCGGCCGCGTCGCTCGCTGCGGCGCGCGCCTTGCTGGCCGATCTCGGGGCCATCGATCCGGGTGGCGCGATCACGCCGCACGGCCGCGCCATGGTGCGGCTCGGCCAGCATCCGCGCATCGCCCATCTCGTGCTCAAGGGCCGCGAGAAGGGGCACGGCCGCGTGGCCGCCCTGACCGCGGCCATCCTGGGCGAGCGCGACTTCCTGCGCCTGCCGCCTGGCCAGCGCGACGTCGATCTGCGGCACCGCGTCGACATCGCCCTCGCCGGCAAGGCGCCGCGTCCGCTGCTCGAGGTGGCGCGGCGCCTGACACAGGGGCGGGACTCCGACAGCTCGCAAACCGGCGCGCTGCTGTCGCTCGCCTATCCCGACCGGATCGGCCAGCGCCGCGCCGGGGCGGCGGGACGCTACCTGCTGTCGGGCGGACGCGGCGCGGCGCTACCCGAGGGCGATCCGATGGCCAATGAGGAGTTCCTGGTGGTCGCCGACCTCGACGGCTCGGCCCAGGACTCGCGCATCTTCCTCGCCGCGCCCGTCGCGATAGCGGAGCTCGATGAGCTGCATGGCGAGCGCATCGTCGACGAGCAGATCGTGCAGTGGAGCGCACGCGACGGCGCCGTGCTGGCGCGCCACCGGAGACGGCTGGGGGCGCTGGCGCTGGAGGACAAGCCGCTCGCCGCGCCCGATCCCGCCCGGGTGAGTGCCGCGATGCTCGACGGCGTACACCAGCTCGGGCTGGGCGCCCTGCCGTGGAGCGACGATCTCGTGCGCTGGCGCCAGCGCGTTGCCTTCCTGCGCCTGCAGGCGGAGAAGGACTGGCCCGATCTGTCCGATGCGGCGCTGACGAGCACCCTCGCCGACTGGCTGGCGCCGTTCCTCGCCGGTGTCTCGCGCAAGGACCATCTGGCACGCATCGATCTGGCAGCGGCTCTCAAGGCGCTGGTGCCGTGGGACAGGCAGCGCGAGCTCGACCGGCTGGCGCCGACCCATGTCGAGGTGCCGAGCGGCAGCCGCGTGCCGATCGACTATGGCAATCCGGCGGAGCCCACGCTCTCGGTGCGGCTGCAGGAGATGTTCGGCCTCAGCGATACGCCGCGCATCGCCGGCGGCAAGGTAGCGCTCACCGTCCACCTGCTCTCGCCGGCCCGACGGCCGGTACAGGTGACGCGCGACCTCGCAAGCTTCTGGGCGAGCGGCTACCGGGCCGTGAAGGCGGAGCTGAAGGGCCGCTACCCGCGGCACTACTGGCCCGACGACCCGCTGGTCGCCGAGCCGACGGCGCGCGTGCGGCCGCGGCCTACTTCGCGATGAAGCGATCGAGCAGGCGCCGTACCAGCGGCATCGCGAAATACATGGTCGGCGCGGCGATGACCCAGGAGATCATCCAGGAGCTCATCCAGTCGCTCAACATGCGGGGCGCCCAACCCAGCGCGCGGTAAGTCGAGACGCCCGAAACCAGAAACGTCATGACAAAGGCCGTACAGATCGGCAGGGCGTACTTGTACCAGGAGGCGGGGAGTTTCTTCACGACCGGCAGGACAATATGGTACGGGCTCAAGCGTCGTCCACCGCCCGTACGGAACCGCAAGATGCCCCTTGAGCTCCCCTTCCAGACCGCCAAGCAGCTCGCGGCGGCGATCCGAAAGAAGAAGGTCGGTTGCCTGGAACTGCTCGACCTCTACCTGAAGCGCATCGAGGCCTACAATCCTGAGCTCAATGCCGTCATCGCCACCGACGTCGAGGGCGCCCGCAAGCGCGCCAAGGCGGCCGATCGCGCCGTGAAGGCCGGCAAGAAGCTCGGGCCGCTGCATGGCGTGCCGATGACGATCAAGGAATCGTTCGACGTCGCGGGTTATCCCACGACCTGGGGCGATCCCGCCTTCAAGGACACGATCGCGACGCAGAACTCGCTGGTCGCGCAGCGCATGATGGATGCGGGCGTCACCCTGTTCGGCAAGACCAACGTGCCGCTCAACCTCGCGGACTGGCAGAGCTACAATGAGATTTACGGCTCGACGAACAACCCGTGGTACCTCGGTCGCACGCCGGGCGGCTCGTCGGGCGGCTCGGGCGCGGCACTGGCCGCCGGCCTCACTGGCATCGAGGCGGGCAGCGACATCGGCGCCTCCATCCGAAATCCCGCGCACTATTGCGGCGTGTGGGGTCACAAGCCGACCTGGGGCGTCGTCTGTCCCAAGGGTCATGCGCTTGCCGGCAACGTCGCGTATGGCGACATCGGCGTGGTCGGGCCGCTGGCACGCGGCGCCGAAGACCTCGAGATCGCCCTGGGCGCGATGGCCGGTCCCGATTCGATCGACAGCCGCGGCTGGACCCTCGCCCTGCCCCGCTCCAAGAAGAAGAAACTCCGCGACTTCAAGGTCGCCGTGCTGCTCAGCGACCCCAACGCCGAGGTCGACAGTTCCGTGCAGGAGCAGATCTCCGGGCTCGCATCGTTTCTTGCCAAGAGAAAGGTCAAGGTGAGCGATACGGCGCGGCCGGCCATCGACACGAGAGAGCTGAACGATGTCTTCGTCCGGATGCTGCGCGCGGCGACGTCGGCGCGCATGCCGGACACCGTCTACGAGCAGGCGGTCAGGAATGCCGCCACGCTGCCGGCCGGCGACATGAGCTACTTCGCCCAGATGCAGCGCGGCAACTCGCTGCCGCATCGCACCTGGCTGCAGCTCAACGAGAAGCGCCACCGGATGCGCTGGGCGTGGGACGAGTTCTTCAAGGACTACGATTTGATGATCTGTCCGGTCGCCGTGACGGCGGCATTTCCGCACGACCAGGCGGGCCTGCGCCACAAGCGCACCATCACGGTCAACAACAAGAAGGTACCTGTCGTCGACCAGATCTTCTGGGCAGGCTACGCCGGCCTCGCGTGGCTGCCGGCGACCGCGGCCCCGATCGGGCAGACTGCGGATGGCCTGCCGGTCGGCATCCAGATCGTCGGCCGGCAGTACGGCGACTACGAGTGCATCCAGTTCGCCAAGCTCTTGGAAAAGGAATATCGCAGCTTCGAGCCGCCGCCGGCCTACAGCTGAGCTCAGGAGACAGAATGCCCAAGGACATCGACCTCAAGAAGCACATCCGCTCGATCCCGGACTTCCCCAAGCCCGGCATCCTCTTCTACGACATCTCGACCCTGCTGGCGCATGCCAAGGCGTGGCACACGGCGGTCGAGCGCATGGCCGACCTCGTCCGGCCGCACGAGCCCGACGTGCTGGCGGGAATCGAATCGCGCGGCTTCCTGCTTGCCGCACCGCTCGCCGTGGCGCTCGGAACCGGCTTCGTGATGCTGCGCAAGCAGGGCAAGCTGCCCGGCACGACGGTGCGCCACACCTATGCGCTGGAGTACGGCACCGACACGATCGAGATCCAACAGGACGCCGTGAAGAAGGGCGCGCGCGTGGTGCTGGTCGACGACCTGTTGGCGACCGGCGGCACCATGGCCGCCGCCGTGCATCTGCTCGAGAGCGTCGGGGCGGTCGTCCCCGCAGCGGCCTGCATCATCGAGCTCACGTTCCTCGACGGCCGCAAGAGACTCAAGCCGCCGGTCGAGACGCTGCTGAAGTACGACAGCTAGCGCTGGTCGGCCCGGTTGAACGCGCCGGCGCCGTCCGGCAGCACGGCGAAGGTCGACAGCGATTGCGCGATCGGATCCGCAGAACCGTCGACGTAGAAATCGACCTCGCCGAACGCCGTCGTGCGCCCGACCTTCACGGCGCGCGCCACGCCGACGACATCCTGCTGCACTGCAGCGCGCATGAAGTTCGTCGTCAGCGAAATCGTGGCCAGAGTGGCGAAGCGCTGCAGCTTCTCGCAGATCGCCAGGACCATGATGGTGTCGGCCAGCGCCATCATGGCCTGACCGACCATCACGCCACCCGGGCGTGCAATGTGATCGCTGTACGGCAGGCGGATGCGGACCTCGTCGGTCGAGACATGCTCGGCCCTGAGCTTCAGTTCCCAGATCCACGGCCCGAAATTGCCGCCGGGTGAAAGCTGCGCCTGCGCCGCTTCGAGCGTGAAGAAAGCCATGTCGTATGGTGCCGCTTTCCGCGCCGCCGTCAAACCGGCTACGATGCCGGCCGGAGGATATCGATGTTTTCAGTGTCAGAGTGCTTCTCCGAGACCTACGCCGAGGCGCGTGCAAAGTTCTGCGGCGCCGCGGCTTCTGCCGGCGGTGCGATCCGATCGTGGCTCAACCCCAAGGCCCGCGGGCCCAATGGCGAGACTCTCTATCTCGACACGGCGCGCTTCGGATCGGCCGACGCGTCCGACATGCTGGTGCTGATCGCCGGCACCCACGGCGTCGAAGGTCACTGCGGGTCGGGAGCCGAGATCGCCTGGCTGCGCTCCGGCGGGGCCGCCAAGCTGCCGAAAAACACGGGTGCGCTGCTCGTGCATGCCATCAACCCTTACGGTTTCGCCTGGACGCGCCGCGTCACCGAAGACAACGTCGACCTCAACCGCAATTTTGTCGACCATGACAAGGGCTATCCGGCGAACGAAGGATACCTCGCCATCGCCGATGCCGTACTGCCAGGGCAGTGGAACGAGGCCAGCAAAGCGGAGACCGAGCGCGTGTTCGCCGCCTACGCCCAGAAGCATGGCGCCTTCGGCCTGCAGGGTGCGATCAGCGGCGGGCAGTACACCCACCCCGAGGGCATCTTCTTCGGCGGCAACACTCCAACCTGGAGCAACCGCACCATCCGCGCCGTCGCCCGTGAGGAACTCACCCGCGCGCGGCAGGTCGCGATCATCGACTTCCATACCGGCCTCGGCCCGTTCGGCCATGGCGAGCTGATCTGCGCGGTGTCGCCTGCCGCCAAGTCGTTCGCCCGCGCCAAGGCGTGGTACGGGGACGAGATGACATCACCGGAAGGCGGCACCTCGACGTCCGCCGTCGTCGTCGGCGTCATGACCGACGCCTTTCCCCAGGAGCTTCCCGACGCCAGGGTGACATCCGTCGCAGTCGAATACGGTACCTACTCGGTGCCGGAGGTGCTGACGGCGGTGCGGGCCGACAACTGGCTGCATCATCGCGGCGAAGTCGGCTCCGCGCAGGGCCGCGAGATAAAGGCGGACATCAAGGAACGCTTCTTCCCCGCCGGGGACAAATGGCGGGAGATGGTGTGGGTGCGAGCCGACCAGACGATCGGTTGGGCCCTCCAGGGAATGGCTGGGGGATGAGCCTGGCGGCGCCGAGCGAGGATAGCGCCCGGCTGCGTCTCCGGAGGGTGTTGCAGCGCGCGCCGCTTTTCGCCGATCTCGATCCCGAAGGTCTCGAGGCCATTGAGCACCAGCTCACGCTGATGGTGCTGCCGGGCGGTGCACCGCTGTTCCGGCAGGGCGAGGCTGCCGACGCCGTCTATATCGTTGCGAGCGGATGCCTCGGCGTCTTCCGCCACACCGACGAGGCCGACCCGAGCGAACCGGTGCTGATCGCCGAGGTTCCACCCGGCAATCTCGTGGGCGAGATGTCGCTGCTCTCGCACGGCAAGCGCACGCGCAGCGTCGCAGCCTTGCGCGACAGCGAGGTCTGGCGACTCGCGCAAACCAGCTTCAACGCACTGACTTCCCGTCACCCCGAGGTGCTGCCGGCGCTGATGCGCAGCGTCGTGGCGCGCAACGCCCAGGAAACCGGCAAGCGCCGTCGGCAGCCGCGCACCTTCGCGATCCTGCCGTGCGGTCCGGACGTGCCCTCAGCGCGGTTTGCCGTGATGCTGGCCGACGCCCTCGGTCGCATCGGCACTCAGGTGCAGATGCTGGGCGCGGATTCGGTCGACGAGGAGCCGGAATGGTTCGCTCGTTGCGAGATGGAGTCGTCGTTCGTGCTCTACCGCGCCGACCCCACACTCACGCCGTGGACCGAACTCTGTCTGCGCCAGGCCGACTGCCTCGTCGCCGTGCGCCGCGCCGACCACGACTACCCGACCAAGCTGCCCTTCGAAGTCGAGACCGCGCAGAGCGGCGCCATCTTCCACCGCCGGCGCGAGTTGGTGCTGTTGCATGAAGGCCACGATCCCAGGCCCGGCTCGACGACGCCGCTGCTCGCTGGCGGCCTCTACGGCCACCATCATCATGTCCGACTGGACATACATTCCGACATCGACCGGCTGGCGCGGCTTCTCACCGGTCACGCCGTCGGCGTCGTGATGGCGGGCGGCGGCGCGCGCGCGTTCACCCACATCGGCGTCGTCAAGGCCCTGCGCGAAAGCGGCGTGCCGATCGACCTCGTCGGTGGCACCAGCATGGGCGCCATCGTGGCAGCCGGCGTTGCCTCGCGCTGGAGCGACGAGGAGCTGAACGAGCGATTCCGCAAGGCCTTCGTCGAGGCCAATCCGCTGAGCGACTATACGCTGCCGCTGATTTCGCTGTTCGCCGGCCGGCGGGTCACGCGCCTCTTGCGCGCGGCGTTCGGCGAAAAGGATATCGAAGACCTGGTTCTTCCGTTCTTCTGCGTCACCGCCAACCTCACGAGCTCGAACGCCGACATCCACACGGTGGGGCGATTGTGGCGCTGGCTCCGCGCCTCGGTATCGATCCCAGGCGTGCTGCCGCCGTTCAACGAGGCCGGCGAGGTTCATGTCGACGGCGGCGTGATCGACAATTTCCCGGTGCGCGCCATGCGGCGACTGGGTCGCGGTGTTACCATCGGGGTCGACATCGACACCGGCGGCGCGCTGGCGGCCGGAGCCGACGTCTCGGAACCCTGGTCGGCCTGGCAGTTCTTCCGCCGCCTCGTGTGGAAGCGCAACGAGACGCTGCCGATCCCCTCGATCGTGCGCATCCTGCTGCGCTCCGCACTGGTCGCCAGCACATCGCGCGCCGCCGAGGACAGGGCAGCATCGGAGATGCTGATCATACCGCCGATGAACCACATCGACCTGCTCGACTGGACGAGCTTCGACGCCGCCATCGAGGTCGGCTACCGCACGACGATGGAAGGTCTCGAGAGGGCCCGCACCCTGCCGGTCGGTGCGCGGCTGTTCCTGGTCTGACCTTGCACTCCTTGACAGGGCCGTCGTGACGGCTTCTATTTTACCCAACGGTTAACAACAAAGACGCGTCATGATGCCTTCGGCCGACCGCCTCAGTGCAACGTTCGCCGCCCTCGCCGATCCGACGCGACGGGCCATTCTCGCGCGCCTGACGCTCGGCGAGACTTCGGTCGGCGAGCTGGCCGAACCGTTCGACATGTCCCTGCCGGCAATCTCCAAGCATCTCAAGGTCCTGGAGCATGCCGGCCTGATCGCGCGCAGCCGCGAGGCCCAGCGCCGGCCCTGCCGCCTCGCCGCCGAGCCGCTGCACGAGGTCGCGGACTGGGTGGCAACCTATCGCCGTTTCTGGGAACAACGGTTCGACCGGCTGGAGGCATACCTGCTGGAAGCTCAGGCCGGCGCCACAACCCGCAAGGCGAGGAAACGAGCCCATGCCCGCAAGAGCAGGTGAAACAACCCTCCCTCTGCGTCGCGAGTTCACCCTGCGTCGCGTGCTGCACGCGCCGCGCGCCCTGGTGTTCCGTGCGTTCATCGAGCCGGAACGGATGAAGCTCTGGTGGGCGCCGCGCGGCTTCAGCATGCTTTCCTGCGCGCTCGACCTGCGCGAGGGCGGCGCCTGGCGCATGCGCATCCGGTCGGACGAGACGGGCGCCGTGCAAACCGAGGTTGGCGTCTATCGAGAGATTCGCGAGCCCGAGCGTCTCGCCTTTACTCACGCCTGGGTGAGGGCCAACGGCACGCTGACGCCGACCACCCTCGTCACCGTCACCTTCGCCGAGCGGAACGGCCGGACCGAGGTCAACTTCATCCAAACCGATTTCCATTCCGACGCGTTCTGCCGCAGCCATGAGGAGGGCTGGTCGAGCTCCTTCTCGCAACTCACGGAGAACGTCCTCGAAAGGAAGCTCCAGTGAGCGACGCACGCCACCTCACCGAGCTGCAGGACCTCAATCGCAACTACGTCCGCTCGGTCGACCAGGCCGACGTGACGTGGTTCGACCGGCATCTCGCGCAGGATTTCTGCAATACCAATCCCGACGGCACGCGGCTCGACCGTGCAGCCTTCCTGGCGCAGATCGGCCGCGGTTCCGCGGTCAAGGACATCCGCGAGCACGATGTCAGGATCCGTCTCCTGGGCGACTTCGCGATCATCCATGCACGCACGAGCTACACCAAGCCGGACGGCAGCATGGGCGCCGGCTGGTACACCGACGACTGGCAGCTCGGGCCGCAGGGCTGGCGCTGCGTGTCGGCCCACGTCAGCCGTTCCTGACCGCGTTCTGTCGATGTCCCCGAACGCAGGCGCCGATTCGTCGCCGGCCGCCTGGCGCGTCGTCTTCGCGTGCTTCCTCTCCGCCGTGTTCGCCTGGGGCTTCGGCTTCTATGCCCATGGCATCTACCTCGTGGAGCTGCAGAAGGCGCAAGGCTGGTCGACGGGCTTCATCTCGTCCGTCGTGACCGCGCACTATGTGCTGGGCGCCCTGCTGCTGCCGCGCATTGCCGAGGCGATCGGGCGCCTCGGTCCGCGCGCCGTCTTCCTGGGCGGCTTGACGATCACCGCGACGGCCCTGCTGTTGTTGCCGTCGGTCACGGCGCCGTGGCAGCTCGTCGTGCTCTACGCGGTCATGGCGCCCGGCTGGAACGCAACGAGCGTGGCGCCGATCGCCGCCACCGTCGGCCAATGGTTCGATCGCAGGCGCGGCCTCGCCCTCAATCTTTCGTTGAGCGGCGCCACGGTGGCCGGCCTCGTGGTGGCACCCGCCCTGCTCGCGACGATCCCGGCCCTGGGCTTCGCCGATGCTGAACGCCTTCTTGTCGCGGTTGGAATCGTGCTGGCCGGCGGTGCCGTGGTGTTGTTCGTCCGCAAGGGCCCCCTGTCGCCCCCGCCCGCAACAGCCCGGCGAAGCCGGCTGGCGCCGGTCAGGACGTGGCACTTCTGGAGCATTTCGGCACCTTTCGCCTTCGTCCTGGTCTCGCAGGTGGGGTTCCTCACCCATCTCGTGCCGCTGACGGCCGGTCGGAACGGCGTCGATCCTGGGCTCGCCGTCGGGATCAACGCGGCAATGGCGCTGGTTGGCCGCGTGGTGCTGGGTTTCGTGATCGACAGGCTCGAACCGAGAAGCGTCTCTTCCCTCTCCTTCCTCGTTCAGGTCGGCGCCATCGCAGCCCTTGCCTATGCCGAGGCGCCGGCGGTGATCTATGGCGCCTGCGCCGTCTACGGATTCTCCGTCGGCAACAACATCACCCTCTCGCCGATGATCGTGCAGCGCGAATACGGGGCCGACCGGTTCCCGGCCATCGTCGCCCTTTCGACCGCCGTGGTGCAGATCCTCTACGCCTTCGGGCCGGGCATGCTCGGCCTGCTGCGCGATGGGTTCGGCGGCTATGGCGTGCCGCTCGCCGTCTGCATGGCGCTGAACGGCACGGCAGCGGGCCTGATCCTCCTGCGGCCGCGCCCGACCTAGGAGAGAAACTTCAGGCCATTCACGACCTTGTCGATCGTCTTGCGAGGGCCGTGGACGCCGATGCCGACGAAATCCAGCGCATCGGCAGGCGCCGCCGCCACAGCGGCCCGATTGTCGGCATCGTTGGCCGTGGCGAACATCGCCTCGATATAGATCGCCGGCACCAGTTCGCGCGAGAGAGCCCGCTGGTGGGTGCGGCGCAGCTCCTCGAGCGCGCCGCCGTAGACAAAGACCGGCTCGCGGATCAGCGCGGTGTAGGCCTGCCCCGCGCCGTCGCAATAGGGTTCGCCCATCATGTGGGCATGAGTGCCGGCAAGGCCGCCGGCCAGGAAGGCCGCAACATTGGCGACCTGCCACGTGGCGAGATCCTTGCGCAGAACAAGGACGGTCTTGGTATCGTAGATCATGCCTCCCATATGGAGCATTGTGGAACCGTCCGTCTTGAACGTTCGTGCATGAGCCCCGACCGGATCCACCTCGACCGACCGACCGCCGGCCTGCAGCGCCTGGCGGCCCGCTTTGGTGGGCACGCCTACGACCCGCACCGGCACGAGACCTACGGCATCGGCCTCACGCTCTACGGCGTGCAGCAGTTCCACTACCGCGGCAGCCTGTGCGCCAGTCGCGCCCGGCAGGTGCTGGTGCTGCATCCCGACGAGATGCACGATGGCCATGCCGGCGAAGGCGGTGCCTTCGCCTATCGCATGCTTTACCTCGACCCAGCTTCCGTGTCGCAGGCACTGGACGGCGCCAGCCCTCCCTTCGTCGCCGAAGCCGTCGCCCATGACCAGGCGATGGCGGGCGTCATCGACGAGGCGTTCCTCGACTTCCCGCAACGGCTCGAGCCGCTCGCCGTCGATGCCATCATAGGCCGCATGGCCGAACTTCTGGTGCGGCGCAGCAATGCCGGCGGCCGGCCGCGGCGCGGCGTGCCGGCCCGCAACGCCGTCACGCGGGCGCGCGACTTCCTGATCGAGGAAGCTCGGCGCACGGTGGCATCCGACGAACTCGAGAAGGTGAGCGGGCTCGATCGCTTCACCCTCGCCCGTCACTTCCGCATGGCCTTCGGCACGTCGCCGCACCGATTCCAGGTCGGGCGTCGCCTGATGCGGGCGCAGTCGATGATCGCGGAGGGCGTCGCCTTGTCGGAAGCCGCGGCCGCTTCAGGTTTCGCCGACCAGAGCCACCTCACCCGACATTTCGCCGCCCGCTTCGGCGTCACGCCCGGCCGCTGGGCGGCGCTGTCGCGCGGTCAGAGCGAATAGCGACCGTCGGAGTCGAGAGTATCCGCCGAGAACCAGCCACGGCGCAGCCCGGCCAGCGTACTCGTCATCATCGGCTGCAGGATGGGCGCGTAGCAGGCATGCCGCATCATGAGGTCGCGCACGATCCCGAGTGCGACGCCATCCGACTGGAAGAATGGCGTCAGGAGGTTGCTGGCGGTCCGGTAGAAGCGGGTCGCCGCGTCGCGCCGGCGAGCGAACAGGGTCAGGGCCTCGGCGAGACTTGACGCCTCGCCGAGCGACTGGCCGAGGGCATGGGCATCGCGCAGACCGAGATTGGCGCCCTGCCCGAGCTGCGGGCTGGTGCCGTGCGCGGCGTCACCGATGAAGAGGATCGGGCCGTCGTTCCAGCGCGGTAGTGCGACGTGCCGGTAGGTTGCGCGCGAAAAATTGTCCGCGTCGACGGCGCGCTCGATCGCCGGCGAGGCCTCGGGCCAAAGCGCCAGCGCCTGCCTTCGGACCTCTCCGAGATCTAGCGGCCGGTCCGACTCCAGGTCCGCCGCCGGCAGGCTCCAGAACATCGTCACGCAATCCGACGCAACCGGCAGGATGCCCATCATCCTGGTCGTGCCGGTGAACCGCTGCTGCAGCATCCGGGCCGCGCCCAGGCTAGTGGCATCCTGGACGGTGGCCCAGATGCAGCCCCAGGGGTAAAGCGGAGCCCTCGCCCGCGGCATCAAGCAGCCGCGCAACGCGGAGTGCGCACCATCGGCGACGACCAGCAGGTCGAACGGGCCGCGTCGACCGCCTCGCTCGTCGATCGCAGCCGCGCGCAGCCCGTCGCGTTCGACATCGACGATCCCGGTGCCCGTCAGCAGGCGCGCGCCCGAAGCCAGCAGGCGCCGGTGCAGCAGGTCGAACAGGACGGAACGTCGGATCCCGAGACCGAACGCGCGCGGATGCAGGTCGGAATAGGCAAGATCGAGGACGGTGGTGCCGTACTGGTTTCTGCCGAACAGCCCGTCGATGCGCGCGCCCTCGGCAAGGGCGTCTTCCTCAAGGCCCAGCGCACGCAGGACGGCGAGCCCCGTCGGCTGAAGCAACAAGCCGGCCCCCACCGGCCCCGGCTGCTCGAAGCGCTCCATCACAACGACGCGATGCCCGGCGCCGGCGAGAAAGCTCGCGGCCGCCTGCCCGGCGACGCCGCAGCCGACAATGCCGATATCGAGGGAACCTAACGCCATGCGCCATCCTACCTGCGGAAGCGCACGTGAGAAGGAGGGCGGCCTGTGGGCCGCCCTTCAATCCGTCTGCAGCCAGGTTGCGACTACAGCCCGCCGTTCACGACGAGGCACTGGCCGCTGACATAGTCGCTGTCGGGGCTGCAGAAAAGGTAGACCGAGCCCGCGGCCTCCTCGGGCAGGCCGCCCCGGCCGAGCGGGATCATCTGGTTCATGGCGGCGATCCGGCCGCCCTGGACGCCGATCTTGACCTTGCGGCCCTGAACCTCGATCTCCCCCTCCTCGCCCTGGCTCAAAGGCTTGGTGAGGCGGGTCTGGATATAGCCGAAGGCCACGGCGTTCACGGTGACGTCGTAGCGGCCGAACTCCTTGGCGAGCGTCTTGGTCAGGCCGATGATGCCCGCCTTGCCGGCCGAGTAGTTCGACTGTCCGGCATTGCCGTTCACGCCCGAGGTCGACGAGATGTTCACGACCTTGCGCACGATGCGCTTGCCGACGGCGCGTTCCTTCTCGACCTCGCCGCGGAAATGCTGCTGGAAGGCCCGCAGGATGCGGAACGGTGCCGTCAGATGGACGTCGAGGATGGCGTACCACTGCTCGTCGGTCATCTTCTGGATGACGGCGTCCCACGTATAGCCGGCGTTGTTGACCACGACATGGCAGCCGCCGAAGGCGTCGACCGCCGTCTTGACGATGCGGTCGCCGAAATCGGGCTTGGCCACATCGCCGTTGCAGGCCACCGCCTTGCCGCCCATCTTCTCGATCTCGGCAACCGTCTCCTGGGCCGGCGCGTCGTCGATGTCGTTGATCACGACCTTGGCGCCGTCGCGCACCAGGCGCAGCGCGATCTCGCGGCCGATGCCTCGTCCCGAGCCGGTGACGATCGCCACCTTGCCGTCCATCTGACCCATCTTGCTTCTCTCCTTGTGATGCGCGGGCTCAGGCCGCCGCCACGGTGGCGTGGCCCTGCAGCGTATCCTGGCCGTTCTGGTTGGTGCACTTGATCTCGAGGTCGATCAGCTTCTCGCCGTTCTCCTCGCGCTTGCCCGTGACCTTGCCGGAAAGCGTGATGACGTCGCCCACCCAGGTGATCGAGGTGAAGCGCGTGCCGAGCTTGCGGATGCGGTCGCGCGGCGCGTAGCTGGTGACGAGCCGGCCGAGGAAGCCCATCGACAGCATGCCGTGGGCGAACACGTCCTTGAAACCAAACTTCTTGGCGAAGTCGATGTCGACATGGATCGGGTTGTGGTCGCCCGAGCCGCCGCAATAGAGCGCAAGCTGGTGGCGGCTGATCGGCGGCAACACGATCGGCTTGATCGCATCGCCCACCTTGACCTGGTCGAACTTGGGAACGGTTGCCATGTTGCCCTCCCTCACTTCTTGCCGGCGTCGGGGTTGCGCACGACGGTGATGCCGGTGGCCTTGGCCACGGCCTTGCCGGTCTGGTCCTTCATCGAGGTCTCCGAGACCACGAACCAGAGCGCGCCACCCTTCTTGTCATAGATGTCGACCACCTTCTGCTGGCAGGTGATCCTGTCGCCGACATGGACCGGCGCGTAGTAGTCGTAGTGCTGCTCGCCGTGCAGGATCAGGCCGATGTCGACGTTGAGAAGGCGCAGCAGGCCGCCCTTCTCCGGATCGTCGTTGGTGATGGCTTGCAGGAAGGTCGGCGGTACCGGCAACGCCTTGTAGCCCGCCGCCTTGGCCGCGGCCTCGTCGACGTAGATCGGATCTTCCTCGCCGATGGCCTTGCAGAAGAGCTTCACCCGGCCGGCTTCGACCGTCGTCGTGAAGGGCTTGAACTCATGGCCGACATGCTTCTTGTCGAGCTGCATCGGGTTTCCTCCTTGGTCGTTCAAAGAAAAGCCCTCCCCCCGACCGCGCCGGCCAGAGAGAGGGCTCGCGTCTTCGCCGCTTATTCGTAGCGGCCGACGATCGCCACGCTCGCCACGTTCTCGCGCGGCGAACCGCCGAGATTGTGCGTCATGCCGATGCGCGGCGCCTTGAGCTGGCGGGGGCCGGCCTTGCCCTGAAGCTGCAGGTACATCTCGTAGAGCATGCGCAGGCCCGAGGCGCCGATCGGATGGCCGAAGCACTTGAGGCCGCCGTCGATCTGGCAGGGGATCTTGCCATCGGCGTCATAGAAGCCGTCGAGCACGTCCTTCCAGCCCTTGCCGGTCTCGGAGATGTGCAGGTCCTCCATGGTCACCAGTTCAGTGACCGAGAAGCAGTCGTGGACCTCGAACATCGACACTTCATCGCGCGGGCTCTTGATGCCGGCCTCCTCGTAGGCCTTCTTCGAGGCGATGCGCGTGGTGTGGAAGTAGCTGCCGTCCCACGAATTGTGGCCCGACTCCGAGCCGTTCGAGACGGAGAGCTGCAGCGCCTTGACGCTGACGATGTCGTGCTTGCCGAGCGACTTGGCGATCTCGGGCGTCGTCACGATGGCCGCGGCCGCACCGTCCGACACGCCGCAGCAGTCGAACAGGCCGAGCGGCGAGGCGATCATCGGCGCGTTCAGGATGGTGTCCATCTCGACGGCCTTCTGGAGATGGGCCTTCGGGTTCTTGGCGCCGTTCTGATGGCTCTTCCACGAGACGTGGCCGATCGCCTTCTTGAGGTCCTCGCCGCTCACGCCATGCGCGGTCTGGTAGGCGGTGGCGAGCTGGGCGAAGTTGCCTGGCGCCGTGCCGTTGGCGTTCCACAGGGCCTGGAGCGGGCCGCCGCGTCCGCCGGGGAGGCCGCCGTAGCCGGTGTCCTTCAGCTTCTCGACGCCGAGCGCCAGCGCGAAGTCGGCCGCGCCCGAGGCGACGGCGTAGCAGGCGCCGCGGAAGGCCTCGGTGCCCGACGCGCACATGTTCTCGACGTGCGTGACGGGAATGTTGGGCAGGCGCAGCGTCATCGACAGCGGAATGCCGGACTTGCCGACATGAACCTCGTCGATGGCGGTCGAGAACCACGCGGCGTTGAGCTGCTTGGAGTCGATGCCCGCGTCCTTCAGGCACTCCTTGTAGGCCTCGAGCATGAGTTCCTCGGCGCCGCTGTCCCAGCGTTCGCCGAACTTCGAGCAGCCCATTCCGAGAATTGCGACCTTGTCCTTGATGCCCCGAGCCATGGCAGGCCTCCTGTAGTGGGGATGGAATTCCAGAATCTTGACCGGCGGAAAACGACCGGCCCGGCCCTTCTCAGACCGGCGCCGCCTTCCAGAAGTAGCGCTTGAAGCCGCCGCGCATCGTGTCGTTGTCGCGGATGCGGAAGGTCATGCGCATCTTGGTTCCGACCTTGACCTGTTCCTTGTCGCAGTCGGTGAAGTCGGCCATGAAGCGGCCGCCTTCCGGGAAGGTGATCATCCCGTAGTACGCCGGCGGGTCTGGCGAATAGGTGAGCGAGTCGGCGGTGAACGACATCACCGCGCACTCGAGGCCGGCCATCGCATAGGGATCCTGGCTGTCGATGGCGTGGCAGTTGGGATTGACGCAGACCTGGCTGCGCGGGAACTGCACGGTGCCGCAGACCTTGCACTTGCCGCCGACCAGCCCGTAGATCATGTCGCGCTTGCGCCACAGGACGGAGAGCGCGGTCTTCTTGTCGAACTCCGCACGCATGCCCTTGTCGATCGGCAGCATCTCGTTGAAGGCGAGGAACTTCATGTAGTTCTTCTCTTCCTTGCGACGTGCCATCCAGCCCGACAGGCCCTTGCGCTTGGGCAGCTTGTCCTTCTCGGCCGTGACCTCGAACACCAGGATGTCGACGCCCTGGCCGAACGCGACGACCATGATCTTGTCGCCTTGCTTGGCCGTCTCGAGCGCATCGACCAGCATGACCAGCGCGTGTGCGCAGCCGGTATCGCCCAGGGTGGCGCCCAGGAGGTCGCGTACCGCGCCCTCGCCGATGCCGACCATCTTGGCCATCTGCTTCGGGACGGCCGGCATCAGGCTCGGCATGATGAAGTGGGTGACGTCGGAGCCCTTGAGCTTGCAGGCCGCAAGCGCCGCCTTGATCGCCGGCGGGACGATCTTCGAGTAGCCCTCGTCGCGGATCCAGCGCTCCTCCCAGCCATAGTCGAAGTCGCTCTCGTCGCCGCGGAAATGATCGACGAAGTCCATCGACACCGAATGATGGCCCACGAGCTTGGCGATCACGTTCTCGGTGCCACAGAGCAGCGCGGCCGCGCCGTCGCCGTAGTTCAGCTCGTTGGCCGAGGCGACGCGCGTCAGCCGCTTGTCCGCCGCGGCGACCAGCGTGGCATCGCCGCCCTTCGAGGCGTTGAGACCGGCGATCAGCGCCGAGGTGCCCGCCTTCTGCGAACCGCCGACGTCGGAGGCCAGCAGGTTCTGCTCGATGTTCAGCGCCGTGCCGATGACGCCGGCGTTCTGGCGGTCCTTGAAGGGGTGCGTCGTCGAGGCGAAGTAGATGTTGCGGACATCCTCGGCCTTGTGGCTCGTCAGGCAGTCGCGCGACGCCTCGACCGCCATGGTGATCGAATCCTCGTCCCAGTTGGCCATCGAGCGCTCGCCCTTGGCCAGGCCGCGCAGGCCCGCGGCGAACCACTTGTTGGCGTCGTAGACGGCCTGACGGTTGAGGCGCAGGCGCGGCACATAGGCCCCGTAGGCCACGATTCCGACCATTGTGTTCCTTCCTCCAACTGGTCCGACGTAGTGTCGGTTCATGAACGAGCGTTTATGGCTTCGCTCTTAGCGCGCCCGCCCGTTTCGGGCGAGGCGCTTTTGGTCATGGCTGCCCCAGCGGCAAAACTACCTTCCGGTCTGCGGAACTCCGCCACTCGCCGGCATCTCGCGGATCAGGTTGCGATAGCCGGCTCCCTCGGGGATGTGCAGAAAGCGCTTGCCATCCTTCGTCTCGACCCAGGGCTGCACGGTGACGATCATGCGCGTCGAGGCGGCCGCGAGCGCACCCTCAACCGTCCTGCCCTCGGCCAGAAGCTCAAGGTTCTTCTGCGTGGCGTGCACCAGCGTGCGCCGGCCGGCCTTGGCCTCGCCGATCGCCTCCTCGGCGCCGATCCATACCGAGTCGACCGACTCCGAACCGTCATGCAGTGCGACCTGGTCCTCCGGCGCTTCGGCGAGGAAGAACCAAGTGTCGAAGCGCTTCGGGACAAAGGTCGGCGTGATCCAGTGCGCGAACGGCACCATGAGATCGGTGGCGATCTCGAGATCCTCGGCTTCGACGAGATCGACGATGCTCGCCTCATCCTTGGCGAGCTTGGCGCGCCAGCGTTCCTCGATGCCCTTGAGATCGGCGGCGGCGATCAGTGCGCGCTGGCCGCGCTTGCGCGCCAGCAGGATACCGCACTCCTCGAAGGCCTCGCGCACGCCGGCGACCCGGAACTTGAGCTCAGCGTCGCCGATCTTGTCGGCGCCACCGCAACGTCCGCGCAGGCTCGCAGCACCATCGGCATCTTCGAGCTTGCCACCCGGGAAGACCAGCGCGCCCGAGAACGAATCGATCTGGTGGTGGCGCACGACCATGAACACTTCGAGCGCCGAACCGGCATCGCCGTGCCTGGATGGCCGCAGCAGCAGCACGGTGGTCGCGGGGCGCGGCGGAGCCGCCTCTTTCCTAACTTCTTTCATCGCTTCCTGCATTTCTGTGACGCGAGAGTGTCCCACACCGGCCGCGACAGTGCCAACGGCCGGGTGTATCCTGACACTGTCCATTCCGCTCTGAAGGAGCACGACATGTCTACGACCAACGATCCGCTGCCTCAGAATCTCGCCGACGGCCTCAAGGCCCTTCGTGCCAAGTGGGGCTGGATCGTCGCCCTCGGCGTCGTGTTCCTGATCGCAGGCGTCGTCGCCCTGGGCAGCGTGGTCGCCGCCACCGCGTCGGCAGTGATGATCGTCGGCATCATGATGATCATGGGCGGTGGAGCCGAGATCATCGCGGCCTTCGGCGTCAAGGAGTGGGGCAAGTTCCTGCTCTGGCTGCTGCTCGGCGTGCTCTACGTGGCGGCCGGCATCATCGCCATCCTGCATCCGCTGCAGGCCGCCACCATCCTCACCCTGATGCTGGGCATCGCCCTCATGATCGGCGGCGTGCTGCGCGGGTTCCTCGCCTTTCAGATGAAGGACGCCGGCAAGCCCTGGGGCTGGGTGGCGTTCTCCGGCGCCGTCAGCATCTTCCTGGGCGTGCTCATCGTCGCCCAATGGCCGGCCTCCAGCCTGTTCGTGCTGGGCATGTTCCTCGGCATCGACCTGATCTTCATCGGGTCGGGCTGGATCACGATGGGGCTCGCGCTGAAGAAGCGCACGTAGCTACCTGCGGGTCGGATCGTCGGCGACCTGCACCAGCAGCTTGCCGAAGTTGCGGCCCTTGAGCAGGCCCATGAAGGCTTCGGGCGCATTCTCGATGCCCTTCACGATGTCCTCGCGATACTTGATCTTGCCGGCCTTCACCGCGGCCGGCACCTCCTTCCAGAAACCCTCCATCTGGCCGAAATGATCGGACACGATGAAGCCCGTGACCGTGGCACGCTTGACCAGCAGCAGGCGCCAGTCGGGACCGGGGTTCATCTGCATCTCGTTGTACTGCGAGATCAGGCCACAGAGCGGCACGCGCGCGAAATCGTTGAGCTGCGGCACCACGGCCGCCTGCACGGCGCCGCCGACGTTCTCGAAGTAGACATCGATGCCCTTGGGCGCCGCAGCGCGGATCTCCTTGAACAGGTTCGCTCCCGCGGCGCGGTAGTCGACGCAGGCATCGAAGCCCAGCTCCTTCACCACGTAGTCGCACTTGTCCTTGCCGCCGGCGATACCGACGGCGCGGCAGCCATGCAACCTGGCTAGCTGGCCCACCACCGAGCCGACAGCACCCGATGCGGCAGACACGACCACAGTCTCGCCCGCCTTGGGCTTGCCGATCTGCATCAGGCCCCACCAGGCGGTCATGCCGGGCATGCCGAGCACCGAAAGCGCCGTCGACAGCGGCGCAGCATTCGGATCCAGCTTCATGCTCATCGCCCCGTCGGAGACGGCATAGCTCTGCCAGCCGGCATACTCGACGACGTAGTCGCCCTCCTTGAATTTCGAGTTCTTCGATTTCACGACCTGTCCGACCGTGCCGCCGACCATGGCGTCGCCGAGATTGACATTGGCGGCGTAGCCCTTGGTCTCCGCCATGCGGCCACGCATGTAGGGATCGAGCGACAGCCAGATCGTGCGCGACAGGTACTGGCCGTCGGCGGGCTCGGGGATCGGGTGGTCGACGATGTCGAAATTGGCATGCGTCGGCTCGCCCTGCGGGCGGGATTTCAGCAGCACGCGGCGATTGGTGGCCATGAAGTTCCTCCTGTTCCGGCGGACGCTAGCATGCGGACGCGGGTGTGCTAAGACGGCCGGCCGATGCGCACCTATGTCTGTCTTCCCGGCGCCTGGATGGGCGCCTGGTCCTGGCAATTCGTCGCCGAGCGCCTCAGGGCGGCCGGCCACGACGCCCACGCCCTCCCTTTCCCCGGCGTCGGCGAGCGTGCCGCCGAGCTGTCGCCGGCGCTCGACAACGACGTCTTCCTCGCCGACACGATCGCCACGCTCGAGAAGGCAGACCTGCGGGACGTCGTCCTGGTCGGCCACAGCTTCGGCAGCCTGATCGCCGGGCTGGTCACGGACCGCATTCCCGAGCGCATCGCCCATCTGGTGATTCTCGACGGTGGCATCCCGCGCGACGGCCAGTCGATTTTCGGCCGCATCCCGCCGGAGATCGTGGCCAAGCGGCAAAGGCACGTGAAGGTCGTGAACGGGACCGAGGTCCTGCCGCATGCGCCGGTCGGCAGCCTGATCATCGACGATCCAGAACTGGCAGCCTGGACGCACCGCCAGCTCACGCCGCATCCGCTTGCCTGCTACACCAAGCCGATCCGCCTCCTCAACGAGGCCGGTAACGGACGGCCGATGACCTACATCGCCTGCACCAGGCCGCGCTATCCGGTGTCGGCCGGCAACCACGAGAAGGCACAGGCGATGCCGAACGTCCGCTTCCGGCCGATCGAGGCCGGCCACAACTGCATCATCTCCGCGCCCGACCTCGTGGCCGCCGAGTTGTTGGGGATCCCGCAATGACCGACAGTCAGGCCGGCTGGCGACGGTGGCGGAGCGACCCTCTGGTCGTTTCCGTCAATGCGCTCGGCATCGGCCAGGTCACGGCTTGGGGCACGAGCTACTATTGCCTGGGCGTGCTGGCCAAGCCGATCGCGGCCGAGACTGGATGGGCCATCAGCACGATCTTCCTCGGCTTCAGCGTCGCCCTGGTGACGATGGGCCTGATCTCGGCCTGGGTCGGGCAGTTGATCGATCGCATCGGCGCCCGTTCGGTGATGTCGATCGGCACCGTCGTCGTTTCCGCGGGCCTGCTCGGCCTATCGCAGGTTCGCGACGTCGCCTCCTACATGGCGGCCTGGCTGGTGATCGGCGTGGGCATGCGCTGCTGCCTCTACGACGCTGCCTTCGCCGCCCTCGTGCAGGCCGTGCCCAGCCGCGGACGCACCGCCATCTCTTACCTCACCCTGTACGGTGCCTATGCCTCCACGGTCTTCTGGGTGATCGCCCACTACCTCAACACGGCCTACGGCTGGCGCGGAACGTTGCTGATCTTCGCCGCTATCAACCTCGTCGTCTGCCTGCCGCTCAACTGGCTCGGCCTCGCGCGGCGCGAGGCCGCCCCGGAAGCGACGACGGCCAGGCCTCCGGAGCGAGCGCAGGACGGCCCGGCCCTTCAGGGGCGGGTACGCGCGATTGGCATCGCGCTGTTCGCCCTCATCATGTCGCTCAACGGCTTCGTGTTCGGCGTCATCTCCCTGCAGCTCGTGCCGCTGCTCGAGGCCGCGGGCCTGGCCGGCGCCGCGGCGGTGTGGGTGGCCTCGCTCAAGGGCCACGGCCAGTTCGGCGGTCGCCTGGTCGAGATCTTTTTCGGCAAGAACCTCAAGGCCATGACCGTGGCACGCATCGCCATCGGCGTCCTCCCGCCGGCGCTGCTGCTGCTCATGCTGGCACGCGGCGAACTCTGGCTGCTGGTGGCCTTCACCCTGCTGCTGGGTGCCTCCCAGGGGGTGATCACGATCGTGCGCGGCGCCGTGCCGCTCGCCCTGTTCGGCGCCCAGGGCTATGGCGCCGTGCTGGGCCTGATCGCGACGCCCATCCTGCTGGTCAACGCCTTCTCGCCGGCGCTGTTCGCGCTGATCGTCGATCAGGTCGGTTGGCACAATGCGCTATACGTGCTGCTCGCCTGCTCGATCCTGACCTGTCTCGCCATCGAACTGATGTCGCGCTGGTACGAGCGCGCGCGGGCGGGGACACCGGCGGGCTAGGACGACTCCCTGCCTCGGGACTTGCGGCGGGCGGGATGGCTTCGCTACGGTCCGCCCGCATGAAATTACCTCCCTATCCAATTATCAACCTTGATCTCGCGGCGCCGCTCGACCGGCACCGCGCAACCGTGCTGCCCGAGTGGATCGACTGGAACGGCCACATGAACGTGGGCTTCTATGTCGTGGCGTTCGACAAGGCGACCGACACGCTTTGCGAACAGTTCGGCTGCAGTTTCGAGTACACGAGGCAGAAGATCGGCATGACCTTCGTGCTCGAGGCGCACGTCACCTATGATCGCGAGGTCAAGGAAGGCGACCCGCTGCGCATCGCCACGCAGATCCTCGACCACGACGCCAAGCGCCTGCACTACATCCACATGATGTACCACGCGGGCGAGGGCTACCTCGCCGCCACCAACGAGCTGATGCTGATGAATATCGATTACGCCAGCCGCCGCTCGGCGCCATGGCCCGACTTCGCCATGGACCGCATCGAGAAGCTCGCCGCCGCCCACGCCCGGCTGCCGAAGCCCGCCCAGGCCGGCCGCCTCATCGGCATCAAGAAGAAGTAACCGCGTACATGCTACAGACCCTGCCTCTCGCCTCGCTGCCCTACGAGCTGCCCGAACTCGTCACCCGCGCGCCCCTCGACACGCACCGCTCGACGGTCCTCCCGGAATGGGTCGACTGGAACGGCCACATGAATGTCGCCTTCTACGTCACCGCCTTCGACCAGGCCTCCGGTGCGTTCATGCGCAACATGGGACTCGGCAGGCGTTACGTCGACGGCAAGCTCGGCATGACCTTCGTGCTGGAGACCCACGTCACCTACGACCGCGAGGTCCGCAAGGACGCGCCGCTGCGCTTCACGACGCAGCTTCTCGCCTGCGACGCCAAGAAGGTCCATCTCTTCCACGAGATGTATCACGCCGAGCAGGGCTATCTGGCGGCGACCACCGAGACGATCGTGATGAACATCGACTATGCCTCGCGACGCTCGGCACCGTGGCCGGTGCCGGTGGCCCGGCGGCTAGAGGCGATTTGGGAGGCGCACAAGGTACTGCCCAGGCCCGCCAAGGCTGGCCGCATCATGGGTCTTTCGAAGAAGGCCTAGCGAGGTTCGTCAGCGCCTCGCCGCTCAGGCGATGGGGCAGCCAGTTGCGGATCCAGCGGTAGCCCAGCCGCTCGTAGAAGCCGCGCGCGGGATTCCAGTCGAGCACGTTGAGGTCGATGCGCCTGTAGCCCCTGCCTGCACATTCCCGCGCCAGCCCCCGCATCAGGGCGCGCGCCACGCCGCCCCGCCGCTCCTCGGGGATGACCCAGATGTCCTCGATGAAGATGCCGCGCGCTGCCGTCCAGACGGAGTAGTTGAAGGTGTAAAGGATGAAACCCACGGGCCGGCCGTCCCGCTCGGCGATCAGCGCGGCGAACTGCGGATTGTCGCCGAACCCGTCGCGCGCCAGGGTCTGCGGCGTCGACGTGACGGCGTCGGGCTCGTCCTCGTAGGTCGCGAGATCGACGGAGAAGCGATGGAGCGTGTCGACGTCGTCGACCGTTGCCGGCCGCACGACCAGCCCTGCCGGATCAGACGGCAAGGTAGCCCCCGTCGACCGGCAGTATGGCGCCAGTGATGTAGCTCGCCGCATCGGAGCATAGGAACACTACGGGCCCCGCCAGCTCCTCGGGCTGGCCCACGCGCTTCATCGGCACGTGCGTCAGGAAACTCTCGAGGCGCTTGGGGTCGGCGCGCGTCGCCTCGGTCATTGCCGTGGCAATGATGCCGGGCGCCAGCGCATTTACGCGCACGCCGTCGGGTGCGAGCTCCGAGGCCAGCGCGCGCGTGAACTGGGCGAGCGCCCCCTTGGACACCGGATAGACGCCACTGCCGGCCGGCGCTACGAAGGAGTTGATCGAGGCGACGTTGACGATGCTTCCCTTCGTGTGCCTGAGCTGGTCGATGAAGGCCATGGTGACGTTGAACGGCCCCTGGACGTTCACCTCCATGGTCCGCTCCCAGCGCTCGCGGCCGTCGGGCGCAACGAGATTGCCGCGCAGGAAGATGCCGGCATTGTTCACCAGGATGCTGATCGGCCCGACCAGCAGGGAAATGTCCTGGGCGAGCTTAGTGCAACTCGCCTCGTCCGTGACGTCGAGCGCATGGCCGCGCGCCTCGCCGCCCGACTGCACGATGCTGTCGGCGATGCTGCGTGCCGCGTCGAGGTCGACGTCGGTCACGATGACGCGCGCGCCCGCCGCCGCGAGACCGCGGGCGATGGCGGCGCCGTTGCCGCGGCCCGCGCCAGTGACCAGCGCCAGGCGCCCGGCAAGCACGTCCTTCATGGTTCGCGCTCCTCGAGCGACTGCCGCGCCGCCGCGAGCGCCTCGCGGATCGCAGCCTCGTCGCCGACATGATTGGCCAGCAGCAGGATGAGCCGCGCGTCGAAGGCCCGGCACTGCGCGTCGCTCAGATCCTTGTGAGCGTCGACGATCGCATTGTAGACGTCGTCCGGCCGCGCGAGGTTGAGCGTGCGGCGCAAGGCGCCGGTCATCGTGTCCGCCATCGCCTCCTCCTTCAGCCGTTGCCCGTCGCGCGCTTCATCGCCGCTTCGACGGCGGCGGGATCGAAGCGGCGCCAACGCGCCGCGACGTAGCGGTCGGGCCGGATCAGATAGGTCGTTCCCGGGCGAGCATCGTAGCGCTCGCGGGCAAGCTTCTCCTCTCCCACTTCCACGAGCGTCGCGCCCGGCACCGGCTTCGCGCCCTTGCCGAAGACCAGCACCGTGAAATCCCGCCCCAAACGGTCGATCAGCCAGCCGTCGCCGATCGGTGCATCGACCATCGCCTGGCCGGGTGCCGCTCCGCGCGCCCAGTCGGCGTCGCCGTCCGGCGTATCCAATGGCGATCCGGCCTGGACGGTCGGTATGGACAGCCGGCCGCTGTTGATCAGGGCCCGGGCGAACGGGAAGTCGCGCGCCAAGGCGAGCGTGGCGTCGCGGAAGACGCGCGAAGCCGCGAACTTCGGCGTGATGAAGTCCGTGCTGCGGGTCGAATTCTGGATGTTCTCGCGGGCCGCAGCGCGGCGCTCGCCGCAGTAGGTGCCGAGCAGCGTGGCCGGCGCCGCCTTCTGCAACACCAGGGCAAGCTTCCAGGCGAGGTTGTCGACGTCGGCGATGGCGGCATTGCCGCCACGCGCCCCGAAGGGCGACACGACGTGGGCGGCATCTCCGGCGAAGACGACGCGTCCGTGGACGAACCGCTCCATCATGCGGCAGGTAAAGGTGTAGACGCTGGTCCATTCATGCTCCCAGCGCGCGTCGGGGCCGAACATCTGCCGCAGGCGCCGGTCGACGTTCTCCGGCTTCTTCTCTTCCTCGGCATCGGCATCGCGGCCGAGCTGGAAGTCGACGCGCAGCACGTCGTCCGCCTGGCGATGGAGGAGGACGGAGTTCGTCGGATGGAACGGCGGGTAGAACCAGAAACGCCGCTCCTTGGGCAATTCGTTCAGCAGCCGGATGTCGGCGATCAGGAACTGATCGTTGAACACCTCGCCCGGAAAGGGCAGGCCCAACAGGTGACGCACCGCGCTGCGTACGCCGTCGCAGGCGATCAGCCAGTCCGCCTCCAGCATGTAGCGGCCGTCCGGCGTCTCGACTTCGACCTCCACGCCGTCGGCGTACGGCGCCACGCCCACCACCTTGTTGCGGAAGCGCAGATCGATCGCCTTTTCCGCAAGACAACGGTCGTAGAGATATTCTTCCACGTAGTACTGCTGCAGGTTCACGAACGCCGGGAACTTGTGGCCGGGTTCCGGCTGCAGGTTGAAGCGGAAGACCGGCTTGTCGCGAAGATAGACCTCGCCTTCTTCCCAGGTGATGCCCTTCTCGACCATGCGGGCCGCGACGCCGAAGCGATCCCAGATCTCGAGGCTGTGCTTGGCCTGGCAGATCGACCTGCTGCCGACGCTCACCGTGTCGTCGTCGTCGAGGATCACCGACGCGACGCCGCGCTCCGCCAGCGCCAGCGCCAGGGTCGGACCGGCGAGGCCGGCACCGACGATCACCACCGGCCGGCGCGCGCCCGCGCCGTCGAGTTCGGCCGGGCGGAGGTAGGGATAGTGGCGGTATTCGTACGTACTCATCGTCTTCCGGACAGCAAGCCTCCGGCTCGCTCATGAGCAAGAGCGAGCCGGAAGCTCGCGGTCGGCATGAGCATGATCAGCCCGCCTTTTCCAGCGCCGCCCACATCTCGATGTCGCGCTCTGCGGTCCAGATGCGCGGGTGGTCGAGGCCCTTGGCCTCGTCGTAAGCACGACTCACATCGAACGGCATGCAGTGCTCGAAGATCACCCAGTTGCCGTAGCGCGGTTGCAGTGCCGCCATGGCCTTGTCGTAGGCCTGCTTCAGCGAATCTCCCGCCTCGGCGCTCCTCGACACGGCCTTGTAGAGATCGCCGAGGAAGGCCTGCGTGCCGGCAATCCCCTCCTCGACGGCGGATTCGCCGATCAGCGCGTCGCCGCGGCCCGGCACCAGCGCCTCGGCCTTGAGGTCGCGCAGCTTCTGGAGCGTCTCGGGCCAATCCTTGTAGTGGGCATCGCCGGCATAGGGGGTCGCGCCATACTCGACGAGGTCGCCGCTGAACAGCGTGCGCTCCTCGGGCAGCCAGACGATGGTGTCGCCCTTGGGGTGGCCGCGCCCGGCGTGGATGATGTCGACCTGCAGCTTGCCGAGCCAAAGGGTCATGCGATCGTTGAAAGTGATGGTGGGCCAGGTGAGACCCGGAATGGTCTCCGCCGCCTGGAAGAGCCGCGGAAAGCGCTGGAGCTCCGACTTGTAGTCCTGCGCACCGCGCTCGACGATCATCTCACGCGTCGCCTCACTGCAGACGATGTGCTCGGGATTGTAGCCGCTGGCCCCCAGCACGCGGACCGCATGGTAATGCGACAGCACCACGTACTTGATCGGCTTGTCGGTGACGGTGCGGATGCGCTCGATCACCTGCTCGGCCATCTTCGGAGTTGCCTGTGTGTCGATCACCATCACCGAATCGTCGCCGACCACGATTCCGGTGTTGGGGTCGCCCTCGGCGGTGAAGGCGTAGGCATGCTCGGACAGCCGGCTGAAGGTGATCTTCTTTTCCGTCATATCCGCCTGCGAGGCGAACGCCTTGGCCATGGACATCTCCCGTACGCATTGTTCGGTCGAACCTATGCAGCGGCCGGGTATGGAGTCAAAGCGCCGCTATGCACAGGCCGCTCAGTCCGTGCCGAACCTGTGGTAGCTCGCCCGATCGCCGGTGCGAACGGTGACTTCGAACGCGTCGTTGTCGCGCTCCATCCTGAGCTTCACCGCGGTGCCGGCCGGACCGCTTGCCCAGAGCTTGCGGTAGAAGTCGGCGACATCGTCCAGCACCTCGCCGTTCAGCGCGTGCAGGATGTCGCCGCGCTGCAGGCCGGCGCGATCGGCAGGACCGCCGTCCGAGATGCCGCCGACCACGATCAGGCCCCGGTGCTCGACCGTGTAGAGGCCGAGCCACGGCCGCGGCGGCGTCGCCAGCCGGCCGTTCGCCACCAGCTCCGCGAAGATCGGCTTCAGGCGATTGATCGGCACATACATGTTGCCCGGAAAGGCCGGCGAGCCAGGGCCCAGGGCCTCCTCCACCAGAAGCGAACCGACGCCCAGCAACTCGCCGTCCTGCCCGATCAGCGCCGAGCCGCCCCAAACCGGATAGGCCGGCACCGTGAAGATCGCATTGTCGAGCAGGTACTCCCAATAGCCTGCGAACTCGCGGCGGCCGGCGACCTTGACCTTGAGTGCCGCCTTCTCGCCGCCCAGCCCCGCCGCGTAGGCCTCGCTGCGCAAGACGAGCGTATCGGAATCGCCGAAGCGCATCGGCGTCAGACGGATCGGCACCTCGGTGCGCACCAGACCGAAGCCGCTTTCGTAGTCGTAGCCGACGATGCGGGCGGGTCGTTCGTTGCCGTCGATGTCGGTGACGGTGACGGTGGCGGCTTCCATGATGAGGTAGCCGATGGTGACCACCAGCCCCTCGTCGTCGACCAGGATTCCGTGACCTTCACGCTTCGTGCCCAATGTCTGGGCGGAGCGACGGTTTTCGGGGATGGTCGTCGTGATGCCGACCACGGCCGGCAGCGCCGCGGCTACCGCGGGCGGCAGGCCGGACCTGTCGCCGGGCGTCCGCGCCACGACTCCTTCCTGACCGGGCAGCGGCCACTGACCCGAGCCGTTTGCGGAACCGTTCAACCCTCGGGCCATCCGCACACCTCCACGCGCACAAGGCGCGTCCACAGCTCAAGATAGGCGTCCGCCGTCCCGATTGCTATATGACGGTGCATGGCGCCCCCCGCCGATCCGTTCGAAATCACCGACGAGCCCGCCCCGGCCGATCCCGTACCGGCGCGGCGGGCCGTCGCGTCCACGGTCCACCTCGACGGCTTGAACGACGAGCAGCGTCAGGCCGTCACCCATGCCGGCGGACCGCTGCTGGTGCTGGCCGGCGCCGGCACTGGCAAGACCCGCGTCCTGACCACCCGCATCGCCCACCTGCTCATCACCGGCCAGACACGGCCCTCGCAGGTGCTGGCCGTCACCTTCACCAACAAGGCGGCGCGCGAAATGCTCGACCGCGTGGCGAGCCTGATCGGCGGTGCCGCCGACGGCATGTGGCTCGGCACGTTCCATTCGGTGGGCGTGCGCGTGCTGCGCCGGCATGCCGAGCTGATCGGGCTCAAGAGCAACTTCACCATCCTCGACACCGACGACCAGACCCGGCTGATCAAGCAGCTCCTGCAGGCCGAGGGAATCGACGACAAGAAGTGGCCGGCGCGGATCCTTTCCGGAATCATCCAGCGCTGGAAGGACCGCGCGCTGACGCCCGACAAGGTCTCGGCCGACGATGCCGGCGAGTTCGCCGGCGGCAAGGCCGCCGAGATCTACCGGCAGTACCAGGCGCGGCTCGCCGAGGTGAACGCCGTCGACTTCGGCGACCTGGTGATGCACTGCGTGACACTCTGGCAACAGCACCCCGACGTGCTGGCGCAGTACCATCGGCGCTTCCGCCACATCCTGGTCGACGAGTACCAGGATACCAACGTGGCGCAGTATCTCTGGCTGCGGCTGCTGGCGCAGGGCACGCAGGACGTCTGCTGCGTCGGCGACGACGATCAGTCGATCTACGGCTGGCGCGGCGCCGAGGTCGGCAACATCCTGCGCTTCGAGAAGGATTTCCCCGGCGCGACGATCGTGCGGCTGGAGCGCAACTACGGCTCGACCCCGCACATCCTGGCCGCCGCCTCGCACCTGATCGCCCACAACGAGGGTCGGCTCGGCAAGACGCTGTGGACCGAGGCCAAGGAAGGCGAGCGCATCTCGCTGCGCGGCGTGTGGGACGGCGACGAGGAGGCGCGCACGATCGGCGAGGAGATCGAGGCGCTGCAGCGCGACAAGCACAAACTTGCCCAGATCGCCATCCTGGTGCGCGCCGGCTTTCAGACGCGCGAGTTCGAGGAGCGCTTCATCACCATGGGCCTGCCCTATAGGGTGATCGGTGGCCCGCGCTTCTACGAGCGCCAGGAGATCCGCGACGCGCTGGCCTACTGCCGCGTCACCGTGCAGCACGACGACGATCTCGCCTTCGAGCGCATCTACAACACGCCACGCCGCGGGCTCGGGGAATCGGCGCTGCGCACGTTGCGCCTCGTCCAGCGGACCCAGAAGGTCTCGCTGTTTGAGGCGACACGGCGTGCGCTCGAGACCGACGAGCTGAAGGCTCGGCCGCGCAAGGCGCTGGGCGACCTGATCCGCAACTTCGAACGCTGGCGCGCCATGCTCGAGGGCATGAGCCATGTCGAGGTGGTCGAGACCATGCTCGACGAGTCGGGCTACACCGACATGCTGCGGGTCGACCGCTCGCCCGAGGCCGAAGGACGGCTGGAGAACCTGAAGGAACTGACCAACGCGCTGCAAGAGTTCGACTCGCTGCCGGCCTTCCTGGAGCACGTCGCCCTGCTGACCGACAACGCCGAGAAGTCGGATGGCGACATGGTAAGCGTGATGACGCTGCACGCCGCCAAGGGACTGGAGTTCGACACCGTGTTCCTGCCGGGCTGGGAGGAAGGGCTGTTCCCCAACCAGCGTGCGCTCGACGACAAGGGGCTTGCCGGCCTCGAGGAGGAGCGCCGGCTCGCCTATGTCGGGCTGACGCGCGCGCGCAAGCGGGCCTACGTTTCGTTCGCCGCCAACCGCCGTGTCTTCAACCAGTGGCAAGCGGCCATTCCTTCGCGCTTCCTGCGCGAATTGCCGGCCGACCAGCTCGCCGAGTCGAGCGATGCCGGCCTCTATGCCACGTATTCCGCCGGCCACCATGGCGGCCTGCGCGAGCAGGCGAGCGGCTTCGACTACGAGAGCCTCGGCGTGCGGGCCGGCCGGCGCACGCGCTGGCGCGATGAAACCGCGGACGACCGCCGCGCCGTCGAGGGCGACAAGCTCGACCTCGCGGTCGGCCAGCGCGTGTTCCACCAGAAGTTCGGCTACGGCCGCATCGTCGCCATGGACGGCAACAAGCTCGACATCGAGTTCGAGAAGGCCGGTCCCAAGAAGGTGCTCGACAGTTTCGTCGAAGCGGCCTGACCGTATTTGCAAGGGAGACACGCCATGTTCCGCCGATCTGCTCTCGCCATTGGGCTCATCCTCGTCGCCGGCAGCGCCGTCGCCCAGACCGGCAAGGTCACGGTCGTCACCTCCTTCTCCAAGGACGTAACCGGACCTCTCAAGAAGGCCTTCGAAAATGCCGTGCCCGGCGCCACGCTGGAGGTCCAGAACCGCAACACCAACTCCGGCGTGAAGTTCCTCGAGGAGACCAAGGCCAACAACCAGGTCGACCTGTTCTGGGCCTCCGCGCCCGACGCCTTCGAGGTGCTGAAGGCCAAGAAGCTGCTCAGCCCCTACAAGCCCAAGGCCACAGGCATTGCCGAGAAAGTCGGTTCCTACCCGGTGAACGACAAGGACGGCTTCTATTCCGGCTTCGCCGCCTCGGGCTACGGCATCATGTGGAACGAGCGCTACGTGAAGGCCAACAAGCTGCCGACGCCCAAGGACTGGCAGGACCTCGCGACGGCGCCGTACTTCGACCACGTGTCGATCTCCGCGCCCTCGCGCTCCGGCACGACGCACCTCACCATCGAGACCATCCTGCAGGGCGAGGGTTGGGACAAAGGCTGGCGCACGATCAAGGAGATCGCGGGCAACCTGCGGCAGGTGACGGACCGTTCGTTCGGCGTGCCGGAAGCCGTGAACTCGGGCCAGGTCGGCTACGGCATCGTCATCGATTTCTTCGCCTTCTCCTCTCAGGGTGCGGGCTTCCCGGTGAAGTTCGTCTACCCGTCGGTGACGACGCTGGTTCCGGCCAATGTCGGCATCGTCGCCAACGCCCCCAACAAGGCGGGCGCCGAGGCATTCATCGAGTTCTTGCTGTCGCCTGCCGGTCAGGAGGCGCTGCTCGAACCGACCATCCGCCGCCTGCCCGTCCGGCCCGAAACCTATGCCAAGGCGCCGGCGGACTACCCCAATCCGTTCAAGGACAAGAACCTGCAGGGCCTGCTCACCTTCAACGCCGAGCTGTCGGAAAGCCGCACCGCGGCCGTCGACACGCTGTTCGACCAGCTCATCACCTTCCAGCTCGAACCGCTCAAGGCCGCGACCAAGGCGCTGCATGACGTCGACGCGGCCTTGAGAAAGAAGGACAACGCCCAGGTCCGCGCGCTGGCAAAGGAGGCGCGCGATCTGATCGCCGCCATGCCGATCACCGCGGCCCAGGCTGCCTCGCCCGAGATCCGCGCCGCCTTCACCGGAGGCAAGCAGAAGTCGGCCCGCCAGGCCGAGCTCGAGCAGCAATGGGCGGCCTTCGCCAAGGAGAAGTACGCCGCCGCCAAGGCCAAGGCCGACGAGGCGCTGAAGCTCGCCCGCTGATGGCTCTCGCCGGCGCGCGCTCGCCCGGCCAGGCCACGCTGGCCCTGGCGATCGCGCTCTTCCTCGCGGTCTTCCTGCTAGTGCCGGTGGCGACGGTCGTCTACGTCGCTTTCACCGACAAGGGCGGCGGCGCGCTGACGCTGGTCAACTTCCTCGACTTCGTACGCACCGACCTCTTCGTGCGCTCGTTCTGGAACTCGGTCTACGTGTCGGCCATGACCGTCGCGTGGGCGTCTGCGCTTGCGCTGCCACTTGCCTACCTGACGACGCGCTTCGAGTTCCGCGGCGCCATGCTGGTACAGACGCTCGGCTTCCTGCCCCTGGTCATGCCGCCCTTCGTCGGCGCCGTCGCCATGCAGCTCCTGTTCGGGCGCAACGGCAGCGTGAACCTGCTGCTCGACGAGTGGTTCGACTTCAAGATCGGCTTCATGGAGGGGCTGAACGGCGTCATCTTCCTGCAGGCCATCCACTATTTCCCCTTCATCCTGGTCAACCTGTCGGCGGCACTGCGCAACATCGACCGGGCCATGGAGGAGGCGGCACAGAATCTCGGTTCGCACGGGCTTCGCCTGTTTCGCCGCATCGCATTGCCGCTCGCCCTGCCCGGCTATGTAGCCGGCTCCAGCCTGGTATTCGTGAAGGTGTTCGACGACGTGGCGACGCCCCTGTTGCTCAACGTCAAGGAGATGCTCGCACCGCAGGCGTACCTGCGCATCACGTCGATCGGCATCGACGACCCGATGGGCTATGTCATTTCGGTCGTCCTGATCGCCATCGCCGTCGCCACCATGTGGGCTTCGGCCCGGGCGCTCAAAGGCAGGGACTACGCCACCACCCAGCGCGGCGGCGGCGGTCTCGTCCGGCGACGGCTCAAACCGCGCGAGTCGGCGCTGGCCTACGCCGTCGTGATCCTGATCCTGGCGCTGGTGCTGGCGCCGCATGTCGGCCTGCTGCTGCTATCGTTTGCCACGGTCTGGTCGTTCAGCCCCCTGCCCGACGGCTACACGCTGGCCCACTACGCGCGCGTACTGAGCGACAGTTCGGTCTACATCAAGAACACCCTGCTCTACTCGAGCCTGGCCGCAGGCATCGACGTCGCAGTCGGCGGCACCATCGCCTATCTGGTGCTGCGCACGCGCCTGCCCGGCCGGCAGTGGCTCGACTGGGCGGCCAGCACCGCGCTCGCCGTGCCGGGTGTGGTGCTGGGCATCGGCTACCTGCGCGCCTTCTATGGCGTGAAGCTTCCCGACGGCACACCGCTCGCAGCCCTCTGGATCGTGATCGTGCTGGCCATCGCCATCCGCCGCCTGCCCTATGCGCTGCGCGCCGCCTACGCCGCCCTGCAGCAGATCTCGGTGTCGCTCGAGGAAGCGGCGGAGAACCTCGGCGCCACCAAGGCGCGCACCGTGCGGCGCGTCGTGGTGCCGCTGATGACCGGCGGCCTGCTTGCCGGTTTCGTCACCAGTTTCGCCACGGCCGCGGTCGAACTGTCGGCGGTCCTGATCCTGGTGCAGTCCAATTCAGACGCGCCGCTGGCCTACGGCCTCTATGTCCTGATGCAGACGCCGGCCGGACGCGGAGCTGGGGCGGCGCTGGGCGTGATCGCGGTGCTGATCGTTGCGATCTGCATGGGCCTGGCGCAACTCGCCGCCGACCGCTCGCAACGCGCGCGCGGTCTCGATATATGACAGGCATGACCATGTCGAAGGCAGCCGGCATCGAGATCGCCGGCGTCAACCTCTCCTACGGGTCGACGCAGGTGCTGAAGAATGTCGACCTGTCGATCCATCCCGGCGAGTTCTTCGCTTTCCTCGGCCCCTCGGGCTGCGGCAAGACGACCCTGCTGCGGCTGATCGCAGGCTTTGCACAGGCCCGGACCGGCCGCGTGCTGCTCGACGGACAGGATGTGGCGCCGCTGCCGCCGTGGAAGCGCGACGTCGGCATGGTGTTCCAGAGCTACGCGCTGTGGCCGCATATGACGGTGGCGAGAAATGTCGCCTTTGGGCTGGAAGAACGCTGCCTGCCGCGCGCCGAGATCGATCGCCGCGTTGCCGGAGCGCTCGACCTGGTCGGGCTCGCCGCCTATGCCGACCGCCGGCCGGCCCAGCTCTCGGGCGGCCAGCAACAGCGCGTCGCCGTGGCCCGCACCATCGCCATCGAACCCAAGGTACTGTTGCTCGACGAGCCGCTCTCGAACCTCGATGCCAGAATGCGCGTGAGCGTGCGGCGGGAACTGCGTTCGCTGCAGCAGCGGCTCGGCCTCACCACGATCTTCGTCACCCACGACCAGGAAGAGGCCAATACGATCTGCGACCGCATCGCCGTGATGGATGCGGGCGTCATCCAGCAGGTCGGCACACCGATGGAGCTGTATGAGAGTCCGGCCAACCTGTTCGTAGCAGGTTTCCTCGGGTCGGCGAATATCCTCGACGACCGGGCCGGGGTCGCGGTGCCGGCCGGCAAGCGACTGGTCTTCCGGCCCCAGCACGCCACGCTCACGGCCGCCGAAGGGGCTGCGATGCGGGGGACTGTCGCCAACCGCGAGTTTCTGGGCGCTACTGTCCGCTACGCCGTGCGCGTCGGCGAAAGCGAGATTCTGGTCGACGCGCCTTTCCGGTCAGGCGGCGAACTGCGCGGCGTCGGCGACAGGGTCGGCATCGCCCTGCCGCCCGAACGCATGCTGTTCCTTCCGGCATGAGCGCCCCGGCATGAGCACCGTGCACAAGGCGGGCTTCGTCGTCCCGGCCGCGCAGCGAGCCGACTGGGAAGCTCTCCTCGAGGAGCGGCTGGGGGACGATGGATTTATCGTCACGAGCTGCGAGGTCTCGCGCGACGGGCCATGGCGCATCGACATCTTCGGCGAGGGCAATGCTGCGCTCATCGAGGCCGCCATCCCGGCTGCCGCAGCGGCCCTCGGCCTTGCCGCCCCGGACTGGCGCTGGGAAGCGCTGCCGGACATCGACTGGGTGGCGGAGAATCAGCGCTCCTTCCGGCCTTTCCAGGTCGGTCCCTTCTGGGTCCATCCCTCGCATGTGAGTGACGGCATGCCGGCCGGCCTGATCCCGCTCAGGATCGACGCCGGGCTCGCCTTCGGCACCGGTACGCATGCCACAACACGCGGCTGCCTCGAAATGCTGGCGACGCTCGACGCACGCGAGACGGTCAACGCCGTCGACGTGGGATGCGGCAGCGGCATCCTCGCCATCGCCATGGCGAAGCTCTGGAAGCGACCGGTGATCGGCGGCGACAACGATCCCGAAGCCGTGGACGTCGCACGCGAGAACGCCGCGCTGAACGGCGTGCCGGACCTTTGCACCTTCGTCGTCTCCGACGGGCTGCAAGGCGACGAACTGCGCCAGCCCGTGCCCTACGACTTCGTCGTGGCGAACATCCTGGCCGGCCCGCTGGTCGATCTTGCGGAGTCGTTCGCCGCCTCGGTGAAGCCCGGCGGACAGGTGCTGCTGAGCGGCCTGCTGGTCGAGCAAGCCGCGCATGTTCTCGCCGAGTACGGACGGCGTGGCTTTGCCTTCGAGCGTCGCATCGACTTCGAGACGGGTGGAGCCTGGTGGCGAACCCTGGTGTTGCGAAGAGGCTAGATCCCAAAGCGAAAGGGCCGGCTTTCGCCGGCCCTCCACGCTTACGCTACGCTACAGGCGATTACGCCGCACGGCGCAAATTCTGGTTCGCCGCGGTGACGTGTCCGGTGACGCCATCGATCTGCGGGACCACACCCTCGGCGGCCTCGCGGACGGCGAAGGCGATGTCGGCGCGGCACAGGCCGAGGTCGGCCAGTTCGCGGTCGGTCATGCGGTAGAGCTGGGCCTCGGCGGCGCGCAGCTTGAGGTCGGCTTTGACGGCCCCGACGAGCCGATTGTACTGGCGTCGGGTCCACAGGATCAGGTCACCGATGCTGTTGGCCAGCATCTCGGCGCGGGCATAGCGGGCCCGCAGCTCGATCAGGCGGCGATCGTCGAAGGTGAAGCCGATCTTGGTGATGTCGTTTCCCCCCGCCGGCGCAGTTTCGCTGGTCAGATTTTCAAAGGTCCGAATCGGCTGGGTCATCATTTTACTCTCCTTGATTGTGCGACGCGGTAAGCGATGCTGCATCGCACCCAGCAAATATAGAGCCTTGAGTTACAACAATAAGTGCGCAACTTGAAGATTCGATATGCAGTAAATGCATGGCGCATCATAAATTGGCATTTCGCGACTGCGAAAGAACAAAAATTGCTCAATTTGCGTGTCCCGACTACGGCGCGTAGGGTCCGCCACAAACCATGAGTTCCGCTTCCGACGACGCCCTCGCCCTTCTTCGCAAGCGCGGCCGCTCCCCCGACCCGATCGCCCTCGACTCTCTGATGCGCGGTGTCGCCGCAGCCCCCGAAGGCCTGTCCGGCCCGGAGTGGATCGAGCTGATCGATCCTGCCCCTGACGCCGAATTGACCAAGGCGCTGTCCGCCTGGCGGGCAGAGCTGGCCGGCGCCGGGGACGGGTTGGAGGCATCGCCCGCCCCCCGGTCGCGCCTCGCCGACCTGCGCGCCGAGCTGAAGCGCCGCGGCCTCGACGGCTTCGTGGTTCCGCGCGCCGACGAGCACCAGGGCGAATACGTGCCACGCCGCTCGCAGCGGCTGGCCTGGCTCACCGGCTTCGCAGGCTCTGCCGGGCTCGCCATCGTGCTGGCCGACCGGGCTGCCATCTTCATCGACGGCCGCTACACGCTCGCGGTGCGAGCACAGGTCGACACCGAATCCTTCGTGCCGCACCAGATCCCCGAGCAATCGCCCGAACAGTGGATCGGCGAGAACCTGTCCAAGGGCGCCCGACTCGGCTTCGATCCCTGGCTTCAGACAGTCGATGGGCACGAACGCTTCGCGCGTGCCTGCCAGCGCGCTGCCGGCGAGTTCGTCGCTGTCGAGGGCAACCCGGTCGACGCGGTGTGGCGTGACCGTCCGCCGGCGCCGCTGGCGCCCGTCCTGCCGCATCCGGTGGAATTCGCCGGCGAGAGCAGCGAGGACAAGCGCGCGCGCATCGCCGCCGCCCTCTCGGCCAAGGGCGCCGACGTCGCACTGATCACCGCGCCCGATTCGATCGCCTGGTTGCTCAACGTGCGCGGCGGCGACGTGCCGCGCACGCCGTTCGCCCTGGGCTTCGCCCTGCTGCACGCCGACGGCCATGTCGACCTCTACATGGACCGGCGCAAAATTCCCGACCGGACGTTGGCCTGGCTGGGCAATGCCGTGACCCTGGCGCCGCCGGACGAACTCGGCAGCGCTCTCGATGCAATGGGCAAGACGGGCAAACGCGTGCTGATCGAGGCGGCGACTGCCCCCTACTGGGCCGCCACGCGCCTGCAGGCGGCAAGCGTCCCGATCGTCCGCGACGCCGATCCGGTGGCCCTGCCCAAGGCCTGCAAGAACGCCGTCGAGCTCGAAGGCATCCGTGTCGCCCATCGCCGAGACGGCGCGGCGGTCAGCCGTTTCCTGGGCTGGCTCGGCCACGAGTCGAAGGCGGGCAAGCTGCGCGAGATCGAGGTCTCGGACCGGCTTCAGGCGCTGCGCCAGGAGACGGGCCAGCTGCGCGACCTGAGCTTCGACACCATCTCCGGCGCAGGCGCCAACGGCGCCATCGTCCACTACCATGCCTCGGAGCAGACCGAGCGCACACTCGAGCCGGGTAGCCTCTACCTCGTGGATTCCGGCGGCCAGTACCGCGACGGCACCACCGACATCACGCGCACCGTGGCCATCGGCACACCGTCGCCGGAAATGCGCGATCGCTTCACCCGCGTGCTCAAGGGCCACATCGCGCTCGCCACCGCGCGCTTTCCCGCCGGCACCACCGGCTCGCAGCTCGACACGCTGGCACGCTACGCCCTCTGGCAGGTCGGCCTCGACTACGACCACGGCACCGGCCATGGGGTCGGCGCCTATCTCTCGGTCCACGAAGGCCCGCATCGCATCTCGAAGATGCCGAACAGCATCGCCCTGCAGCCGGGCATGATCGTCAGCAACGAGCCGGGTTACTACAAGACCGGCGCCTACGGCATCCGCATCGAGAACCTGGTGGCGGTGAAGGAAGCCCGGATCGAGGGCGCCGACCGCCGCTATCTCGAGTTCGAGACCCTGACGCTCGCGCCGATCGACCTGGCATGTGTCGAGGCCGGCCTGCTCACGGAGGGTGAGCGACAATGGCTCAACGCCTATCACCGTCGCGTGCACGAGACGATCGGCCCGACCGTCGACGAGGTCACGCGCGGCTGGCTTGCCGAGGCGACGCGCGAAATCTGACCACCCGGCCTACCGGCTGAGCTTCAGCCACTCCTCTTCGGTCATCGTCTCGATGCCGAGTTCGGCGGCCTTGCGCGCCTTGGAGCCGGCGTTTTCGCCGACGACGACGAGACTGGTCTTCTTGGACACCGAGTCGGTCACCTTGGCGCCCAGCTCCTCGGCCCGCGCCTTGGCAGCGTCGCGCGTCATCGAGGAGAGCTCGCCGGTGAAGACCAGGACCTTGTCCTTGAGCTTGGCGTCGGCCGCGACCACGCGCCGCTCGACGGGCTGCACCGTGAGCTGCTTCAGCAGGTCGCGGATGATCTCGACATTGTGCCCTTCGGTGAAGAAGGCGCACATCGCGTCCGCCGTCGTGACGCCGATCTGCTCGATGTTGCACAGCCGGCCGTAACTCGGACCGACTGTCTCCGCCGCCTTTTCCTTCTTGGCGGCGTCGGGATGCTTCCTGCGCTCCCGGGCGGCGGCCAGCATCTCGGACAGCCAGGTATCGACGTCGCCATACTCCTGGGCCAGGATCTTCGCCGTCGCCTCGCCGATCAGGGGGACGCCAATGGCGTTGATCAGGCGATCGAGCGGGATCGTACGGCGCGCCTCGATGGCGGCGGTCAGGTTGCGTGCGGAGAGATCGCCCCAACCTTCGCGTTTCCTGATATCGCCAGTCTTCCCGGGCAGACGAAAAATGTCGCCAGGCACCTTCAGGAGCCCGTCGTTGAAGAAATTCTCGATGTGCGTGCCGCCCAGCCCTTCGATGTCGAAGCAGGTGCGCGATACGAAGTGGCGCAGGCGCTCGACTTGCTGGAACGGGCATTCGAGCCCGCCCGAGCATCGCCGCACCACGCCACCCTCCTCGCTGGCGACCCGGGTCTTGAGCGGACAGGGGCAGTGCGTCGGAAATGCGTACTTGTGGGTCTTCTTGGGTCGCTCCTCGGGCACATAGCCAAGGACTTGCGGGATCACGTCGCCGGCGCGCTGCACGATCACCATGTCGCCGACGCGCACGTCGAGGCGCTCGATCTCGTCGGCATTGTGCAGAGTGGCGCGCGCCACCATGACGCCGCCGACGTTGACCGGCTCGAGATCGGCGACCGGGGTCAGCGCGCCGGTGCGCCCGACCTGGATCAGGATGTCGTTCAGCCGCGTGCGCGCCTGCTCGGCCGGGAACTTGTGGGCGATCGCCCAGCGTGGCGCGCGGCTGACGAAGCCCAGGCGCTCCTGCCAATCGATGCGGTCGACTTTGTAGACCACCCCGTCGATATCGTAAGGCAACGACGGTCGGTCATCTCCCATCTTGCGGTAGTAGGCCAGCACCTGCTCGGGCGTGCGGCACAGTCTGGAGAGCGGGTTCACCCTGAAGCCCCACTCTTTGAGGAGTTTCAGATAGTCGCTGTGGGTCTTCCACGACCGCGGCTCGGCCTCACCCCAGGCATAGGCGAAAAAGCGCAGCGGCCTGCCGGCCGTGATCGTGGGATCGAGCTGGCGCAGCGAGCCCGCAGCGGCATTGCGCGGATTGGCGAAGGTCTTTTCACCTGCCGCCTCCTGCCTCCGGTTCATCTCCTGGAACGCCGTGCGTTCCATGTAGACCTCGCCGCGCACCTCCAGGACCTTCGGCGGCCGGCCCTTCAACTCGTGCGGGATGTCCCTGATGGTCCGCAGGTTGGCCGTGACGTCCTCGCCCGTCGTGCCGTCGCCGCGCGTGGCCCCGACCGTCAGCTCGCCGCCCTCGTAGCGCATGCTGATCGACAGGCCGTCGATCTTGGGCTCGCAGGCGAAGGCTATCTCGGTATCGTCCGCTAGATGGACATCCTTCTTCAGATCGTTGCGCGCCCGGTCCAGGAACTTCTGCAGCTCTTCCTCGGTGAAGGCGTTGTTGAGCGACAGCATCGGCCGCACATGGCGGACCTCGGCAAAAGCCGTGCTCGGCTTCGGCGCCACCTGCTGCGTCGGGCTGAACATGTCAACGAGCTGCGGGAAGCGTTCTTCAATGCCCACGATCCGCTGCCGCAACTTGTCGTACTCGGCATCCGATATCTCCGGCGCATCCTGCTCGTGATAGAGCCTGTCGTGGCGGGCGATCTCGTCGGCCAGCCGCTTGTGCTCGGCACGCGCCTGCCGCTCGGTGAGATCCCCGACCTTCAGGGCGGCCACGACCTTTGCGGCTTTCGACATCGTCAACCCGCCGTCGCCAGAAGCTTGTCGGCCGCCGCCCGCGCCTCCGCGGTCACCTGGGCACCCGACAGCATGCGCGCGATCTCCTCCCGACGACCCTTGGCGTCGAGCGACAGCACGTCGGTGCTGGCGGCGTTGCGTGTCGTGGTCTTGCGGATCAGCCAGTGCCGATCGGCGACCGCAGCGACCTGCGGCGAATGCGTGACGACCAGCACCTGTACATCCTTCGCCAGCCGCTTCAGGCGTTCGCCGACGGCGGCCGCCGTCGCACCGCCGATTCCGGAATCGACCTCGTCGAATACGATGGTGGGAGCGTCGCCCACCTTGGCGAGGCAGACCTTGAGCGCCAGCAGGAAGCGCGACAGCTCGCCACCCGAGGCGATCCTGGTGATCGGCGCCGGCGGCGTGCCGGGATTGGTCGCGACCGTGAACTGCACCCGATCGGTGCCGGCGGCCGACCATTCGCTCTCGGGAAGCGCCGCCACGTCCGTGACGAACCTGGCCCGCTCGAGCTTGAGCGGGCCGAGTTCCGCGGCGACCGCCTTGTCGAGCCGCACCGCACCCTTGCGGCGGGCGGTCGCTTGTGTCTCGGCCGCAGCGACGTAGGCGGCACGGGCGGCCTGTTCGGCCGCGGCCAGCTTCTTCAGCCCGGCCTCGCCGTCGTCGAGAGCCGCAAGCTGGGCCGCGAATTTTTCAACCAGGCCCGCGAGTTCAGGTACCGCGACGTTGTGCTTGCGCCCGGCGGCGCGTAGCGCGAACAGCCGCTCCTCAAGCTTCTCCAGCCTCGCGGGATCGAACTCCAGGGAATCGCGCGCCGCTTCGAGCTGCGCCTGCGCTTCCACCGCCTCGCTCAGCGCGCGCTCAAGAGCGCCGAGCGGCACATCGAGCCGGCCCGCCGCCTTGTCGACATTGCGCTCGATCAGCCGGTGGGCGGCCCTCAGCGCCGTCACCGCACCTCGTCCCTGCTCGAGCTCGCCGAGCGCCTGCGCGACGGCCTCGCCCAGCGCACTGCCGGCGCGCATGAGCTGTCGTTCTGCGGCGAGTCGCTCTTCGTCATCCGCCCTGGGGGCGAGCGCCTCAAGTTCCTTGACGGCATGGCGCAGAAAGTCCTCATCGCGCTTTGCGGATTCGGCTGCAGCCTGCGCGTCGGCATGTGCCTTCCCGGCCGCGCGCCACGCGGTCCAGGTCGAGCCGACCGTCATCGCCTGCTTCTCCAGACCCGCGAAGGTGTCGAGCGAGGCGCGGTGCGTTGCCACGTCGAGAAGCCCGTGCTGCTCCATCTGGCCCTGGATCTCGACCAGCGTGTCGCCCAGCCGACGCAGCAGAGCGACGGAGGCAGGCTGGTCATTGACGAAGGCGCGGCCACGACCGTCCGCGCCTACGGTCCGCCGCAAGGTCAGTACATCCTCTCCGTCGATCCCCTGCTCGGCCAGCACGGAACGGGCGGGATGGTCGCGCGGCAGATCGAAGGAAGCGGCAACCGACGCCTGGTTCGCCCCTCGCCTTACCGTACCCGATTCGGCCCGCGCGCCAAGGGCCAGGCCGAGCGCATCGATCAGAATAGACTTGCCGGCGCCGGTCTCGCCGGTCAGCGCGCCGAGGCCGCCGCTTCCGGCGAAATCGAGGTCGAGCTTCTCGATCAGCACGAAGTCGCGGATCGAAAGCGTGGCCAGCATGCCGGCTCGGTCAGAAGATGCTGGAGAACCAGCCGCGCTTCTCGTCCGGCGGCCGTTCGCCTTCGCCGGTCATCAGGAAGTAGCTGTCCTGGTACCATTCGCTGCCGGGGAAATTGTAGCCCAGCACCGCCGCCGCCTCTTGCGCCTCACCCTTCACGCCGAGCGACAGGTAGCTCTCGACTAGACGATGCAGCGCCTCCGGCACATGAGTCGTCGTCTGGTAGCGCTCGATCACCACGCGATAGCGGTTGATGGCCCCAACGTATTGCTGGTTCTTCTGGTAGTAGCGCCCGACATCCATCTCCTTGCCGGCAAGGTGGTCGATGCAGAGCTCGACCTTCAGGCGGGCGTCGCGGGCGTACGGCGATTCGGGGAAACGTTTCACGACCTCGGCAAGGGCGTCAAGCGCCTGCTGGGTGATACGCTGGTCGCGGCCGACATCGGAAATCTGCTCGTAGAAGCAGAGCGCCTTCAGGTAGTACGCGTAGGGCAGGTCGCGGTGGCCGGGGTGGAGCTGGATGAAGCGGTCCAGCGCGATGATGGCTTCGTCGTACTTGTTGGACTGGTAGTAGGCGAAGGCCGCCATGATCTGCGCCTTTGTCGCCCACACCGAATAGGGATGCTGGCGGTCCACTTCCTCGAAGTTCTTCGCCGCCTTCTTGTAGTCCTGCGCACCGAGGTCATCGAGGCCGCGGTTGTAGAGCTGCTCGACCGGCCGCTCGACATACTTGTCGTCGTCCGAGCTGCAGGCGGAAAGCCCCAACGCCGCGACCGACAGCGCCAGCCCCGCAACGAAGTTCCGCCCCCTGCCCGCGACCAGTTTCGACATGTCCCATCCACAATACGTTTCGTGCCGGCGCCTTATATCACGCTGCAGCGAAAAAAAGAGGGGCCGCGCGGGCCCCTCCAGTGAATGCGCAGAGGATTGAAATTCCTGCGTCAGTTGGCTTGCCGCCGTAGGAATGCCGGAATTTGCAGATCGTCGTCGTCGCGCGTAGGTTTTGCACGCTCCGTGACGTCGAGGCTTATCGAGGTCTGGACCGGGGCCGATCGCGCGGCAACGGGCTTGGGTGCGACCGCGACGACGTTCTCCGGTGCCGCACGCGGCACAGGAGGCTCGACGAGTGCCGCCGCCGGCGCAGCGGCCGTCGCAGGCTTCGGTGACGAGAACGCGCCGGTGATGCGCTGGAACAGGTTCGGCGCGCGGCTTTCGCTGGTGCCCCGTGCGGCGACCGGCCGGGCGACAGGCTCGGCGCGCACCGGAGCCCGAGCCGCCGGACGGCTCACCCGCCAGTCGTTCTCGTCGACCAGTGGGCGCTGCGGCGCGGCAGGCGCCGGAGCCGGGGCGGTCGCGACCGGCGCCGGCACGGGAGCCGGAATTGGAGCGACCGGCGCAGCCTCGACGGGGGCCGCGGCCATGATCGGCTCTGCTGGCGGCGCCTCAATGGCAGGTGCCGGAGCAGCAGCCACGGGCGCTGCCGGCGCCACGGCGACGATCGGCGCCGGAGCAGGCGGTGCTGCAGCCACAGACGGCGGTGCCGCAGGAGCCGCAACTGGAGCGACCGGCATCGCCGGCGCGGGTGCTGCCACAGCGGCGGCCGGGATGGCGATGCGGCCAACCGGCGGAGCCGGCGGGGCGGCCGCGCGACTCAATGCCGGCTGGCCGGTCTGCATCGGCCGGCTCATGTCGAGCGACAGGTAGTTCGGCGCCGGCTGCTGCGAGGCCAACGCGGCGATGCCGGTGGCGACCACCGAAACGCGCATCCGCCCCTGCATCGTGGCGTCGAAAGTCGAGCCGAAGATGATGTTGGCATCGCCATCCACTTCCTCGCGGATGCGGTTGGCCGCCTCGTCGACCTCGTGCAGCGTCATGTCGAGGCCGCCGGTGATGTTGATGAGGACGCCCTTGGCGCCCTTCATCGAGTGGTCTTCCAGCAACGGATTCGAGATCGCCGATTCGGCCGCGACGCGGCTGCGGTCCGGGCCTTCGGCCTCGCCGGTGCCCATCATCGCCTTGCCCATCTCGCCCATCACCGTGCGGATATCGGCAAAGTCGAGGTTGATCAGGCCGGGCATGACCATGAGATCGGTCACGCCGCGCACACCCATGTGCAGCACGTCGTCGGCCATCTTGAAGGCGTCGGCGAACGTCGTCTTCTCGTTGGCGATCTTGAACAGGTTCTGGTTCGGGATGACGATCAGCGTGTCGACCACCTTCTCGAGCTCGGTGATGCCCTGCTCGGCCGACTGCATGCGGCGGCGGCCCTCGAAGTGGAACGGCTTGGTCACGACACCGATCGTCAGGATGCCCTGCTCGCGCGCCGCTGCGGCGATGACGGGCGCCGCACCGGTGCCGGTGCCGCCGCCCATGCCGGCGGTGACGAACACCATGTTCGCGCCGTCGAGGAGCTGGAGGATCTCGGGCAGCGCCTCCTCGGCGGCCTGACGGCCGACCTCGGGACGGGCGCCCGCGCCCAAGCCCTGAGTGATGGTGATGCCGAGCTGCACGCGACGGTCAGCAAGCGACTGACCGAGCGCCTGGGCGTCGGTATTGGCGACGATGAACTCCACGCCTTCCAGCGCGGCGCTGATCATGTTGTTGACGGCGTTTCCGCCCGCGCCACCGACACCGACGACGGTGATACGCGGCTTAATCTCCGACTCCTTTTGAGGGAGACTGAGGTTGATTGTCATTCGGCTTTCTCCACGCAAACGAGGGGTAATCTGCTCGGAGCGACGGCGTGAGCCCCCTTTTTTGGGTAGAGACCCTTCACCGCCACCGGCTTTTCTTGTCGTTGTATCTACAGCCTGTTGGGGATTGCCTTATCCCACACAACATATTGCCTAAAAGTTCTCCCTAATCCAACTGCCAATGCGCCCAATTCGGCTCGACGGCGCCTCGTTCGAGGCCGGCTGAGCCTGCACCACCGCATGGTTCTGGAGCGCGAACGCCAGGAGCCCGGCAGCAGCGGAAAACGCCGGTCCGCCGGTCGAATCCGCCAGCCCGGCCAGCCTGAGTGGCGCTCCGGTGCGCACTTTCTTGTTCAGGATCGCCGCCGCGACCTCCGGCACTCCGTCGAGTTGACAGCCGCCGCCGACCAGGACGGCTCGCCCGCCGGCCAACTTATCCACACCGCTGGCCTCGAGCCGGCTGCGCACCAGCTCGAACGTCTCCTCGACGCGCGGGCGGATGATGCCGACCAGGATCGACCGCGGGATGTGGTTGGGCCGGGTGCGGTCCTCCTCGCCGATCAGCGGCACATCGATGATGTCGTACTCGTCGTTGGGCTTGGCGACGGCGCGGCCGATCTGGGTCTTCATGCGCTCGGCGTGGGCGAGCGGTGTCGACAGGCCGCGGGCTATGTCGCGCGTGACGTGCTCGCCGCCGACCGGGATCGAGTCGACGTGCACGAGATGGCCTTCATAGAACACTGCGATGGAGGTCGTGCCGGCTCCCATGTCGATCAGCGTTGCTCCGAGGTCCCGCTCATCCGACACCAGCGAGCTCAGGCCCGACGCATGGGCCGCCACGACCCTGTCGGCGATCTCGAGATGGGCGCGGCGCACGCAAACCTGCAGGTTGCGCATGGCGCCGCTCGCCGCGGTGACAAGGTGGACATCGACGCCTAGGCGCTCGCCGAACATGCCCCGCGCGTCGCGCACCGGCGTTCCGTCGACGGAGTAGCCGATGGCCGCGGAGTGGATGATGTCCCGGTCGGCCGTCTCGGCCGGGAGCTGGATGTGCTGCTGCACGCGGCGCACGTCGCGCTCACCGATCTCGTGATGGCCGATCGCCACTTCGAGGCTCTGGTTGTGCGAAGAGGCCGAGCCGCCGCTGACGCCGACGATGACGTCGCGCACGTGCTCGCCGCACATCTCTTCCGCAGTCGAGACCGCCGAGGAGATCGCGCGGGTCGCCGCCTCCATGTCGACGATGTTGCCGGAGCGCATCCCGAGTGCCGGCTGGTGGCCGATACCGACCACTCTCAGCCCTTGGCCATCGACCCGGGCCACGAAACAGACGACCTTGTTGGTACCAATGTCGAGCGCCGCAATGACGCCGTTTCTCGTCTTCGCCACGATGTCCCCCGTCCTTACGCGTACACTTCCAGTTTCATTCGACGTCAGGCGGGCCCAGGCGAGGTTTCGCCCGATCCGCGCTTCCTGAGATAGAGCTTGTCCGGCAACCTGAGATCGACGACGCCGAACTCGCGCGACAGCAGCTTGTGCTGCCCGTCGAGCTTGGCGACCTGCTGAAGGGCCGCGATGGCGTCCTCCTCCGGCAGCCAGATCTCGACGCCATTGTTCAAAATCAGGTTCCAGCGGCGCTGGCCGACCCAGACCGCGGCGCGCAACTGGCCAGCCACCGTGGGCTCGTAGGTCAGCAGCAGCAGCAGGTCGCCGACATGCTCGGGCGCACCGGGGCCGCCGAGCAGCAGCAAGGATTCGGCACCCGGCGGCATGCGGCTCGCACGCACCGTACGGCCGTTCTTGTCGATCAGCGTGTATTCGTCGCCGTGCTGCCAGATGGCGACGGCGCGGCGCTCCTTGAGGGTGACGTAAAGCGTGTCGGGCAGCCGGCGCTCAACCGTGGCCCATTCGACCCAGTCGATCGCTTCGAGGCGGCGACGCGACGCCTGCAGATCGATGCCGAGCAGCGAGTCGCCCCGGCTGACGTTCAGGGCGGCCAGGATTGCGCTGCGCTCGACATAGTCGCGTCCCTCGACCGTGACGTCGGCGAGCTTGAAGGGCGTGATCGCACCGACAACGCTGTGCGACATGGCGTCGAGCTGCTTCTGTGCCTCGACCAGCCAACCCTCGCGCCACGCCCACCAGCCGCCGCCGCCGCCGCATCCCAGCAGCAGCACGACGGCGCCGATCAGCATCGGCTGCCGCCAGAACGGACGACCGGCCTTGCGGATCGGCGCGCGCTTCCTGCGTCGGTCGTAGTGGCGCCTCGGAGCAGTCGCGCCTGCCGCGGATTGCTTCTGGGCGGCGCTCACGACGGATACCTCGCATGGTCGATCATCCAGGTCATGAGCTCGGGCCAGGAGATCCCGGCCCACCTGGCCTGTTCCGGAGCCAGCGACAGCGGCGTCATGCCGGGCTGGGTGTTGAGCTCCAGGATGACGAGCCCCGTTGTTCCGGGCTTGGAATCGTCCCAGCGAAAATCTGCGCGGCTCAGCCCGTTGCAGCCGAGTTCCTGATAGGCCGCGAGCGCCCATTGCTTGGTGAGCTCGTAGACCTCGGCCGGCACCGGCGCCGGTACCAGGTGCTCCGTGATGCCGTCGGTGTACTTGGCCTCATAGTCGTAGAATCGCGTGCGCGGCCGCAGCTCCGTAACGGCGACGGCGTGGTCGTCCATCACCGCGACCGTCAGCTCGCGGCCCGGTACGAACTTCTCGATCAGGACGCGCTCGCCGAACGCCGCTTCGGCGGCCTCGACGGCGGCGAGATTGTCGCCCTCGCGCACGATGTGAACGCCGATGCTCGAACCCTGGTCGATCGGCTTCACGACATAGGGTCGCGGCATGGGATCGCCGGACGCGAGCGAACGACGCTCGATCACACGGCCGTCGGCGACGCGCAGCCCAAGCGACGCGAAGACGTGCCGCGCCAGGGGCTTGTCCATGGCGATCGCCGAGGCAAGCACCCCGGAATGGGTGTACGGGATCGCAAGGATCTCGAGGACGCCCTGGATGCAGCCATCCTCGCCGTAGCGGCCGTGCAACGCGTTGAAGACGACATCGGGACCGCCGCCGCCCGCCGGCCGCAGGAAATCGACCAGCACGCGCAGATCGCGCTTCACGTCGTATTCCAACACCTCGTGACCGCCCTCGCGCAGGCCTTCGGCGCAAGCCTTGCCACTCACCAGCGAGACCTCACGCTCGGGCGACCAACCGCCCATCAGGACCGCGACCTTGCGCTTCACGCCTTCTCTCCAATGCGGCGGATTTCCCATTCGAGCTTCACGCCGCTGTTCTCCAGCACGCGCCGTCGCACGTCCTCTCCCAGCACCTCGATGTCGTTCGCCGTGGCGGCGCCGAGGTTGATCAGGAAATTGCAGTGCTTCTCGGAGACCTGCGCATCGCCCACCCGCAGGCCACGGCAACCGGCCTGGTCGATCAGCTTCCACGCCTTGTGCCCGGGGGGATTGACGAAGGTCGAACCGCCGGTCCGGCTGCGCGGTTGCGATTCCGTTCGCGCTGCATCGATCTCAGCAATGCGGCGGGCGATGGCGAGCTGGTCGCCGGGAGCTGCCCGCAGCCGCGCCGACGTGAAGATCCAGTCGGGCGGCGCATCGCTGTGGCGATAGCTGAAGCCCATGTCTGCGACGCTGACGGCGCGCACCTTGCCGCCGCGATCGACCGCCTCGGCCGACACCAGCACCTGCGAGAGATCGCCCTGGTAGGCACCGGCGTTCATGCGCAGCGCGCCGCCGATCGTGCCCGGGATGCCGCTCAGGAACTCGAGGCCGGCGAGTGCATGGTCGCGCGCGGTCAGCGCTACGTTGAGATCGGGAGCGCCGGCACCCGCCACCACCTCGTGACCTTCGACGGAGATGCCGGTGAAGCCGCGCATCAGGCGGATCACCACGCCCTTCACGCCACCGTCCCGCACCAGCAGGTTCGAGCCGACGCCAAGCACGGTCACGGCGATGTCCGTCGGCAGGGCGGCAAGAAACGACGACAAATCCTCGACGTCGGCCGGCCGGAAGAGGATTTCGGCCGGCCCACCCGTGCGGAACCAGGTCTGCGGACCGAGCGGCGCATCGGCCGCCAGCCGTCCGCGCGGCCTGGGCATCCGGTCCATTAGGTGGGGCTTGGAGGTCGCGAGCGCCATCATGCCGCCGATCCGCTGTGAGGGCCCGGGTCGTTGGCGATGGCCCGCAGGCCGGCCTTGTCGGCGGCAAGCTGCTGGATCTGGCCAGGCAGCGCATGCGCCCAGGCCGTGATGTTGCCGGCACCGAGGCAGACCACGACGTCGCCCGGGCGCGCCATCTGCCAGATCAGGGTCGGCAGGTCGCCCGGAGCCGCGAGCGCCGCCACGTCGCGGTGGCCGGCGCGCTGCACCAGGCCCACGAGCATGTCGCGATTCACGCCCTCGATCGGCGCCTCGCCGGCCGCATAGACATCCGCGACGATCACAGCGTCGGCATCGGTGAAGCAGGTGGCGAACTCGTTGCGCAGCGCGCCGAGCCGGGAATAGCGATGCGGCTGCATGACGGCGATGACCCGCCCTGATCCGCCATAGGCCTGGCGGGCGGCGCGCAGCACGGCGGCGATCTCGACCGGATGATGGCCGTAGTCGTCGATCACGGTGATGCCGTGCGCCTCGCCGGTCTTGGTGAAGCGCCGCTTGACGCCCGCGAACGAGCCCAGAGCCCGCCGGATCGTATCGTCGGGCAGGCCCATCTCCTGGGCGACGGCGATCGCCGCAAGCGCATTCTGCACGTTGTGCTGGCCGAACATCGGCAGGCGCAGGCCGGTGATAGTGCGCGATTCGTTGGTCGCGCGGTGCTCGATCATGACATCGAAGTCGGCGCCGCCGCGGTCGAGCCTGAGGTTGATCGCGCGCACGTCGGCATTGGCGCCAATGCCGTAGGTGATGATGCGGCGATCGGCGACGCGCGGGATCAGCGCCTGGACCTCGGGATGGTCGGAGCACAGGACGGCAAAGCCGTAGAACGGGATGTTCTCGACGAAACGCACGAACGCCTCGCGCAGCGCGTCGAACGTGCCGTAGTGGTCGAGATGCTCGGGATCGACGTTGGTCACCACCGCGATGGTGGCCGGCAGGCGCAGGAACGAGCCGTCCGACTCGTCGGACTCCACCACCATCCAATCACCTGCGCCGAGCCGCGCATTGGTGCCGTAGGCGTTGATGATGCCGCCGTTGATCACCGTTGGATCGAGGCCGCCGGCATCGAGCATGGCGGCGACCATCGACGTGGTGGTCGTCTTGCCGTGCGTGCCACCGACGGCGATCGACCATTTGAGCCGCATCAATTCGCCCAGCATCTCGGCGCGACGGACCACCGGCACAAGGCGCGCCCGCGCCGCCAGGACCTCGGGGTTGTCCTTCTTGACCGCACTGGAAACCACGACCACCTGGGCATTCGAAATGTTGTCCGCGCGGTGGCCGATCGCGACCTTGATGCCCAGATCGGCGAGCCGGCGCGTGTTTGCACCTTCGGCGACGTCGCTGCCCTGCACCTTGTAGCCGAGATTGTGCAGGACCTCGGCAATGCCGGACATGCCGATGCCGCCGATGCCCACGAAATGGATCAGTCCGAGGTCGAGCGGCAGCGCCCTCATGCGGCAACTCCTGAAGGCGAGAGAGGAAGCGAGATCATTTCGGAAACGACATCGGCGAGGCGCGCCGCGGCATCGGGCCGGCCCGCGGCATGGGCCGCCGCCGCCATCGTCGAGAGACGCTCGGGAGCGCCGATCAGTGCGACGAGCTGTTGCGCGAGAGCAGGCGCCTTGAAGGACTCGTGAGGCATCACGATGCAGGCGCCCGTTGCTTCGAAGGCGCGCGCGTTTGCGGTCTGATGGTCGTCCGCAGCATAGGGATATGGCACCAGGATCGAGGGTCGGCCGATCGCCGCAAGTTCGGCAACCGTGGAAGCACCGGAACGTCCGATGACGAGATGCGCCGCCGCGATGCGGCGCGGCAGGTCCGTGAAGAACGGCGCCATCTCGGCGACGACGCCCGCCTTCACGTAGCTGGTGCGCACACGGTCGATGGTCTCGGGCCGGCACTGCTGCACGATGCGCAACCGCGCCCGCAGCTCCGGCGGCAGGGACAGCACGGCCGCCGGCACCACGTCGCCGAACGAGGCCGCCCCCTGGCTTCCACCGAACACCAGAAGGTCGACCACACGACCCTCGGTCGGCGCACGGTACGGCGACTCGCGTAGAGCCCGTACCGGCTCGCGCACCGGATTGCCAACCAACCGGGCTCGCGAATCGTCGTCGAGGAAGCGCGTACGCACAAACGAGGTGGCGACGCGCGCCGCGCCGCCCAGCACCAGGCGGTTGGCGCGCCCGAGCACCGCGTTCTGTTCGTGCAGCATCGCCGGCAGGCGGCGGAGCCGGGCCGCGATCATGGTCGGCACCGAGGCGTAGCCGCCGAAGCCGACCACCGCGGACGGACCGATGCGGCCGAGCGCCCGCCAGGCATCGAACAGGCCAAGCGCCAGTACAAGAAGCGCCATAGCCTTCTGCCGGAACGAGCCCGTCGGGCTCGCCGAATGGATGTAGTGGATCGGCCGACGCGCCAGCGCACCCTGCCATTGCCGGCCGCGCGAATCGGTGACGAGCGCAAAGGGCACGCCGCGCGCCTCAAGCTCGCCGGCCAGCGCCTCGGCCGGGAAGACATGCCCGCCGGTACCGCCAGTCGCCAGGACGATCGGGCGCATGACCGCCATCACACCGCCTCCCTGAGGCCGGCATGCTCGCGCGTCAGCGAGAGAAGCATGCCGACGCAAATCGCCATCGCGAGCGCCGACGAGCCGCCATAGGAGATGAACGGCAGCGTCATGCCCTTGGCCGGGATGAGTTGGATGGTCGATGCCATGTTGATCGCGGCCTGCAGGCCGAATTGCACGGCAAGACCGGTCGCGGCCAGGGTGATGAAGAGGCTGGTCTCCTTCGAGGCGCGCGACATCGAACGCAGGGTCACAAAGGCGAACAGGCAGAGGATCAGCAGGCAGACGACGAGGCCGAATTCCTCGCCCGCCACCGCCATCACGAAGTCGGTGTGGGCATCGGGAAGCTGCGCCTTCACCGTGCCCTCGCCCGGGCCGCGGCCGAACAGCGAGCCGTTCATGAAGGCCTCGAGCGAGGTGTTCACCTGGTAGTTGTCGCCCGACGAGGGATCGAGGAACCGGTCGAAGCGGCTGCGCACATGGCTGAAGACGAAGTAGGCGCCGATCAGGCCGGAGGCGCCGGCGATCGCGCCAAATCCCGCGATCCACATCGGCAGGCCGACGACGAAGAGCTGCGCGGCCCACACTGCCGCCACCACCACGCTCATGCCGAGGTCGGGCTGCAGCACCAGCAACGCCAGGACGCCGGCTACCAGCAGGGTCGACAGCAGGTAGCCCGGCGCGCGCCGCTCGGCGCGGCTCTGCGCCAGCAGCCAGGCCGAGATCACCGCGAGGCTGGGCTTGACGAACTCCGACGGCTGCAGGCTCGACAGGCCGGGCACCGAGATCCAGCGCCGCGCGCCCTTGATCTCGACGCCGATCACGAAGGTCGCGCCCAGCAGCAGGACACTGCCGCAAAAGACAAGCAGGGCCAGCCGCCGCACATGACGCGGCGAGGCGAGCGAGATCGCCAGCATGACCAGCAGCGCCAGCGGCAGGAAGATGAACTGCCGCTTGGCGAAGACGAAGGAGTCGGCACCGATGCGTTCGGCCGCCGGCGGCGAGGCGGCAAGGGTGAGCAGGACGCCGAACGCCATGATCGCCAGGATGGCGCCGAGCGACCACCGGTCCACGGTCCACCACCATTGTCCGATCACGCTGCGGTCATCGCGTGGAACCTGGATCACGCCGCCCTCCCCAAACTTTGGGCACCTGGCAGCGCCCGCGCCATGGCGCGGAATGCGTCGCCGCGATGCTCGTAACTCTTCCATTGATCCCACGAGGCACAGGCCGGCGAAAGCAGGACCACCGCCGCGCCGGCCGCGTCGCGCTGGGCCAGTGCGTGTGCCGCATCGAGCGCGGACTTCAGGTCGCCGCACCGGCTGTAGGGCAGCCTGCCTTCGAGCTGGCCGGCGAACAGCTCTGTCGCCTCGCCGATCAGGAAGGCATGCCGGATGCGGTCGAAGTACGAAGCGAGAGGCGCGACGCCTCCCTCCTTCGCCTGCCCGCCCAGGATCCAGTAGATGTCGCGATAGGAGGACAGCGCACGCGCCGTGGCATCGGCGTTGGTCGCCTTGCTGTCGTTCACGTAGACGACGTTGCCGACCGAGGCGACCCGCTCCTGGCGATGCGGCAGGCCCGGATAGCTGCGCAGGCCCGAGACGATCGCCTCTCGCGGCACGTCGAGCCAGCGGCAGACTGCCCAGGCGCACGCCGCGTTCTGGGCGTTGTGATCGCCGGGCAGGGTCGGCACGTCGGAGAAGTCCACCGCGTAGCCGTCGGCATCCACCAGCATGCCGGCGCGGTAGGACACGCCGCCGGCGACCGGCCGGTCGAGCGCCACCGGCACACAGGTGATGCCGGGCCGCGCCGCCATCTCTTCCGCGATCTGGCGCGAGGGTTCGTCCTCGGTGCCGATCACGGCGCAATCGCCGGCGCGCTGGCGAGCGAAGATGTTCTTCTTGGCCGCGACATAACCGTAGATGTCACCGTGCCGGTCGATGTGGTCGGGCGTGATGTTCAGCCAGACGGCGACATTGGCGCGGAAAGTCTGCAGCAGCTCGAGCTGGTAGGACGAGAGCTCGAGGACGTAGAGACCACCCTCGCCGAGCGGTGCGAGATCGAGCGCCCCGCGCCCGATGTTGCCGCCGACTTCGCAGCGCAGGCCCGCTTGCTCGAGGATGTGGCCGATCAGCGCCGTCGTGGTCGACTTGCCGTTGGTGCCGGTCACTGCAACGAACCGTGCCTGCGTCTGGGCGCGAGCCAGCAGCTCGACGTCGCAGACGATCGGCTTGCCGGCGGCACGCGCCGCCACGGCCGCGGGGTGCGGCTTGGGCAAGGTGCTTGGAATGCCGGGGCTGATGACGAGCGCGGTGACGGTGGACCAGTCGACCATCGCGAGCTCGGTGACACGCGCTCCGGCCCTGGCGGCGGCCTCGCGTGAGGCCGCATTGTCGTCCCACGCCACGCAGTCGATCCCTGCCGCCCTGAGGGCGCGCACCGTCGCCAGTCCGGAGCGCGCGAGCCCCAGCACGACGAAGGTCGAACCCCTGAGAACGGCGAGATCGATCATCCGCTCACCTCAGCTTCAAGGTGGCGAGGCCGGCCATCGCCAGGATGGCGGCGATGATCCAGAATCGGAAGACGATGGTGGGCTCGGCCCATCCCTTCTGCTCGAAATGGTGATGCAGCGGCGCCATGCGGAAGACGCGCTTGCCCGTCCACCTGAACGACAGCACCTGGACGATCACCGAGATCGTCTCGAGCACGAAAAGTCCGCCGACGATGGCGAGCACGATCTCGTGCTTGGTGACGACCGCGACGGCGCCGAGCGCGCCGCCGATGGCGAGCGACCCGGTGTCGCCCATGAACACCATGGCGGGCGGCGCGTTGAACCACAGGAATCCGAGGCCTGCACCGACAAGGGCGGACAGCAGCACCGCAAGCTCGCCGGCGCGGGGAATGTGATGCAGGTAGAGGTAGTTCGTCAGGATGGTGTTGCCCACGACATAGGCGATCAAGCCGAACACCGCCGAGGCCATGATCACCGGACCGATCGCCAGCCCATCCAGGCCGTCCGTCAAATTGACCGCATTCGACGCGCCGGCGATCACGATGACGCCAAAGGCGACGAAGCCCACGATGCCGAGCGGGATCAGCACGTCCTTCAGGAATGGCACGGCCAGCATGTAGCGCAGCGGCGTCGGCGATGCCTGAGCGACGGAATAGACGGCGACACCGGCCGCGATCACGGAGATGCCGAGCTTCAGCTTGCCCGGCACGCCCTTGGGATTGCGCTTGGTGACCTTGAGGAAATCGTCCCAGAATCCCACGGCACCGAAAGCAAGGGTGACGCCGAGCACGATCCAGACGTAGCGGTTGGTGAGGTCGGCCCACAGCAGCGTCGCGACCGACAGCGTGATCAGGATCAGCAGCCCGCCCATCGTCGGCGTGCCCTTCTTGGTCATGAGATGGCTCGCCGGACCGTCGTCGCGGATCGGCTGGCCCTGCTTCTGCTTGCTGCGCAGCCAGCGGATCAGTGGGCCGCCGATCAGGAAACTGAGGACGAGCGCCGTCAGGAAAGCGGCGATCGAGCGGAACGTGAGATAGCGGAACAGGTTCAGGGGGCTGAACAGGTCCGCAAGGGGATAGAGAAGATTGTAGAACATCCTAGCGTCCCGTCTCGCCACCGCTGGCCGCCACGACGGCGTCCACGATGATTTTCATTTTCGATCCCAGCGACCCCTTCACCGCGACCACGTCTCCTGCCTTCAGCGCCGCGGCGAACTCGCCGGCCAGCGCAGCCGAATCCGGCCGATGCACGCCGCGCTGCGCCGGCGCGAGCTTCGGCCACAAGGCCTGCATGTGCGGCCCGCACAGGAACACCTGCGTCGCGCCACTCGCCGCCACCGCGTCGGCAAGACCGGCATGCAGGGCGTCGGCCGCCTCGCCGAGCTCGCGCATGTCGCCCAGCGCCAGCATCCGCCGACCGCCCACCTTCGGTTCCGTGCGCGCCAGCACGGCGAGCATCGCCCGCACCGATACCGGGTTGGCGTTGTAGCTCTCGTCGAGCAGCTCGATCGTGCCGGCACCGAGTTTCAGGATCCGGCGGGCGCCGCGGCCCGGCGAAGCCTTGACGTCGGCAAGGACCGCGGCGGCCCGTACGACATCCGCACCCAACGCCTCGGCGACGGCAAGCGCCGCCACGCTGTTCAACGCCCAGTGCTCGCCGGCCGCACCCAGCCGATACTCGATCCGCCGACCATGGATCAAGGCGACAACGTCGCTGCCCGAATCCTGCAGGTCGCACGCGACAAGACGCGCCTCGGCCGCCCCATTGCGGCCGAAGCCGACGATGCGGGAAACGCCGAAATGGCAGGCTTTTCCGACCAGTCGCGCATAGTGGCGATTGTCGCGATTGAGCACGGCCACTGCACCTTGGGCCATGCCGGCGAACAGGCAGCCCTTCTCGTCGGCGATCGCCTCCTCGCTGCCCATGTGGCCGATATGCACCGGCCCGACGTTGGTCACGACGCCGACATGCGCCTCGACCTGACGGGCAAGCGGCTCGATTTCGCCGGGATGATTCGTGCCGATCTCGAACACGCCGTAGCACGCCTCGCGCGGCAGGCGCGCGAGGCTGATCGGTACGCCGACATGGTTGTTGTAGCTCGCGACGCTGGCCGATGTCGGCGCCTCGGCCGACAGCATGGCGCGCAGGGCATCCTTGGTGCTGGTCTTTCCCACCGATCCGGTCACGCTCGCGATGCGTGCCTTGCTGCGACGGCGCCCGGCACGGCCGAGATCGACCAGGGCCTTCATCGTGTCGGGGACCCTGACCAGCGCGCCGTTGGCGCCCTCGACATCGCACGACACGACGGCCGCTGCGGCGCCGCGCGCCAGGGCGTCGGCAACGAAGGCGTGGCCGTCGGTCGTCTCGCCGGTCAGCGCGAAGAAGATGTCGCCCTTGCCGACGGCGCGGCTGTCGAACGTCACGCCATCCGCCTCGAACGGCGCCGTGATCGTCGTCGGCGATAGCGCCGCGCGCACTTCCTCGGAGGTCCAGAGTGCGCTCATGCCGGCGCCTTCCCGGGGGCACCATCGCCGGCAAGCGCACGTGCCTCCTCGGCATCGTCGAAATGGTGCGTGACGCCCTTGATCGTCTGGCCGGTCTCGTGCCCCTTGCCGGCGATCAGCAGCAGATCGTCGGCGCTGGCGAGCGCGGCCATACCCGCGTCGATCGCCTTGTGCCGTCCGTCCGCGATCTCGATCCAGTTCTTCCGTTCCAAGGCGATGCCCCGCACGATCTCGCCACGAATCGCCTCCGGCTCCTCGCTGCGCGGGTTGTCGTCGGTCACGATCGCGAGATCGGCCAGCCGCGTCGCGATCTCACCCATGACCGGCCGCTTGGCGCGATCGCGATCACCGCCGCAACCGAACACCACGACGAGCTTGCCACGCGCGAAGGGACGGAGCGTGCGCAGCACCGTCTCGAGAGCCTCGGGCTTGTGGGCGTAGTCGACGTAGACGGCCGCACCGGAGCGGTGGCGCGCCACGAGCTGCAGACGGCCGGGCGCGCCGGTCAGACTGGCGAGCCCTGCGACGGCACGAGCCGGATCGCCGCCGGTGGCGACGACGAGACCGAGTGCCGCCAATGCGTTCGACGCCTGGAAGCCGCCGACCAGCGGCAGCTCGACGCCATGGTGCTTGCCCAGCGCTTCGATGACGAGACGCTGACCGGTCGGCGTCGGATCGTCCGACACAAGACGGAATTCCCTGCCCTTCGCGCCGTAGGTCCAGAAGCGAATGCCACGGCTGCCGCAAAGTGCGCCCAACGCTTCGGCACGATCACTGTCAGCGTTCACGACCGCTGTCGCCCCAGGCGGCAGCAGCGTCTCGAAGAGGCGTGCCTTTGCCGCAAAGTAGGCGTCCATCGACTGGTGATAGTCGAGGTGCTCGTGCGTCAGGTTGGTGAAGGCCGCCGCAGAGAGCCGCAGCCCGTCGAGACGATGCTGGTCGATGCCGTGGCTCGAGGCTTCGATGGCAAGATGCGTGACGCCCTCGCGCGCCAGCATTGCGAGATCCTCGTGAAGCTGCACCGGGTCGGGTGTCGTGAGGCCGCCGTCCCGCACCAGTCCCGGCGACACGATGCCGAGGGTGCCGATACTTGCCGCCTTGTGGCCGAGCGTCGCCCAGATGTGGCGCACGAAATGCACGGTCGACGACTTGCCATTGGTGCCGGTCACCGCCGCAATCGTCGCAGGCTGCGCGCCGGCAAAGGCCGCAGCCATCAGCGCCACGCGACGACGCGGGTTGGCGTCGCGCACGACGACGATGTCCGGGCCGAGTGGCGGCAGCTCCGCATCGGGAGCAGCGAGGATCGCGACGGCGCCGCGGCCAACTGCGTCGGCCACGAAGGCCGCGCCGTCCTGGCGTGAACCGGAAAGGGCGGCGAACAGATAGCCTGGCTTCACCTTGCGCGAGTCGAGCGTCAGGCCGGCAAGGACGGGATCGCGCAGCGGCGCGGAGGAGATGGCGGTTGCGTCGGCGCTCCGGCGCATGAGCTCACTCAGACGCAACACGACGCACTCCCGGACCGGGCGCCGCCGCCGTCTGGCCGGAGGCCGGCCGGGCCGGCCGCACCGGCACGGCCTTGCGATGGTCGCCCGGCGCCCGGCGCACGCTTGCCGGCGTGACCGGCGGCGCCATCGGCGCCGGCACCGGAGTCGAGGCGATCTCGATCGGCGGCAACCCGTCCTTCAGATCGCTGGGCAGGATGCCGTACAGCGACACGATTCGCTCGATGATGACCTTCACCGAAGGCGCGGCGACCCAGCCCGCCGTGGCATAGCCGTACGTCTCGGCAGTCCCCTTGGGTTCGTCGAGCGACACGAGGATGACGAACTTCGGATCGTTCATCGGAAACATGCCAACGAACGAGCTGATTAGGGCTTTTTGACGGTAGCCGCCGCGGCCCGGCTTCTCGGCTGTGCCGGTCTTGCCGCCGACTTCGTAGCCCACGACGTTGGAGTTCTTGCCGGTGCCTTCGACGACGTTCAGGCGCAATAGCTGGCGCATGTTGACCGACGTCTTGGCCTGGATGACGCGGCGCCCCTTGTCGCTGGAGGCAGTGCGCTTGACCAGCGACGGCTGGAAGAGAACGCCGCCGTTGACGACGGCCGCCGAACCGGTCGCAAGATGCAGCGGCGTCACCGAGATGCCGTGACCGAACGCGATGGTCATGGTGTTGATCTTCATCCAGTGCCGCGGATAGAGCGGAGCCGCCACTTCCGGGAGCTGCGTCGACAGCGGGCGCAGGAATCCGATCTTGTCGAAGAAGGCGCGCTGGCCCTCGGGGCCCATCACCTCGACCGCCATCTTGGCCGACGCGATGTTGGACGAATACTTGAACAGCTCGGGCACGGTGAGCGGACGGCGCTGTGCGTGATCGTCGTTGATCGTGAAACGGTCGATCTTGATCGGCGAGGTGGCGTCGAAGACGCTGGTCATCGTCGCCTTGCCGCTGTCGAGCGCCATCGCGGTGTTGAAGATCTTGAAGGTCGAACCCTGCTCGTAAACGCCGAGCGTGGCGCGGTTGAACAGCGCCTCGTTGGTGAGCGTCTTGGTGCTGTTGGGGTTGTATGTCGGCAGCGAGGCCATGGCGAGAACCTCGCCGTTGGTCGCATCCATCACGATCGCGGTGCCACCGATGGCCGAGAACTTCTGGACAGCGCGCGCCAGCTCGCGCTCGACCATGCGCTGCAGGCGAAGGTCGATCGAGAGCTGCAGCGTCTCGCCGCTCTGGAGCTGCTGGTCGAAGTAGCGCTCGACGCCGGCAAGCCCGGCATTGTCGACGCTGGCATAGCCCAGAATGTGCGCCGCCGCGGTGCCTTGCGGATAGATGCGCCGCTCCTCGGCCTGGAACTCGAGGCCCGGTATGCCGAGGCGGTTGACGAGATCGTGCTCGCGCGGGCTCAGGCCGCGCTTGATCCAGACGAAGGTGCGGTCGCCCTCGAGCTTCTCGCGGACCTCGTCGAACTTGAGGTCGGGCAGTGCCGTCACGATCTTGCGCGCGGCATCCTGCGGGTCGATCAGCAGGTGCGGATTGACGAACGCCGACATGACCGGCACCGACGTCGCGAGCACCGCGCCGTGGCGGTCGACGATGTCGGCGCGCTCGGACTGGATCGAGCCGCCGCGCGCGGCGATGCGCTGCGTCGGCTCCGCGCCGTCGCGTAGCAACGATACGTAGCCCATGCGCAGACCGACCGCTGCAAAGACGATCGCGAAGATCGCCGAGGCGACCACGAGACGCTGGCGCGCAGTCTCCTGCGCGTCGCCCCTGAGGCGGTCCTGCGGCGATCCGTAACGCACGCCGGCCGCCGCGTTTGCCGCGGCGGCCGGGTCGGGCGAGGCAGACCTGCGCCACAGTCTCACCGACGACCCCCTTCATTTCGCGAGAGGATTTCGTCGATGGAGACTGCGGCGCTCTGGCCGTCGCCAACCGGACCCGATGTTGCCGGCTCTTGGATCGAGGCCGGTCGAGGGGGCGTCGTGGGTCCGGTCGAACGCCTTGAAGGGGGTGCGGAGGCCGGCGAGGGGCTGCCGGCCTCCGCTGCGACGCGGGCACCACCGGGCAAAGTCGACGAGGGGACGTCGTTGCCCGTTCGTGGGGGGGAAGGGAGTGGTGCTTCGCGCCGCGGGGGGACAGATTCGGGTTTGAGCTGGTCGAGTCGGACGACCTGCTTGATGGAGGCCGACTCGAGTTTGAGATGCTTGATCGCGAGCGTTTCGATGCGCTCGGATTCGTTGAGATGAGCCCATTCGATCCGCAGGATGTGGGTCGCCTGCTGGCTCTCGACGATCTTCTGATTGGTGCGGTCGATGCGTTCCTCGAGGTCCTGCACCCTGTACTTCACGGTGAACAGGCCCACCGCCGTGGCGACGGCGGCGACCGACCAGAACAGAAGTCCGCGATGGATCATGCGCGGCCTCCGACGACTTCGTCCCGGGCGGAGAGCTTTTCGGCAACGCGCAGCCGCGCCGAACGTGCACGCGGGTTGGCCGCGATCTCGGCATTGGTCGGCAGCACCGGCTTGCGCGTGAGGTCGCGCAGAGTCGCTGCCCGCTCGCCACCACGCGGCGGCGCGTGGCGCGACGGGCCCGGCGTGCGGCCGGCCCTGAGACGCACGTATTCCTTCACGGCTCGGTCTTCGAGCGAATGAAACGACACCACAGCCAGCCGGCCGCCCGGTGCCAGCACCTGTTCGGCGGCAGCAAGACCGCGCTCGAGTTCGCCGAGTTCATCGTTCACGGCGATGCGCAACGCCTGGAAGGTACGCGTCGCCGGATCGCTCTCGTCCTTGGCCGACGGCCCGACGGCGCGGCGCACGATCTCGGCCAGTTCGCCCGTGGTCTCGATGCGCTTGGTGCGGCGACTCTCGACGATGGAGCGGGCGACGCGCCGGCTCCGCCGCTCCTCGCCGTAGCGCCAGATGATGTCGGCAAGCTCAGCCTCGTCCGACTCGTTGACGAGGTCGGCGGCCGACGGGCCGCTCTTCTCCATGCGCATATCGAGCGGCCCCGATGAACGGAAGGAGAAGCCGCGGTCGACCTGGTCGAACTGCATCGACGAGACGCCGAGATCGAGCGCCACGCCATCGACATCCTCGACGCCCTCGGCCGACAGGAGCTCCGCCATGTCACCGAAGCGCCCTTCGATCAGGCGCAGCCGCGGCGCATAGCGCTCGGCCAGCGCCTGGCCGGCGGCGATCGCGTCGGGGTCGCGGTCGATTGCGATCACGTGGCAGGCGGCGTGATCGAGCATCGCGGTCGTGTAGCCGCCGGCACCGAACGTGCCGTCGAGATAGCGGCCGCCGTCGCGCGGCTGCAGCGCATCGACGACCTCGCGGGCCATCACGGGGACGTGGCGGGGCGCGCTCATGCCTCGCCTCCGCTCAGGTTGCGCACGAACGCCGCCATCTTCTCGCGCTCGACGGCACGGCGCGCCTGCCAGCGCGCGGGATTCCAGAGCTGGAACTTCTCGACCTTGCCGATCAGCATCACGCCATCGGACGGATGGAGCGCCTCGGCGAACTCCGCCGGCATGGAAAAGCGGCCGTCCGGCTCCATGGCGATGGTGCGGGCGCCGGCGGAGAGATAGCCGGCCGGATCGAACGCTTCGTCGTCCAGCGCGACCTTGAGCGATCCCTTGGGACCGAGCGCCTCGGCGCGCAGGCGTTCCAGCATGGCATCGAAGCCCGCGCGGGAATTGCCGTTCACGACACCGGCGACGTTTGGCGAGTGATAGAGCACGAACGCGCCGCGATCGTCCGCAGGCAGCTCGTCGCGAAAGGCCGCGGGCAACAGGACCCGGCCCTTCTTGTCCAACTTGATCAGGATCTCGGACCGGAATGCCACGGCCCCGCTCCCCCTGTATCCCGCCGCAGGTGCCCCACGCCCCTGCGTTACCTGTTACACGGGATACAATGGGATATCATGGGAAAGCTTGGGATGCAATTGGCAAACGCAGGAATCCACAAGGAATCTGAAGGCCTTAGACACAAGATGTATTGTGCGCTTGCAGTATCTCAACGCAAGCACTTGTAGCTCCGACTCGCGACGCGGAATCTATAAAGCGAACAGAGGGGTCAGACGGCCTGTAAGCCGGGTTCTGTCCTCGCCCAAGAGCGAGAGATGGCCATTCCTCTGGGACGTCCGTTGCCGAACGCCTCGCGCGACCGACCCGGGCGGCGACGCGGAAACACCGCTGCCGGTTGCCCGGCGTGCCGCCCCTATTTGGTCTTGCTCCCGGTGGGGTTTGCCATGCCGCTTCCGTTGCCGGTCGCGCGGTGGGCTCTTACCCCACCCTTTCACCCTTGCCTGGCCAGCGAACTGGCCCGGCGGTCTGCTCTCTGTGGCACTTTCCCTGGGGTCGCCCCCGCCGGCCGTTAGCCGGCACCGTGTCTCCGTGGAGCCCGGACTTTCCTCACCCCTTGCGGAGCGCAGCCATCCGGCCGTCTGACCCGAGGCCAGTAGCTAGGCGCCCGCCCCGACCTGGTCAAGGAGGTCGGCCAGAAGGGATCGGGTTTCCCGGTCGGCCATGCCGTCGACCTTGCCCGGCCGGAACCGGCGCTGAAACGCCATCACGATATCCTCGGGCTCGACATCGCCGGCCGGGGCGTAGCCCAGGCGCTGCAAGGCTGCCTGGACGTCGCCTTCGATGGGCGTCGCGCCCGGCCGCGGCCAGAGCCCGATGCCGGCCGCTGCCAGCGCCGCCCAGGGAAAGCGCAGGCCCGGATCGATCTTGCGTTTGGGCGCGATGTCGGAGTGGCCGACGACGTTGCGCGGCTCGATCGCCGGATGGCGGGCGAGGATTTCCCTGCAAAGCTCGACAAGCGCCGAGACCTGCCGCGGCGGATAATCGTGACGATCGCCGTGCAGGTTCACGATCTCGATGCCGATCGACGTGGCGTTCAGCGACTTTCGGCCACGCCACCACGAGCGGCCGGCATGCCAGGCGATGCGGTTCTCGGGCACGAGCCGGTAGACCGTGCCGTCCTCCGCCAGCACATAGTGCGAGCTCACGCGATGATCGCGCGCAGCATCGCGCAGGATGTCGAGCGATTCCTGCAGCGATAGCTCAGTATAATGCAGCACCAGGACATCGACGACGGCGCCGCCGGGCCGCGGCGCATGATTGGGCGACGGCAGGTCGACGAGGGTCACGCTCAGGCGGCCACCAGACCGCGCTGCCGGCGCAGCCGGTCGTAGGCATCGTTGATCAGCGCGAGCTTGCGTGTGGCCATCGCAATGGCCTCCTCCGGCAACCCTTGCGCGATCAGCCTGTCCGGGTGATTGGCGCGGACCTGGCGCAGCCAGGCCTCGCGGATCTGCTCGTCGGTCGCCAGCGGATCGATGCCCAACACGACACAGGGCTCGCATTCCATAACACCGAGGGCTGCCGCCTTGGCACGCTCGAAGCGCGCACTCTCGAGGCCGAACAGGCGCGCGACCCCGGCGAGATAGTCCGCCTCAGCGGCGTCGATGGCGCCGTCGGCCTTGGCGATGCTGAACAGGCCCTCGATCACGTTCTCGAGGATCTCCGGCGCATCGGGGAACAGCGCCGCCACCTGTCGTGCATAGGTCTCGAAGCCGCCGGCGTCGCGCTTGGCCAGATCGAAGAAGCGCTGGACGTTGGCCTCTTCGCCCGGCGGCACCTGGAAGAAGTCGCGGAACGCGGCTAGCTCCGCCTCCGACACCTCGCCGTCGACCCGCGCCATCTTCGCGCCAAGGGCGATGACGCCGATAGTGAAGCCGATCTGGCGCAGGCCGGGATGGCCGCCGTCGTCGGCCGCCGGAGTGGACAGGCCCAGCAGCTCGGCGATGCCGAGGCCGTTCATGCCTTCCACAATTTTGCCCCAGATCTTCATGCCGAGCCTTATAGCATCAGGGAACCGAGCGCGACGCCGGCCAGTAGCACCAGGGCAAGCCGGCGATAGAACTTCTCGCTGGCCAGCGGAAACAGGCGCTCGCCCAGCACGCCCCCCAACATCACCGCGGGGGCAAGAAGAAGGCCGTGCACGCCGGTGCTCCACCCAATCAGATCGCGCGAGGCGAAGGCGGCAATGGCCAACAGGTCGACGAACACGAAATAGGTGGTGAGATTGGCCCGCACGCGGGCGGCCGGATCGTCACCGGCCAGATAGTAGAACGCGATCGGCGGGCCGGCCATCCCCGAGAGCCCGTTGAGGAAACCGCTCGTGGCACCGGCCGTGAGCGTCGTTGCCGCATTCGGCCGGCCGGAGAAACGCCAGCCGCTGGCCAGCAGAACCACTGCACCAAGGACGATGGCCGAAATCGCCCACCGCATTGGCTCCGGCTCGACCCTGGTCAGGGTCAGGTTGCCGAACGGAACGCCGACGGCCGCCGCGACGAGCAGCAGCCCGATGCGGCGCCAGTCGACGAGGCGCACGACGCCCGGCAGCAGCGGCAGCGCCACGGCGATCTCCAGCATCAGGCAGAGCGCCACCCCGACCGCAGGGCCGTAAAGCGCCGAGAAGACCGGCGTCATCAGCATCGCCGCGCCGAAGCCCGCGAAGCCGCGCACCGTGCCTGCAATGCATGCAACCACGGCGGAAATCGCGAAGGGAACGGTCAACAGGTCGGGCATGGCGGCCGGCGAAGCTAGCATTGCCGGACTGTCATTCGAGCATCATATAATCCGGGCCATGCCCTCAAAGAATCTCGCGGTTGCGGCCCAGCCGCTCTCGATGCCGTACATCCAGCGCCGGCCGGAGCTTTCGGGTGTTTCATCGAAGCCGTTCAAGCTGGTGTCCGACTACACGCCGGCGGGCGATCAGCCCGAGGCCATCAAGCAACTCATCGCCGGCGTCGAGAGCGGCGAGCGCGACCAGGTACTGCTCGGCGTCACCGGCTCGGGCAAGACCTTCACTATGGCCAACGTGATCGCGAGCCAGGGCCGGCCGGCACTGATCATGGCGCCGAACAAGACGCTGGCGGCGCAGCTCTACGGCGAGATGAAGGGCTTCTTCCCGGAGAACGCGGTCGAGTACTTCGTGTCGTACTACGACTACTACCAGCCCGAAGCCTACGTGCCGCGCACCGACACCTACATCGAGAAGGATTCGTCGATCAACGAGCAGATCGACCGCATGCGCCACTCCGCGACGCGCGCGCTGATGGAGCGCGACGACGTCATCATCGTGGCCTCCGTCTCGTGCATCTACGGAATCGGTCCGCTCGAGAACTACCAGGCGATGACGTTCCGCCTGCACAAGGGCCAGAAGATCGATCGCACCAGCCTGCTGCGACGCTTCGTCGAGCAGCAGTACAAGAGGAACGACAACGCCTTCCAGCGCGGCACCTTCCGCGTCCGCGGCGACACGATCGACCTGTTCCCGGCCCACTACGAGGACAAGGCCTGGCGCTTCGAGATGTTCGGCGACGAGATCGAGTCGATCACCGAGTTCGATCCGCTGACCGGCGAAAAGGCGATCACGCTGAACGACATCATCGTCTACGCCAACAGCCACTACGTGACGCCGAAGCCCACGATGCAGAAGGCGCTGGAGCAGATAAAGATCGACCTCAAGCAGCGGCTCGACGAGTTCAACCGCGCCGGCCGCCTGCTCGAGGCGCAGCGGCTGGAGCAGCGCACCTTGTTCGACATCGAGATGCTCGAGACGACCGGCTCGTGCGCCGGCATCGAGAACTATTCCCGCTACCTCACCGGCCGCAAGCCGGGCGAGCCGCCGCCCACCCTGTTCGAATACTTTCCCGAGCACTCGCTGCTGATTTGCGACGAGAGCCACGTCACAGTGCCGCAGATCGGCGGCATGTTCCGCGGCGACTTCAACCGCAAGAGCGTGCTGGCCGAGTTCGGCTTCCGCCTGCCCTCGGCGATCGACAACCGGCCGCTGAAGTTCGAGGAGTGGGACACGCTGCGTCCGCAGACGACCTATGTCAGCGCCACGCCCGGCGACTGGGAGATGGAGCGCACGCAGGGCACCTTCATCGAGCAGGTGATCCGCCCGACCGGCCTGATCGACCCGACCGTGCTGGTGCGGCCGGTCGAGAAGCAGGTCGACGACCTGATCGCCGAGTGCAAGGACTGCGCGAAGAAGGGCCAGCGTGTGCTGGTCACCGTGCTGACCAAACGCATGGCCGAGGACCTCGTCGAATACATGCACGAGGCCGGCATCCGCTGCCGCTACCTCCATTCCGACATCGATACCCTGGAGCGCATCGAGATCATCCGCGACCTCAGGCTCGGCGCCTTCGACGTGCTGGTCGGCATCAACCTGCTGCGCGAGGGCCTCGACATTCCCGAATGCGCGCTGGTCGCCATCCTCGACGCCGACAAGGAAGGTTTTCTCCGGTCGCCGACGTCGCTCGTCCAGACGATCGGCCGCGCCGCCCGCAACGTCGAGGGCCGCGTCATCCTCTACGCCGACAAGATGACGGACTCGATCAAGTACGCCATGGCCGAGACCGACCGCCGCCGCGCCAAGCAGATGGCCTACAACAAGGAGCACGGCATCACGCCGGCCTCGGTGAGGAAGAACATCGCCGAGATCCTGCAGTCGACCGCCGAGCGCGACCACTACACGATCGACACCGGCGTGTCGGGCGACGTGCATCTCGTCGGCCACAATCTCCGCACCCACATCGTCGAGCTCGAGAAGCGCATGCGCGCCGCCGCCGCCGACCTCGAGTTCGAGGAGGCCGGCCGCCTGCGCGACGAGATCCGCCGGCTGGAGGCCAACGAACTCGAGCTGCCGGGACAGGCGCAGAGCGCCAATTTGGGCGTGCATCTCGGCAAGATGCAGCATTCCCGTGTGTTCCGCGGCGTGCGCACCGGCTCGGGCGGGCGCGGTAAGCCGGCGCGGCGCAGCGGCCGCTAGGAGACACGAGGATGCGCTTCAATCCGGTCGCCCTCCTCCTCGCCTTCCTGATCGTCACGCCGCTCGCGGCGCAGGACCGCGAGGAGATCGTGCGCGTGCCGGGGCCCGGCGGCGCCAACCTGATCGCCACCGTGCTGCGTCCGCCCGGCGAGGCGCGGGCGCCGCTGGTGGTCATCAACCACGGCTCGCCGGCCGACGGCTCGCAGCGCGCCACCATGCAGCGGCCGAAGTACAGCGCGCTGTCCTCGTGGTTCACGGCGCGCGGCTACGTCGTCGTCCTGCCGCTGCGCCGCGGCTACGGCGAGACCGGCGGCGCCTGGGCGGAAGCCTACGGCCGCTGCGAGACGCCGGACTACTACAATGCCGGCCTTAAGGGCGCCGCCGACATCCAGGCGACCATCGACTACATGCGCACGCGGCCCTACGTCGCCGAGCGCGCCATCGTCGTCGGCCAGTCGGCCGGCGGATGGGCCACAGTGGCGCTGTCCAGCTACAACCCGGCGGGCGTGTCCGGCATGATCAACTTCGCCGGCAGCCGCGGCGGCCACCAGAAGCTGCCGGGCGGCGGCATCGGCAACTGCACGCCCGAGGCGCTGGTCCAGGCGGCCGGCAGATACGGCGCGACGGCGCGCGTGCCGATGCTCTGGATCTACGCTGCGAACGACTCGTTCTTCGAGCCGTCGCTCGCTGCCCGCATGGCAGCCGCCTACGACGCGGCGGGCGGCAAGGCGAACTACAGGGCGCTGCCCGCGTTCGGCCGCGACGGCCACAGCCTCGCCGGGGCGAACAGCGGTATTTCGCTGTGGAGCCCCCTCGTCGAGAGTTTCCTCGCCGGCCTCAGGTAGGCCGCTATAGTCCGCGGCGAGATGAACGCCGCGCCGACCGATCTCCGCCGCTATCTGATCGCGCTGGTCTCGCTCACCCTGGTGCAGGTCGTGGCCACCATGGGCTTCAACCAGGCCTCGGTGCTGGCGCCCGCCGCCGCGCCCGAGCTCGGCGTCGCGGCGGCCGACGTCGCCTACTACGTCTCCCTCGTCTATCTCGCGGCCATGGTCTCGACCTTGGGCGGCGGCGCGATCAACCGCCGGCTGGGGCCGATCCGCTTCATCCAGGTGGGCCTCCTGGTCGCGGCCCTCGGCTCGTTCGTCTTTGCCGTGGGCGGCGTGGCGCTGGCCGCGCTCTCGGCATTGATCGTCGGCCTGGGCTCGGGCCCGCTCACCATCGCCAGCAGCCACATCCTCGCCCGCGTCTCGCCGCCGCGACTGGCCAACGTCACCTTCTCGCTGAAGCAGAGCGGCGTGCCGCTGGGCTTCGCGATCTGCGGCGCCGTGCTGCCGACGCTTGCCCTCGATCTCGGCTGGCGCTGGGCCGCCGCCTCGATCGGCGTCGTCTCCATCGCGACGGCGATCGCGGTGCAGCCGCTGCGGCAGCTCTACGACGACGAGCGCGACGCCGGCCGCGGCGCGCGCCTGCCGAGCCTCGCCGAGATCCTCGAGCCGCTGGCGCTCGCCTGGCGCGACCCGATCCTGCGGCCGATGTGCTTCATCGGCATGCTGTTCTCGGCCACGCAGGCGATCGTGGTGAACTTCACCGTGGTCTACGCCGTCGACGGCCTCAGCATGTCCTACGTGCTGGCCGGCGCCCTGCTCTCGGCCGCCACCGTGACCGGCGCCATCGGCCGCGTCTTCTGGGGCGCCATCGCCGACCTCCTGCGAAAGCCGTCGGCCGTGCTGGCCGGCATCGGCGCCCTCATCGCGGCGGCGGCCACGGCGATGGCCTTCTCGACGCCCGCCTGGCCGACCGGCGCGATCTACCTCGTCTGCATCGTGCTGGGCGGCACGGCGGTGGGCTGGAACGGCGTGTTCATCGCCGAGAGCGCCTCGCGCGCCCCGCCCGGCCGCGCCGCCGAGTTCACCGGGGCGACCCAGCTCTTCGTGTTCTCGGGCGCGCTGCTCTCGCCGCTGCTGTTCCGCGGCGTGCTGGCCATCACCAACGCCTACGAGGCGGGCTACCTCCTGCTGGCGGCGGGCGTGGCGACGGCCTCGTTCTTCCTTGCCCGGGCGGCGAGCCGCGGCTGAGGCACGATGAAGTCGGGGAACAAATCCCCGAGGCGATTTCAGCTCTCCGCACGCCGAAGAGCCAGTCGTTTCAGGGCGTTACGCCCGAACAAGCGTACACCAAGATGTAACGCTTTCTGTGCCCGGTACTGTCTCCGGAATCGGTTCGATGCCGATTCCACAAGGCTTTTCCTCGACTCGCGTCGTCGTTCGTTGGCACAAGGCCCGGCGCGCTCTGTTCTCAGGCGTCGTTAAGTGTCTGTTCCGGCGTCATTATTTGGCGCTCGGTTGAGACGGGCTCGTTGTTGGGACTGTCCACAATTCAGAAACTGTGGCGGCTGCACC
>Ga0172373_10000115_pt1 | contig 115218 bp, 93 predicted proteins | sample Lak10m_2_FD_114546 | JGI IMG/M metagenome (GOLD analysis project Ga0172373, IMG submission 114546) | Freshwater microbial communities from Kabuno Bay, South-Kivu, Congo - kab_092012_10m | ecosystem: Environmental > Aquatic > Freshwater > Lake | place: Democratic Republic of the Congo...
AGGCCGCTTTGGGCCTTTTTCAGCAACCCTGCTAGGTACTTCTGGGCCTCGTCTCCGACGAGGCCGGATCAACACCTAGCAGGTGCTGAAAAACGCAAAGCCGTTTTTCAGCAGCCTGCTAGGGGCCACGAGGAGTGGCTGCGAGTTTGCGGACGGTTCCACGGGTTCCACGGCCGGTCGGGGGCCCGGTTCCACGGCAGGTTCCACAGCGGGTTCCACGGCCGGGGCCTCGGCCGGGCGGGGCGGCGACGCCGGCTCGTGGGGAAACAGCGGCATCTGCAGCGGCAGCTCGATCTGGAAGGGGCCGACGATGGGCTTGATGCGTGTCCGACGACGAGCGGGCCGGGCCTTGGGCCGGTCCTTCTTCTTCGCCTTCTTCTTCTTCGCGCGTCGGGGCTTCTTCGTCATGGTGGCCCGCGCGCGGCCAGCCGGACGCGGATACCCTCCACGCTAGTCCGCGATCTGTCGCGCTGTCAGGTTTTCGCGTGCGGGCGGCGGCGCCGCGGCTGGTGCGACGCGTCAGCGGCGGCGCAGGATGGCGTCGGCGACGACGACGGCGTCCCGCACGCGGCCGACGTCGTGGACGCGCACGATGTCGGCGCCGCCGGCGATGGCCGCGCAGACGGCGCCGACGGTGGCGGCGTCGCGGTCCTCGGGGCGCTCATGGCCCGTGAGGGCGCCAAGGAAGCGCTTGCGCGACGGCCCGTAGAGCACGCCGGCGACGTCGCAGGCGCGGGCCAGGGCCGAGAGGTCGCGGCTGAGGGCGAGGTTGTGGGCGATCGTCTTGCCGAAGCCGATGCCGGGATCGACGACGACGCGCTCGCGCGCCACCCCGCCGGCGACGGCGACGTCGACCCGCTGGCGCAGCCAGGACGCCACGCTGCCGGCGATGTCGTCGTCGACGACGGCATCTTCGGGAGCGACGTCGAGGCGGTGCGCCCAGTGCATGAGGATGAGGGCGTCGGCGTCGCGCGCGACCGCGGCCATGTCGGCGTCGGCGAGGCCGCTGACGTCGTTGATCCAGGCGGCGCCGGCGTCCAGGGCGGCCCGGGCGGTGCTCGCATGGCGGGTGTCGACGGAGATGGCCCGTCGGCCGAGGCCGGCGAGGGCGGCGACGACGGGCACGACGCGGGCGCGCTCGACGTCGGCAGCCACGGGTGTGGCCCCGGGCCGGGTGCTCTCGCCGCCGATGTCGACGACGTCGGCGCCGGCGTCGAACAGGGCGAGGGCGTGGGCGACGGCGGCGTCGACGTCGGCGAAGCGGCCGCCGTCGGAGAAGGAGTCTGGCGTGACGTTGACGATGCCCATCACGACGGTGCACTCGCCGAGGGCGAAGCGGCGCTCGCCACAGCGCAGCACCGGGCGCCCCGACGTCGAAGGCAGCGTCATGATGGCGTCAGCGGGGCCAGGCGTTGATGGCGGTCAGGGCGCCGCGCACGCGCAGCGCCACGTCGTCGATGCTGCCGCTGCCGTCGACGATCACGGCGCCGGCCTTGCGCGCCTGGCGCTCGTACTCGGAGTGGATGCGGACCTGGGTGGTCTTGTGGTCGAAGACCTCGCGGGTCGCGCCGGTCTGCAGCCGCGCCTCGAGCCGGGCCCAGGCCTCGTCGATGGGCAGCGAGATGAGGATGGTGACGTCGGGCGGCGGGGCGTAGCGGTTGATGTCGCGCACCCAGTCGAAGGGCAGGTCGAGGGACTGGTAGACGAGGCTCGACAGCACGTAGCGGTCGCTGACGACGTCGATGCCGGCGGCGAGGGCGGGCTCGACCTCGCGGGCGATGTGGTCGAGGCGGTCGGCGGCGAACAGCAGCGCGAGCTCGCGGTGGATCTGGGTGCGGGGGCGATCACCGCCGAGCATCTGGCGGATCATGGCGCCGATCGGGCCCTTCGACGGCTCGGCCGTCGCGTGCACCTGCCGCCCCGCGAGCGTGAGGGCCTCGACGAGACGACGGGCCTGGGTGGTGGAGCCGACGCCGTCGGCACCCTCGATCACATAGAAACGTCCGCGCGCCATGCCCGCTCATAGCGCACCGTGTCGAACACGCCATGATCCCGCATGCGCGGCGATCCGGGACGCCGCAGGTGCCGGGCCTGGATGCTCAGCCGCCGACCACCGCCAGCAGCTGCTGACAGGCGGTGACGCCCTCGTCCCACTGTCCGCGGCGCGCGCACTCCAGCGCGAGCGAGAGCGCTGCGGCGGCGTCGGCCCGACGCCCGAGGGCCACGAGGGCGCGACCGAGCTGCTGCCGCAGCCGCGCCTCGAGGATCGGGTCACCGAGGTTGTTGGCGATGCCGATCGCGCTCTCGACCTCGACGAGGGCGGCGTCGATCTGACCCTGGGCCTGGTGCATCGCGCCGAGCATGCCGCGGGCCTCGGCCTCGAAGGTGGCGCGGCCGACGCGATGCGCTTCGTCGACGGCGGCGCTCAGGGCCTGCTTCGCGGCGTCGAACTGGCGCTGGCGCAGACCGATGCGGCCGAGCTGCACGAGGGCCTCGCAGGCGCGATGGCGTCGCTCGATGGGCGCCTTGCCAAGCAGGCGCAGGGCCTCCTGGAGCTGGGCGAGGCTGCCGTCGGCGTCGCCGCGGGACTCGAGGGCGGCGGCGAGGTCGATGAGGACGGACGCGGCGAGGACGTCGTCGTACTCGCCCTGCAGCGTCTCGAGGGCCTCGTCGAAGCAGCCCTCGGCCTCGGAGAAGCGGCGCGTGCGGGAGTAGGCGAGGCCCCGCTTCTGCAGACCGTCGACGCGGGCGTGGACGGCGAGGAGCGGGGGCACACCCTTCAGCACGGGCGCGATGACGTCGACGGCGGCGGCGGCGTCGACCTCGGTGAGGGCGGCGGTGGCGAGGGCAGCGTCCTGCAGCACCCGGGACGCGTGGCCTTCGTTGCCCGGCTGCGCCGTCAGTGTGCGCCAGTCCTGGGTGAGGGCCCGCTTCGCGTGGTCGGCGGCGAGCTCGAAGAGCCCGAGGAGCATCGCGCGCTCGGCGACCTGGACCGACATCTGCGCCGCGCGTGGGCGGGCCTCTGCAGCCTGCAGGTGGAGCGCGAGGCGCTCGCCGAGCTCAAGGGTGAAGCCGCCGCTGACGTCGCGGCCCAGGGCATCGGCGACGCGCTCCTGCAGCCGGCGCTCCTGCATCGCGTCGAGGCGACCGGGGATGACCTGCAGCTCGGTCGTCGAGCGGAAGCACCACCGCTCGCCGCCGAGGTCGTCGATGACGCCGAACTCGGCGAGGCCCTTCAACACTGCGCCGAGGTCCTTGATGCCGTCAATGATGCGCAGCAGCTCGGTCGTCGAGAACACCTGCCCGAGGTGCGCGGCGGCCAGCAGCACCGACTGGGCGTCGGCCGGCAGCAGCGCGTGGTTCGCGTGCAGCAGCGCCGTAGGGTTCTGCGGCACGTTCACGCGATCGGCGGCGCCGGCGAGCTGCATGCCCTGCGGCGACATGACGAGCTGCCCCTGCGCCGACAGGTGGCGCAGCACGACGGTGAGCACGAACGGGTTGCCGTTGGCACGCGTGACGAGGAGGCCCGCGAGGGGATCGATGACGGGGACGCCCAGCAGCAGCCCCGCCACCGTGACCGTCTCGGCGGGGGTGAGGGCGCCCAGTGTCGACCGCATCGCCAGCGGCATGATCCGCGCGCCCTGGACGGGCCGCCCCGCGACGAGGACGAAGAGCCGGCGCTCGCCGAGGCGGGCGGCGAGCTCGGCGAGGAACTCGAAGCTCTGGGCGTCGCCCTGCTGGTGGTCGTCGATGAAGAGGGCCACCGGCGCCTTCGCCGTGACCTTCTCGAAGAAGGCGATGACGGCCGCCTTCACGACCGAGCGCCGACGGCTGGTGGGGATGTCGACGAGCCCATGATCCTGGTGGTCGTCGACGATGGCCTTGAGGCGGATGACGATCGACGGTGGGAGCCCGAGCAGCTCGAGCGCCCGCGCCCAGGTCCCCTGCAGGCGCTCCCGCTGCAGCAGGTCGAGGGCGATCTCGCGGACGAGCTGGCGCAGCACGTCGAGGGCGAGGGGCGCCACGATGCGCGCACCGCGCGACAGGGCCGTCAGGAAGCCGCGGTCGCGGGCGAAGGCCTGACCCACCTCGAGGAGGGCGGTCTTGCCGAGGCCGCTGTCGGCGAGGATCATGAGCTGGGCCGCCTTGCCGGTGCGGGCGACCTCCTCGAGCGTGCCGTCGATGAGGCCCACCTCGGCCGCGCGTCCGACGAGGCGGCGGGGGAGCTCGAGCTCGTGGGCGACGACCTGCCCGGTGGGGATGGTGACCTGGGCCGAGCGCGTCGTCGGCGGGTTGCCGGCGCGCTCGCGGGCCTCGTCGACGATGATGGCCGAGCCGGGGGCGCAGTTGTCGACGAGGATGTCGGCGACCACGCGGAGCGCGCCGAGCCGCTCGGGTGGGCCCGTCTCGACCGCGACGGCCATGCGGAACATGGCATCGTGGCCGGCGCGCGCGGCCGCGCGGACGCAGCCACGGGCGAGCGACACGGCCCGACCGATGGCGCCCTCGCCGTTGAAGACGATGGCGAAGCGGCCGTCGACGCGGGTCTCGAGGGTGCCGCCAGCCTGCCCGGCCATCTGCTCGAGGACGGCGAACGCACTCCGGCGCGCCTCGGCGCCCGCGGGGACGACCTGGCCCTGGAACAGCACCTCGACGAGGCCGCCGAGGACGGCGAGCTCGACGGCGGCCGCCGTCGGCTGCGGGGGGCTCGAGGCGGCGCTGCCCGTCGTCGGGTCGATGGGGCCCGAGCGCCCGGTCTGCGACAGCACGTCGACGCGCGGCACGACGCCCGTGGCCGAGCCGGTGGCGCGGGCGGCAGGGGTCGTCTGGGTGCCGATGCCGTTGCCGCACACGCGGCAGAAGCGGTCGCCGCTCTGGGCCTGGGTGCCGCAGCTGCTGCAGAAGGCGCCCGCCGCCGTTGGCGCCGGCGTGGCTCCGGACAGCGGGCGACTCGGCGGTCTCACGCCGGCAGCCGGTGTCTGCGGCACCTCGACGCGGGGCGTGCTCGCGAGCTCCTTGATGCGGGTCGACAGTTCATTGCCGACGGTGGCCCGAATCAAGAGCGTGGCAGCGTTCTCGGGAGACTTGTACTGCTCGAGGACGCGGCGGATGGCGCCGCCGGCATCGGCGAGACGGGCGAAGCGGGCGACCGGCTCGTTGGCGGTCATCCGCAGCACGATGGCGTCGAGCTCCTTCGGGACGTCCGGCACCAGCGACGACGGCGCCGGGATCGGGTCCTTCAGGATGCGCATGAAGACCTGCGCGGCGTTCTCGCCGGTGAACAGCCGACGCTGGGTCAGCATCTCCCACAACACGACGCCGAGCGAAAACTGGTCGGCCTTCGGGTCGACGGGGGCGCCCTTGATCTGCTCGGGCGGCATGTAGCCGAGCTTGCCCTTGAGCATGCCGGCCTCGGTCTTCTGCATCCGGTTCTCGGCGAGGGCGACGCCGAAGTCGACGACCTTCGAGAGGCCGTCCTGACGGACCATGATGTTGTGCGGGCTGATGTCGCGATGGACCACGCGCAGCGGCTGGCCCGTGGCGTCGGTGGCCACGTGGGCGGCGTCGAGGCCGAGGGCGGCTTCGCGGACGATGTGCGCCGACGTCAGCGGCGGGAGCCGCTTCTTGTTCTCCTCGCAGAACTTGAGGATCGCCGAGATGTCGACGCCGTTGATGTACTCCATCGCGATGAAGTACTGTTCGTCCCACTCACCGACGTCGAAGAGGGCGCAGACGTTGGGGTGGTTGATGCTGCCGAGAATGCGCGCTTCGTCGAGGAACTGGGCAAGGGCCTGGGCATCGCTCGCGAGCTGCGGCAGCAGGCTCTTCAAGATGACGAGGCGGTCGACGACGCCGGTCTGGCGGGCAAGGAAGATCTCGCCCATGCCGCCGACGGCGATGCGACGGACGACCTCATACTTCCCAAAGACGCGCGAGCCGGGACCGACCATGATCGCCGCGGAGAATAGAGACACCCGGCCCGGATTGCGACGTCCGCGGCGAACGAGGCAGTTTGCGACCCATCACGAGGCCGGACTGGTGTCCGCCCCGTCACCGGGGCCTCGCGTGGCCTCGGATTCCTGCTTTTCGTTTTCGACGACGCTGCTATGACAGACGCGGCCCGGCCTGCCGGGTCACAACCGAAGACGCGGGAGCTCGTATGACGACGAACGACACCGGCAAGAAGCGCGTGAACACCCGGGCGCGCAAGCCCCCGGAAGTGGTCCGGCCCCAGGCTCCTGCGTCGTCGCGCCCCGAGCGCCCGAAGGTCTTCGAGCGCACCGGCGGCGGCAACCTCTACGTCGGCGGTCCCCGCAATGAGCACGGCACCCGCGTCGCCCGTCGCGTCGCCTGCGGTCGCTGTGGCGCCGAAGACCATGTCCCCTACGCCCCGCGTGACCCTTCCAGGGCGTTGTGTCGCGCCTGCGCCGCCCTCGTGCTCCGCGCGTATGAGGTCGGCACGAAGGCCCCGACGGAGACGCGCGGTGAGACCTGCAACCTCTGCGGCACCCCGTTTCGCATCCCGATCAACGTCGTCGACGACGGCGACCCCCTGTGCCCCAACTGCCTGCGTGGCTTCACGACGTGGTCGGGCAGCATCGACACGCCCTTCGAGGAGCGTCAGGCCCGCGTCCTCGAGCCGCGCAAGAGCGGCGTGGTGGTGCGCAAACGGCGCGAGCCCAACGACGCCTGAGCCGTCGCGGCGACGCGGGTGTCGGCGCCTGCGGGTGGCCGATGACGTCGCCGTCGGATCGTGCCAACAGGCCCCATGCCCGAGTCCGAAGAAGGCGCTCCGCTGGTGCGCGACCCGCAATCGAAGGCCCATCACATCGACGCCTGCCTCACGCCGGCCGTCGAGTACACGAAGTCCGCCGGCTTCGACCGCTGGGACTTCGTCAACCAGGCCCTGCCGGAGCTGAGCCTCGAACACATCGACCTGTCGACGACGCTGGTGGGCAAGGCCATGAAGGCGCCGCTCATGATCGCGCCCATGACCGGTGGCGTCGACCGCGCCCACGTCCTGAACCGCCGCCTCGCCCGCGCCGCCGAGCGCTTCGGTCTCGCGATGGGCGTCGGCAGTCAGCGGGTCGGCATCGAGAGCGACGACCGCGCCGTGACCTTCAAGGTCCGCGACGAGGCCCCCTCCATCGTCCTGTTCGCCAACTTCGGCGTCGGCCAGCTCGCCAAGGGCTGGGGCGTCGAGCAGGCCCGCCGGGCCGTCGGCATGGTCGGCGCCGACGCCCTCTTCCTGCACATGAACCCGATCCAGGAAGCCGCCCAGGGCGGCGACGTCGACTTCCGCGGCCTCGTCCCGCGCATCAAGGCGCTGTGCGCCGCCATGCGCGCCGAGGGCGTGCCGGTCTTTGCCCGCGAGGTCGGCTTCGGCGTCTCCGCCGACGCCGCGAAGCGCCTCATCGACGCCGGCGTCGCCGGCATCGACTGCGCCGGCGCCGGTGGCACGTCGTGGGCGAAGGTCGAGGGCCTGTGCGCCAAGACCGAGCGCCGCCGCAAGATGGGCATCGCCTTTGGCGAGTGGGGCATCCCGACGGCGACGGCCATCCGGGAGGTGCGCAGCGTGTCGGCGCGGATCCCCCTGATCGCGACCGGCGGCCTGCGCTCGGGGCTCGACCTCGGGAAGGCCCTCGCCCTCGGCGCCGACGTCGGCGCGATGGCCCGGCCGATGCTCGTGGCGGCCCACGCCGGCGACGACGTCCTCGACGGCTTCATCCAGGACACCCTCGACGAGCTGCGGATCGCCATGTTCGGCATCGGCGCCGGCTCCCTGGATGCCCTCCGGGGGACTCCGCACCTCCGTGAGACAGGTCACGGATCGGTCCGCTGAGACAGCCCGGGCCGGGTGAGACAGCGCACGGCGTCATGACGGCGGCCGCGGTCGGCGGTGATCGCCCGCACATCCAGGCCAATCGTTCAATTCCTTGAAAAGACAGGGCTTTGACCTGTCTCACAGCCGTCGGGGCGGCATCGGCGCGGTCTGCGCCGGCGCGAAGCGAATCCCATGCGACGCATGAGGTCTCGCGCAGAAGCACGGGAAATCAGGGCTTTTTCCGATGTGGTCAAAAAGAGGAAAGGGGGGCCGGTCTGGGGCAGGCTGGCGCCATGCACTTCCACCGGAACCCCCTGTCCCCCTGTCTCATCGCGACTGTCCCGCCGTTGCGAGACAGTCCGATCGCCACCATACTGAGACACATGAAGACCCACACGACACGCATCTGTCTCGCGATGGTGGCGGTCCTCGTCTCGGGCAGCACGGGCTGTGCGCTCCCGGTCATCGAGGGGATCTTCGACCGCCGCGACTTCGCCATCTTCGACGACACCCCGGAGGCCCGCGGCCAGTCGGACGACGAGGTCCTGCTGGTCTTCCTCGAACTCGAGGGCGACGGCGCCACCGAGCGTTTGCGGACCGTGAGCGTCGACCTGCGTGGTGTCTCGACCCTCCCCGTCGGCGAGGCCATCGACGTCGGCGACGGCAGCTTCAGCGATGAGCGGCCCAACGTCGAGGTCGTCGAGGGCAGCGTCGTGCGCGAGCAGGTCGCGAACGGCACCCTGATCTCCACCGGCGACGATGCCAAGCGCGCGATGTCGGTCGAGGGCACCGTGACCCTCGAGCAGAACGACGACGACGGCAACGTCGTCGGCACCTTCCGCGTCGACCTCGACGACGGCGGCTACCTCGAGGGTCGCTTCGCCTCGGGCACCTGAGTCGCGTGAAGCCCTTTCTCCGACGCTGAGCGCCGCACCCTCCCCGGGTGCGGTTCTCTTTCGGGGCTGCTAGCGACCTCGCGTTCCCTTCGAGGGCAGGAGGTCGCGGATGTCGGTGGCGTTGTTGTTTCCGGGACAGGGCAGTCAGGCGGTCGGCATGGGCAAGGCGCTCATCGAGCAGTCGACGGCGGCCCGCCGCGTGTTCGACGAGGCCGACGACGCCCTCGGCTTCAAGCTGTCCACCGTGATCGCCGAGGGGCCGGCCGACGAGCTCAAGCGCACCGCCATCACCCAGCCGGCCATCGTGACGATGTCGGTCGCATGCCTGCGGGCCATGGAGGAGGCCGGCGTCGACGTCGGCGCCGTCGCCTTCGCCGCCGGCCACAGCCTCGGGGAGTACGCCGCGCTCGTCGCCGCCGGGGCACTGTCGTTCGCCGACGCCGTCCGCGCCGTACGGGCCCGCGGCACCTTCATGCAGGAGGCCGTCCCCGAGGGTCAGGGCGCGATGGCCGCCGTCCTTGGCATGGAGGCCGACGCCATCCGCGCCGTCGTCGCCGAGGTGAGCAGCGACGACGCCTACGTCGCCTGCGCCAACTTCAACGGCCCCGAGCAGACGGTGATCGCCGGGACGGTGAAGGGCGTCGACGCCGCCGCCGCTGCGCTCAAGGCCAGGGGCGCGAAGCGGGTGATGCCGCTGCCGGTGAGCGCTCCGTTCCATTGCGCGCTCATGAAGCCGGTGCAGCCGCGCCTCGACGACGTCCTCGGCGGCCTCCACTTCGGTGCGATGCGCTTCCCGGTCGTCAGCAACGTCGAGGCCGCACCCAACCGCGACCCGGCCCGGGTGCGCGGCCTGCTCGTCGAGCAGGTGACGGCGCCGGTGCGTTTCACCGAGATCGCCACGACCCTGATGGGCCAGGGCGTCACCCGCTTCGTCGAGGTCGGGCCCGGCAAGGCGCTGGTTGGCATGATCAAGCGCTGTCCCGGCTTCGACGCCGCCACGATGAAGCTCCTCAACGTCGAGGACCCTGCGTCCCTCGGCGCCACCGTCACCGCCCTCGCGGGCTGACCCGCCACCACAAGGAACACACGCCATGGAACTCAAGGACAAGGTCGCCGTCGTCACCGGTGGATCGCGCGGCATCGGTCGCGCCATCTGCGTCGAGCTGGCGCGCCTCGGCGCGAAGGTCGTCATCAACTACGCCGGCAACGAGGCCGCGGCGAAGGAGACGGCGCGGCTCGTCGTCGAGGCCGGCGGCCCCGAGCCGGTCATCATGGGCTTCGACGTCAGCGACGGCGCCGCCGTCGACAAGGCCTTCGAGCAGATCAAGACCACCCTCGGTGGCTGCCACATCCTCGTGAACAACGCGGGCATCTCGAGGGACGGCCTGCTGCTGCGCTTCAAGGACGAGGACTGGAACAAGACGCTGCAGACCAACCTCTTTGGCGCCTTCGCCTGCGCCCGCGCCGCCAGCAAGCTCATGACGAAGCAGCGCTGGGGTCGGATCATCAACATCTCCTCCGTCGTCGGCGAGAGCGGCAACGCGGGCCAGGTCGCCTACGCGGCGGCCAAGGCCGGCATGATCGGCATGACGAAGACGCTGGCGCAGGAACTCGCGAGCCGCACCATCACGGTGAACGCCGTGACGCCCGGCTTCATCGAGACCGACATGACCGCCGCGCTCTCCGACGACCAGAAGAAGGCGATCCTCGACGAGATCCCGCTCAAGAGCATGGGTCACGTCGACGACATCGCCCACGCCGTCGCCTTCCTCGCCACCGACCGGGCCCGCTACATCACCGGTCACGTGCTGAGCGTGAACGGCGGCATGTACATGTGAGCCCGTGGCGCGATCCGCCGCGGCGCGCCGACCACGCAGATGGGATGATGACGTCGTGACGACCATCCAGGAGGCCTGCCGCGCGCTGCTCTTGTCGGGTTCTCTCGACGACAAGCTCGCCTTCCCCGCGTCCGGCGGAGACGGCGAGCTCGTCGAGGAGGAGGGCGCCGTCGCCGAGGACATCGACGCCCCGGTGCGGTCGCCGCTGCTCAAGATGCACGAGGGCAGCGAGAAGCTGCCGCCGCTCAACGCCCTGCACGGCGTCGAGGCCCGCGCCATCTGCCTGTCCCGCTTCGCCCATCACGAGCTGATGGCCGCCGAGCTGTTCGCCTGGGCGCTGCTGCGCTTCCCCGAGGCGCCGGCCGGGCTGCGGCGCGGCTGGGTGGCGGCCCTGCGCGAGGAGCTCGTCCACCTGCGGCTCTACCTCGACCGCCTCGCCGCCCACGGCGTCGCTTTCGGGGACATGCCCCTCTCGGGCTACTTCTGGAAGCTCCTGCCCGGCGTGCGGCAGGCCAGCGACCCCGCCCGCGCCTTCCTCTGCATGCAGGGGCTCACCCTCGAGCAGGCGAACCTCGACTTCACGATGCTCTACCGTGACGCCTTCCGGCAGGGCGGCGACGACGACACCGCGCGCGTGCTCCAGCAGGTCCACGACGACGAGATCGCCCACGTCCGCCTCGCCCGCGTCTGGCTCGTGCGCGACGAGGCGCCCGTCGCCGACGACGAGGACCTCCGCCGCTACCAGGCCCACGTCCCCTTCCCCCTGTCGGCGGCGCGCGCCAAGGGGCGGCGCTTCGAGGTCGGCGCCCGACGACGGGCGGGGCTGTCGACGGCGTTCATCGCCCACGTCCGCGACGCGAAACCCTACGTGCCCCGCCCGGCCCCGGAGGTTCCATGACCCGCCTGCTTGTGCCGGGCCTCGTGGCGCTGTTGTGGGCGTCTTCGGCGCGCCCGGCTCCGACGGCGATCCCCGGCGCGGTGACCCTCGGCGCGAGCACGGTGCCTGCGCCGCAGGGGCTCGAGGCCCGCCTCGTGGCCGACGCCGCCGACGGCGTTCTCGGCGACGTCGACTTCGTGAGCGCCGCGCTGGTGGCCTCGGGCGTCGATGAGGCGGCGGTGGCCACCACCCGCGCGGCGCTCCTCGAGCGGGTGGCGCCGGCGCAGGCGCGAGCGCGGGCCGCACAGGGTGCGCGCGCCCGCGGAGCCACCCTGCTGCGAGCGCTGCACGACACGGTGCTTCGCCGCTACGTCGAGACCCAGTCTCGCGTCGACGTCGTGATCGCCGGCGGCGAGTTCAACTGCCTGTCGTCGGCGGTCGTCTACGCCATCGCCGCCGACGGCCTCGTCGACGCACCGCGCGGCATGCTGTCGCTGACCCACGCTTTCGTGCGAGTGGACGTCGACGGTCGCCCGGCCGACGTCGAGACGACGACCCGCGAGGGCTTCGCCGTCGACCGCAAGGCCATCGTGACGCGGGAGTTCCTGCGCGAGCGCGGTGTCGGCGATGGGCTCAGCGACGAGGAGCGCCTGCGCGACCTGCAGAGCCCCGAGGAGGTGCCGCTGCTGGGCCTGGTGGCTGCCCTCTACAGCAATCGCGCGGTGCTCGCGATCCGCGAGGGCGACCTCGACGAGGCTGCCGTCGCCTTCGACCGGGCCAATCGCCTCGCGACCGGCGCCCTCAAGACCCGCGTCGCCAACTGGCGGGGCGCGCTCCTCAACAACGCCGCCGCCGGCCTGCTGCGCGACGGCCGCGCCGCCGAGGCCCGCGGGCTGCTGCGCTCGGCGCTCGACGGGGCGAGTGGTTCCACGCGTTCCACGCTGCAGCAGAACCTCGTGGCGGCGTCGGTCCGCCTCGCCGAGGACGCGCGGGCCGCCGGCCGGCTGCGCGAGGCCCTCCTGCACGTCGACGACGCTCTCGCCCTCGACGTGGCCGACGCCCGCCTCGCCGCCCAGCTCCGGGGCCTGCGCGCCGAACTCGACGGGCGCCTCGCTCGCGGCGACGCGCGCCGCTGCGACAGCATCGCCGTCGCCGCCGATCGCGGCCGCTGCCTCACCGCCGTCGCCGACGACCTGCTCGTCGCCCGGCGCGTCGACGAGGCCCTCGACGCGGCCCGCGCGGCGGCGACGGCGTCGTCGACGCAGCCGGCGCTCGCCACCTGGTACAACGCGCTGCTGGCCGCCCTCGAGGCGACGCGGCCGACGCGGGACTGCGTGCGGGCCGACGCCCTCGTGCGGGAACTCGCCACCGTCGCGCGGTCGCTGCCGTCGCCCCCCGCCCTCGACGAGCCCCGCCTGCTGGCCCGCTGTCACTGGGAGCGCGCCGCCGCCGCCGTCGACGCTGGTGACCTCGAGGCCGCCGGCGTCGCCTTCGGCCGGGCCGCCGTGCACCTCCCCGACGACGAGGGGCTGCGCCGCAACCGCGCCGAGGTGGAGCTGCGCCGCGCCGACGCCCTCGGGCGGGCCGGGCGCTGCGATGAGGCGCGCCCGCTGGTGCGGCGCGGCGTCGCCCTCCGACCGGATGCGGCGGGCCGTGGCGAGCGCCTCCTCGAGGCCTGCGCCAACGACCGCGCCCTCGTCGCGGCGCGCGCTGCCCGCTGGGAGGAGGCCGCCCTCGAGCTGCGCCGCGGCCTCGTCGATGCGCCCGGCAGCGAGGTGCTGCAGAAGAACCTCGGCGACGTGATCCACAACCTGGTCGTGGGGCACCTCGCCGCGAAGCCCCACCGGTGCGACGAGGCGCGTCAGTGGCTCCCGGAGCTCCGGTCCCGCCAGCTCGAAGTGGCCGCCGACGTCGAGCGCCTCTGCCCCTGAGGCCGTCAGGACCGCGGCAGCATCGCCACGAGGGTGTCGGCGCCGTTTTCGCGCGGGACGATGTCGTCGGGCAGGCCCGCCCGCCAGGCGGCGTCGTCGAGGGCGCGCTGGATCGGCACCCACGTCGTCCGCGCCGAGAAGCCCAGCAGGCGCGACTCCCAGAAGGTGTTGTAGCCGGGCGCGGCGACGACGGCGTCGGCGGCGGCGAGCAGCGGCGCGGCGGGGAAGGGGGCGCCGTCGTCGTGGAGGTCGAGGTGGTGCCAGGGCCCGCCGCGCTGCGCGGCGACCCCGGCGAGGGCGGCGGCGTCGCTCGTGAGGCCGCCCCGCACGATCACCTGCAGCGGGCCGCTGGCGTCGACGCCGAGACGCCGGGCGAGGTCCGCGCGTGACGCCCGGTCATTGCGGTCGACGACGACGACGGGGTCGATCGCCGGGAAGCGCGCGAGCCCGGGGGCGGGCTCGATGGCGAGGACGCGCTCGTAGCGTCGCTCGTCGAAGCGGGCCTCCTTCGGGCCGACGAGCCAGGCCGGGGGCACCGAGCGCAGCAGCAGCCACGCCGGGCAGGGCAGGGGCACGAACACCAGGGGGACCCAGAAGACGTCGATGACGAGGAGATCGGGGGCGCTGTCGGCGATGGCGCGGGCGACGTCGCTCGTCGGGGCGCGGGCCGGATCCCGCAGCACGGCGGCGTCGACGATGGTCGGGCGGGCGGCGTCGCCGACGAGGCGCAGGAACGGCGAGGGGGGCGCGACGACGGTGAGCTGGACGTCGTGGCGGCCGGCGCGCGCCAGCGCCCGCTGCAGCGCGACGGCGCGCACGACGTGGCCTGCCCCGTGGCTGCCGGCGGTGAAGTAGGTGAGACGCATCCGGGACAGTCTCGCGCGATCGCGCGGATCCCGCTTTTCTTTTCAGCGATCTGTGAAACGCGGACCGCGTCGTCGCTCACGACGGCAGAGCAGGAGTGTGGAGATGGCCATCGAGCGTCGTTGGGGCGTGCAGGACAGTGCCGAGCACTATCTCATCAATGCCTGGGGTGCCCCCTACTTCAGCGTCGGCGCGAACGGGAACCTCATGGTCTGCCCGCGTGGCAAGACCGGCGCGAGCGGTGGCGGCGTCATCGACCTCAAGGCCCTCGTCGACGACCTGCTGAAGCGCGGCATCACGCCACCGGTGCTGCTGCGCTTCAACGAGATCCTCGACTCCCGGGTCCTCGACCTCGCCGGCTGCTTCGAGAGCGCCATTAAGGAATACGGCTACAAGGGTGAATACCGCGGCGTCATGCCGATCAAGGTGAACCAGCAGCGCCACGTCGTCGAGGAACTCGTCCGCGCCGGCAAGAAGACGCACCTGGGTCTCGAAGCCGGCTCCAAGGCCGAGCTGCTCGTCGCCACAGCCCTCCTCGAGGAGGACAGCATCCTCGTCTGCAACGGCTACAAGGACACCGAGTACATCGAGACGGCGCTGGCGGCCCAGCGCCTCGGCCTGCGCCCGTTCCTCGTGCTCGATCGCTTCGCCGAGCTGGAGATGATCATCCAGGTCGCCCGCAAGGAGGGCCTGCGGCCCAACATCGGCATGCGCTTCCGCCTCTCGTCGCGCGGCGCCGGCAAGTGGCAGGAGTCCTCGGGCGATCGCTCCAAGTTCGGCCTGTCGGCGTCGGAGGTCGTCCGCGCCGTCGAGATGCTGCGCGCCCACGACATGCTCGACTGCCTGCGCCTGCTGCACTTCCACATCGGCAGCCAGATCACGACGATCCGCTCCGTGAAGGAGGCCGTCCGCGAGGCGGTGCGAGTGTACCAGGAGCTGCGCCAGCTCGGCGCGACGTCGCTCGAGTTCATGGACGTCGGCGGCGGCCTCGCCGTCGACTACGACGGCAGCAAGACCAACTTCCACGCGTCGAAGAACTACTCGAACCAGGAGTACGCCTCCGACATCGTCTACGGCATCATGGACGCCTGCGATCAGGCCCAGATGCCGCACCCGACGATCATCTCGGAGTCGGGCCGCGCCCTTGTCGCCCACCACGCCGTCCTCGTGTTCAACGTCCTCGGCGTCAACGAGATGACGAGCCCGCGCGTCGCCGACGACCTCAAGCCGACGCCGGAGGAGCACCGCACCGTGCACGCGATGTACGACGCGCTGCAGTCGGTGAACGCCAAGACCTTCCAGGAGTCCTTCAACGACGCCGTGCAGCTCAAGGACGAGTCGGAGACGCTGTTCTCCGCCGGCGTCATCGACCTGCGCACCCGCGCCCGCATCGAGGACCTCTACTGGGCGACCTGCGAGAAGGTCCTCAAGGTCATCGAGGGGCTCGACTACGTTCCCGACGACCTCGCCGACCTCAAGAAGAACATCTCCGACACGTTCTACTGCAACTTCTCGGTGTTCCAGTCGCTGCCCGACTCCTGGGCCGTCGACCAGCTCTTCCCGATCTGCCCGATCCACCGCCTCGAGCAGGAGCCGACGCGCGAGGCGATCCTCGCCGACCTCACCTGCGACTCCGACGGCAAGGTCGACGCCTTCATCGACCTGCGCGACGTGAAGAAGACCCTGCGCCTGCACGCGCCCGACGGCCGCCCCTACTTCCTCGGCGCGTTCCTCGTCGGCGCCTACCAGGAGACCCTCGGCGACCTCCACAACCTCTTTGGCGACACCAACGTCGTCCACGTCAGCATCGACGAGGACAGCTCGATGTACAGCCTCGAGCACGTCGTCGAGGGTGACCGCGTGAGCGAGGTGCTGTCGTATGTCGAGTACGACCGCGCCGACCTCATCAAGCGCATCCGCCAGTCGGCGGAGCGCGCCGTCCGCTCGGGCCGCATGAGCTTCGAGCAGTCGGCGGCGTTCATGCGCCGCTACGAGGAGGGCCTCGCCGGCTACACCTACCTCGAGGACATCGAGCACGTCGGTTGACCGACGTCGTCGTCGGCGGCACCGCCGACGTTGCACGCGTGGTGCGATCGCCGTATGGTTCGCGCCCCGCGACCCCTGTCGCCCGCCCCGAGTCCAGCAGCGCCCGCTGATGGCCATGACCGCAAGTTTGGAGGAGCCAATGGCTGCCCGTGCCAAGGAAAAGGACCTCACGCCCGCCCAGATCAAGGAGCTCACCGGGCTCCTCGAAGAGAAGCGCGATGAGCTGGTGGAGGCGCTGAAGACCCGCCGGGCCGGGAGCGCGCAGGGGGAGAGCCGTCAGGGCGATGAGGCCGACCAGGCCTCCGAGGACGCCGAGGTGGCGCTCGAGACGCGGCTGATGGATCGCGACGCCAAGCTCCTGCGCGAGGTCGAGCGGGCCCTCGAGAAGGTGAAGCAGGGGACCTACGGCCTGTGCGAGGGCACCGACGAGCCGATCGGCTACGCGCGCCTCAAGCTGCGGCCCTGGACGCGTCACAGCGTCACCTACAAGGAAGAGCTCGAGCGCGAGGCCAAGCGCACCGGCGGCGAGGGCTGACTTTCCCCCCGCAGCGATGGTCCGGAATGCACGGAGCCGCCCGAGAGGGCGGCTCCTGTCGTTCTGGACGCCGAGCGGGCGGCTTTGTCGTCTGCCCGCAGCGCGGCGCGGACGCCGGGCCTACTCGTCGTCGTCGTCGTCGTCCGCGGGGGCGGGCAGGGCGGAGAGGCCGGCCTTCTGGGCCCGCACGCTCTCGATGAGCCACTCGCGCAACCGGCGCTCGTCGCCCGGCGCGAACTTGCGGAAGGCGGCGCCGCACATCCACGACCCGCCGAGGTCCTCCTCCCACACGACCTCGGACGCCGCCTTGAGCAGCTCGAGATCCTTCTTCACCGGGATGTAGAGGATCACGTTGACGAGGTCGCCGACGCGGAACTGCTGCTGCGATTCGAAGCTGATGCCGCCGATGGCGATGTTGCGCGACGTCGTCGTGAAGCTCTGGTTGCGGGCCGTGACCTCGATGCGGATTTCGATGGGCGCACGCAGATGCCTGGGCTGCCGGGCGCGCGGCGCCGCCTCCGGCTCCGGCGCGGGGGGTGGTGGCGGTGCGGCCTTCGTCGCCTTCGGCTCCTCACCGTCCTTCGCCTTCGTCTTCGTCTTCGCCGCAGCGGTCTTGGTGGCCATTGGGAACTCCCGGGGACTGAGGGGCGATGCCTCGCGACCGTCATGTCCCTGATGCAAAGCAGGGACCGGCATCCTAGAGATCGCCTCCCCATGGCTGCAACTTCGACGCCGGCGACGATCCACCACACCTGCCGTCCCGCTCATGTGATGCGCGCCGTCGACGTCGGAGGCCGGTCATGAGCCGGCACGCCTTCGCGGTACAGGGCGATGGGATGCGCCTTGACCAGGCGATCCCCGCCGGCGTGACCACCATCTCGCGGCGCCGCGCGCGCGATCTCATCGAGCGCGGCAGCGTGTCCGTTGATGGTGTCCGCGTCCGGACATGTGGCCGCATCGTGAAAGCCGGGGCCGCCATCGTGGTCGAGGACGGCGCGCTGCCCGCTGTCCACGGCGATGTCGACGAACTCTACCGTGACGAGGACATCATCGTCGTCGACAAGCCCGCGGGCCTCGCGACCGAGCCGACCCGCCAGGCGAGCCTCAGCGTCGCCGACACCCTGCGCAAGCGTGGCCTCGTGACCGCGGCCGTGAACCGCCTCGACGTCGACACCAGCGGCATCCTCGTGCTCGCGCGCGGGCCGGAGGGCGCGGCCGCGTGGGGGCAGGTCTTCGCCGACGGCAGCGTCGAGCGCCTCTATATCGGGCTCGTTCGGGGCGTCATCGAGGACGACGAGGGCGTCATCGACGCCAACCTCGTGCCGCCGGATCGCTCCGGGAAGTCGGCGGTGGTGCCGGCCACCGATCGCTTCGGCAAGCGTGCCATCACCCATTGGCAGGTGATCGGCCGCGGCGACGGCGCCACCCTCGTCGCGCTGCGGCCACAGACGGGGCGCACCCACCAGCTGCGCGTGCACCTCGCCTTCATCGGTCATCCCCTCGTCGGCGACCATCGCTACGGGCCGCCGACGACGGCGCCCCACCTCGGGCTGCATGCCCGCGCACTGCGTGCCGAGGTGCGCGGACGTCCCCACTTCTTCCTCGCCCCGATGCCACCTGTCGTCGTCGCCATGTGCGCCGACGTCGGCCTGGCGCAGGCCGTCGCCGAGGCCCCGACCCGATGAGCACCATGACCCTGCCGCCGCTGCGAAGCGTCGCCATCGCCACGACCCGCCTCGACAACGGCGTCACCGTCGTCACGGCGCCGCTGCCGCACCACGCCCGCTGCCACGTCTTCGTGCAGCTGCGTGGCGGCCCGGTCCACGAAGACGACGACACCTGGGGCCTCTCCCACGTCGTCGAGCACATGGTCTTTCGGGGCACGAAGCGCCACAAGGACGCCCGCGCCGTCGGTCTCGCTGCCGACGACTTCGGCGGCGACCTCGGCGCCGCGACCTACCGGGACCGCGTCACCTTCGACACGCGCTGCGATCCCGACCGCGTCGGCGACGCCCTTGGCCTCCTCGCCGACATGCTCGGGGCACCGCGCTTCGAAGGGCTCGAGACCGAGCTCGGCATCATCGAAGAGGAACTCGCCGAGCTCTACGACGACGACGGCCAGGAGATCGACCCCGACAACGCCTCGTTCCGGCAGCTGTTCGCCGGCGACGTCCTCGCCCGCTCCATCGAGGGCAGCATCGGCGGCCTCAAGAAGGTGACGAAGAAGCGGCTCGAGCAGTTCCACGACGTCGGCTACCGCGGCGGCAACGTCGTCGTCAGCGTCGCCGGGCCCGTCGAGCACGGCGCCGTCGTCGCCGCCGCCCAGAAGTCCCTCGGCCGCCTGCAGCCCGGCGGTCCACCGCCGCGGGGCACGGCGCCGAAGGTGCACGAGCCCCACGCCCGCGACGTCGCCGTCGTGCGCACCGAGGACGCCCAGACCTCGGTCCGTCTCACCTTCCCGGTGGTGGGCTTCGCGTCGCCGGCGTCGTCGGTGGCGTCGGTGCTCGCCCGCATCATCGACGACGGCCCGGCCTCCCGGCTGCAGCAGGAGGTCATCGACCGCGATGGCCTGGCCTACAGCGCGTGGGGCCTCTGCGACCTCTACGAGACCCGCGGCATGCTCGAGCTCGCCGGTCAGGTCCGGCATGAGCGCGTGGCGACGCTCGTCGAGGCCTTCGCGGCCCAGGTGACGCAGCTGGCGAAGTCCCTGCCGGCACAGGCCGAGCTCGACCGGGTCGTGCGGCGCGCTGCGCGCGATGCCCGGGATCTGCTCGACGAGCCCGCCGCATTGGCAGAGGCCGTCGGCAAGGCCGCGCTGTTCGGCCAGCCTTTCGATCCGCAGGCGCAGGTGGCCCGGGCCGCGGCGGTCGACCGTGTGGCGGTGCGCGATCTCGCCCGCACCCTCGCGGCCTCGCCGCGCGTCGTCCTCGTGGGCCTGCCGAAGAAGAAGGACGTGGCGGCGGTGCGCGACGTCCTCGACGGCCTCCGCGCCGCCGTTGCCGACATGTAGGGCGGGCGGCGTCCGGGTGCGACCGTCGTCGGCGGCGGCGGGCCCGAAACTTGACGCCGCCACAGGTCGCAGGGTCACATCTCGGGGTTCGGGCGAAGAGCGCCCGCTCTTTGCGTCCCTGGAGGCCAAGCATGCGTCCCATTCCCACACCACACGCCCTGCTCGTACCCCTCGCGGTCGTCGCGCTGGCCACAGCCTGCGAGCAACCGCCGCCGGTGGTCGGGGAGGACCGCCTGTTCGCCTCCGCCGCCGAAGCCGCGATCGTCCAGGGGCAGGACACCCAGATCACCGTGACCAGCGTGACCGCCGAGGGCGGCGCCGGTGCCGGTGACGTGACGGCCACCATCAGCCCGGCCGGTATCGGTCGAATCGCCGCCAGCGGGGCCGCGCCCACCGAACAGAGCGCCACGGCGGCGCTCAGCGGCGATGGCATCGCGACCTTCGACTTCGCCTGCGATGTGACCGGCAACGCCGAGGACGCCAAGGCGACCATCACCGTGTCGGGGGCCACCGGCGAGGCGACCACCAGCGTGACCTGCACGCCGCAGGTCATCCGCCGCAACATCACGCTGTCGATCCTCGACTGCCAGAACCGCCTGCAGGCCGACGGCGCGTCGAACTGCACCGTCGACGTCACCGTCCGTGACGCGACCGGCATCGCTGTTCCTGACGCCATCCTCGATGTCGCCGTCGAGTCGGCCACCCCGGTGGGCGGCGGCAACGGCAATGCCAACGTGCTGAAGGCCGCCGTCGCCGACGCTGCCGCGACCGACAGCCTCGATGACCTCGTCACCGACGCCAACGGCATCGCCCGCTTCGTCGTCATCTCGCCGACCTTCGGTCTCGAGCAGACGATGAAGGTGAACGTCGTCGATGACACCGGCAACTCCGGCAGCGCCGACATCGTCATCGCTCCCTTCGAGGACAAGTCGCAGGTGACCCTCACGGCGTCGGCGACGTCGATCTCGTCGGGCGGCACGACCGACATCACGGTCACGGGTCGTCAGCTCAACGGCGACCTCGCTGTCGGCGGCACCGCCGACATCACCGTCGCCACCGGCCTCTCGGCGACGGCCGGCGGCTGCCTCAGCCAGGGCGCGAACGGCCTCGTGGCGGCCCTCGCCAACGGCTCCTGCACGTTCACCGTCACCGCCGACAACATCGGCAACGACGCCGTCCTGGCCCAGGTGGCCGCGACGTTCCTCGCGAACCCTCAGGGGCAGGAGCGCACCGCCTCGGTGACCATCACCATCAACCCCGCCGGCGTCTCGATCGCTTCGGTCACCGTCGATCCCGCCCAGATCTTCGCTGACGCCCAGCCGGACTTCACGACGATCACCGTCAACCTCTCGCTCGACGGCAACCCGCTGCCCGGCTCGATCGTCACGGCGTCGGTGGCCTCGGAGGCCCGCGGCGTCATCAAGCTCACCACGCAGCGCGTGGGCACCGGCACCCCGACGGCCGTCGCCGACGAGGACACCGCCTCGGTCACGGCCGGCGCCGACGGCGTCGTCGCCTTCACGGTCTCGGCGGACAACCCGCTGTCGCGCGGCAACGGCCGCATCTCGATCTCCGTCATCGACCCGGATGGTGCGCCGTTCGACGTCGTCGACCCGTCGACCGTCACCGTCACCGTCGACCGCGCGCCGCTGCTCAGCTCGCTCGTGTTCGACGGCTTCGACCCCGACAGCGTCATCGGCGTCCCCGGCGGCCCGCGTCCGTCGTCGACCGGCGTGAAGTTCAAGCTGCTCGATGAGCAGAACGCGCCGGTGGCCAACGTCCCCGTCCGCTTCGTCGCGCAGTCGTCGGTGCCCGGCATCTCGATCGTGCCCTTCGACACCTCCGACGCCGCCGGTGTGGTGAGCACCGTCGTCACCGCCGGCCGCGTCGCCGGTCCGATTACCGTCGTCGCCATCGTCGACTCGCCGGCCTTGTCGGCCGTGTCGCCCGCGATCTCGGTCATCGGCGGTCTGCCGAACTCCGCCTACTCCAACATCGTCTGCGACACCGTCGCCGCCCAGAACCCGAGCACCGACTGCACCGTCGTCCTCGCCGACAAGTTCACGAACCTCGTCGAGACCGACATCAACGTGCAGTTCCGCGCCGAGGGCGGCAACATCACGCCGAGCGCCGAGGCCTCGGGTGGCACCGCCACCGCGAGCTTCATCGCCGGTCCTCCGGGCGCCGGCTCGGCGGACCTGCGCAACTGGACCTACTCCGACCTGCGCACCCCGCCGGCCCTCGTCGTCGCCGCCTTCCCCGGCTGCTTCGACCGCACGACCCGCACCGCCTGCGACATCGTCGAGCTCTGCAACGCCGGCGCCAACGCCACCGAGCAGGCGATCTTCAGCGCCTTCTGCCCGCTGCCCCCGTCGCTCACGGGTCAGCCGGCGAGCTGCGTCGGGGACATCAACCCCCTCGCCCTCGACGCCCTCGACGACGAAGCCGCCGATGCCGCGAATTGGGAACTCGAGCTCTTCACCGGCATCGACGTCTTCGCCGGCGTCGTCGTGCGCGACCAGTTCGACGCCTACCTCGACTCGCAGCGCGCCTGCGGCATCACCCTCGGCTGCCTCGTGGGTGACCAGAACGGCCTGAACCTCGACGACAGCGACGACTGCCCGATCAACCCCGGCTGCCTCGACTTCAGCGGCGCGACCGAGTGTCCCCAGGATGGTCTGCTCGACGTCCTCGCCGCTGTCCGTGGCGAAGAGGGCTTCGACGACGAGAACGGCAACGGCGTGCGCGACGGCGCCCCCGGCTGCGCGGCCGGCGTCGACCCGGGCTGCGAGGACTTCGTCGACTTCCCCGAGCCCTTCCTCGACAAGAACTCGTCCTGCTCCTACGACAGCCTCAACGAGAACGAGCGCCTGACCGCGAGCCAGAAGGTCCAGCTCTCGGATCTCTTCATCGACAGCGACGCCACCGACGGCCTCTTCGGCTTCAACGCCGGCGGCCAGCGCCTCGAGACCAACGGCGTCTTCGACACCGACACCGAGGTCTTCCTCAAGACGAGCGTCGTGCAGCTGGGCGTCGCCGAGCTGCAGTTCGGCTTCGAGGTCGCCCCCGGCCAGTGTGGCGCCGACGGCGATACGCTCCTCGCCTGCCCGGCCGAGTCCCAGGCGGCCGCGGCCACCAGCAGCCGCTGCACCGAGACGGCGCGCGGTGAGGCGATCCTCGAAGGCTGCCTGCCCGGCCGCGTGAACTTCCGCGACGGCGACGTGGCCACCTACGCGTTCCGCTGGACGGACCGGAACGGCAACTGCCCGACGCCGGACTTCGCCGGTCAGCCCACGGTCACCGTGGAGGGGCCCGCCGAGATTGCCGTCAACGACTCGCCGTACTCGCAGGTGGAGTGCGGCGCGGTGCCCGGTGGCGCCGGCTCGAAGAACCTGGAGCGCCCGTGGTGCGAGGAGCACCTCAACATGGGCGCCCTGGCGCGCGACATCACCATCATCGGCAAGTGCGAGGCCGAGGCCGGCGACCAGATCATCAAGCTCACCTTCGAGCTCGATGGCGCCATCGCCGTCCGCACGTTCACGATCTCCTGCCCCGTTTGCGGCGACAACCGCCTCGAGGGTGAGGAGCAGTGCGACGACGGCGATCGCACGCCGGGCGACGGCTGCGACGCCGACTGCGCGGTCGAGCAGTAGCCAGCGCCGTGGCGCGGTGACGCGCCATGGTCTGCCGGGAAGGGGCGTGCTGCGGCGCGCCCCTTCTCTTTGGGCGCGACTTTGGCCAGACCGTCGACATGGCGCGCACCGTGACGACCCCTCCCGGCAAGACCATCGGCATCCTCGGCGGCGGCCAGCTCGGCCGCATGTTCGCCATCGCCGCGCGACGCATGGGCTACCGCGTTCACGCCCTCGACCCGGCCCCCGATTGTCCGACGGGGCAGGTGGCCGACGTCGAGTGGTCGGCGCCCTACGACGACGTCACCACCGCGGTGGAGTTCGCAAAGGCCGTCGACGTCGTCACGTTCGAGTTCGAGAACATCCCCTACGAGACGCTGCAGCGGGTCGCCGAGATCGTGCCGGTCTTTCCGGCGCCGCTCGTCCTCGACACGACCCGTCATCGGCTGCGCGAGAAGACGTTCCTCTCCACGCACGGCTTCCCGGTGGCGCCGTATCGTGCGGTGTCGTCGGAGGAGGAGCTGCGCCAGGCGGTGAATGCCCTCGGCTTCCCCTGCATCCTGAAGACGGCGACCTTCGGCTACGACGGCAAGGGCCAGACGAAACTGACCTCACTCGACGACGTGGAGCGGGCCTGGGCGGCGCTGGGGCAGCCGCTCGGCGTGCTCGAGGGCTTTGTGTCGTTTTCCTGCGAGCTGAGCGTCATCGTCGCCCGCGGGCAGAACGGCGCGATCAGCACCTTCGACGTCGCCGAGAACCTTCACGAGCGCCACATCCTCGACGTCACGGTGGTGCCGGCGCGGGTGTCGGAGGCGACGAAGAAGGCGGCGACCGAGCTCGCCATCGCGGTGGCGAAGAGCCTCGACCTCGTCGGTGTCCTCGCCGTGGAGATGTTCCTCGTCGACGACGGATCACCGGCGGGCCGCCTCATCGTCAACGAGCTGGCGCCGCGCCCGCACAACAGCGGCCACTTCTCCTTCGACGCGTGCCAGACGAGCCAGTTCGAGCAGCAGCTCCGCGCCGTCTGCGGCCTGCCGCTCGGCGACGTCACGCTCTTGAAGCCGGCGGCGATGGCGAACCTGCTCGGCGATGTGTGGGACGGCGGCGAGCCCGACTGGGCGGCGGCCCTCGCCGTCCCCGGTGTGAAGCTCCACCTCTACGGCAAGAGCGACCCGCGCCCGGGACGGAAGATGGGCCACCTCACGGCCCTCGCCGACACCGTCGAAGAAGCCCGCGCCCGTGTCGTCGAGGCCCGCGAGCGCCTCCGCCGGCACTGACGTCGGGTCAGCCGGCGACGACGCAGTCGCGGCCCTGCTGCTTGGCCCTGTAGAGGTTCTTGTCGGCGGCCTCGAGGGTCGCGTGGCCGTCGGCGTCGTCGGGCAGCAGCAGCGCCACGCCGAACGACGACGTGATCGACAGCGGGCCCCGCGGCGTCTCGAACTGCAGGCGCTTGAGGGCGAGGCGCATGCGCTCGGCGACGATGGCGGTGCCCTCGACGTCGGTGCCTTCGCAGACGACGACGAACTCCTCGCCGCCGAGGCGGCCGACGATGTCGGTGGTGCGGGCGCCCTGCTGCAGGCACTTCGCGACGCCCTTCAGCACCTCGTCACCGGTGGCGTGGCCCCAGGTGTCGTTGACGCTCTTGAAGTGGTCGACGTCGGTCATCATCACGCACAGCGGCGCGCCGCTGCGGCGGGCCCGGGCGACGGCCTCGGCGAGCTTCTCGTCGAGGGTGCGCCGGTTCCAGACGCCGGTGAGGCCATCGGTCGTCGCCTTGCGCTCGACGGCGTCGAAGGTGCGGGCCGAGGCGAGGGCGAGGGCGGCGACGTCGGCGATGGCGACAAGGGCGTCGACGACGGCGCCGCGCAGGCGCTCGCCGGGGCGGGTCGCGACGAGCAGCAGGCCGCCGGCGTCGCCGGCGACGGCGAGGGGGATGGCGCGCAGGTCGCCGAGGGCGCTGGCCCCGACCGCCTCGTCGGGAGCGAGCAGCGGGCGCGCGCTCGCCTTGTCGAGGCTCACGTGGGGCAGGGGCGCGCCTTCGACGAGGGCGCGGGCCGAAAACGACGTCGGGTCGAGCGCGCCCCGGCTGCCGGCGAGGGGCGCGAGGACGCCGTCGGCGGCAGCGACCACATAGCGGTGGGCGTCGCCGGTGGTGCCCACGTCGACGATGGCGGCACCGGCCACCAGGTCGCGCGCGGCGGCGAGGGTGAGGCGGTCGACGTCGACACGGCGCGAGGCGCCGGCGAGGGCGCGGGCGGCGCCAAAGACGCGGGAGACCCGACGGCGCTCGGCGTCGAGGTCGTCGATGAGGGCCTCCATGGCGAGGCCGTCCTTGACCTCGGCGGCGGCGGCGCGGACGAAGGCCTCGTCGGCCGCCGAGAACGCCACGGGCTCGAGGCGGTCGACGACGATGACGCCGGTGACGACGTCGCGGGGCCCGAGCAGCGGCACGCACAGCACGCTCTTCGGGCGGCGGCCGGCGCGGCGGTGGGCAGCGACGGCGCCGCCTTCATCGTCGACGACGCGCAGCGGGGTCTTGCGCTGCACGGCAAGGCCAGCGACGCCGGCGGGGCCGACGCCGCGGGCGCCAAGCTCGAGGCGGGCGTGGTTGTCGGCGTCGAGGTCGGGGCCACCGCCCGGGGCGACGTCGATGGCGGCGTGGCGCTGCTCGATGAGCCGCAGCGCCTTGCCCATCGGGTCGAGGTCGTAGAGGGCCACGGCGGCGACGCCGTCGAGGCCGCGCTCGACGAGGGCCAGCAGGCGGTAGAGCCGGTCGCGCTGGGTCACGGCGCAGGCGACATCGCGGGTGGTGGCGTCGACGTCGCCGTCGGGGCGCCCGCCGAGGGCCCGCAGCCGGCGCGCGTCGTCGAGCAGGCGCAGCACCTCGCCGTCGGCGCGCTCCTGCTCGCTGCGGCGGGCGGTGGCGATGGCGCCGCCCATGACGGCGCGGGGCAGCCAGGCGAAGGCGGCGACGGCGGCGGCGGCGGCGGCGCCCGCGACGAGGGCCGGCACGAGGCCCGCGCTGCTGGCGAAGGCGACGGCGGCGCCGGCCCCGAGCGCGCCAAGGGCGGTCAGGCGTGCCGGACGGGGCAGCAGGCCGCCGGCGACGACGGAGGCGGCGAGGGAGCCGACGACGGCGCCCTCGTGGGCGCAGACGACGCCGGCCGCGCTGAGGGCGTGGGCCATCGCGAGCCAGGCCGCGGGCGGGACGCGCCAGGGCGCGCGGCGGGGCGTGCCTGGACGTTGGTCATCGAAGGTGTCGCCCCGGCGCTCGAGGCGCACCGGCTGGCGCCGGCGGGGGGGCAGCGACGGGCGGGCCCGTGACGGTGGCGTCGACGGCGAGCCGATCGTCGCGCTCATCGGGTCACGCTCCCGGCGGCGTCGACGGGCACGGTGAGCAGGACCTCGCCGGCGCCGACGAAGCCGAGCTCCTCACGGGCCCGCTTCTCGATGGCGTTGCGGCCGGCCTCGGTGTCGCCGCGCAGCTGCGCAATCTCCTGCGTGAGGCGCTCGTTCTCGGTGGTGCGGCGCGCGACCTCGGCCTGCAGGGCCTCCTCCTCGCTGCGCAGGCGCTCCAGCCGGGCGAGGCCGGAGGGGGAGAAGAGCCCGATGCCGACCACGACGACGGCAATGGCGGCGGCGATGGCAAGTACGACGGGAGCGCGCATGTCCGACCGCTACCATGCGCAGATCGCGGTCGCCAGTTTGCGACCGACGTCGCCGGCCGTCGCCAGCTGGTGCCGATGTCCCACATGTGGGCGTGTGCCCCACCTCCCCACGACGGAGGGACCGATCCCGGCGACGAGCCGATACACTGCAGCGATGCGCCTGCCCGCCCTGCTCACCCCGGTCGTCCTGTCCGTCAGCGGTTGCACGCTCTTCGTCGCCTCCAACCCCGACATCGTGCTGTGCGACCTGGACGTCGACTGCGGCGATGGCGGCCGCTGCGTCGGCGGCTTCTGCGAGGGCGGTCCGCTCGTCGGCGAGGGGGAAGGTGAGGGGGAGGGCGAAGGCGAGGGCGAAGGCGAGGAAGGCGAAGGCGAAGGCGAAGGTGAGGGCGAGGGCGAGGGCGAGGGAGAAGGCGAGGGCGAGGGCGAGGGCGAGGGAGAAGGCGAGGGCGAGGGCGAGCCGCCACCGCCGCCGCCGCGGACCTGCCTCGAGCTCTTCAACAGGGGCGAGCGCCGCTCCGGCGCCTACGACATCGACTTCTCCGGCGACGGCGTCATCAACACCCTGTCCCGCACCGTGCAGGGCAGCACCTTCCAGATCCCCGAGGCCGACGTCTTCTGCGACATGACCCGCGACGGCGGCGGCTGGACCCGCATCTTCCTCTTCGACACCCGCGAGGACGCCATCTTTGGCGAGAACCCCGCCGCGCCGTGTCCGAGCAACCTCGCCGTGAAGGACTTCGGCGGCGCCCTCAAGGGCTGCGCGCGGCAGCCGGGTGGTCCGTCGCAGCCCGGCGTGCTGTTCCTCGTGCCCCACGCCTGGACGGCCATCATGGGCAACATCCAGGGGGTCGTCTTCGGCGACGCCGACGCCTTCGCCACGAGCCCGAACCGCAGCACGTCCATCAACGGCATCTACGTCGACGGCGTGAGCATCACGACGGGCGACACCCGTGAGCACCTGCAGACCCTCGTCGGCGCGCATCCGAACTTCAACGAAGGCGTCAACCGCTGTCCGTGCGAGGCCGGTGCGACGCAGCCGCCCGGCTTCGTCGCCGGCGAGCTCATCTGCGACCGCCCGACCCTCGCGGGCGCGAGGCCCGGCGGTGGCCGCGCCTACGACGTCAACAACCCGGTCTGGGACACCGACGTCTGCGTCGCCGGCAGCGACGGCTTCTGGTCCCGGACGGCGCCCACGGCCCACGACGGCGACGACGACATCGAGCTGCGCCTGATGGGCGACCAGAACACCGAGGGCGTCAACAACGCCGACGAGAACGTCGCCCTCATCCGCATCGAGCTCTACGTGCGCTGACGCCCGGTTCGCGGGAGCCGGCGGCGCTCAGGGGTGCAGCTTCTCGACGAAGAAGGCCGTGATGGTCTTGTGCAGGTGCAGCTGGGCCTTGCTGCCGGCGATGCCGTGGGCCTTGCCGGGGTAGATGGCGAGGTCGAAGACGCGGCCCTCATCCTCGAGGGCCTGCACGAGGCGCAGGGTGTGCTCGAACAGCACGTTGTCGTCGGCGGTGCCGTGCACGAGCAGCAGCGGCTTCGACAGCGACTTCGCGCGGCTCACGAGGTTCGACGTCGCGTAGGTCGGTGCGTCGCCCTTGTCGCCGGGCAGGCCGATGTAGCGCTCGGTGTAGGCCGTGTCGTAGAGGCGCCAGTCGGTGACGGGGGCGACGCCGACGGCGGCGGCAAACGGGGTCTTGTCGTCCAGCATCACGCCCGCGGCGACGTAGCCGCCGTAGGACCAGCCGAAGAAGCCGATGCGGGCCGGGTCGACCTCGGGGGCGAGCCCGGGGAGCTGACGGGCGGCGGCCTTCACGTCGTCGAGCTCGACGGTGCCAAAGGCGTTCTTGTGGGCGCGCGTGAAGTCGCGGTCGCGACCCGCCATGCCGCGCGTGTCGACGAGGAAGACACCGAAGCCCTGCTGCTGCCAGTGCGTGAACAGCGGCGTCATCCGGGCCCAGCGGTGCGCGACGACCTGACCGGTGGGGCCGCCGTAGGCGTGGACGATGACGGGCACGCTGCCCTTCGGTCGCGCGGTCTTCGTGGGCGCCGGCGGCAGCCACAGGCCGTTGAGCGTCGTCTTGCCGTCGGCGGCGACGACGTCGACGAAGCGGGGCGCGCCGACCATCGAGGCCTGCAGCAGCGCATCGGGGGCGTCGTCCTTCGCGCCGAGGGTGAGGAGGGTCTTGCCGCTGCCGATCTCGACGAGCGACGTCGTCGGCGGCACGCCCCACGCCGAGCGGGTGACGAGGAGCCGGCTGCAGGCGCCGTCGGCGGTGGCCATGTGGAACGCCTGGCCCGACGTGAGGGCCCGCACGGCGCCGTCTTTGGCGCGCTCGAAGAGGTGCAGGCTGCGGCCGCGATCGGCGAAGCCGGAAAAGACGACGCGACCATCCTTCGCGCAGACGACGTCGGCGACGGCTTCGGGCTGCGTCGTCAGCGGCGTGCGGGCGCCGGTCTGGCGGTCGATGCGCACGAGCTGGTTGCGGCCGGACTGCTCCGTCGACCACAAGAGCGCCCCGTCGTCGAGGCTGCGCAGATCGGAGTGGACCTCGACCCAGGCGCTGTCCTTCTCCTCGAAGAGGGCCGTCGCCTTGCCGGCCTTGTCGACGACGAAGAATGACAGCGTGGTCTGGTCGCGTGAGAGGCCCTGCAGGTACGGCGTGCCGTCGGCAAGGAAGCCGGCGCGGGCGACGTATTCGATGGGCTGCGTCGTCTTCGGCAGCTTCACCGTCGTGCGGGCGCCGGTCTTTCTGTCGACGACGTGAGCAGTGACGACGGCGTTCTTCTCGCCGGCGGCGGGGTAGCGCTGCGACACCATCTCGGTGCGGTCGGCGAAGATCTGCGGGCGCACCTTGATGCCCACGCCGGACTCGTCCACCTCGAGGACGAGCAGCTTCGCGCCGTCGGGGCTCCACCAGAAGCCCTCGTGTCGGTCGAGCTCCTCCTCGGCGATGAACTCGGCGAGGCCGAAGAAGCGGGTCTCGCTGGCTCCCTTCGTCAGCGCCTTCGCCTTCTGCGTCTTGAAGTCGTGGACGACGACGTTGCCGCCCTTCACGAAGGCGACGGCGTCGCCGGCCGTGTTGCAGACGGGGTTCTGCTCGGGGACGGCGTCGTCGGTGGTGAGGCGGGTGACCTTCGGGGTGGCGCCCGCCGCGGCGCCGAGCTCGGCGAGGTAGAGGTCGCCGGAGAACGGAAACAGCAGCTTTGTGTCGTCGTCGCCGCACCAGCCGTAGCCGGTGATGCCACGCTGGCTGATGCGCTTGCGCTCGAGCGCCATCTTCTCGGCCTCGGTGAGCTTCTGCTCGGCGCCGCCGAGGAGCGCGCTCGCCGTGACGAGGGCGAAGGGCTCGCCGGCCGGCAGCGGCTGGGCCCACAGGTCGAGGACCTCCTGCGACGTCGCCGAGGCCTTCAGCCAGGTGACGTAACGGCCGCCCGGCGAGAGCTTCGACTGCACGGGGGCCCGGCCGGCCAGCGGCGGCTCGCTGTGGATGCGCTCGAGCGGCAGGGGCGAGAACGACGCGACGGCGACGACGACGGCGAGGGCGGAGGAGGCGAGCATGCCCGCCTTGTCGACGAAGGCGCCGCCGCCTGCAAGGCCGTCAGGTTCGGCGGAAGAAGGCCTGGGTGCCGAGCTGGGCCTGGGCGAGGATCTGCATGCGGTCGAGGCTCATGCGGCGCGGGCGCGTCAGCGCGAAGGCGACGCAGTCGGCGACGTCGTCGGCGGTGAGGGGCTCGAGGCCGGCATACGGCGACTGCGCGGCGGCCTCGTCGCCCTTGAAGCGGACCAGCGAGAACTCGGTCTGCACGAGGCCCGGGTCGAAGGTCATCACCCGCACCTCGGTGCCAAGGAGCTCCGCCCGCAGGCTGCGGCCAAAGACCTGCAGCGCGGCCTTGGTGGCGCAGTAGACGGCGCCGCCGGCGTAGGCCTCGGTGCCGGCGATGCTGGCCATCAGGATCACGTCGCCGTGGTTTCGGGCCTTCATGCCCGGCACGACCTTCTTCACGAGGGCGAACGCCGCCCGGACGTTGACGTCGAGCATCGTGTCCATGTCGTCGTCGGAGAGGTCGGCGACGTGGGCGCGGCCCAGCGCCAGGCCAGCGTTGTCGACGAGGATCGTGGGCGGGCCGAAGGCGGCCTCGGCGCTCTTCAGCCAGGCGTCGACCATCGGGCCGTGGGTGACGTCGACGGCGTGGGCGACGACGCGGGCGCCGTCGACGCGGGCCTCGATGGAGGCCTTGACGGCCTCGAGCTTGTCCATCCGGCGGGCGCCGAGGACGACGCTGGCGCCGAGGGCGGCGAGGTGGTGGGCGATGGCGGCGCCGATGCCGGCGGAGGCGCCGGTGACGAGGGCGACCTCGCCATCGAGGCGACGGAACGAGATGGGGGAGCCGGTGGGTGACGTCATGACCTCCACCTACCCGTTGCGGGACCGGTCTGGTAGCGCCGGCGCCGCAGTCAGATTTTTTGCGTCGGTCGCCACGGGTCTTCATGCTGGGCCCGCCGGCGCCACCGGTCGCCCGATGGAGCCAGGACACCCACATGAAGGACCTTGTCGTCACCGCCATCACCGACACCCTCCACGCCCTCCAGGGGCAGGGTGTGCTGCGCCTTGAGGCCGGTGTGCCGGCGTTTTCGGTGGACCCGCCGAAGCAGGCCGCCCACGGCGACTTCGCCTGCAACGTCGCCATGATGCTCGGCAAGCCCGAGGGCAAGGCGCCCCGCGCAATCGCCGAGGCCATCGTCAACGGCCTCGTCGACCGCGCCGGCGTCGTCGCGAAGATCGACATCGCCGGCCCGGGCTTCTTGAACGTCACCCTCAAGGACAAGGCCTTCCACGACGTCATCCGCGCCGTCGCCACCGCCGGCGACACCTGGGGCACGTCGGCGCCGACGGGCAAGAAGGTCCTCGTGGAGTTCGTGTCGGCGAACCCCACCGGCCCCGTCCACATCGGCCACGCCCGGGGCACCTTCGTCGGCGACGCCCTGTCGCGCCTGCTCAAGGCCGCCGGCCACGCCGTGACCCGCGAGTTCTACGTCAACGACTTCGGCAAGCAGGTCGAGACGCTGGGCCGCACCATCTACAAGCGCTACCGCGAGCTCTTCGGCGAGACGATCACTCTCGCCGAGGGCGAGTACCCCGCCGCCTACGTCATCGACATCGCGAAGGCCTGGCGCGACGCCGACGGCGACCGCTGGCTGCAGGCGCCCGAAGACGCCGCCCTCGCCCGCGCGATGGAGGTCGGCATCGCCGAGAACCTCAAGGCCATCCGCGCGACGCTGGCGCTCGCCCACGTCGAGCACGATGTCTACGCCAGCGAGGCCGAGCTGCAGCGCAGTGGCCTCGTGCGCCGCATCGTCGACGACTACAAGGCGAAGGACGCCACCTACGAGGCCGCCATCGCCCACGGCACCGAGGCCTCGGTGCGCCGCGAGGACAGCAAGGCCGCCCAGTACGACGAGCAGCAGCTCGGTGGCACCTTCTTGAAGACGTCGCAGCACGGCGACGCCGAGGACCGCATCATCCTGCGCAAGGACGGCACGCCCGTCTATCTGACGGCGGACCTCGCCTACCACAAGCAGAAGTACGACCGCGGCTTCGACCGCATGATCAACGTCTTTGGCGCCGACCACGGCGGCCACGTTCCGCGCCTGAAGGCCGGCATGACGCTGCTGGGCGAAGACGCCAGCAAGCTCGACGTGGTGCTGGTCCAGATCGTGCGCCTCACGCGCGATGGCCAGGAGGTCAAGGTCTCCAAGCGCAAGGGCACCGTCTACGAGCTGCGCGACCTCATCGAAGAGGTCGGCGCCGACGTCTGCCGCTTCCTGTTCCTGATGAAGACGGCCAATGCCCAGATCGAGTTCGACTTCGCCCTCGTCGAGAAGCAGAGCAAGGACAACCCGGTCTTCTACTTCCAGTACGGCCACGCCCGCTGCGCCGCCATCCTGCGCAAGGCCATCGAGGTGGGCACGCCCTTCGTCGGTCTCGAGCACGTCACCGAGGCGTCGCTCGCGCGCCTCGTGCTGCCCGAGGAGAAGGCGCTCTTGAAGAAGATGAGCCTGCTGCCCGAGACGGTGGCGTCGGCGGCGAATGCGCTGGAGCCCCACCGGGTCCTCTACTACTGCCAGGACCTCATCGCCGACTTCCACGGCTACTACACGAAGTACAAGAAGACCGAGCGCATGATCAGCGACGACGTCGAGCTCACCCAGGGCCGTCTCGCGCTGGTCGCCGCCCTCAAGCAGACACTCAAGAGCGCCTTCGCCATCCTCGGCGTGGCCGCTCCCGAGCAGATGACCGCGGCGCCCGACGAGTCGGACGACGCCGCCGAAGGAGCCTGAGTCGATGGATTACCGCGACGCCTCTCGCACCATCATCGAGCGCGCCCCGATGGGCCTGCCCCGCTCGATCCTGCTCGCCGCCGTCGTCGGTGGCGCCTTCGGCCTCGGCCTCGTGGCCGGCGACGACGGCGCCGCGCACGCCGCCACCGTCGAGGAGGGCGATGCCCTCGAGAGCGCCGAGGCGCGCACCGCCCGCTACGAGGCCCTCGTGAAGGCGTCGACGGCGACGTGGCACCAGGAACTCACGACGCCGGAGCCGCCGACGGCGCTCGCCGGCCTGCCCGGCACGAAGGCGAAGGCGCCGGCGGCCGCGCCCCCATCGTCGACGGAGACGCCGACGTCGGCCCCCACCGTCGCCGCCGAGGTGGTGCAGGCCCTGCGGGAGCCCGCCCCGGCCCCGGCCGAGAAGAAGGCCGAGGTGGAGCCCGAGGCCCGCGCCGCCAACGACGACCGCGCCGACCAGGTCGGCGACGCCGATCGCGCCGCAGCCCCCGACCCGCGCCGCCTGGCCCAGGCCATCGAGAGCGTCGTCGGCGAGCGGCCGAAGGCGCCGACCGCGCCGTCGTCGGATGAGAACCGTCGCTACGCCCTGCAGCTCGCCTCGACGGGGACGGCCGCCGGCGCGAAGGCCATCGCCGACGGCTTCAAGGCCCGCGGCTTCTCGCCCACCGTCGTCGCCGCCGAGGTGCCGGGTCGTGGCACCGTCTATCGCGTGCGCATCAGCGGGCTCCCGGGCCGCGCCGCCGCCGAGGCCATGAAGGACCGCGTCGGCCAGGGCCTCGTCGTCAACGACTGACGATCGCCGTCAGGGCCGCCCGCCGACGATGTCGGCGAGGGCGTCGTCGAGTTCGTGGCCGTGGATGGCGCCGCGCCCGCTCCAGGCGACGGTGCCGTCCTTGCGCAGGATGAACGTCGAGGGCAGGGCCGTCGCGTTCCACGCCCGCTGGGTGGCGCCGTCGATGGGCAGGTTCGGGTAGGGGATCTGCAGCTTCTCGACGACGAAGGGGATCTTCTCGAGGGGGCTGTCGGCGGCGAGGCCGACGAAGCGGACGTCCTTTGCGTCCCAGCGCCGGGCCGCCTCGGCGAACTCCGGCATCTCCTGCAGGCACGGCGGGCACCACGTCGCCCATACGTTCACGACGACGACGTGCCCCCGCCAGCTCGCCAGATCGAAGGGCACGCCGTCGAGGGTGACGCCGCGGGTCGTGGGGGCCACCGTCCCCGCCCCGAGGGGCTGGCCGCCACCGAGCAGGATGACGACGAGCAGCGCGAGCAGCGCGGCGGTGCCGACGACACGGATGGCGACACGGGCGGCGTTCATCGGGCACCTCGCAGCAGGCGGTCTACGACGGAGCATCGCAACCTGCTACGACCGCTGCCATGGCCCACCGCGGCGACGACGTCATCGGCTTCACCCGGATCTTCGTCATGTTCGTGACGCTGGTCCTGCTGCCGGCCCTCTTCATGTCCGGCTTCGGCGTCATTGCCATCGTCAATGTCCGCCAGGTCGACCAGCAGCGCCGCCGGGAGGAGGCCGAGGGCGTGCTGCGGGCCGCTGAGCAGCGCTTTGTCGAGCGGCTCGAGGAGGGCGACCGCGCCGTCCGCGAGGGGCTCGACGGCGGGCAGGCCCCCACCGACGTCATCGCCGGCGCCAGGGCCCGTGGCGCGCCGGTGGGCGCCTGGCTGGTCCTTGATGGCCTCGGTGGCGTCGTCGACGGCGTCCCCCCACTGACGACGGCCGCCGCCGGCGAGATCGCCCGGCTCGCCCTCGCCGGCCCGCGCCTGCGCGGCGCCCACGTCGACGTCGACGTCCCCGGCTTCTCCGGCGTCGTCAGCCTGCAGCGCCTCGCCTCGGGGCGCACCGTCGCCTACGACCTCGACGAGACCGCCCTGCGCAAGGTCCTCGAGGGCCTCGACGACGACATGGTCGCCACCCTGCGCGTCGAGCGCCCTTCGGAAGAGCCCGTCGCCAACGCCCTCGAGCGCGTGATGACCGAGCTCGCCGACGAGGCGTCGGGCCTCGAGGCCCTCGTCGTGCGGCGGCTGGATGTGCCGTTCTCCCGTTTCACGTTCGTCGTGGAGGCGCCGCCGTCGTCGTCGACGACGACGATCATGGTCATCTACATCGTCGCCCTCGCGGTGTTTCTGGCCACGCTCATCACCGGCGTCGTGCTCACTGGTCGGCTCATCTACCAGGAGACCCGGCTGTCACGGCTGAAGACGGACTTCGTCAGCCACATGAGCCACGAGCTGCGGACGCCGCTGACGTCGATCCGGCTCTTCATCGAGACGCTGAAGCTCGGGCGGGCGACGTCCAAAGAAGAGGAGCAGGAGTGCCTCGACCTGCTCGCCAAGGAGACCGAGCGCCTCAGTGAGATGATCGAGCGGGTGCTCGGCTACGCCCGCCTCAAGGCCGGCCGCCGCGTGTTCCAGCAGCGCGTCGTCGCCGTCGACGCCATCGTCCACGACGCCATCGACGCCTTCCGCGCCCAGACGCTCACCCAGACCCGCGAGGAGGGCCGCGTCGACGGGCCGCGCCTCGCCTTCACCACCGAGCTCTCGGCGGACCTGCCCGACATCTGCGTCGACCGCGAGGCCATCGTCGAGGCCCTGCTCAACCTGATCAGCAACGCCTGGAAATACACCGGTCCCGACAAGCGCATCGTCGTCTTCGCCCGCAAGGGTCGCCGCAAGCGCATCATCGTCGGCGTCCGCGACAACGGGCCCGGCCTGCCCAAGGGCGAGCACGCCCGCATCTTCGAACGTTTCTACCAGACCCAGCACCTGCTCTCGGGCAAGCAGCCGGGGTCGGGCCTCGGCCTCGCCATCACCAAGGCCATCGTCGAGGGGCAGGGCGGCCGCATCTCCGTCGACAGCGAGCCGGGGCGCGGCTCCACCTTCGCCTTCGAGTTCCCGGCAGTGCCGGCGGAGGCGTCGCGGGCCCTTGCCGCCGAGCTGTCGCCCGGTCCGAGCCCTTCGTCGTCGTCGCCGACGTCGTCAGACCTTCAGTGAGAATGGCGTGAAGTCGGTGTGGGTGTCGTAGACATCGACGCCCTCCTTGCGCTTGAGCCAGGTGACGACGCGGACCGTCAGCGGCGTGGCCAGCACCTCCCACAGCACCTTGAGCACGTAGTTGGCGATGAGCACCTTGAGGAGCAGCGCGTTGGACCACACGCCGTAGAAGGCGAGCGGGTAGAACAGGATCGAGTCGATGGCCTCGCCGACGACGGTGGAGCTGATGGTCCGCAGCGGCAGCAGGCGCCCGCGGGTGAGGACCTTGAGCCGGGCGAGGGTGAAACTGTTGGCGAACTCGCCGCAGAAGTAGGCGATCAGCGACGCGCCGGCGATGCGCCACGTGGCGCCAAAGGCCCACTCGAGCTTGTCCTGGTCGACGAAGGACTCGGCCGGCGGCAGGCTGACGACGACGAACGACTGGAAGGAGGCGAAGGCGAGGGCGGCAAAACCCGTCCAGACGACGCGCCGCGCCCGGGCATAGCCGTAGACCTCGGTGAGGATGTCGCCGAAGAGGTACGAGATCGGAAAGAACAGGTTGCCGGCCCCAAAGACGAGCAGGCCGATGACGGGCAGCTCGACGGCGGCAACCTTCTTCACGCCGATCAGGTTGCTGCACAGCAGCACGCAGACGAACGCGCCCAGGACGAGGTCGTAGTAGCGGGTGCCGGCGACGGCCTGGGCGGGGGTGGCAACCGGAGGTGGTTCGGCGGCAGCGCTCATGTGGGGTTGGATGCCACAGGGGGCGGTTGTGGGAACCCCGGCCCGTGTGGATCATGCGACATGGCTGTCCTGCCCCCCATCGATTTCGCCCGCTTCATCGACGAGCACCGGCACCTGCTGCAGCCGCCGGTCAACAACTGCGAGGTCTACCGGGACCACGAGTTCATCGTGATGATCGTCGGCGGCCCGAACTCGCGCACCGACTACCACGTCGACCCCGGCGAGGAACTCTTCTATCAGCTGGAGGGGGGCATGACGCTCCGCATCGTCGACGAGGGCAAGCCGCGTGACGTCGAGATCAAGCAGGGGCAGATGTTCCTGCTGCCCGCCTGGGTGCCCCACTCGCCGCAGCGGCGGGCCAACACCGTCGGCCTCGTCGTCGAGCGTCGGCGGAATCCCGGCGAGCTCGATGCCTTCGAATGGTACTGCGAGCCCTGCGGCGCGCGCCTCTACCGCGAGGACCTGCAGCTCGGCTCGATTGTGAAGGACCTGCCGCCGGTCTTCGAGCGCTACGAGGCGAAGGTCGAGCACCGCACCTGCAAGGCCTGTGGCTGGGTCATGCCGACCCGCGCAGAGTCCAGCGCGGCGAAGGCGGCGAAGGCGGCGTCGACGTAGGCGGGCCGTTCAGGTCTTCTTGATGAAGCGCAGCTCGGCATGGTCCTTCACGACGCCGGGGAACTGCAGCACCTGGTTGTGCATGGCCACGTAGACGCCGGCGGCGACGAGCTGCACGGCGAGCAGGGCCTCGGTGAGGTTCTGGAGGGCGTCGGTGTTGCGCAGCTCGTAGGGCCGCATGGCGCCGGTGAGGACGATGGGCACCCGTGGCGTGCCGAGCCGCTCACACAGGCGCTCGCCCGTGTACTGCAGGCGATCGGTACCATGGGTGACGACGAGGCCATCATGGCTCTGCTGGTAGACCCCGGCGACCGTCGCGATGCGGTCATGGTCCTCGTCGGTCATGAACTGGGAGTCCTTGTTCATGACCGGGATGCGCTCGATCTGCACGCCGCGGAGGATCAGGCCCGCGAGCATGATCTCGAGGACCGAGCGCTGATTGCTGATGGTCCCGTCGGACTCATTGTAGGTCTTCTCGATCGTCCCGCCCGTCGACAGGAGCGCAATACGCCGCACCATGGGCATCGTCGTCGCCCAGGATGTCCCGGCCGTCAACGGCGTGACGGCACCGCCATCTCCCTTCTGCGGGCCAGCGTGAGCCACGTCGACGGCATTGCACACATCCGGCTTGCGCCGACCGCGGCCGGTGGCGACAATGGGCAGTCACCCCGAGAAGGCCCATGAAGACCCTGCTCCTCCCAGTGCTGCCGCTGCGCGACATCGTCGTCTTCCCCGAGTCGCTGCAGGCGCTCTTCGTCGGCCGGCCCCGATCGGTCGCGGCGCTCGAGGCAGCCATCCGTGCCAGCGGCGACGCCGAACGGCGCATCGTCCTGTCGGCCCAGCGCACGGCCAAGGCTGAAGACCCGGGCACCGACGACATCCATGCCGTCTGCGCCATCGGCGTCGTGCGGACCCTGCTGCCGCTGCAGAACTCGATGATGAAGGTCCTCGTCGCCGGCGAGGAGCGCGCCCGCATCAAGCGCTTCGTGCCTGCGGCCGAGGCCGGCCTCGCCCTCGATGGCGGCGTCGAGCCGTTTGTCGTCGAGGTAGAGCGCATCGCCGATCAGGAGATCGAGCTGTCGCCTGAGGCCCTCGCCGACCTGATGCCCCGCCTGATGGGGACCTTCGAGGAGTTCGCACGCCTCTCGAAGCGGCTGCAGCCCGAGGTGCCGAAGAACGTCGCCGAGATCGCGCACCCCGGTCGGCGTGCCGACGTCATTGCCGGCTACGTGCCGATCCGCCCCCAGGACAAGCAGTCGCTCCTCGAGGAGATGAACGTCGAGGCCCGCATCCGGCGCCTCGTCGAGCTCATCGACGCCGAGTGCGAGCTCGTGCGCATGCAGCGCAAGGTGCGTGGCCGCTTCAACAAGCGGGGCGACCAGCCGCGCGAGGCGCCGCCGACGACGCCGCCGCCGGCCCAGGGCGGTGGCGGTGGCGACGACCTGCAGGATGAGTTCAAGAACGAGCTCAACGACCTCGAGCAGCGCCTCGCGAAGAAGAACCTTCCCGACGAGGCCCGCGAGCGCGTGGCGCGCGAGCTGAAGAAGCTCCGCATGATGTCGATGATGTCGGCCGAGGCCACCGTGGTGCGTGGCTACCTCGACTGGGTCGCCGCCCTGCCGTGGCGCACCTACAGCGAGGACCCGATCGACATCACGACGGCGGAGCGCATCCTCGACGAGGACCACTTCGGCCTCGAGAAGGTCAAGGAGCGCATCCTCGAGCACCTCGCGGTCCAGAAGCTCGTCGACCGCATGAAGGGCCCGATCCTCTGCCTCGTCGGGCCTCCCGGCGTCGGCAAGACGTCGCTGGCGAAGTCCATCGCCCGCGCCACCGGCCGTGAGTTCGTGCGGCTCTCCCTGGGCGGCGTGCGCGACGAGGCCGAGATCCGCGGCCACCGCCGCACCTACATCGGCGCGCTGCCGGGCAAGTTCATCGCCAGCCTCAAGCGCGCGGGCACCTCGAACCCGGTGCTGCTGCTCGACGAGATCGACAAGATGTCGACGGACTTCCGCGGCGACCCGGCGGCGGCGCTGCTCGAGGTCCTCGACCCGGAGCAGAACCACAGCTTCGTCGACCACTACCTCGACCTCGACTACGACCTCAGCAAGGTGCTGTTCATCTGCACGGCGAACTCGCTGTCGGGCATCAGCGGGCCGCTGCAGGACCGCCTCGAGATCATCCGGCTCTCCGGCTACACCGACCTCGAGAAGCTCGCGATCGCGCGGCAGTACCTCATCCCCAAGCAGCTCGAGGCCAACGGCCTCGCCCGCTTCGCCGACCTCGCCGACACGCCGTCGCCGTCGATGTCGGGGCAGTCCCGGCCGCAGGTCGCCGGCGCCCACGTGCAGTTCGACGACGGGGCCATCAAGAAGATCATCCACGGCTACACGCGCGAGAGCGGCGTGCGCAACCTCGAGCGCGAGATCGGCACCTGCGTGCGCAAGGCCGCCATCGAGCTGCTGAAGCGCGTCGGTGAGGGGGCTGCTGCGTCCACCACGCCGGTGCCGGTGGCGACGTCGGCGACGCCGGCCCGGCCGGGAACGCGACACGACACCAGCGACGCCGACACCGACGAGGGACCGCCCGTCGATGGCTCGGAGCACGCCGAGGAGATCGCCGCCGCCGAGGGGAGCTCCATCGACGCCGACGATCCGAAGAAGGCCGCGCTCCGCACCCGCCTCGAGGGGGAGGAACTCAAGGTCAACGCGGCGAAGGTGCGCCAGTACCTGGGCACCGAGCGCTTCCAGCGCCACGACAAGGACATGGTCGACCAGGTCGGTGTCACCAACGGCCTCGCCTGGACGAGCGTCGGCGGCGAGATGCTGATGACCGAGGTCAGCGTCGTGCCGGGGCGCGGCAAGCTGCTCATCACCGGCAAGCTCGGCGACGTCATGCAGGAGTCGGCCCAGGCGGCGATGAGCTACGTGCGCTCGCGGGCGAAGCTCCTTGGCCTGAGCCAGGACTTCTCCGAGCGCATCGACGTCCACGTGCACGTGCCCGAGGGCGCGACGCCGAAGGACGGTCCGTCGGCTGGCATCACCATCGCAACCTCGCTGGTGAGTGCCGTGACCCGCATCCCCGTGCGCCACGACGTCGCCATGACTGGCGAGATCACGCTGCGCGGTCGGGTGATGCCCATCGGTGGCCTCAAGGAGAAGGCGCTCGCCGCCCACCGCGCCGGCTGCAAGACGGTGATCATCCCCGCCGACAACAAGAAGGACCTGCCCGACATCCCCGACGTCGTCCGCAAGAAGCTGCGCTTCGTTCCCGTCGAGACCGTCGACGAGGTGCTGCGCGTCGCCCTCGCCATCGACGACCCGGAGAGCTTCTTCCAGAAGCTGTCGGAGGGCCCCGGCGTCGACGTCTTCGATGACAGCGCCTTCAAGAAGCCGCGCCGTCGCAGCGAGGAGCCCGAGGCCGAAGAGGCCAAGGTGCATTGAGCGCGGCCGACACGCCAGAACGAGACGAGCGCCCGATGGGGCGCTCGTGTCGTCTTCGGGTGATGGGATCAGTGGGACGGACCGGGTGACGTCGACGTCGACCTCATCGGGCGCCGGCGCGGCAGGCCGCGAGCCGGACCCTCATCGGGGAGCGTCGTCGAGGTGGAGCCGGCGTCGGCGCAGAGCCCTCCTCCGGTATACGGCGCGACCACACGCGAGGCGTGCTGGCGTCGGCGCGGGCCGACGGTCCGCTGGTCCCCATCGATGGCACTGCCGGGCGCCAGGGCGCACGGCGGGGGACCGGACAACACACCCCGGCCGCTCCCATCCGAGAGGCCGTCGTGCGGGTGTGTGGGCGAAGCACAGTCGAGGTCGATGACGACGACGGCGACGCATCGTTCTGGCCGTTGGGCCAGCAGGGGAAGAGCGCTCGGCGGCGACGTCGCAGAGCGAGCCGTCGCGGGGCGGGGGCGGTCAGCAGGGAGCGGGCGGTTGGCGACGTCGCCCCTGCCGCCGGCGGACCGGATCGGAGGAGGCGTCGACGTCGACGGCGCGCGCGCTCAATGGCTGTTCGCCATGCAGTCGGGACGCGAAGAGATACGTGAAACCAATCGCATTCTTGCCGTCGGCCATGCCGACCCTCCTTTCTGCACACAGCCACCATGGCGGTGTGCGGCGCCCTCCGTGGACCTGTGGTCCGGGCGATGCCGACAAACGTCGCCTGCCGCGGTTCGATTCACAAGTCCCGATCGGATCTGATCACATCAGCGGCTGGACCCCGGGACTCGGGCCCCCGGGCACGCAGTTTCCGATAGAGGGTCTTGGGGTCGATGCCGAGAACGGCCGCCGCGCGGCCACGGTTCCCACCGACCGCTGCCAGGACTGCGAGGATGTGTCGACGTTCAACCTCGTCGAGTGGCAACAGTTCGGTGGCATGCGTCGTCACTGACATCGTTGTCGCCACCGGTCGATGCTGGCGGAGCCGCTCCGGCAGGTCTGTGGCCACGATGGTGTCGAAGCGCGTGAGGGCCACGGCTCGTTCAATCGCGTTGGCCAGTTCGCGCACGTTGCCGGGCCACTCCCAACCGAGCAGCAACTCGGCGGCGACGGGGTCGATGTGCCGCACGTCGCGGCTCATGCGGCGGGCCGCCTGCTTCAGGAACGTGTGGGCGAGCGGCAGGATGTCATCGGTGCGTGCACGAAGGGGTGGCAGCTCGAGGGAGACGACGTTGACCCGGTAGGAGAGGTCCTCCCTGAAGCGACCGCTCTGCACCATCTGCTCCAGCGGGCGGTTCGTGGCGACGACGATGCGGGCGTCGAAGGGAATGTCGCGTGCGCCCCCGACAGGACGGAATGTGCGTTCCTGCAACGCTCGCAGCAGCTTCGGTTGCAGCGTGAGCGGCAGCTCGCCGAACTCGTCGAGCAGGATGGTGCCGCCGCGCGCTTCGGCGAAGAGCCCGCTGCGATCGGTGTGGGCGTCGGTGAAGGCGCCCCGGACATGCCCGAACAGCTGCGACTCGAGGAGGGCCTCCGGCAGCGCCGCGCAGTTGACGGCGACGAACGCACGGTTGCTGCGAGCGGAGCGCGCGTGGAGGGCTCTGGCGACGAGCTCCTTGCCGGTGCCGCTCTCGACCGTGACAAGCACCGTCACATCCAGCGGGGCGACCTGTTGGATGACGGCGAGGACATTCCGCATCGCTTCAGTGCCCGCGACCATGTCCTCGTTGTCCGCGGCGGGAGCGGCGGCCTGCAGGCGGCGCAGCTCGGCGGTGAGGCGTCGGTGCTTGAGGGCGCGATCGAGCACCGCCTTGAGGCTCGGGCCATCGATGGGCTTCTGCACGAAGTCCCAGGCGCCAGCGCGCATGGCGTCGACGGCGGCCTCGAGGCTGCCAAAGGCCGTCATCACGACGACGGGGACATCGGGGCGGGCGGCGCCGCAACGGCGAACCACCTCGAGGCCATCGAAGCCGGGCATGCGCAGATCGGTGAGGACGACGTCGATGTCATCGGTGGCGAGACGGGCTTCGAGGCGCCACGGATCCGGCGGCATGGCCTCGGCGCCGAAGCCACGGCTGGCGAGGGTGTCGACGACGACATCGCGCATGGCTTCATGGTCATCGATGATGAGGACGCGGCCGGATGTCGTCATGTCTGCTCCGTGTCGAGCGGTCTGGCGTCGGACGCTGCTTTCGCGGGCGCGGCGGGCAGGCGGATCGTGAAGGTGCTGCCGTCGCCGACGACGCTGTCGACGACGATGGTGCCGTCGTGCTCACGCACGAGGCCCCAGGCGATGGCGAGGCCGAGGCCGGTGCCCTCGCCGACGTCCTTGGTGGTGAAGAACGGTGTGAAGAGCTTCTCGCGGTGTGCATCGGGGATGCCGCCCGCGTGGTCGACGACGGCGAGCCAGACCTCGTCGCGAGGCGGTCCGCCGATCTCGGGTGCAGGGACGGCGCAGGCAACGCGACGAACCTCGACGCCCACAACGGCATGGGCTGGACTCGCCTGGATCGCGTTGACGACGAGGTTCGTCAGGGCCTGCTCGATGAGGGCCGCGTCGGCGAGGATATCGACGTCCCCATCGAGAACGGTGTGCGCAAGGCGCACGTCTGCCTTCTTCGCCAGCATCGACAGCATGTCGACGACCCGGGCGCCGATGGCGCCTGCGCTGATGGAGCGCGGCACCGGCGAGTACAACCTCAGCCTCGGCGAGGCCCGGGCGCGGGCCGCCCGCGACTACCTCGTCCGCCTCGGCGTCGACGCCGGGCGCATCGGCATCACGTCGCGTGGCGAGGAGGAGCCTGCGGTCGCCGGGGCCAACGAGGCGGCATGGGCGATGAACCGGCGCGACGAGTTCATGCTCGTCGAGGAGGTCGCCACCCGCTGACCATGCTGGCGCCGTTGCGCCGCACTCAGCCGCCGAGGTGCTCGGTGACCATGCGGGCCATGCCCTGGGCCGTCGTCGTCGTCGTCGCCGACGTCGCCGTCCACGGCTGGATGCGCACGCGGATGCCGGGGTTCTCGACGAGGAAGGCGTCGAGGTCGTCGCGCCAGATCCAGAAGCCGGTGACCCGGCCGTTGGCGACGGCGCCCTCGGCCTGGGGCGTGCCGGCCAGCAACGCCGCGGCGTCGCCGACGACGACCCCGCGCCCGACCGCCACGGACGTGGGGGCTTCGTCGTGCGGGCCGTCGCAGAGGACGGCCTGGCCCGTGTGGATGAGGGGCAGCCGGTGGGCGACGCCGCCGCCGCTCAGCAGGCGATGCCCGGCCGCGATCTCGAAGGGCTCGAGCATGCTCTCGAGGTGGTTCTTCTGGCGCGAGGTCATGCCGCGAAAGAGCGTGGTCTCCTCGAGGAGGCTCCAGGCATCGAGGGCGCGGACGCGATCGTGCCGCTCGACGAGGCGCGGCACGTCGGTGGCGGCGCAGACGCGGCGGGCGACGTCGCCGGGGACGGTGAGGAGCTCGAGGTCGGTGAGGGCGAAGACGTCGGCGTTGCGGGGCCGGCGCAGAAAGACAGCGGTCTCGCCGATGTAGTCGCCGAGGCCGTAGACCTTGAGCTCGCGCCCGTCGCGCACCACGCGGGCCTTGCCGGCGGTGACGACGTAGAGGGCGTCGTCGGTGTCGCCCTGCCGGATGAGCTGCTCGCCGGCGCGGACGTGGACCTCGCCGGCGGCGCGCAGCAGGTCGGCGGCGCGGGCGATGGGCAGGTCCTGGAACAGACGGGTGTGACCGAGGATCGAGAGGTTGCGGATGACGCGCAGCTCTGGCGGCGGCTCCACCGGCAGCTCGATGGTGTGCTGGCGACCGGGCTCGGCAACGATGAGGCCGGCGCGGCCGCGCAGCCGATGCGGTGTCACGTGCAGCACCCGCAGCCGGGCCTTCACGTCGTCGTCGAGGGCCTCGAGGCGCTCCAGCGGCGTGTGCAGGGGCGGCACGCCGCTCTCGTGGAAGATGAGGTCGTGGGACCAGTCGAAGTGCGTGAGCTCTTCGCGGCGGGCGTCGTCCATGCCGCCGCCCTTGTGGATGGCGTCGACGGCTTGCGGATCGTTGAGGGTGTCGCCGGAGTAGTTGAAGGAGGCGCCCTGATAGTGGGCCTCGAAGGCGATGGCCGGGATCGAGTGAAGCGTGAAGCGGAAGATCAGCTTGGCGCCATGGATGTCGACGGGGGCGCCCACCTGGATCGGGCGGAAGTCGAAGAGCTTCTCGAGCTCGTCGGGAGGGATCCCCGAGAGCGCCGACCACTTCCGCAGCCACGAGGCGTAGACCGTCGGCACCGTCCACAGCGTCGTGCGGCCGGCCTCCATCGCCTTCTGCAGCAGGCCGGCGTCATGGTCACCGTGCACGTGTGTCAGCAGCAGGCCGTCGACGAGGCCGGCGTCGATGTCGGCCTCCTTGAGGAGGCGGGTCGCGTGCACCGGCGGGTCGACGAGGACGCCGCGGCCACCGATCCACAGGACGAAGCCCGTGGTGCGCTCGGCCGGATCGGGATCGAAGCCGTGGCTGCGACCGAGCACGGTGATGCCGAAGCGCGGCGGCACGAACGGCGCGGCCATGACGCTCCGGCTGGCGGGGCGCGGCTCCTCGTCGGGCAGGGGCGGGTCGCGCGGCAGGCGGACGACGACAGTGCCGTCGAGCTCGACGACGAAGCCGTCGCCCTCGAGGGCGATCCGCAGGGAGTGGCCGCCGTCGTCGACGCGGGCGCCGTGACCCTCGTCGACGGCGCGGAAGTCGATGGCGTCCTCGAGGTCGAGCAGGCCGTTTCTGTAGCCGTCGCCGCGACGAAACCAGCGCTGCTCGCGCTGGAGGTCCGGCACCGGGCGGCCGGGTGCGACGTCGGCGACGAGGTCCTGGATGACGGGGCCCAGCAGGCTCTCCTGCACGGCGGCGCGCACGCGATCCCGCTGCGCGGCCGTGCCCACGACGATGAGCGGGCGCTGGCGGACGAACAGGTTCCAGTAGATCGGGAACTCGAGGTCGGCGCTGGCCACGCCGCGGTCGACGTCGACGAGGCGGGCCGGCAGGATGATCACCCGCGGCACACCGTCCTTCGTCGGCAGCGTGTCCTTCAGCGTCTCCGGCGGCGCGCCGAGCTGGACGGCGCCGATCGGGGTCATGAACCACAGTCCGCCGCGGGGCAGGGCGTGGACGTCGCCATCGTCGAGGGTGCTCATGTGGCCGCCTGCGGGGGTGCCGAGGCCACCTGCCCCTGCACGACGGTGCCGGCGGCAGCGAGCTCACGGCGCTGCGTGAAGCACATCGCCTGGGTGTGGCTGGCGATGAGTTGCATGGCCTTGACGACGAGGGGCGCGGTCTCGATCGGCAGCTGGTCGAGGCTGCGCTCGAAGATGACCGGCAGCCGGCCGACGACCGGCGTGATGGCCTCGATGATCGCGCATCGCAGGGCGAGCACGGCGAGGTCGCGGTCGGCGGCGGGGGCGCTGCCGAAGGCGACGTTCTGGCCGCCGGCGTCGGTGAGGGACGTCCCCCGGCTCGACGCCACCATGGCGGTGAAGCGCCCGCTCGTGAGCACCGTGAGGAGCTGGCTCGTGCGCGGGCCAAGCAGGGTCGCGGCGTCGTCGACAGAGCGGACGAGCAGATCGGACGCCAGGCGGATCATGATCAAGGGGACGTCGACGCCGTTGGCTATCGACGGCTGCGTCGTCGTCGACGGCGACGGCGCGGTCGGCGCGGGCGTCGGCGCCGCCGGCTTCAGCTCGCCGCGCAGCGCGCGCTCGATCTCGTTGGCCTCGCGGGTCAGCTCGGCAGTGGCCGGGTCGTAGCCCTGACCGGCGGCGGAGAGCTGGTCCTCGAGCGACTTGATGCGCGTGGCGTTCGCCTGCAGCTCCTCGTCGACACCGGCCACCTCGGCCGCGAGCGGCTCGCGCTGGGCGACAAGGGCCTCGCGGCGGGCCACCAGGTCCTGACGCAGCTGCCACGACTGCAGGAGCTCGGGCACCTGCTCGATGAGCAGCTGGTGCTTCTCGAGAAGACGCTCGAGCTGCTCCTTGTCGATGCCGAAGCGGTCCTGGGCGCGCTTGCGCTCGTCGGCGATGCGCATCAGCTTCAGCCGTGTCGACGCGCCCTCCTCGAGGCCGCCGAGCAGCTGGATGCCGCCCCAGACGGCGACGCCAAACGCCGGGATGTCGAGCAGCGCGACCCAGCGCAGCCCCTCGACGGCGAAGCCGCCGACGACACCGAGGACGATGGCGGCGACGCCGCCGACGACGCCCCAGCGCACGAGCGGGTCGCGGGCGGCGGCCTGCAGCGGCTGCGCCCCGCCACGCCGGCGGACGCCCGAGACCTCCTCGGAAAGGTGCTCGACGCTCGCCAGCAGTGTCGCGGACTCCTTGTCGAGGCGCTCCAGCAGCTTGTCGTGCTCGGTGCGGGCCGAGAGCAGGCGCGTGGAGCGCTCGGCGAAGTCGGCCGGGAGCGAGGCGAGGCCGGCGCTCCGCTGCAGCTGGGCGTCGATCGTGGCGATGTTGGCGTCGAGCTCGCTGAGGGGCTTGCGCCGGGCCTGCAGCTCGAAGTTCTTCTTTTGCAGCCCGTCGAGCTCGAACTCGAGGGCGGAGACGTCGACCTGGTGGCCCGTGATCCGCTGAATCTCGTCGAGCCGGGCACGCAGCTCGGACTCGGGGCGACCCGCCCAGCGCGACGTCGGGGCCGCGCCGTCGAAGCCAGGCGGCAGGGGTTTGTCGGCGTCGCGGCGGGCCGGTGCGGCGTCGTCGAAGCCGGGGGGCAGGGGCTTGTCGGCGCGCGCCGACGGGGCGGAGCGCTCGCTGTCGGCGACGGTGCGCCGCGATGGCATGTCGTCGACGAACGCGAAGCAGATCTCGCGCAGCACGTCGCTCTGGGGAAAGCCCACCTGGGCCGTGAGGGCCTGGATGATCTCGGCCTGGGTCGTCGTCAGCACCTCGACGGCGCCGCCGTTCATGACCTGCAGGGCACGACGGCCACTGTTGATCTCCCACAGCAGCCGATAGCGGCGCTGGTCACGACCGACGACAACGATGGCAGCCCGGGCCTGGGCACCCTCGAGGCCGGCACCGGCAACGACGCCATCCTGGACGCCGGCCAACAGCTCGTAGGCCGCGCGGGCGACGAGCTGGTCGGCCGGCCCGGCCGGAATCACCGCCGCTCCCGCCGGGAACGACCACCGCACGAGCCCGGGCGCGCCACGCACGCCCTGCAGGACCACCTCGACGAGCTCCATGACCCTCCGCAGCCCCCTTCAATCGAGCAGATCCACATCCTCGCCGTCGCCCATCACGAGCGGCAGATCCTCGGCCGACGACGTCAGCGGCAACACCTGGACACCGCCACCGGGCGACGTCACGACCTCATGCTCGTCCATCGAGATGGGCGGTGGCTCCGGTCGCGTCGACGGCGCTGCTGGCGGTGGCGACGTGAAGGCCGGAGGCGGCGGCGCGTCGGCCGCCGTCGGCGTCGCGGCGGGCGTGAAGGCCGCCGGCGGCGTCGACGGCGACGCGGCAGCAGGCGCGGCCGAAACCGTCGATTCCACGGGCACAGCGGTCGTCGGCCGCGATGGCGGCGCGGCCTGCACCGTCGACTCCACGGGCACCGCGGTCATGGGCCGCGGCGGCGGTGCGGCCAGTACCGGCGGCGGACGCGGCGGTACCACCGGCACCACCGGCGGCGGTTTCGGCGCGACCACCGGCGTGGGGGGCGGCACGACGACGGCGCGGGCTGCCGGCGCAGACGAAGGTGCCGGTGGCGTCGTTTTCGTTGTCGTCGTCGTCGTCGCGATCGGGGCCGGCGTCGTCGTCGCGATCGGGGCCGGCGTCGTCGCCATCGGGGCCGGCGTCGTCGTCAATGGAATCGGCGGAGGGACCGGCGCCGGCGTCGTCGCCGCCGGCGCGGTCGCCGACGGGGTCGAGTCGTGCACGAAGGGGAGCGGTTGCGGGGTCACCGAGTTCGGGCCGCCGGACCGCAGCAGCCGATCGAGGCCACGATCGAGCAGGCGCGGTGCCGGGAGGCTCGGCGACGAGACGACCCACTGCTCATCGGCACCGGCGGCGGGTGTGGCGTCGGGGGATACCGGCGGCGTCGAGTCCGGGCGCGGCCCGACCCCGGAGTCGCCCCCGAACGGGTTGCGCGTGGGCGTCGACGGCGTGTGGGACGTCGACGGCGTACGCGGCAGTGCGATCGACACCGGCTGCGGCGTCGACACCCGCTCCGTCGTCGCGACCGGGCGCGCATCGCCGGCCTTGAAGGTTGCCACGCCGAGCACATCGCGGAACTCGCTGAAGTCGACGTCGACGACGCCTTCCTCTTCGGGCGGCGGAAGCGGCCGCGAGACCTGCGCCGGCCGCGGCGGCGCGGTGAACTCCAGCACGACATCCTCGGCGTCCTCGAAGGACAGCGGCGGCGCCGACGGCGGCGCCACCGCGACCCGCGCCACCGGCCACCGCGCCGTCTCCTCGGCGGGAGCGGCCGGCGGCGTGGTCGCGACGGGCAGCGTGCTGGCGGCGGGCGGCGTGGTCGTGGCGGGGGCGGGGGTGACCTCGCCAGGCCAGGTGGGCGGCGTGGTCGTCGGCGGCGGGGGGGCCGACAGCGGCGGCGTCGACACCCGCGCGACCCGTGCCGCCGGCCAGCGCGCGGTGGCCACACCGTCGTCGTCGGGCACACCGACTCCGGTCGGCCACATGGGGGGCACCGCGGGCGCGGCGGGCGTCGTGGCCGGCGTCGTCGTCGCCGGCCAGGCCTGCTCGTGCGGCTCTGGCGTGACCTCGCCGAGCCAGCCCGGTGGGGTCGTCGCCGTCGCCGTTGCCGTCGCCGTCGTCGTCGCCGTCGTCGGCAGGCCCTCCTCACTGCTGGCGGCGTGGGCGGTCGGCCAGCGTTGGGTGTGGCTGGTCGGGGGCAGCTCGGGCTCCTCGCCGAGGTCGGCGTCGAAGGAGCGGACCCAGGAGGGGGCCGCCGCCGCGACGACGGGGACTTCCTCGACGGGGACTTCCTCGACGGGGGCGACGACGACGGGGGCGTCCTCGACCGGAGCGACGACGGGGAGGTCTGTGACGACGGCAGCCGCCGCGAAGTCTTCGCCGACCTGGATGTCCTCGACGACGGCGGGGCTGACGGCGAAGGCATCGACCCACGAGGTGTCCTCGACGGGCGGCGCCTGGGCCTCGGCGGGTGGGACGTCGATGGTGCCGAGGGCGTCGAGGGTGGGGCCCGGGGCCGGTGCGGGCGCGATCGCCGGTGCCTCGATCGCCGGGGCGACGTCGTGCGTGGCGATGGCGTGGTCGATGTCGGCGGCAAGGAACTCGCCGGTCCGCTCGGTGGCCGGCAGGGCCACCGGGGTCTCGACGGCAAACGGTGGTAGCTCGACGGGCGCGGTGGCGGGCACGCCGAGCTCGTCGGTGCGGGTGCGCGGCAGCGACGGCTTCGGCGCCTGCAGGGCCTGCGCGATCAGGGCGGCGGCGGCGTCGTCGACGGTGACGAACTCGACGACGAAGGCGTCGGCGTCGCTGGCGACGGCGATGGCGTCGATGCCGGCGTCACGGCCCAGCTCGAGGAAGACGGGCGTGCCGACGGGGACGGGGCGGCCGGTGGCGATGCGGGCACGGCGCGGCGAGAGGCCGACGATCAGGTCCGTGCGCGCGGCGTGCAGCGACTCGTGCCAGCAGGGCAGCGGGCTCGACAGCATCGTCTCCTGGGCAGGTGGGGGACCACTCGACATGACGGCCGCACGCTAGCAGGTTCTCTCCCACGCTGCGCTCGTGTGACGGGCTGCGACGGCGTCACGAGAGCCACCATGGAAAAGCGACCCCGCACCACCCGTTGTCCCACCTGCCACCAGTCCATCGTCGTCGTCGAAGGGGAGGCACGCCCGTCGTGGGCGCCGTTCTGCTCCGAGCGATGCAAGCTCGTCGACCTCAGCCGCTGGATCCGTGGCGAGCACGCGATCCCCGGCGAAGAGGTCCCGCCCGAGATGCTCGAGGAATGACGGTCAGACGGTGACGAAGAGCGGCGGCGCCCGATCCGGATTGGTCCGCACGAGGTCGCGCACGACGAGGGCGAGGCGGGCGCGGGCGTCGTCGGGGTCCTCGAGGAGCCCCTCGACGAGCGCATACATCGCGGCAGCGTCGGCGGGGCGCTCCTCCGGCGTGTCGGCGGTGGCCTGGTCGACGAGGGCCTTCAGGTCGAGGGGCAGGTCGACGTCGGACGGCCAGGGCGCCCGGCGGTTCTCGGCGTGGGCGGCGACGAGGGCGTCGGTGTCGCCGTCAAAGGCGCGCGCGCCCGACAGCAGCTCGAAGAGGATCACGCCGACGGCGTAGACGTCGGAGCCCTGGGTGAGGGGCTCCCGACGCGCCTGCTCCGGCGAGAGGTAGCCTGCGGTGCCGACGAGCTCGTCGCCCGGCTCCTCCTTGAGGGACAACAGGGCGGCGCCGAGGTCGGTGAGGTGGCTCTGGCCGCGCAGATCGACGAGGACGTTGCCAGGGGTCACGCCGCGGTGCACGAGGCCCATCGGGCGGCCGCGCGCGTCGGCGAGACCCTGCGCGGCGGCGAGTCCGGCGAGCAGGTCGAGGGTGGCGACGAGGGCCAGCTCCGGCTTGAGGCGCAGGCCCTCCTGGGCGGCGACCCGCAGCAGGGTCGCGAGGTCTTCGCCCTCGACGTACTCGGTGGCCATCCAGATGCGCCCCGACGTCACGCCGCGGGTGATGCCCCGCACCATGCACGGGTGATCGATGAGGGCGAGCAGCTCGGCCTCGCGGGTGAACGCGTTCACCTGAGCCGGCTCGCGGACCGCCTGGTCGCGCAGGACCCGCACGACGACGACATCCTCGGCGTCGAGGGCGAGAGGGGCGTCGCCGGCCTGGGGCCGGTAGCGGGCGCGAAAGGCGCGGGCGAGGCCGCCGGTGCCCTTGAGCTCGTCGAGGACGACGAAGGAGCCGATGCGCTGATCTGGACGCTTCTTCTGGGGGGCCTCGGCCATGTCGCCAGATACCACCGCCGGCGTCGCCACCGCCACCGTGCCCTGCGTCGAGCACAGGGGCCCGGCTACTCGAGGGCGCCGGACTTGAGGCGCTCGAACTCGGGGTTGCCGTGGAGGTTCTTGAGGTCGTTGTCGGTGCTCAAGGTCGGCAAATCAATGTATCCATTGAGGACCGAGAGCTTGAGGTATTGGATGGCCTCCTCGGTCTTGCCCTGGATCGCGTAGATCGACGCCATGTTGTAGTAGACGTCGCGGTTGGATGGATCGGCTTCGAGGGCTTTGGTGTACTGTTCAAATGCTTCGTCGTAGCGTTCACGGAGATAGAAGGTGACGCCGATGCAGGTGTAGCCCTGTGAGAAGCCGGGATCGAGCTTCACGGCCTCCTGGCACTTCTTGCGGGCCTCTTCGGCCTCGCCCGCCATGATCAGCGGCTGGGCCTCCTTCGCCAGCTGGATGGCGTCGTCCTTCTTCGGCTTCGGCGGCGGCGGCGGCGGCGGCGGCGCACCGACCTTCTTCAGCACGAGGGCGTCGCCCTTGAGCGGCGTGGCGCAGCCCTTCGTGTCGAGGTGGACGGTGCCGGACAGCAGGCTGCCGCCCTTGGTGACGAGGAGGATGGAGTCGCCCTGGACGATGCCGGCGCAGGTGTCGGTGATGACCTTGCAGGCCTTGAAGGTGCCGGCGACGCAGCTGTCGTCGAGGCGGGCGCCGTTCATGACCTCGGTGCCCTTCGGGAAGCCGCAGGGGTTCTTCGGGTCGGTGATGGTGCCCGACACCGTGCCGTCGGCGCTCTCCTTCACGGCGAGCAGGCCCAGCGGGCTCTGGAACTTGCCAGTGAGGGGGGCGGCCGAGGCCGACGTGGCGGCGAACAGGGTCATCGCCGTGGCCAGGGAGAGCGGGAGACCGACACCGGACAGGACGCGCATGGGAGCCTCGAGACGGGTGATGTCCTGACAGAGACGCCGGCGCGGCCGCCCGGCTTCACCGCAGACCGATCCAGCATGCCACAAGGCCGCCGCGCCTTGTCGACGTGACGTCGGCTGGTCTACGGTGAGCCCACTGTCCACGACGAGGTGCAGCGATGGCGGCGACGAAGCGGCGGGTCGACGTGCAGATCATGGGCCTCCCCCTCTCCGTCCGCACCGACCGCGACGACGCCTGGGTCCATGGCCTCGCCAACCAGGTCAACCGCCGCATCGAGGAGCTCCGCCGGGCAGCGCCGAAGGCGTCCGCGCAGCAGCTCGCCGTCCTCGTGGCCCTCAACCTCGCCGAGGAGCTGCAGGTCGAGCGTGAGCGCGGCACCGCGCTGCGCGACGACGCCGTCGCCGTCGCCGCCGCCGCCCTGCAGCGCGTCGGCGAGGCCCTGGCCGCCCTCGACAGCGAGGACGACGACGACGTCGAGGCCCACGCCATCGCCCGCGCCGAGGCCTGACGCCGACGCTCAGGCCGGCACGCCGAGATCAAAGACCAGCAGCTCGGCGTCCTCGCTGGCCCGCAGCGCGAGCTGGCGACCGACGATGGCAGCGCCGTCGCCGGGGCCGAGGTGGACGGTGTCGGAACCGTCGCCGACGTCGACGCGGCCCTTCACGATCTGCACCCAGCCCCGCCCGGCCCGGGTCAGGGGCACCTCGACGGCCTGGCCCCGCGACAGCAGCGACGCGTAGAGGTCGACGTCGCTGTGGATGGCGATGGCGCCGTCGCGCGGGCGATCGGAGGCCACGAGGCGCAGGCGGTCGGTCTTGCTGGCGACGTCGAAGTGCTCCTGGGCGTAGCCGGGGGCGATGCCGCGGGACTTCGGCAGCAGCCAGATCTGCAGGAAGTGGACGGGCTTGTCCTTCTGCGGGTTCATCTCGCTGTGCATCACGCCGGTGCCGGCGCTCATGCGCTGGATGTCGCCGGGGACGATGGTGCTGCCGTTGCCCATGCTGTCCTTGTGGCCCAGCGCGCCGTCGACGACGTAGGACACGATCTCCATGTCCTTGTGGCCATGGGTCGCGAAGCCCTGGCCGGCGGTGACGCGGTCTTCGTTGATGACCCGCAGCACGCCGAAGCCCATGTGGGCCGGGTCCTGGTGGTGGCCGAAGCTGAAGCTGTGCCAGCTGTCGAGCCAGCCGATGCGGGTGTGGAAGCGCTCGAGGGCGGGACGGACGGTGATCATGGCGGGCTCCTTCGCGGGCGTCGTCGGGGTGGCAGTGCGCTGGTCGCAGGCGACCAGGGCAGGCGTCGCGAGCGCGCCGGCCACGAAGGCCCGACGGGACACAGGGTGGGTGCTGCGCGTCATACCGCCATCCTCCACAAACGGACTGTAGTCCATTTCGAGATCCGGTCGTTTCAAGCGACCTCACCCAGCAGGGTCCGCCACCCGGCGGCCGCCCCCTCGCCCCGGGCCGGCGCCATCCGGTCCTGCAGCGCCTCGCGGACGGCCTCGAGGCCCCGGGGACGCAGCAGCAGGCCCTCGTCGCCGAAGTCGCGCAGGAGCAGCGCGCTGTCGGCGGCCAGGGCCTCGCGGCGAAAGCGCCAGGCCGTGGCCACCGCGGCGTCGTGGTCGAGGACGCCGTCGGGCCACGGCGGCATCAGCAGCTCGTCGGCCAGCTCGCCGACCGGCACGCCGACGGCGGTCCGGGCCGCCCGCCAGACGGCGTCGCGGCGCATGGCGCGCTGCTCGGCGGGGGGCGCCTCGGGATCGACCTCGGCGCCGACGAACGCCACCGCCACCGCCGCCCCGATGCGGGCCTGCAGCAGCGACGCCGCCACGCCCTCGCGCCACAGCGCGATCGCCGTCGACGACGGCGCGCCAGCGGCCCGCCGGAGCGCCACGCCCTGGAGTGTGAGGCCGATGCCGCTGCCGACCTCGGCGACGCCGCCGAGGCGCCCGAAGGCCCGGCCGACGCCGCCGAGCAGCGCCCGCTGGGCGCCGAGGCGCCGGCACTCCGCCCACAGCACGCGCACCACCTCGCCGTCGTCGACGCTGTGGCCGGCGAGGGCGCGCGGTGCGGTCCGCCGCTGCAGGGGACGGGCGTCGCCCGGCAGCGCGCCGCGGGTCACCCGCACGAGCTCGACGGCGGCGACGTCGCTGCCGTGCTCCCCTCCGGCTGGCCGATCGAGGGCCCTCATGAGCGTCGTGGCGTCGACGATCGGGCCGGCGGCGCCCTCCAACACCTCGAGGGCCGGCGTCGCCAGCGGCGCCGACGCAGTGAGGAACTCCTGCAGGAAGCGGGTGTCGTTGGCGAGCACGGGCGAGGGCGGCAGGCCGACGGCGCGGGTGGCGTCGTCGAAGGCCTGCCGCAGGGCGAGGGGATCGAGGACCCGGCGTCGCGCCTTCAGCAGCGGCGTGCGGAGGGGGAGGTAGGCGCGCTCGTCCTCCTTCAGCGCGAGGGCCCGCTCGGCCGCGGCGCGCGTCATCACGCTGCCGTCATTCAGGACGACGTCGACGGTGTCGTCGGCGACGGCGGCGGCGAGGCGATCGGGCAGGGTCTGCGCGTGGATCAGGCGCAGCAGGGCCTCGCGGGCGGTGTCGTCGTCGGGAGACTCGGCGAGCCGCGCCTGCAGCGACGGCACATCGAGGGGCGGCAGGGGCGGCCAGGGACCGCCGGCGAGGCCGAGCAGCAGGCGCCGGCCACCGTCGACGGCGACGCTCAATCGAGCCCCCCGCTCCCGCTGCGGGCGAGCACGGTCATCACCGTCCGCACGAACCAGAAGAGGCCGCCGCCGACGACGACGAAGAGCACGGCGCCGAGGATGAGCTTCGTCCGGCTGGTGCCCTCCTCGACGGGGGCCAGCCGCTGGTTGCTCATCGTCGCCATCGCCATCGTGAGCAGCTCGTTCTGGGCGGCGCGGGCGCGGGGCTCGTCGCGCACGACGTCGAGGACGGCGCGGTACCGGCTGCCGACGAAGGCGAGCTCACCGGCGACGGCGGCGGCCTTCAGCAGCGCCTTGTGCTCGGCCTCCTGCGACCACTTCGTCGAGAGCAGCACGTCGAAGCGCTCGGCGAGGTGGGTCTGCGACTCGATCGGCGCCGCGAAGCGGGCCCGCACGCGGCCGAGGGTGTCGTCGTCGAAGGCGGCGACGGCGACGGCGACGGCCGTCGGTGGCGGTGGTGCGGACGGCGGTGGCGTCGGCGTCGTCGGCGTCGTCGGGGATGCTGCGGTGCTCGTCGTCGCCGGTGCGACGGTCGGCGGGGCCTCGACGGCGGCGGCTTCGGCGAGGGCCGGGCGCGTGACGGGCGGCAGCGCCGTCAACGTCGGCAGCGGCGAGGTGGTGACCGTCGTCGTCGTCGCCAGCGGCAGCCAGCTCAGGGCCCCGCAGGCGCTGCAGGGCAGGCCGGCCCGCGGCGTGCCGTCGGCGGCGCGGCTGCCATCGACGACGATCGCGCCGACGACGACGAGCGCCCGACAGGCCGGACACTGGGCGACGACGCCGCTCACCCTTCACCCTTGAGGACGTCCTTGACGTCGAAGCGCTCGACCTTCTCGCGCTCGAGCTTGAAGAAGCTCAGCGGCACGACGCTGTCGCCATCGGCGTCGAAGCCGATCTTGCCGGTGACGCCGACGAAGCCGTCGACGATGTCGAGGCCCTGCTGCATGGCGGCGCGGGTCACCGGGCGCTGGTTGCCGGTGGCGGCGAGCTGCCCCTCGAGGAGGGCGCCGAGGAGGCGGGCGGCGTCGTAGGTCTGGGCCTCGATGAGGGTCGGGCGCGAGCGCGCGCCGCGCTGGAAGCCCTCGAGGAAGTTCTGCACGAGGGGCGTCTGGTCGAGGGGATCGAAGCCGTCGACGAAGACGGCGCCGTCGACGGTGCGGCCGAGGCGGGCCGCGATGTCGGGGTCGTTCATCGTGTTGGGGCCGAGCAGTTGCACCGGCCGGACCTTCTCGTTGCCGGTGGCCTTCTTGTAGGCGTCGACGGCCCACTTGTGGTTCGTCAGCAGCACGTCCTCGGCGATGAGCGCGGGGATGACGAAGGAGACGGCCTTGTAGCTGTCGGGGATGAAGATGGCCTCGAAGTCGATGATGGGCTTCGCCTTGTCGTTGCAGCCTTCGAGGGCCTTGCGGCGGCGGTAGTCGTTGTCGATCTTGCGGGCCTCCTCGCGACACTCGACGACCTCCTTCGTCGTGCCGGCGACCATGCCGCGGCCGACGAGGCTCTTGGCCTCGGTGGTGAAGGTCGTCTGGTCGTGCGCGTAGGACTCGATGGCGGTGACCTCGGCCTGCTTCTCGTCGAGGGCGTCCCAGAAGTGCCCCATGAGCTCCATGCCGAAGGCGTGCTTCGGCACCATGATGGCGAAGCGCTTGAATTTCATGCCGTCGACGGCGTACTCGGCGAGGGCCCGCGCCTGCTTCTTCGGCGTCAGCGCGAGCCGGAAGCTCCACGGACCGGCCTCGGGCACACCGTCGCGACGGGCGAGCGACAGCATCGGCACGCCGTAGTCCTCGCAGGCGAGGGCCACCGGCAGGCTGGTATCGACGAGGATGTCGCCAAGGATCGCGATCGCGTGGTCCTTCTCGACGAGGTCGCGGACGGCGGCGACGGCGGTGTCGGCGCGGCCGGCGGAATCCTTCACGACGAGCCTGACGCCCCCCGGCACGCTGATCGTGCCGGCAAGATTCTGCGGCTTCTTCTTCTTCAGCACCGTCTCACCCGTCTCGGGGTCGACCTCGGTGGTCTCCTCCTCGGCGTCGCTGCCGACGGGGAGGTTGAAGGCAAGGCGGATGGCGACGAGGGCGCGCTTGCCGTAGGCGGCGTATTCGCCCGAGAGGGGCAGGATGACGCCGAGGACCTTCGGGTCGACCTGGACGCGGCTCTGCAGCCGCTCCACCGTCGTCTTCGCCTGCGCCGCGAAGCGACCCTTCGGGTGCTTCTTCACGAGCTCGCCGGCGAGGCTCGAGGCGGCCTGGTCATCGCGCAGGTGGGCGCGGATGCGCGTGAGCTTCCAGAGCAGCACCTCGTCGGCGAAGGCGTCGCTGGCGCCATGGGTGGTGCGGAGCTTCGCGACGGCGTCGAAGGGGACGCCGCCCTGCGAGACGGGCACGTCGAGGGCGAAGACGATGTCGTCCTCGGCGGCCTTGCGATCGGCGCCCTGCAGGCGGGGCAGTGCCGTCAGCAGCGCGACGACGCCGTCCCTGGCCTTGCCGGCGGAGACGAGCTCGCGCCCGAGCTTCACGAGGGCCGGGCCCCGCTCCCCCTCGGGCAGCTTGTCGATGGCGGCGAAGGCCGGACCGCTGCTGCCGCCGGCGCCGGCGCGGCTCACGTCGAGGAGCTGGCGGGCGTCGGCGGCGTGGGCGTCGGCGGGGTCGGCCAGCAGGTAGCGCTCGAGCCAGCGCTGGGCCTCCGTCGTCGCCGCCGGCGTCTTCTCGGCGAGCAGGAGGCGGGCGAGGCCGACGGTGGCGCGGCCCCGCAGGGTCGTGTCGGCGAACTCGTCGACGACGCGGCGATAGGCCTGCTTCGCCGAGGCGTCGTCGCGGCCGAGGTCGCCCTCCGCCTGTTGCACGAGCTCGGTGGCGACGTCCTCGGCCCGGCGCTCGACGCCGCCCTCGACGACGACGCGGGTGGAGGGCTCGCCGCTGCGGGCGGCCCCCGGGGTGGCGCAGGCCGTGACGACGGCGACGACGACGAAGACGGACAGCGAGCTCAGGCGGGACATGGAGGCCATATACAGGTTCAACCCGCCAGCCGGTACGGCACGTCCGGGGGCGCCCGCAGCCGGCCTCCGCACTCCGGGCTTGCATTGGCGACCCGGTCTGGTAGGGATCGTCCCGCCGAAGGCCTGTAGCTCAGGTGGTTAGAGCGCACGCCTGATAAGCGTGAGGTCGCCAGTTCAACTCTGGCCAGGCCTACCAGAAGCCGACGAAGGCCCCCGCAAGGGGGCCTTCGTCGTTGTGGTGGCTGCGACAGCGGCCGGCGTCAGCCCAGATCGAGGATCGGGGCCAGCGACTGCTCCTGCAGCGCGAGCGACAGTTCCCGACGCAGCTGCAGGTAGGGCGCGGAGATCGAGAACAGCACGAGCTCGCGGATCGCGAGGCGCGTCGCCATCGTCGTGGCGCCGGCGCTGCGGATGACCTTCACGGCGGCCGGCAGGTCGCCAGCGAGCAGGAAGCCGAGGCGATCGCCGGTGTAGCCGACGCCGGCCTTCCAGTCCGACAGGTGCAGCCGGCTGCGCGTCACCACCCAGTCCCGCAGGGCCGGCAGCAGCGCCTGCGTGAGGGCGTCGGCCTCGGTCGGCCCGAGCCCGGCCAGCAGCTCGCGACGTCGCTCAGCGCCCTCGCGCTCCAGTTCGGCGCTCTGGCGCTCGAGGTCGCGCGGCGTGAGGAAGCCCGACACCAGCGACTCCAGCAGGCGGCGGATCTCGGCGGCGTCGAGGGAGGCGGCGAGCACCGCCCACGGCGACAGCCAGGCGACGGCGCGGCCGAGGGCGAACGCCCGCTCCGGCGTCATGCCACCGCGCACCACATCGCCAGCGACGATCAGGCCGGGCTCACTGGCCGGCAGCGCTGCAAAGGGTGGGGGCTGCCCGTCCGTCGCGCCGAGGTCCGACTGATACAGCGGGATCCCCGCGGCGCCGCGCGCCGGCACGAAGCCCCCCAGCGTGGCCGCCGTCCGCACTGCCACCGCCACCGACGGCGGCAGCCGGGTCTCGGCCAGCGCGTCGCGACGGCGCAGGCCGAAGTCCTCGACGGGCCGTCCGAGGCGCGGCAGCAGGCGGGGCGCCACCACCTCGAGGACGGCGCGGACGGCGGTGCGCTCGAGGGGGTGGCTGAGGCGCTTCTTCAGCGTCGTGACGTCGGCGGGGGCGACCGGCCAGCGCGGAAACGGGGGGCGCACCGCCCGCACCGCCCGCACCATGTCGTCGTCGGCGATCTCGAGGGCGGCCATCGTCGAGGCGACGGCGAAGGCCTCGTCGCCCTGTCGGGTCCGGGCGAGGACCGAGAACAAGCCCCGCCAGGCGTCGGTGAGCAGCGCGTCCCGCTCCAGCACGGCGCGCCACGCGGCGACGGCCTCCTTCCACTGGCCGAGCTCGGCGTGCAGCCGCGCGGCGTCCTCGCGGGGCTTGATGGCCTCGGGATCGAGGGCGCTCCAGGCCTCACAGGCGTCGATGGCGCCGCGCAGATCGCGCTGCTCATAGCGCCGCAGCTGGGCGAGGCGATCGAGCAGCGCCGTGCGGCCGGCGACGTCGTGGCGGTCGAGACCCTTGAGGCGGGTCGTGAAGAGCTCGTCGAGGCCCCGGGTGTCCTTGCGGTCCTGGAAGAACTTCTCGGCGGTCTCGAGGATCTCGGCGCTCTTCGGATCGAGCTCGACGGCGGCCTTGATCTCGGCGGCGGCGGCGTCGTCGGCGAGGCTTGAACCCTTGAGCTTGCGCTGCAGGCGGAAGAGCCGCAGGTGCAGCTGGGCCTTCTTCTGGGGATCGCGCTCGGTGGCAACGAGGGCGCGGCTCCGCTCGAGGACGGCCCGCGGATCCTCGCCCGACAGCTCGAGGTCGAAGAGGGACTCGCGCGCCGTGCTCAGGTCGGGGTCGTGGCGGAGCGCCTCCTGCAGCAGCTGACGGGCCGCCGCGACGTCGCCGCGGGCAACGACGGCGATGCGGGCCTGCTTCTCCTTCAGGCGCGCCTTCTCCGACGGCGCGATGGCGCGCTCGAGGTCGAGCCGCAGCGCGTGCTCGAGCTGCTCCAGCTCGCTGGCGTCGACCGGCGTGCTGCCGAGGCGGGGGGCGGCGACGGCGTCCTCGAGGGACAGCACGAAGGCGCGCACCGCCCGGTCCGACAGCACGCTCTCGAGCTCGCCCGGTGTCTTCGACGCCGTGACGAGGGCGAGGGCCTTCTTCGCCGCCTTGCGGGCGCCGGCGACGTCGCCGTGTTGCAGGCGGAGTGCGCAGACCTCGCCCCAGACGTCGACGTGGACGATGGGCTTGAGCGCGTAGGCGTGGTGCAGCAGCACCGCCTCGAGCACCTCGCGGCGGCGTTCATCGGCGGCGGCGGCGATGCCTGGCGACAGGGGCTTCTGCGCGACGCGCACGAGGTGGCGGGCGAAGGCCAGCAGCGTCGGCAGGTCGTCGCCGCGCTCTTCGAGGAGGGCCTCGAAGCGCCGGCGGGCGTCCTCGGTGTCGCCGCGCTGGGTGACGCCCAGCGCGAGCAGACGACGCAGCGCGAAGGGCAGGGTTGCCCCGGCCTGCTCGGCGGCCTCGAGGGCGGGGCCCACCTCGTCGACGAGCTCGGGCGCCGGCACGGCGAGGGCGGCGTCGACGTCGTTCTCGCCCTGCATGGCCCGGGCCCTCACGGCGACGAGGCCCTGCAGGGCTTCAAGGTCGGCGGGCCACGCGGCGAGGGCATTCTCGTAGGCGGCGGCGGCGGCGAGGAGGTCACCCCGCTCCTGCTCCTGCAGGCGGGCCAGCTTCACGAGGGCGGCCGCACGGGGGCGGCCCGTCTCGAGGCCGGCGATGCCGGTGAGGGCCTCGACGACGGCGTCCTTGTCGCCGCGGCGTCGGGCCAGCGACTGCAGCGCCTCCCACGCCGGCACGAGGGTCCGATCGCCGTCGATGGCGGCGCGGTAGCGCTTGAGCGCGTCGTCGTCGCGCTGCAGGTGCTCCTCGAGGAGACGCCCGATGCGCAGGTGCACGCGCGACCGTGCCTTGCCTTCGGGCTCGACGGCGGCGAGGCGCTCCAGCGTGGCGAGGGCCGAGCGGGCGTCGCCGAGCTCGAGCAGGAGTTCGGCGTGGGCATCGAGCGCAGCGCTGTTCTTGTCGTCGGCGCCGATGCTCTTCTCGAGCAGCTCGCGGGCGCGGCCGAGGCGCTTGAGGCGGCTGCGGGCGAGGTCGGCGGCGCGCAGCCACAGGCGGGCAGCCACGCCAAGGGGCGCGTCCTCGGCGAGCTCGTCGAGCAGATCGACGGTCTCGACGACGCGCTCGAGCCCGAGGAGCACCTCGCAGACCCGCTGCACGAGGGCGTTGTCGCCCGGCGCGAGCCGCACGGCCTCGACGAGGGCGGCGGCCGCCTCGGCGGGCTGCTCGAGCGTCGTGTGGGCGCGGGCGAGCCGCTCGAGGGCCTGGCGGGCGCCCTCGACGTCGGCGGCGGCGCGGGCGCTGTCGGCGCGGGCCCGCAGCACCACAACCAGCTCGGCGGTCCGCCGGGGATCCTCGACGAGGATTTCGGCGAGGACGCTGACAGCCTGGGGATCGCCGGGGACCCGCTGCAGCAGGTCGCGCGCGGTGGCCTCGGCGCCGACGCGGTCGTCGACGGCGACGCGCACGGTCAGCAGCTCACGCAACACCGCGATGGCCTCGTCGCCCTCGAGCTTGCGGGCGAGGCGGGCGAGGAAGCGGGCCCGCTCGTCGGGCGTGGCCTTCGTCTCGACGAAGCGACGGGCGGCCGCGCGCGTGCCGGCCGGGACGGGGTGCTCGAGGGCGAGCTGGGTCCAGGCCTGCAGGGCCGGGCCATCGCGACGGGCGGACTCGAGCAGGTCGATGCGCCGCTCGAGGATCTGGATCTGGCGGCCCACGTCGCCGGCGCGCTCGGCGCTGCGCCAGGCCCGCAGGTGCAGGACGTCGCGGCGGTCGGTGTCGCCGGCGTCGCGCAGCACGGCGTCGAGGAGCGTGAACAACGGACCATCGGGGCCGTCGCTGGCGGCGACCTCCTCCAGCAGGGCATGGGTGGTGTCGACGTCGTGGCCGGCGGCCCTTGCGCCGGCGAGCCACAGGGCCGTGTGGTCGATGCGTCGCTCCGGCGGCATCGCCACCTGGATGTCGCGGATGATGGCGGTGGCGCGATCGCCGTGGCGCGGGGCCTCGCTGACGACGAGGTCGACGCCCGACGCCGGCAGCTCGCCCGTCGGCGCCGATAGCAACAGGGCCCGGCCGGCGAGGCGCAGGACCCGCGGGTCGCCGGGAATGACCGCCGACAGCTCCTCGGCGCAGGTCAGGAAGTCGACGACGTCGCCGTCGCCGTCGCGCAGCCGCAGCAGCTCCTGGGCGCGCGCCAGCACGAGGTCGCGGGCGCTGGGCGCCGGCGTCGCGGGCTTCGCGGGCTTCACATCGTCGTCGACGACGGGGGGCGCCGTGGTCTCGGGGGGCGGAGCCGGTGCCGGCTCGGCACCGCCGCCGGGGGCGGTGAGGGCGGGCTCGGGCAGCTCGTCGCCGAGGGAGACCCCGGCGCCAGGGCGGTCGACCGGAATCGACGGTTCGAAGTCGAGCGGACGCGCCGGCGGCGCGGTTGAGTCGTGCGGGCTCACGAGCGGCACCGTCTCGCCGACCAGCGACGAGGACGACGATGGCGGCGCCACCTCCTCGAGGGTGGCCATCGCCTGCGACGCGGGCGCGGCCTGCGACGGCGTCGTCGTCTCGAGCTGGTCGCTCGCGGCGTGGCCATGACCACGACGGGCCTTCTTCGCCTTGCCCTTCTTCTTGTGCCGCCCCGAGCGCTCCTCGGCGGGCGGCTCGCTCGTCGGCATCGTCACCGCCGCCGGCACGGCGTGCAGCGTCGTCGTCGGTGGTGCCTCCGTCGACAGCGGCGACGCCGGAGCGGCTGCCGCCCGGGGCGCCGTCGGCCAGGCGCCGGCGCCGTCTTCACCCGGGGCGTCGTCGAAGGCGCCCACGGGGACGGTGAAGCCCGCGTGCACGGGCCGCTCGGCGGTGACCGGTGCCGGTGCGGCGTCGTCGGGGACCGGCGCCGTCGGGGCCGGCAGCGGCCCGTCGTCGACCGCCGAGGAGGGCGACCAGCCGGCGTCGTCGTCGTCCGGCGGCGGGGCCGGCGGCATCGTCATCGTCGGCGCCTCCCGGTGCTCGACGGTGCGGTCGCCCCGCGGCACGAGGACCGAGGCGTCGTCGTCGGCGGGCAGGGGTGGAGGCGCCGCCTCCTCGCCGACGATGTCGCCGGCGTCGAGGTCCAGATCAAGGGGCGCTGCAGGCGGGACGGCCGGCTGGCGCAGCATCGTCGACGCCTCGGGGGAGGCGGCCGGGTGGGCGGCGGTGTCGTCGACGGCGGGCGGCAGCGGCGGAGCGGGCGCTGGTGCGGGCGCCGGTGGCAGCGACGGCGCCGACTCGACCGGTGGCGGCAGCGGCGACGCGATCTCGAGCTGCTCCTGCAGGCGCTCGGCCTTCTTGCGGGCGGCCTTCGTCTCGTGCTGGCCGAGGCTCTTCAGGTAGGCGCCGAGGGCCCCCTGGCGATCGCCCTTTTCCTCGAGGATCGCGCCCAGCTTGTTGGCGGCTGTGGCCCGCGCGCGCGGCGCGAGGCCGTCGTCGTCGGCGAGGCTGGCGAAGAACGCCGCGGCCTCGTCGAGGCGGCGGGTGTCGAGGGCAAGGCGATAGACGTCGTCGACGAAGAGGCCATCGGCGGGCAGCTTGCGGGCGGCCTTGAGGGCCTCGAAGAAGGCGCGCTCCTTGTCCTTGAGCACGACCTCGTAGAGGCGGGCGAGGGCGCGTCGCAGGCGCCCGATCCGCTCATCGTCACCCTTGCTCCGCTTGGCGCCCTTCTCGAGGAGGGCGATGGCGGGCTCGGGGCCGCCGGTGGCATCGACGGCGCCGCGCAGCGACTCATCGTCGTCGGCACCCAGCATGAGGGCCAGCACGAGGGTGCGGGTGGTGCCTTCGCCGTCGTTGAGGGTGTCGCGCTGCAGCAGCGCGGCCCGCAGCGCATAGCGGGCCGCGAGGGGGCGGGGCGTCATCGGGGCGGCGGCGGCAGCCTCGAGCGCGTCGGCGAGGCGGAAATTCCAGCGGGTCTCGACGGGCTGGGGGATGCCGCGCCGTCGCAGCGTGCCCAGCACCTGCTCGACGGCGTCGACGTGGGCGACGGGATCGTCCGTCAGGGCCGCGAGGGCGGCGTCGACGGCGCGGTCGTCTCTGGAGTCGAGGGCGGCCTCAAGCGCGGCGAGGGTCATGTCGGCGCGCAGCCTAGCAGGCTGCTGAAAAACGGCTTTGCGTTTTTCAGCATCTGCTAGGTGTTGATCCGGCCTCGTCGGAGACGAGGCCCAGAAGTACCTAGCAGGTTGCTGGAGGCGCGGGTCGCGTCCGGGCGAAGTCGCCATCGGCCGCGCCGGCGCCATGAAGCCGACCCGGGCGAGGACTTGAAGCAGCCGATGACGCCGAGGCCCATGAGGCACGACGTGGAGCGGCGATGGTCGTCGGGGGATCCGCGGGTCCTCCCGCGTCGGGGCATGCGCCACCCTCCTGGCCGCCGCAGTGGTAGACTCCCCATCCATGGCCCAGTCCTCGTCCTTCCGGCGCGCGACGCCCGGGTCGGTCCCGACCATCCTTGAGCAGCTCCACTGAGGCGACGGTGCAGGAGGCTCTCGTCCCCGACCAGCCCCACGGCTTCCTGCCGGTGCTTGAGGCCGCCGACGCTGCGACCGTCATTCGTGGCGTCGACGAGGAGGTCTCGCGCTGGACCCGACGCGACATGTTCGCGGACTTCTACACGCTGGGGGCCGCCAGCTACCTCGACGCCGTCCGTGACGTCGACGACTACCTGTCGCGCGCGGCGACGCTGAACCCGATCCTCGGTGCGCGCTTCGCCGACCTCTACGCCGTGCTCGCCGCGCGCTTGTCGACGGTGTTCGGGGCCTGTGCGCTCCATGCGCCGCTGGCGTTTCCGGGCTTCCACATCTTTGGTCATCGGCCGGGCGCGACGAACAACCGCCTCACGGTGAACGCGATGCAGGGGCTCAACGGATCGATCCATTCCGATCGACAGTTCGAGCCCCATCGGGCCACGTGGTCCCACTTCGCCGACGTCGACGAAGCGCACACGATGACGTTCACGCTCGCCCTCGAGCTGCCGGCGCGGGGCGGCGGCCTGTGCTTCTGGGGCGACGAGAGCATGGCTCCGTACGGTGAAGGCGACGCCTTCGCGGCCCATGTGCAGCGCGACATCGACTTCCAGGCGTTGAAGGGTGTCGAGCCTCCCCACGTCGTGCCCTATCGGGTCGGCACGCTGTTCTATTTCCTCGGCCTCGGGCGTCACGTCATCGCGCCGTCGTGGGACCTCTCGCCCGTCGACCGACGCATCACGCTGCAGGGCCATGGCATGCGCTGCGACGGCGTGTGGCGACTCTACTTCTGATGGAGCAGGCATGAGCGAGCAGCAGCCGGCCGACGACCTCGACGCCATCGTGCTGGTCCCCCTCACCTTCGACAACGCGCCGAAGCTCGCCGCGCTCTTCCAGGAGCGCGACGTCTGGCGGAACTTCGGCTACGAGTCGGCGCCGTCGTCGTTCGCGCTGCGGCTGCGTCTCCGTCAGGGCGACATGACGGGCGTGCTGTTCCACCGCCCGGCGATCGATCGGACCATCGGCTTCGCGATCGGCTTCGGCGTGCCCGGCCCCGACAAGTCCCTCGAGTTCGCCATCGCCGTCCCCGATCCCGCAGAACGTCGACGCGCCATCGGCAAGACCGTCGGCATGAAGGCGGTGTCCTGGTTCTTCGAGCACGACCACTGCGAGCGGCTGTGGGCCTGGGGCGACGCGAAGAACACCGCGATGGTGGCGCTCGCGAAGACCTGCGGCTGGGAGTTCCTCGGCTACGAGAAGGAGGGCCGCCAGATGGTCGATGGCCACACCGAGACCGTCGAGGTGCGCATGACGCGCGACGGCTGGCTCGCGTGGTGTGCCGCGCAGCGTGACGGCGGGTAGCTGGCGGGCCTTTCCCTCGCGCCGACGATGCGCGAACACCGGCCCATGCGTCGTCGTCTCCCGTGCCTCGCCGTCGTCGCGCTCGCGGTCTCAGCCCTCGCCTGTGAGGAGGCGCCGTCGTCGCCGGCGCCCGCGCCCCCGCTCGTCGACCTCGTCGATCCCGCGATCGGCACCGGTGGCTTCGGCTTCGCCTACGGCGCTGGCTTCTTCGGCGCCGCCGCCCCGCACGGCATGGTGAAGGTCGGCCCCGATACCACCGGTGACTTCGGCGAGGTCCGCTTCGTCCACACCTCGGGCCACTGGGCCGAGGACCCGACGATCCTCTGCTTCAGCCACACCCACCTGCACGGCATCGGCGTGCCCGAGGGCGGCGCGGTGGCCGTGATGCCGACGACGTCGTTTTCGTCGGATCGTCCGCGCGCCGTCGACTACCGCGCCACCCGCGTCGACGAGGTCGCTGTGCCCGGCAGCTACCGCGTCCGCCTGCAGGAGCCCGACATCCTCGTCGAACTCACCGCGACGCAGCGAGCGGCCCATCACCGCTACACCTTTCCCGACGGCACGGCGCAGGCGACCGTCGTGCTCGACCTCGATCGTGTGATCGTCGAGGGTGAGGTCCTGTCGGCGCGCCTCGAGCAGGTCGACGACGTCACCATTCGCGGGCGCCTGCACGTCGAGGGCTCGCTGTCGCCTCCGGGGGGCTACGTCGTCTTCTTCGTCCTCGTCGCCGACGCACCGTTCGCCATCGCGGCGAGCGGCGACGACGGCGCCGCGGTGACGCTGCCCCACGAGGGCGGAGAGGTGCGCGCGGCGCTGCACTTCGGACCGCGGGACGCCTCGACGCCGCTGCAGCTGCGGGTCGGGCTCTCCCTCGTCGATCTCGACGGCGCGGCGCGCAACCTTGCGGCCGAGCTGCCTGCGTTCGGCCACGACGTCATCGTCGACGAGGCCCGCGCGGCCTGGGCCGACCAGCTCGCGGGGGTGCGCCTCTTTGGCGGCACCCGCGACGACCAGGTGCAGTTCGCCTCGGCGCTCTTTCGCAACTTCCTGATGCCCACGATTCTCAGCGACGTCGACGGCCGCTTCGTCGGGCCCGATGGCGCGGTCCACGTCGTCGAGGGCTTCACGATGATGACGGACCTCTCGCTGTGGGACACCTACCGCAGCACCCAGCCGCTCTATGGCCTCCTCGCCCCGCAGAGCGCCCGCGACGTCGGCAAGAGCCTGCTCGCCTTCACCGACATCGCCGGCTTCGTGCCGGTCTGGACGATGGCGACGGGCGACGCCAACGTCATGATCGGCGCCCCCGGCGAGGTCACCCTTGCCGACGCCCTCGCCCGCGGCGCTCTCGACGTCGACGACGTGACCCCGACGTGGCCGGTGCTGCGGGCGGCCGCTCTCGACATGGACACCGAGCCCGTCGCGGGCCGGCAGGGCCGCCGCGACGTCGTCATCTACGACGAGCTCGGCTTCGTGCCGACGACGCGGCGGGCCTCGGTGAGCTCCACGCTCGAGTACCAGGCCAACGATGTGGCCCTCGCGACCATCGCCGCCGCGGTCGGTGACGACGAGGCCGCGACGCGGCTGCGGGAGCGGGCGACCGGCTGGCGCCTGCTCTTCGACGACGCCACCGGCTTTCTCCGCGGTCGCGACGAGGCCGGCGCGTTCCGTCCGCTGGAGGGGCCCTTCGATCCGACGAGCTTCGGCGAGGACTACGTCGAGGCCTCGGCGTGGCAGTCGCTGTTTCCGCTCGACGACATCGCCGGCATCGAGGCCGTCTACGGTGGCCGCACGGGGGCCGTCGCGAAGCTGTCAGAGCTCCTCGAGCTCACCGAGGCCGACTGGGCCACGCGCGACCCCGAGAGCGAGATCTTCGGCGTGAGCCCGCTGCCCTACCACTGGCAGGGCAACGAGCCGTCGCTGCATGTGTCGGCGCTGCCCTTCGAGCTCGGCGACCGCGCCCTCGGCGAGCGCTTCGTGGCGTGGGTGAAGTCGACCCAGTACCACAGCGGTGTCGCCGGCGTGCCCGGCAACGACGACGGCGGCGCCACGTCGGCGTGGCTCGTGTTGGCGATGCTCGGTCTGCACCCCATCGCCGGCAGCGACGCCTGGGTCGTCGGCACGCCCCACTTCCCCCGCGTCGAGATCGACGTCGACGGTGGCGTCCTCGCCATTACCCGCAGCGAGGGCACCGGCGACGCCGTCGCGGTCACGCTCGACGGCGAGGTCGTCGACGGACCGCGCGTGCCGCATGCACGTCTCGTCGCGGGCGGCACCCTCGACGTCGGGCGTCGCGCGCCCGAGTAGCTTCAGGGCACGCCAGCGCGCTCAGGGGCCGCAGCCTCCGGCTGGGGCTGGACGGCGTCGGTCCAGGCCTCGGCCGTCGCCGACAGGTAGCCGTCGGTGCCGTCAGCGGCCTCGGCCCGCAGGACGGCGAGGCCATTGGCGCAGCGACGCAGCGCGGCCACGAGGGCCGCCTGCTCCAGCGACTCGAGGTCGACGGGACGATCCGCCTTCACGGTGATGGCGGCGACGACCCGGGTGCCCTCGGGGCGAGGCCCCCGCACGGGGACGACGCGGGCACCGCAGTCGACGCCGGCCTCGCCGGCGTCGTCGACGACGATGCTGATCCGCGGCGGCTCGACCGTCGGCGTGGTGGCGCAGGCGACGAGGCCGACGACCGCGACGAGGAGGCCTGCCGCCCGCGCCCTCACGAGCGCGCCTTCTTCTTCGCTGGCGCCTTCTTCGCTGGCGCCTTCGTGGCCGGCGCCTTCGTGGCAGGCGCCTTCTTCGTCGCGGGCGCAGTCTTCGGCGGGGCCTTCGCCGCCGGGGCCTTCTTCGTCGCGGTCTTCTTCGCCGGCGTGGTCGGGGCGGGCGTGGGCGCGCTGACGGGCTTCGCCGCCTTCGCTGCGGGCGGCTTCGGTGCGGGCGCCTTCGCGGGCGCACCCGCCGGAGCCTCCTTCGCCGTGGCCTTTCCTGCGGCCTTCGCCGCCTTTTTCGCCGTCTTCGCCGCCGCCTTCGGGGCCTGCTCCTGCTCCGTCGCTGGCGCGGGCAGCTGGGACACGGCGTCGGCATCGACGTCGGTGTCGTCGTCACCCTTGCGCTTGCGGGCGCGCTCCTCGGCGCTGACCGCCATCGTGCGCGACTGCTCGAGGACGACCTTGAGGGAGTCGGTGGTGCGGGCCCGCTCGGCGTCGCTGAGGGCGAGGATCTCCTGCAGGGCCTCGCCGATCGTGTCGAGGTACTTCGTGATGTAGTCGCGCTTCTTCTGCTCATCGACCTCGCGGCGACGACGACGGAGGAAGCGCTGCAGGCGGCGGCCGCACTCCATGATCGCGAGGCGCATCTCCTTGAGCACCTCGGGGTAGTGCGCGATCGCCTCCTTGGACTCCGACGTGTAGGGCACCCACGCCGACGCGATGTGCACGAGGATGACGAGGGGACCCGTGGGCAGGGCGCCCTTGCTCTGCTGCACCTCGTAGGAGCGCCACGGCGCGCTCACGACGGCCTTCGTCATCGCGCACGCCGACGCCTGGTAGAGCAGGGGCACGCGGTTGGCGAAGCGGAAGACCTTGGCGAGTTCGTCGGCCTTGAGGCTCTTGCTGTAGAGGACGCCGCACTCCACCTGGAACGGGTTGCCGCGATAGATGGCGGGCGGCCGCGTGACGGCGGTGACGAAGACGTTCTCGCCCTGCACGAGAACCTCGCCGCCGTCCTCGTCCTGCTCGATGCGCACGCGGGTGTCGCCGTCGGCGCTTGGCTGCGGCACCTCGATGGGCGAAGGCGGTGTCGACAGCGTCGGCGTGACGGCGACGGGCAGCGTCGAGTTGAAGAGGGCGAGCTGGTCGTCGGCCGACGCGGTCGGCGTGCCCTTTGCTGCCTTCGTGGCCTGCTTCGCGGCGGCGCCCTTCGCGGCTGCAGTCTTCGCAGCCGTGCCCTTGCTGGCGTCGTCGACGGCGGCGGCTGCGGCGGCAACCGACAGGGCCCCCTGCTCGGCCTGGGCCTTCTGGGACGGCGTGAGGAGCGCCTTCGGACCCGTCGGCTTCTCGGGCGTGAGGTGCTCGAGGTCGTCGTCGTCCGTGAGGTTGCGGGCGTCGCCGAAGAGCGCATAGAGGCCCTTGATGAGGGCCCCCTCACCAATCGGGCTCAGGCACGACGTCGGCGGCGCCATGAGCTTCGTGCTCTGCAGGACGTTGTAGAGGCGCTCGGCCTCCGGTCGGCTCAGCGACTGACAGGTCTGCGTCGGCGACAGGCCGGCGTTCTCGACGATCTCCTTCGCCGTCGTCACCGGCACGCGCGAGAAGCTCTCGGCGAGGAACGTCTGCAGGTGCTGACGACCGGCGTCCTCGAGCCGACGCTGCAGGGTGCCGAGCTCGACGCCGTGCGGGTGCGGCTTGATCTCGATGGGCTCCTTCGGCAGCTCACTGACGACGCGGGGGCTGTCCTGCACCTCGGTCGTCGCCGGCTGCGTCTTCGTCGCCGCCTTGTGGAACTTGAAGAGCACACGCGCGTGCGGGTTCGCGAGGCCCGTCTGCTTCAGGTAGGCCTCGACGCCGTGGCGGCCTGCCTTGTACTGGCCGAGCAGGAGGATCTCGATGCTCGTGCCCGAGGTCTTCTGCTTCCACCAATCGCCCTGCTCGACGTGCTCGCTCTCGATGCGGGGCGCGTTCTTCGCGGTGTCGATGAAGAGGCGCATGCGCACGGCCTTGCCGCCGGCCTGCTTGCTGATGATCGTCGCGGGTTCGCCCGTCGTCATCTGGCCGTACATGACGGCCGCCGAGATGCCGATGCCCTGCTGCCCGCGCGACTGCTTGAGGCGATGGAACTTCGAGCCGTACAGCAGCTTCGCGAAGATCTTGCCGATCTCGGCCTTCGGGATGCCGGGCCCGTTGTCCTCGATGCGCACGAGGAAGCGCGAGGCCTGCCCCTGGGGCGTCGCCTCGAGCTCGGTGAGCTCGACGGTGACCTCGGGAAAGATGCGCGCCTCCTCACAGGCGTCGAGCGCGTTGTCGACGGCCTCGCGCACGGCGGTCAGCAGCGCCTTCTGCGGCGAGTCGAAGCCGAGCAGGTGGCGGTTCTTGGCGAAGAACTCGGAGACGGCGATCTCGCGCTGCTTCGCCATCTTCGGCGCCTTGCCGGGAGCCTCATCGGTGTCGGGGGTCTTCTTCGTGGCCATGGGCGCCCGGATACCACAGCGCCGGCCGATCTGCTCGCCCGTTCAGCCCACGCGAGACGCCTCCCGCCGGGGGCGCCCTCAGCGCCGGGCGACGACGTCGAGGACCTCGCCGAGCCGCTGCTTCCAGTCGGGCAGGGCCTCGCCGGTCAGGCGGCGGTAGCGCTCGGTGGAGAACACGCTCCAGGCCGGCCGGCGGGCCGGCGTCGGATACGCCGACGTCGGGATGGCCTCGACGACGGTGGCCTTCACCGGCAGCCCGCGGGCGAGGGCCCCCTCACGGATGGCGACGGCGAAGTCGTGCCACGAGATGCCGTGCGGGCCGGTCTCGTCGGCGACGTGGACGACACCGGTGGCCTCGACCCCGGCGAGGCGCAGGAGGGCGTGCGACAGCGTCGCCGTCGACGTCGGCCGGCCCCGCTGATCGCCCACGACGCGCAGGGCGTCGCGCTCCGCCATCAGCTTCAGCATCGTCAGCACGAAGTTCTTGTGGGTCGGGCCGTAGAGCCACGACGTTCGCACGACGAGGGGCTGCCCGCCCGCCGCGAGCACCGCCCGCTCGCCGGCGAGCTTGCTGTCGCCGTAGGCGCCGATGGGGCCCGTCGGCGCGTCCTCGGCGAGGGGCGTGCTGCCGCTGCCGTCGAAGACGTAGTCCGTCGAGATGTGCACCAGGCGCGCGCCGCGCGTCGCGCAGGCCGCCGCGAGCACCTGCGGGCCGGTGGCGTTGACGCGGAAGGCCGCGTCGCGCTCGGTCTCGGCGAGGTCGACGGCCGTGAACGCCGCGCAGTTGATGACGAGCTCGAACGGACCGCGCGCGTCGAGGAAGCGCGCGACGGCGCCGGCGTCGGCGATGTCGACCTCGCGGTCGCTGACGACGACCTCATGGGCCGCGATGGCGTCGGCGGCGAGGCGTGTACCGAGCATGCCCGTGCCACCGGGGATCCACAGGCGCTTCTTCTTCATCGACGTCATGGGCGGCGCACCAGGGCAAAGAGCTGCACGCCGCCGGGCGAGCGCTCGAGGTTCAAGGCGTTGACGACGGTGAGCGACGACGACACGGCCTTCTCGAGGAGGCCGTACGGGCGCTCACCGGCGAAGCGCGACAGCGCCGCCTCGGGGTTGAGGTTCGTCGCCCACTTCGTGAGCCGATAGAACGGAAAGCCCCAGTTCAAGAGCTCAACGACCTCGAGGCCGGCCGCCTCGCAGTCGCGGCGGAGCTCGTCGGGGCGGGGGTGCTTCACGTGGCCGAAGTGGCGCTCGGTCGCGTGCACGGTGCCGGTCGGCGTCGTGAGGATGGCATGGCCGCCAGGCACGAGCGCCTCGCGGATGTGCTCGAGGGCCGCGCGCGGCTCGGCGAGATGCTCGAGGACCTCGCTGCAGACGATGACATCGACGGGGCCGGGCAGGGCCTCCACCTCGACGTTCGCCACCGCGAAGCGCATGTGGCGGGCGCGGCGGGCGTTGTCGGCGACGGCGACGGGCGACAGGTCGACGCCGGTGAGCTGGCGGCCCGGGTAGCGCGCGTCGATCAGGCGCAGCAGCTCACCATTGCCGCAGCCGACGTCGAGCAGTGACGTGAAATGCAGCCGGTCGAGGAACGCGAAGATGTGGCGTCGACGATGACGCGCGCCGGGGTTGTAGCGGATGTAGTCGGACATCTGCGGCCAGATGCGGTCGTAGGTGTCGCGGTTGTAGCTGGTGGCGTCGGTCATCAGTGGGCCAGGGACTCGCCGAGCAACGTGTTGGGGCCGATGTCGAGGTTCGTGCGGTTCACGTTGCCGGCGCAGGTCGTGTTGGTGTCGTTCCACGTGATCGTGCGGACCTCGACGGTGCCGACGCGGTCGTCGGCGGCGGTCTCGGGGGCATTGTCGGTGATGCCGGGGGCGCCGATCGCGATGCGTTGGTGGTTGGCCGCGAGGGCCGCTTCGAGGCTCGGGCCGAGGCCCCGCACTGCCGCGCCGTAGCGGCTCGCACGCCCCGTGTTGGGGAAGGAGCAGGGGAAGGCGGTGGCGTCGGCGAGCCGCGTGCTCGGCACGATGTACACGCCGCCGGCGCAGTCGCCGCCGCTGGTGCGCCCGGCGACGTCGAAGGCGGCGCAGGCGGCGACGCTGTTGGCGGTCAGGGAGTCCATCGGGGCGCCGATCACGATCTCGTTGCGGCCGTCGCCGTCGATGTCGCCGATGGCGGTGATCGCCGCGCCGAAGCGGGCGTTGGCGGTGACGATGAGGCTCGGGGGCTCGATGGTGCGCAGCGCCCCCGGCGCCGTCGACAGGCGCAGGAAGACCCGGCCCCGCGAGCCGTCGTCGGGGGCGCCGAAGGCGATGTCGTCGCGGCCGTCGCCGTCGACGTCGCCGACGACGGTGACCTCGGTGCCGAAGCTCGCCTGGCCCTGGCCGGGCGCCGTGATGTTCGTGCCGGTGATGCCGCGCGTGGCGCCCGACACGAAGTAGGCGCCAACGGCGGTGCCGCCGACGACGAGGCCAGGCGAGCCGACGATGAAGTCCTCCGCGCCGTCGGCGTCGACGTCGGCGACGCGCGCGATGCGGCTGGCGAAGGTGCCGGCGGTGGCGTTGCCCAGGTCGGCGGGCACGATGGTCCGCACCAGGCTCAGGACATTGTCGACGAGGGCCTGCACCGGCGCTGCGAGCAGGCCGCCAGCCACCGGGGAGCCTGCCGCCGTCGGCTCACTCGCCAGCAGGATGCCGCGGTCGTCGCCGGCGTCGGCGATGGCGATGGCGCTGCCGAGGCCGCTCGGGGTGTTGTTCCGCCTGAGAATGTCGAACAGCTGGTCGGCTGGCGGTACGACGTCGGCCTTGACGAGCACCACCGAGACCTGCGGCGAGGCCGCGTTCGGTCGGCTGAAATACACGAAGCGCCGGCCATCGCTGCGGGCGCGGGGGGCGATGGCGATGGACGCCCCGAGGCGGCCGCCCGCGGCGTTGTTCACCGCCGTGATCGTGTGGGCGGGGTTGTTGTCGAAGATGCCGTCGTCGGGGCCACGGATCAGCAGCAGCTGGCTCGTGCCAGGCGCGCCCACGATCAGGTCGGGGATGCAGTCGCCGTTGATGTCGTTGCCGAAGGGGTCGCGGCCGTCACACGGATCAGGCTCGCCCTCGCCCTCTCCTTCACCCTCGCCTTCGCCTTCACCCTCGCCCTCGCCCTCGCCCTCGCCCTCGCCTTCGCCCTCGCCTTCGCCCTCGCCCTCGCCCTCGCCTTCGCCTTCGCCTTCGCCTTCGCCTTCGCCTTCACCCTCGCCTTCACCCTCGCCTTCGCCCTCGCCCTCGCCCTCGCCTTCTCCCTCGCCTTCACCCCCGGCGGCGCACAGGCCGGCGACGCAGACCTCGTCGGCGGCGCAGTCGCCGTCGACGTTGCAGGCGACGACGCAGCTGCCGGCCACGCAGACCTCGCCGAGGTTGCAGTCCTCCACGGCGACGCAGGGGACGCCCAGCTGGCGACAGCCGGCGACGACGAGCAGCAGGGCAGGGACCAGTACGACACGCATGGGGCGAGGGTACCAGCAGGGCCGGACGCGCACGAGCAACCGGTTGTCCAGGTTGACTCATGTGGGTGTCGGACCGACACGATGCGTCGGATCACGTCGGTACGCCGACCATTCGGACCGCAGTGGGGGCAAGCGACGATCAATCAAGCGCTTGGCGTCGTCGGCGGCGACGGCGCTGCGCGGCTTGATCGTGAAAACGACCCGGACGTAGCGTGCTCCGCCGCTTCCATCTGGAGCGGGTTCCGATCACCCCGAGGCAGAACATGGGTCTCCTTTCGCGTCTGATGGGCGGCAGCTCGGCCAAGAAGGCCAGCGACGACGTCCTCCTGCTCCACGGCATGCTGCTCATGGCTGGCGCCGACGGCTCCATCGACCAGGCTGAATTGTCCACCGTCCAGTCGTTCTACGACACCCTCCCCGAGTTCAAGGACAAGAAGTTCGACGAGCTGCTGTCGCAGGCCAACCGCCTCGTGGCCAAGCACGGCGGCCTGAAGGACAGCATCAAGGCCCTCGGCGACATCGAGAGCCCCGCCGTCAAGAAGAAGTGCTTCGTCCTCGCCGCCGACATCGCGATGGCGTCGGGCGACATCGACGAGGCCGAGGACAAGCTCCTCGAGACCATGCAGCGCCTGCTCGGCATCGACGACGCGTTTGCGAGCAAGGTCATCGAGGTCCTGCAGACCAAGTACGCGACCTGAACGCCATGTCAGCCACGGGCGCTGCGCCGCGACGTCGATGGTCCGGGGCAGCGCCCGTCCCTTTCCGCTCATGTCGCCCTGTTGCGGGGCGAACAGTCCACACTTCATCGGCAGAAAGCCGATGAATCCTTCGAGGTTCATATGGGTCTGCTTTCCCGCCTGACCGGTGCCAAGCCCACCAAGGCCCCCACCGACGACGTCCTCCTCATCCACGGCATGCTGCTCATGGCCGGCGCCGACGGCGCCATGGAGGCAAGCGAGATGTCGACGGTGCAGGCGTTCATCGACGTGCTGCCCGAGTTCAAGGGCAAGGACATCGACGCCCTCATCAACGAGGGGCGCAAGATCATCGCCCGCTCCGGTGGTCTGAAGGAGTCCGTGCGCGCCCTGGGCGACCTCTCGACGCCGCTGCTCAAGAAGAAGCTCTACACGCTGGCCGTCGACCTCGCGATGTCGTCGGGCGACATCGACGAGAAGGAGGACCAGCTCCTTGAGACCTACCAGCGTCTCCTCGGCATCGACGATGACTTCGCCCAGCGCTGCATCGAGGTGATGGCGGCGAAGTACCAGCAGTGACCCCTCTCGGAGGGTGACGGTCCATCCGCCACCCTCCGGGCGCCTCCCGGCGGCGTTGAGTACGTTGTCGGCGGCAGCGACGTCGGAGGACGCATGTTCGGCCTGTTCAAGAAGCACACCGCCACCGACACGCGCGCCGCCGAGCCCGAGGCGCCGCCGAAGCCGCCGTCGGCGCTGCCGCCCCCCGTGTCCCACAAGCACGATGAGCTCACGGCCTGGGTGCAGTCCCGTCGTGATCGGACACTGCTGTCGTCGCTGCTGCAGGACCCCGGCGTCAAGCTCGCCCAGAAGAAGCTCGAGGAGCAGACCAACGGCTACGGCCTGTGGGGTCGTCGTCGCCTGCTCACCGGCGCCCTGCGCGTGCAGCGCGGGATGGTGCCGCGGGTCGAGCGCGCCTTCGACGACTGCCGCCGCATCCTCGGCTTCACCGCACCCATCGAACTCTACGTGAAGGCCGACCCGTCATTCGGCGCCTTCATGATGCGCTCGCCGACCGGGCCCCTCGCCCTCGGCGTCACGTCTCGCCTCGTCGAGGGCTTCTCCGACGCCGAGATGCGCCACGTCATCGGCCACGAACTCGCCCACGCCGTCTTCGATCACCAGCAGCTGCCGATGCCGCTCACGGCCCTCGTCGAGGACATGGCCGGCGCCATTGTGTCCCGGCCCAAGCAGCTCGAGCTCTTCCTGTGGTGCCGCGCCGCCGAGCTCACCGTCGACCGCGCCGGCCTCGTCTGCGCCGGTGACGTCGAGGCCGCTGCCAGCGCGTTCATGAAGCTCTCCTCCGGCCTCGATGGCAGCTTCCTCGGCAACCTCGACGTCGACGCCTACATCTCGCAGGCGGCGTCGATCGCGTCGGCCCCCGTCGCCCGCCGCAAGCCGCGCGACGACGACGACAGCGTCGAGGCCTTCAACACCCATCCGTACCCGCCCCTGCGCCTCAAGGCGATGCTGCTCTACGCGAAGAGCGACGCCTACTTCCGCGTGCGGGGCCTCACGCCGCCGGCCGACGCCCTGCCCATCGACGAGGTCGAGGACGCTGTCGAGCGCGATCTCGAGCTCATGGAGACCTCCTACCTCGAGGAGAAGGGCGAGCTGCCGGACCTCCTGCGCCGCGTGCTCTATTGCGCCGGCTACGTGACGTCGACGCTGGCGTCGCCGGGAGCGAGGGGCGAGGCGGCGATGCCCGAGAAGCGGCGCAAGGCGATCGTCGCGCTGCTCGGCACCGAGGTCTTCTGGCCCGAGCCGGACCAGGCCGTGCTGGCGAAGGAGCTCGATGAGAAGCTCTCCGAGGTCAAGGACAAGGCCTCGCGCATCTGGCGCCTCCAGCTGCTGCAGCACGTCACGGTCGTCGCCACCGCCGATGGCCGCGCCACCGACGCCGAGCGCGCGGCGATGCACGAGCTGGCCGGCCGCCTCGGCATCGACAGCGCGATCGTCGACGAGACGCTGCGGTCTGCCGCCGCCCCCTTCACCTGACGCCCCACCCGAGCCTGCGGAGCCTGAGATGCCCATCGACACCACCGTCCTGCTCTGTCGGCGCGACCGGGAGCTGCGGGAGCGCCTGCGCGCCGCCTCCGACGTCCAGCTTGCACAGCGCAAGGTCGAGGAGCGTACGAGCGGCTACGGCTTCTACGGCCGCCGTCGGCTGCTGACGGGCGCGCTGCGCGTGACGCGGCGGATGATGCCGGACCTCGTCGACACCCTGCAGCAGTGCCGCGAGATCCTCGGCGTCAAGGACGCCCTCGAGCTCTACATCAAGCCCGACAGCGACGTCGGCGCCTTCGTCATGAAGAACCCGAGCGGCCCATGGGCGATGGGGCTTACGTCGGCGCTTGTCGAGAAGTTCACGCCTGAGGAGCTGCGCTTCGTGATCGGCCACGAGCTGGGGCACATCCTCTTCGATCACACGAGCCTGCCGATGCCCGCCGTCGCCATGGTCGAAGACATGGCCGGCACGATCGTGAGTCGGCAGAAGGCCATCGAGCTCTACCTCTGGTGTCGCTCGGCGGAGATCTCCGCGGATCGCGCCGGGCTCGCCTGCGCGGGCCGGCTCGAGGCGGCGGCGACGGCGTTCCTCAAGCTCAGCTCCGGACTCAGCCGCGTCGACCCCGGCCTCGACATCGCCGACTACATCCAGCAGGTGGAGAGCCTCGCCAGCTCGCCGGCGGCCCGCCAGAAGCCGCGCGACGACGACGACACCCTCGAGTGCTTCAACACCCACCCCTACGGTCCCCTCCGCCTGCGGGCCCTCGTGGCGTTTGCGCGCTCGGCGGCGTGGGCGCGTGCCCGGGGCGAGGCGCCGGCCGGCATGGAACTCGGCGACGTCGAGGCGATCGTCGAGCGCGACCTCTCGCTCATGGAGCCCTCCTACCTCGAGGAGAAGGGCGAGGACGCCGAGCTGCTGCGGCGCGTGCTGTTCCTCGGCGCCCTCAAGGTCGCCTGGGCCGATGGCACGATCGACCCCCGCGAGCAGAAGGCCATCGTCGCCCTCCTCGGCGACGACGTCCGGCACGACCAGCTCTGGCAGGTGTCGGGCCCCGAGGCGGCGGAGCAGCAGCTTGCGGCACTCCTCGGCAAGGCGGCGGCGTTGCCGACGACGCGGCGCCTGCCGGTCGTCCAGCACCTCACCATCGTCGCGGCCGCCGACGGCGTCGTCACCGACGGCGAGCTCGCCGTGATGGGCGACGTCGCCACCCGCCTGGGCATCGACGCCGTCGTCGTCGAGGAGACCCTGCGGGCGGCGGCGCACCCGCTGGACTGACCGCGGATCAACATCGGTCGAACGTCCGAGGAACCGGCGCGCGGGTCCACCCGATACCCACCCCGACGGGATGGGAGGACATCGGACGACGAACCCATGAGCCACACGACGACGCCAGCCGCTGTGCGTTCCCATGAGCCCCGCCTCGCCCGGGTGAGCTCCCGGACGTCGGGCGAGGGTGCCCCGGTCACCGCCAGCAGCAGCCGCCAGCGCGCCCTCGTGACGCCGCGGGAGCGTCGCTCGCCGGCCGGCCAGCTCCTCCGCCACAACCTGATCACGCCCGAGAAGCGCACCCTCAAGCGCATCGACGCCCTCCGCCGCCAGCTGCGCACCGGTGTCGACGATCGCGGCGAAGCCGTCGACGTCGGCGCAGTGCCGGCCCGCATCCTCGAGCTGCTGCTCACCGACCGCGGCCTCGCCGGCGCCGTCGTCGAGGAGGCCCTCGGCGCGATGGCGCGCCGCCTCGTCGAGCCCGCGCGCCTCGTCGACAGCGCCGCCACCGTCGTGGGCGCCTACCTTCGCGACATCGGCGGCATCCAGCGCAGCACCGCCACCCCCGAGCGCGTGAAGGCCGCCCTCGCCGCGCTTTGCGACGTGCTCTACGACCTCGACCACCCCCGCGCCGCGGTGCCGACCCTTGTGCGCGACCTCAAGCTCGAGCGGCGTGACGGTGGCCTGCAGATCGTGGCCCTGCTGCGCCTGCACGCCGACGAGGACACGGCCCTCGCCGCGCTGCGCGACGTCCTCGTCGCGGCCGGCTTCGGCGACATCGACGTGCGCGCGGAGCGTCATGAGCCGGCGCTGCCGGCGTCGACGACGGCCCGCCAGCCCGGCCAGGCCCGTCCCACGCATTGAGGGCGGAGGTCCGGCGAATCCGTCGATCACCCGTGCTAGAGCGGCGTGGTGACGACCGAGACCGAGCTGCCCGCGCCCCTCTGGCGGACCCGTTCCGGCGTCGTCGTCGAGGTCTCCGACGACGCTGGCGGCTTCTACTGCGAGCACTGCTTCTACGCCGCGCGGCTCGCAGCGCCCGACGCCGTCGTCGGCTTCCTGCATGTACCGCCCCTCGGACCGGTTGTGGCGCGCGACCAGGCCGGGCGCCACCACGCGACCCGTGAGGTGCTCGCCGTCGCTCTGCGCGGGCTGCTGCCGCCGTCGTCGTCGTCGTCGTCGTCGCTGCGCCTGCTCCTCACCGGCTACCGGCCGTGGGATCGCGTGACGCGCAACCCGAGCGGCGACTTCGTCGGCCACGCCGGCAACGTCGACGCGGCCATCGCCCTCGCCGGCGGCGTCGTCGTCGGCGTGCAGCGCGGCGTTCGCGTTGGCGTGATCGACGGCGTCCGGGTGGAGGTGGCCCGGCAGGTGCTGCCCGTCGACGACCGCGCCATCGACGGCGGCCCGGCGTCGGTGCAGGCGGCCATCGCGCGGCATCGCCCCGACGTCGTCATCTCGCTGGGCGTGCACCGGCAGGCGGACCGCTACCGCGTCGAGCGCCTGGCAAGCGATCGTCGCCTGCGGCGCGACGGCGGCCTCGCCCACGACGAGTCGGTCACGACGGCGACCCATCGGCTCCCGCCCGACGAGCGCCTCGCGCGCGCGATCGTCAGCGGCTCGCGTTCTTTGGCGTGGGCGAGCGCGGTCCCTTCGGCGCCTTCGCCGGCCCCGGCTTCTTGACGCCAAACAGCTCGGCGAAGGCATTGGCCAGACGGACCGCCTGGAAGTGGTCCTCGATGTTGCGCTCGATCTGCTTGGCGTTCTTCAGCCGGCCCGAGGTGAAGGGCAGCGGCGGCTGGGCAGCGTCGTAGGGCGCGATGTCGATGCTCGCGTCCTTGTAGATGGTGACGTTGATGAGGGCGGCGACGGAGCCGTTCTTGCTATTGACGATGCGCGCCGGCAGCCGCTTGAGCTCGATGGGGAAGAGCTTCGGGCGGTAGCGCAGGCCGATGAGGCAGCGGGCGTCGAGGCGGCCGATGGCGATCTTGGTGCCGGCGGGCTGCTCGAGGGAGAGCTGCATGACCTCGGCGGGGGCGGCGAAGTCGATGATGCCGATGCGCTTCTTCGGCACGTAGACCTGACTCATGCGCCCCAGGTAGTCGGCGAGGTTCGGTCGGCTCTCGAAGTACGCGAACACCGTCGGCACGATGCTCATCCACGCCGTGATGGGGCGCTCGGTCCGCGGCGTGTACGACTGGCCCTTCTCCGTCGCCGTGCAGAGGTAGACGGGCTCGGGCGTGCCCTCGGTGTTGCCGGACTCGGGGGCGCCGCCCTTTTCGCGGGCCTCGCGGGCCGCCTTCTCGCGGGCCGCCTGACGGCGCGCTGCGCGCTCGGCGATGCGCTTCTGCCGCTCGGCGACCCAGGCCGCCCGCTTCGCGTCGCGCTCGGCGATGCGCTGGGCCAGCTCGGCGTCGCTCGTCGGCGGCGTCGCCTCCGTCGGAGCCGTCTCGGGAGGGGGCTCGGCGGGCTCGGCCTCGGTGGGCTCCGGCTCGGCGGGCTCGGGCTCGGCGGGCTCCGGCGTCGGCTCGGCGGGCTCCGGCTCGGGCGTCGGCCTGGCGTCGGGGGCCGGCTCCTCGGCTGGCTCCTCGACGGGGTCGTCGACCTCGTCGGTGCCGTCGGCGAGCTCCTCGGCCGGCGGCAGCGGCATCGACTCGAACTCCATCGTCACCGGCAGCTGGGTGATGCTCTTCACGCGCCACATCGAGCCGGCGATCGGGATGCCGCTGTGCAGGCCCACCGACACCAGCAGCCCCACGACAAGCAGCATCGACCCCGTGCGCGTCGCATCGGGATCCCACGGGCGTGGCTTCTTGGGGGGCTCGGCGGCAGACACCGTGGGCATCCTAGGGTTGACGAGGCGAGACCGGAAGAGACGACGAAGGCGGCGGGGGCATTCGGAGAAACGGACCGGCCGGCGGTTCGATCCATCGACAGGGCCTCGCCCCGTCGCTATGCGACGCCATGGCCTTCGTCATCGACGCCACCGACCGCCCCCGCGTGCTTGTGCGCGGCAAGGACGGCCCCGCCTTCGTCCACCGCCTCTCGACCCAGCACGTCAACGCCTTGCCGCCCGGTGAGGCGCGGCTCAACACGCTGACCACCGACAAGGGCCGCATCAAGGACGTCGTCCACCACGCCGTCCTCGATACCGACACCCTGCTGCTCGTCGGGCACCGCCTCTCCGGCGACGACCTCTGCGCCTGGCTCGACCGCTACTGCTTCAGCGAGGCCGCCACCTTCGAGGTCGTCGCCGGCCCCTGCGTCCTCGTCAACGCCGCCACCGCCGACGCCGTCGTTCCCGGCGCCGCCGGCCTCGTCCCGTGGGCCATGGCGCGCCACGGTGACGTCGTCGCCCTGCGCACCTTCGACCGCGTCGACGCCGCCTTTGCCGCCGTGCCGGCCGTCCTGCTCGTGGGCCTGCGCGCCGACGTCGCGCTGCCGGTGCCCGACACCGCCCGCGACGTCGACGACGTCGCTGCCATGGCCGCCGGCGTGCCCGTCGCCGAGATGGGTGAGGCCCACACGCCCCTCGACCTCGAGCTGCACGACGCCATCCACTGGTCCAAGGGCTGCTACATCGGGCAGGAGGTCATCGCCCGCCTCGACACCTACGGCAAGCAGCGCAAGCGCCTCGTCGCCCTCGTGGCGGACGACGCCATCGCCGCCGGCGACGAGGTCGTCGTCGATGACGCCGTCGTCGGCACGGTGACCTCGGCGGTGTCGTCGCCGCTGTCGTCGACGTCGCCGCGGGCCCTCGCCCTCGTGAAGCTCGCCGCCGATGCCATGCCGTGCCCCGTCGTGGTGCGCGGACCCTCCGGAACCCGGGCGGCCACCGCCCGGATCCGCCACGCCGCCCAGGTCCCCCATGACTGATCGCCTGTTCGCCCTCGTCGTCACCGCCCTCGTCGTCGGCGTCGGCTGCATCCCCCAGAAGGCCGGCGATCGCTGCGACCTCGAGGCCGACGACTGCCCCGAGGCCTTCGTCTGTCAGGCTGTCGCCGACGGCGAGGCCGTCTGCCACGTCCGCGTCGGCGGCAGCTGCGACGCCGTTACCGACGCCGAGCAGTTCTGCGCCGATGGCACCGACTGCGCCGACGACCCCGACGGCGGCGAGGGCGACGCGGTCTGCGGCGGCTTCGGCTCGGCGTGTCCGCAGGCCGCCTGCGTCGAGGGCCTCGTCTGTCGCGCCGACGACGGCGGCCCCATCTGCACGATCCCCTGAAGCGCGATCGCCTCATCGGCCGGGTGATGGGGAGAAAGCCCTGCGCGTCCGCAGAGGTCAAAACGCCACGGCGACGTCTTGAGCGGCGGCGCCGCGCGCAGCATCGTCGCGGCATGGACTTCCTCCAGCGCGTCCAGGACCTCCCCCTGCTCGGTATCGGCGTGTCGACGGAATATGGCGCGGCCCGCGCCGAGGGGGCCCTCGACGTCTTCGCGCTCGCCGAGCGCCGCCCCGACGACGCCGCCTTCCTCGAGCTCGGCGTCGAAGTCGCCAAGGGCTTCGACGACGACGCCCGCCGCTGGATCGCGTCGGGGCGACCGACGACCTACCACTTCCTCGACGTCAACCTCGACGACGCCCCCGGCCCGGGCGGCGACCTCGACGACGCCTGGCTCGCGGGCCTGCGGGAACTCGTGGCGATGGCGAAGCCGGCGTGGCTGTGTGGCGACGCCGGCCTCTGGCACTTCGGCGTCCGCGATCGCGCCCACATGCTGCTGCTGCCGCCGATCCTGACCGAAGAGAGCGCCCGCGACATCGCCCGCGGCGTCGCGTTCCTGCGCGAGGCCACCGGCCACGAGGTGCTGCCCGAGACACCGCCCGGCACGGCCTTCGTCGGCGATCTGCACCTGCTGGAGTACTTTGCCCGCGTCGCCGAGGCCGCCGACACCGGCCTGCTCCTCGACGTGGCCCACATCGCCATGTACCAGCACGTCACCGGCCGCTCGCCCCTCGACGGCCTCGACGCCTTTCCGATGGAGCGCGTCGTCGAGGTCCACGTCGCCGGCGGCGTCGTTCGCGACGTCGACGGCTTCAGCGTCGTCGACGACACCCACGGCACCGAGGTGCTGCCGGGCACGTGGGCCATCTTCGAGGCGGTGTGCGCGCGGGCGAAGAACCTCAAGGCCGTCGTCTTCGAGTGCGAGCGCAACCGCACCGACACCGTCGGCATCGGCCTCGACCGCATCCGCGACACCTGGCGCAGAAACGGCGGTGCGGTGTGAGTGCCCGCGCCCTGCAGGACGTCGTCGTGTGCGCCCACCACGGCTGCACCTTCGTCGACGCAGTCGCCACCGAGACCCTGAGCCCCGCCGAGCAGGCGATGTTTCGCGCCGTCGACCGCCGCGCGTTCGCCGCCGACGCCGACCGTCGTCACCGCGCCGTCGTCGCCATCGCCGAGGAGCTGCCGGTGGCGATCGCCATCGCGGGCCTGCCGGCCATCTACGCCCTCTTCGATGACCGCGATGGCTTCCTCGCCGTCGTGCGTGGGGCAGCGCCGATGGCGGTGCAGTTCGCGCGCGGCCTCGAGGGCGTGGCCGGCGACGCCGCCCGCATCGAGGGGGCCGTGGCCCGCGCCCGACGGCGACGACGCCAGCCCGCCGGCATTGCCCGCGCCGACGGCGTCGAGGTCACCCGCGTCGCCGACGGCGCCCTCGGCCGCTACGAGGCCGCGCGGCGCTCCCTCGGCGATGACGTCGTCGCCGTCGTGTGCGGGGGCCGCCGCGTCGCCGTGATCGGCGCCGGCGACGACGCCTCCGTGCTCGCCACCCGGGGCCCCGCCGGCGTCGACCTCGCCGGCTGCAGCGCCGCGCTCGGGGCGCTCCTCGACCGCTGCGATGGCCTGGCCGAGGCGGAATTCATCGCCCACGCCCGCGCCCTCGGCTGCGACGACGACGAAGAGGCCCGCGCCCTGCTCGCCGATCTCACGGCGGATCGGCTGCTGGTGCGAGCGTAGGGCGTGCACCCACATCTGACGGCCGGGCAGGTGGGCGCGTGGCCGTCCGCCCGGTACACTGAGGGCATGAGTGACGATGGCGCAGGTCCACTCCTCGGCTGGTCCCTCAACAGCGTGCGGGACGCGTCGGATCCCCGTCCCTTCGACACCCTCGCGTTTCCCTGCGTGTTCCGCTTCAAGGCCATCGGGCGCGCGGCCGACGACCTCGTCTCGGCGATGCTGGCGCGCGTCGCCGCCGTCGTCGGCCGCAGCATCGAGCAGGAGGCCTGGAGCGTCCGCGAGTCCGGCGGCGGTCGCTACACCTGCCTCACCGTCGACGTGCAGGTGACCTCCGGTCAGCAGGTCTACGACATCTACGAGGCCCTCAAGCAGGACAGCCGCGTCACCCATCTCCTGTAGGCGTCGTCGTCGTCGTCGCGGCCTTGTCGCGCTCGCGGGTGTTGATGTCGTGGCGCTCCACGCCGGGGGGCAGGCCGCCGTAGACCTCCTCGGGGCCGAGCTCTCCCCGCAGCCACAGCGTGCGATCCACCATACGACGGAAGCCGTCGATGAGGTGGTCGAAGACGGCCTCGTCCCCCTCGAGGATCGCGAGCGCGCGGGCGGCGGCCTCGAGCGTCGAGCGCGAACCCTCGAAGTGGCCGTGGCGCAGGGCGTAGAGGCTCTGGTGCTCGTCGTCGGGGAGCCGCGCAAACGGCACCCGCTCGACGAGGAAGCGCTTGCGGAGCCGGTTGGCCTGGCGCCATGTCCCATCGAGTACGATCAGGCAGACGGGCGGCTTCGCGGCGTCGACGAAGGTGTCGATGGTCGGTGCGCCCTCGAGGGGAAAGAGCACGACCGGTCGGGTGCCATCGGGCCACAGGCGGGCGCTCACACTCGGGTGGTGGGGGCCACCGTGAATGACGATCTCGCTGTGCTCGAGCAGCAGCGGCAGGAGCCGGCCGGTGTTGGTGCTCTTCTGCAGCTCGGTGTCGGGGGCGACGACGCGGACGTGGCTGCGGATCGGTCGCCGACGGAACACGCCACACAGACAGAGGGCCGGCTTCATGAAGCAGGTCGGGCAGCGGGGATCGAAAGAAGCGTGGCGCACGGCCCGAACATGCGCGATGGTGACGGGGATTGCACCGGGAGAACCCACCATGCGCGTGACCCTGCCCCTGGCCCTCGTGGCCATCGCTGCCCTCGTCCCCTCTGTGGCCTGCGAGCCCCCGCCCGCCGACGACGGTGGCGAGGGTGAGGGGGAAGGCGAGGGTGAGGGAGAAGGGGAAGGGGAGGGCGAAGGGGAAGGCGAGGGCGAGGACTGCACCATCCCGGCCATCGTCGACACCGAGGTGATCATCCCCTCGACGTGCCCGCCCATCGCGAGCGACGGCGTCGAGATCATCGACGGCGGCCGCCTCGAGCTCAACGCCGGCGTGACGGTGCGCTTCAGCGACGGCGCCGTCCTCCAGATCGAGGGCGGCGGCGAGCTCGACGTCCTTGGCTCCGCCGACGCCGTCGTCACCCTCGAGAGCGCGGCCGGGGTCGCCGCGAGCTGGCAGGGCATCCTCGCCCGCTTCACCGGCACCGACGTGTCGACGGTGCACCTCGAGCACGCCGTCGTCCGCCATGGCGGCTTCGAGGGCAGCGAGGCCCTCGGCTGCCTCGCGATCATCAGCAGCCTCACGGCCCCCAACGCGATCAGCGTCGTCGACACGACCTTCGCCTCCTGCGGCATCTTCGGCGTGCTGGCGTCGTCGCCGAACCAGGACTTCGAGGCCTTCACCGGCGTCACGATCACCGACAGCCCCATCGCGATGGGCCTGCACGCCGACGTCATCGGCAGCATCCCGTCCGGCGTCGTCCTCGACAGCGACGCCACGCTGCAGAACCGCGGCGGCACCGTCGCCCACAGCCAGACCTGGCAGCCCCAGTCGGTGCCGTGGCGCGTCGACGTCGCCATCGCCGTCGGCGGCGACGCCAACCCCGTCCTCACCCTCGCCCCAGGCCTCGAACTCGCGATGAGCGCCGCGACCGACATCCTCGTCGGCGCGACGCCCGGTGGCCTCATCGCCAACGACGTCACCATCGCCGAGGACATCGCGAGCACGCCTTGGGGCGGTCTGCGCTTCCTCGAGGGCACGACCACCGGCACGCTGACCGGCGTGAGCATCGCCGGCACGGGCGGTCCCGACGGCCCCGGTGGCCTGATCGGCGCCGGCGTCCTGCTGCGCGACACCGAGGCGACCGTCACGATCACGGACAGCGTCTTCAGCGACAACGTCGTCGACATCTTCGTCGACTGCGGCAGCACACCCACCCTCACCGGCAACACCGCCACGGTGACCAGCGAATCGGGCTGCTGACAGCCAGCCGGGTCGGCGGTATGCGGGAGACATGGCGCTCCCCCTGACCCTCGGCCCGCTCGCCATCGACCTCGCGCGCGTCGTCGACCTCAGCGTGCCGGTGCGCTTCGGCGAGGCCGAGAGCCGGGCCTTCTCGCTGCCGCCCGCCACCACCGCCCCCGTCGCCGTCGGCAGCTTCGTCGGCGACGTCCGCCGGGGCGGCTCCTGCAACTGCGAGACGCACCACTTCACGCCCCACGCCGACGGCACCCACACCGAGGGCCCCGGGCACCTGCTCGCCCGCCGCCTGCCGGTGCGCGTCGACGACGTCGTCTGCCTCGCCGCGCTCGTCCGGGTGGCGCCGCGCCCCCTCGGTGACGTCGCCGACGAGCACTCCGGCAACCACCGCCACGACGACCTCGTCGTCGACGCGGCGTCTCTGCGCGAGGCCCTCGACGCCATCGCCGTCCCCGCCGGCGTGCCGTCGCCGTCGGCCGTCGTCGTCGTCACCGGCCCCGGGGCCGAGCGACGCGCGGCCCGCTTCTCGGGGACGAACCCGCCCTACCTCACGGTGGAGGCGGCGGCGCACCTGCGCGAGCGCGGGGTGTGCCACGTCCTCGTCGACCTGCCGTCGCTCGATCGCGAGGACGACGGCGGCCTGCTCGCGGCCCACCGCGCGTTCTTCGACCTGCCTGTCGGCGTCGGCGCCGGCGACGTCGACGCGGAGCCCCTGCCGCGCACCGTCACCGAGCTCATCGCCGTCGACGATGACGTCGCCGCCGGCCTCTACGCCCTGTTCCTGCAGGTGGCGCCGATCCTCGCCGACGCGGTGCCGTCGCGTCCCCTGCTTGCCCCCGTCCGCCTCGCCCCTGGAGCCGCCTCGTGAGCACCCCTGCCGCCGCCCTCGACGAAGCCCGTCGCCTCGACGCCGAAGACCCCCTCAAGGCCTTTCGCGACGAGTTCTCGTTTCCGCACACGGCCAGCGGCGACGACGTCGTCTATCTCACCGGCAACTCGCTCGGGCTGATGCCGAAGCAGACGCCGGCCATCGTCGGCGCCGAGCTCGCCGCCTGGGGGCGCCTCGGCGTCGAGGGCCACTTCGCGCCGCCGGGGGCGACGTTTGCGTCGCCGAAGGCGCCCGGTCCGCACGAGGGGCCGGCCGAGCCGTGGTTCTCGTACCACCGCCTCTTCCGGGAGCGCGGCGCCGCCATCGTCGGGGCGAAGCCCGGCGAGGTCGTCGCGATGGGCTCGCTGACGACGAACCTGCACCTGCTGATGGTGAGCTTCTATCGGCCGACGGGAAAGAAGCGGAAGATCGTCATCGAGGGCGGGGCCTTCCCGTCCGATCGCCTGCTCGTGCAGAGCCAGGCCCGCTTCCACGGCCTCGATCCCGCCGACGCCGTCATCGAGCTGGCGCCCCGCGACGGCGAGGTGCTGCTGCGCACCGAGGACATCGAGGCCCGCCTCGACGCCGAGAAGGACGAGATCGCGCTGCTGCTGCTGTCGGGCATCAACTACTACACGGGCCAGCTCTTCGAGATGAAGCGCCTCACGCAGTTCGCGCGGGCGCGCGGCATCACCGTCGGCTGGGACCTCGCCCACGCCGCCGGCAACGTGCCGCTGAGCCTCCACGACGACGGCGCCGACTTCGCGGCCTGGTGCACGTACAAGTACATGAACAGCGGGCCCGGTGGCTGCGCGATGCTCTTCGTGCACGAGCGCCACGCGCAGGACACGACGCTGCCGCGATTCGCCGGCTGGTGGAGCGCGAAGCCCCAGACGCGCTTCACGCGCGGGCCCTACGACATCGAGGACGGGGCCGAGGGCTGGCAGATCAGCAACGCGCCGATCCTCACGATGGCGGCCCTGCACGCCTCCCTCGAGGTCTTCGACCGTGCGGGCATGGCGCGCCTGCGCGAGAAGTCCCTGAAGCTCACGGGCTTCATGGAGCGCCTCGTCGACACCATCCCCCACGTCGAGATCCTCACCCCCCGCGACGAGGCGGCGCGCGGCGCGCAGCTCTCCCTGCGGGCCCGCACCGTCGACGGCGAGAAGCTGCAGTCGCTGCTGCATGAGCGCGGCGTCTGCGTCGACTTCCGCCGCCCCGACGTGATCCGCGCCGCCCCGGCGCCCCTGTACTGCCGCTTCGTCGACGTCGTCCGCTTCGTCGACATCCTGAAGGAGTGCGTATGAGCCACAGCTGGTCTGCCCTGAAGGTCGATGTCGCCGTCGTCGGCGCCGGGCTCGTCGGTTCGTTGCTGGCGCTGGGGCTCAAGCGCCGCGGCTTCGACGTCGCCGTCTTCGAGCGTCGGCCCGATCCCCGCGAGAGCGGCGTGATCGGTGGTCGCTCGATCAACCTCGCGTTGTCGGATCGGGGCCTGCTGGGCCTCGCCGCCGCCGGCGTCCTCGACGACGTCGAGCAGGTGGCGGTGCCGATGCCGGGCCGGCGCATGCACGCCCGCGACGGCGCGACGAGCTTCATGCCCTACGGCCTCAATGGCGAGGCCATCCGCTCGGTGTCGCGCGGCGGCCTGAACCTCAAGCTCATCGAGCTGTGCCGCGCGGCGGGCATCCCGATGCACTTCGACGCCGCCTGCGTCGACGTCGACCTGCAGCAGGGCAAGGCGACCTTCGAACGCCCCGATGGTGGCCGGCTGCTCGTCGAGGCGGGGCTCGTCGCTGGCGCCGACGGCGCGTTCTCGGCGGCGCGGCGGCCATTCTTGCGTACGGACCGCTTCGACTACCGGCAGGACTACCTCGCCCACGGCTACAAGGAGCTCACGATCCCGGCCGGTCCCGGGGGCGCGTTCCAGCTCGAGAAGAACGCGCTGCACATCTGGCCCCGTCAGTCGTTCATGCTCATCGCGCTGCCGAACCTCGACGGCAGCTTCACCTGCACCCTCTTCCTCGCCTTCGACGACGACGGCGGCGACCAGGACAACGCCTGCTTCGCGGCCCTGTCGACGCCGTCGCGGGCCCGGGAGTTCTTCGCCGAGCACTTCGCCGACGCCCTCGCCCTGATGCCCGACTTCGAGGCCCAGTGGGTGGCGAACCCGACCTCGTCGCTGTGCACGGTGCGCTGCTTCCCGTGGGTGCGGGGCCGCACGTTCCTGATCGGCGACGCCGCCCACGCCATCGTGCCGTTCTTCGGCCAGGGCATGAACGCCGGCTTCGAGGACTGCCGCGTCCTCTTCGAGGCGCTCGACGCCGGTGGTGTCTTCACCGTCGACGCGCTGCGGGAGCTGCTGCCGTCGTGGCAGGCGAGCCGCAAGCCCGACGCCGATGGCATCGCCGAGCTCGCCCTCGAGAACTTCGTCGAGATGCGCGACAAGGTGGGCTCGCCGGCGTTCCTGTTCAGGAAGGGCGTCGAGGCCGCCTTCGCCCGCGCCTGCCCCGACGCCGTCACGCCGGCCTACACGATGGTGACCTTCCGCCCGCGGATGGGCTACGCCGAGGCGCTGCGCAAGAGCCGCGTCCTCGACGTCGTCCTCGACGAGCTGTGCCAGGACGCCGACGTCGCCGCCTTCGTGAGGGGCGAGCCCGGCAAGGCCGAGGCCGCCAAGGCCCGCTTCGTCGCCGCCGCGGCCCGCCTGGCCTGATCGTCACGGCGTCGTCGGCGGCGGCATCGAAGGGCCGTGACGTCGACGTGTCTGGTCTGCGGCCGCGCGCTGCCTGCCACCGGCGGGTCGCGCTGCTCGCGGGCCTGCGCCGCCGTCGGCCTCGATGCCGTCGACGCGCGCCTCGAGTCCACGATTCTCGCGCTGCTCCTGGCCCGTGCCCGCGACGCCACCATTTGCCCGTCGGAGGCCTGCCGCGTTGTCTTCGGCGACGTCGACAGCGCCCACATGGAGCAGACCCGCCGCGCCGCGCGACGGCTGGTGGCGGCAGGGCGGATCGTCATCACGCAGAAGGGCGTCGTCGTCGATCCGTCGCGGGCGCGGGGCCCGATCCGGCTGCGGCGCGTGGAACAGCTCGTGGAACCCGCGCGCGTCGGCCGTCGCCGACGCGGTCGTGACGACGACGACGGTCAGTGCAGCAGCTGACCGCGCTCCAGCTCGGCCCGCAGGGCGGCGACGGCGCGCGTGATCTGCTCATCATCGTCGGCGATGGCCTCGGCCTCGTCGAGGTCCTGCAGGGCCCCCTCCTCGTCGAGCAGCAGGCGGCGCACGGCGGCCCGCTCGACGAGCAGGCGCGGCTCCAGCGGCCGCAGCAGCAGCAGGCGGTCGAGGGTGCGGGCGAGGGGCTGGTGCAGGCTGCGGCGCGTGTAGCTGCCGGTGAGGTTCACGAGCATCCGCACGAGCACCGCCTGGGGGCGGGCCGGCTGCAGCACCTCGCCGAGCTCGCTGACCGGCACGCCGGCGCGGGCGGCGACGTCGTCGGGCGGCAGCAACGTCCCGCCGGCGAAGGGGTCCATCACGGTGAAGCGCTCGTCGTCGAGAAAGATGCCCGCCATGAAGTGGCCGGGGAGGGCGAGGCCCCACGCCTTGAGGCCGGCGCGGGTGGCCGCCTCGACGGTAATCAACGACAACGCGATGGGCAGGCCGCGCTTGCGTCGCAGCACCTCGTCGAGAAACGAGTTGGCCGGTGCGTCGTAGTCGTCCTGGTCACCGCGGAAGCCGGCGGAGGCGAAGAGCACGTCGAAGACGGCCTCGACCGCGCCGGCGCGCTCGACCCGCTCTGCGATCTGACGGGCGTAGCCCGAGACCGCGCGGTCGACGGCGTCGACGTCGACGCTGCGCCCCTCGATGCGCGGCAGGAGTGCGGCGGCCCGCAGCATCGAAAATCCCTCGCGCCCCTCGTCGAAGGCGCGACGTTCCACCTCGAGGTCGTCGACGTCGAGGGCGAGGCCGGTGTCGTCGGCGTCCATGTCAGCCCGCCGTCGTCGTCGGGGTGGGCGCGTTGGGCGTCGCCGGCGCCGCCGCCGGGTCGTCCTTCGGGCGGCGCGTGAAGGCGAGGCCGGCGTCGGGCTGGGCCGGGTCCTTCAGTGTGATGACGATGGTGTCGCCCTCGCCGTAGTCGCCCTCGAGGATGGCCATCGACAGCGGATCCTGCAGGTGACGCTGGATGGCGCGACGCAGCGGGCGGGCGCCGAAGCGGGGCTCGTAGCCGGCGTCGACGACGGCCTTCCTGGCCTCGGGGGTCAGCTCCATCGAGAGGCGACGGGCGGCGAGCATGCCCTTCACCTTCTTGATCTGGATGTCGGCGATCATCTCGATGTTCTCCCGGGTCAGGCCGTGGAACATGATCACTTCGTCGATGCGGCCGAGGAACTCGGGGCGGAACGTCTTCTTGAGGTCGTCGAAGGCGGCGTCCTTGGCGGCCTGCTCGATGACGCCGTCGTCGAGGCTGGCCTCGAGGAGGTGCTGGGAGCCGACGTTGCTTGTCATGATGATCACGGTGTTCTTGAAGTCCACGAGGCGGGACTGCGAGTCCGTGAGGCGGCCGTCGTCGAGCACCTGCAGCAGGATGTTGAAGATGTCGGGGTGGCCCTTCTCGACCTCGTCGAAGAGCACGACGGAGTAGGGCTTGAGCCGGACGGCCTCGGTGAGCTGGCCGCCTTCGTCGGCGCCCTTGTAGCCCGGCGGCGCGCCGATGAGCCGCGCGACCGTGTGCTTCTCCTGGAACTCCGACATGTCGAGGCGGATCATCGCCTTCTCGTCGTCGAACAGGAACTGCGTCAGGGCCTTGGCGAGCTCGGTCTTGCCGGTGCCGGTCGGCCCGAGGAAGAAGAAGCTGCCGACGGGCCGGTTCGGATCGTTGAGGCCGGAGCGGCTGCGGCGGATGGCCTTGGCGATGGCGTGCAGGGCCTCCTTCTGGCCGATGACGCGGTCGCTGATCCGCTCCTCCATCTTGAGCAGCTTCTCGCGCTCGCTCTCGAGCATGTTGCTCACCGGAATGCCGGTGATGTCGCCGACGACGGAGGCGATGTCCTGGGGCTCGACCTCCTCCTTGATGAGACGGCCCTTCTGCTGCAGGGCGTTGAGCTCGTTGGACTTCTCCTCGAGGTCGGCCTGCAGGCGCTTGATCTGCCCGTACTTGAGCTCGCTGGCACGGTCGACCTCGCCGGCGCGCTCGGCGTCGGCGAGCTGCTTCTCGGCCTCGACGAGGCCCTCCTTGAGGGCACGGATCGCCTGGATGAGCGAGACCTCGTTCTCCCAGCGGGAACGCAGGCCGGCCACCTTCGTCGCCGCGGCGTCGATGCGGGCGACGAGCTTCTGCTTGTGCTCGACGCTGTCGCGATCCTTCTCGCTCTCGATGGCCTTGAGCTCCATACGCAGCTGGGTGAGGCCGCGCTCTTCGATGTCGAGGACGTCGGGGACGGAGTCGATGGCGACGCGCAGGCGGCTTGCGGCCTCGTCGATGAGGTCGATGGCCTTGTCGGGCAGTTGGCGGCCCTGCACGTAGCGCTGGGCGAACTTGATGGCGGCAACGAGGGCGGGGTCCTGGATGCGGACGCCGTGGTGGACCTCGTAGCGGGGCTTGACGCCGCGCAGCACGCGCAGGCACTCCTCGAAGCCCATCTCCTCGACGAGGATCGACTGGAAGCGTCGCTCCAGCGCCTTGTCCTTCTCGATGCTGTTTCTGTACTCGTCGGGCGTCGTCGCGCCGAGCACCTGGATCTCGCCGCGGGCGAGCGGCGGCTTCAGCATCTGGCTGGCGTCGGAGGCGCCCTCGCCGCCGGCGCCGACGAGGGTGTGGATCTCGTCGATGAAGAGGATGACGCCACCGTCGGCGGCCTTCACCTCGTTGATGATGCTCTTGATGCGCTCCTCGAACTGGCCCCGCAGCGTCGCGCCGGCGAGCAGCGAGCCGAGGTCGAGGGCCATGAGGCGCTTGTCCTTCAACGTCGAGGGGACGTCGCCGGCGGCGATGCGCTGGGCGAGGCCCTGGATGATCGCGTTCTTGCCGACGCCGGGCTTGCCGATGAGCACCGGGTTGTTCTTGCTGCGGCGGGAGAGCACCTGGATGATGCGGCGCATCTCGTCGTCGCGGCCGACGACGGGATCGAGCTGGCCGTCTTTGGCCTTCTGCACGAGGTCGATGGCGTACTTCGACAGCGCCGAGCCGTCGGTGGCGCCGGGCTCGGCGACCGTCCCGCCCTTCGGCGTGACCTTCAGCGAGGCCTCGATGCGGTCCTTGGTGGCGCCGAGGTCGCGCAGCAGGCGGCCGGGGGCACCGGCGTTCGTCGACGGATCGGCGAGCGCACTCAGCAGGTGGGAGGCGTCGACGAGCTTGCCGCCGAGGCGGGTCGCGGCGACCTCGGCGCCCGCCGTCACCTTGAGGAAGCGGGGCGAGAGGTAGTTCGAGGCGCCCGCCACCTTCGGCAGCTTCGTGAGCTCCACCTCGAGCTTCTGGGCGAGGTCCGGCGGCTTGACGCCGAGCCGCTCGAGCACGGCCTTGCCGAGCTCGTCGTTGAGCAGGGCGGCGAGCAGGTGCTCGGGCTCGATGGCCTGGTGCTGGCGCGCGCGGGCGACCTTCTGGGATTCGACGAGGGTCGCCTGGGCCTTCGGGGAGTACTTCGTGAGATTCATGGCGTCGCGACCCTACACCAGTGACGGCGGTCGTGGCTGCCGGCCTTGCCGCCGGACCGGGCTTCGGGGGAACGTCGCGCGGAGGAGACCGCCATGAAGCTGCGAACGCTGTTGCTTGCCCTGTGTGTTCCCACGGCCGCCCTGGCCCAGGATCCGGCCGCGGTGTCGACGACACCGGCCGAGCCGCCGCCGCCGGCGCCGACGGCGGACGAGATCAACAAGGTCACCGCGTACTACCTGAAGGGCAAGGACGGCGGCCCCATCCTCATCGATTTCCGTCTGTGTGGTGCCATCGGCAAGAGCGCCGAGGGCAAGAACACCTGCGACAATGAGCTCGGCGACACGGCGGCGAAGGGTGATCAGCTCAACGCCTTCGTCCGCTTCTTCGCCCCCCGCGGGAGCAAGTACGAGGACCTCAAGGTCCGTTTCCTCCTCGACGGGGAGGTGCGCACAACGAGCGACTTCACGGTCAGCGAGTCCTGGACGGGCTACACGAACTACAAGCGCACAACGATGGGCAAGGCCGGCACCTGGGAGGTCGAGGTCGTGCAGGGCGAGAAGGTGCTCGCGAAGAAGAAGGTCGCGGTCCATTGACGGCCGTCGTCCCCGTCGACGGATGACGCGCGGCGGGCTACGACGCGGCCATGGCCGAGAAGAAGAAGAAGCCGGGCAAGGACGACGGTTCCATCGCCGAGAACCGTCGCGCCCGCTTCGAGTACGAGATCGGCGACACCCTCGAGTGCGGCATCGTCCTCGTCGGCTCCGAGGTGAAGAGCCTGCGCAACAAGGCCGTGGCCTTCGCCGACGCCTTCGCCGAGATCTCCGACGGCGAGCTGTGGCTGCACGGCGTGAAGATCGACCGCTACAAGCAGTCCACTGTCGACGTCGTCGAGCCGGCCCGCAAGCGCCGCCTGCTTGCGTCGAAGAAGGAGATCGAGAAGCTCAAGAAGCTCGTCGCCGAGCGCGGCTACACGCTCGTGCCGCTCAAGCTCTACTTCAAGGGGCCGTGGGCCAAGTGCCTCATCGGCGTCGCCCGCGGCAAGGACAAGGGCGACAAGCGCGACACGATCCGCAAGCGTGAGGCGGATCGCGACGTCGCCCGTGCGATGCGGCGGGGGTGAGCTACCATCCCGGGATGCCGGTCTCCTGCGTCGCTCGCGTCGCCCTGCTCCTGTCGTTGCTGGCCGTCGTCGCCGCCTGTGCCGATTCCGTCGGTGACAGCTTCGAACCGCCGGCCGAGGTGCCCTGTGAGGGCGCCGAGGGTGTTGTCGACGCCGGCTTCTGTCCGGCCGAGCTCGCCGCCGATGGCGACCTCGACGGTGGCCCCGGTGACACCCCCCGCGGCGATGCCTGCCCCGGGCTCCTGCTGGCGACCTGCGGCATCAACAACGAGTGCGCCGAAGACCCGGGCTGCGTCGCCGCCGACCTCCTCGCCCGCTTCGAGCCCGAGCGCTGCGCCGAGGCCGCCGCCGACCCGCGCAGCTTCCCCGTCTGCGCCCTCGGCAACTGCGAGCTCCTCGCGAGCCGCGTCTGCGGTGGCGACGCTCCGGCCGCCTGCGAAGAGGCCCCCGCCTGCGCCCCGGCGCGCGAGCTGGAGCGCCGTGCCGACGGCGGCGACGCCAGCGCCGACGCCTCCTGCGCCCAGGCCCTTGCCGACGAGACCCTCTTTCCGGCGTGTCTGTGACGGGCGTCGCAGACGCCCGCCACCGCGACTTCAGCTGAAGCGCGGCGTGCGGCGCTCCCGCAGGGCGGCGAGGCCCTCGCGGAGGTCGTCGCTGGCGTAGCTGCCGGCCTGGGCCGACGCCTCACGCTCGAGGGCCGCCCGCAGCGCCATCCGATCGACCTCAAGGGTCCGGCACAGGGCACGCACGGCCTCGCCGCTCTGGTTGGCGATCTGGCGCGCCAGGCCGACGGCCCGGCCGACGACGGCGTCGGCGGCGACGGCGTCGAGGGCGAGGCCCATCGTCACGGCGTCGTGCCCCGTGAAGCGGCGGCCCGTGAAGAGCAGCTCGGCGGCGCGCTGGTGACCCACCCGGCGGGGCAGGAAGTACGTCGCGCCCATTCCCGGGTGCAGGCCGAGGCCGACGAAGTTGAAGGCGAGCGTGGCGTCGTCGGCGACGACCATCAGGTCGCAGGCGGTGGCGACGCACAGGCCGGCGCCGATGGCCGGCCCGCGCACGGCGGCGATGGTGGGCACGTCGAGGTCGAGGAGGCTGAGGTAGCGCGCGTAGAACGCGAGCATGTGGCCGCGGGCCTCGGCAAAGCTCGCCTGGCGCAGCCGCTCCAGCATCGCGAGGTCGCCGCCGGCAGAGAAGGCCTCGCCGGCGCCGGTGACGACGACAGCACGCACATCGTTGCGCTGGCGCAGAGCCAGGACGGCGTCGCGCACGGCGTCGCCGAGGGCCTCGGTCATGGCATTCTTGCGGGCGACGTCATCGAGGGTGAGGACGGCGACGTGGTCTTCGACGACGACGTCGACGCGCGGAGCACCGCTCACGACGGCGAACCCTCGACGGCGACGGCGGCGCGACCCGGCAGGGCCGTGACGGTACGGGGCGAGCGGAACTCGCCGCGAACGTCCTTCACGGTGTCGAGAAGGGTCTGGTTCGGGTCGCGGGGCGAGAAGCCCAGCTCGCGCTCGGCCTTGCGGCTGTCGCAATACCAGAACGACGACGCCATCTCGGCCTCGACCTGGGTGACCGGCAGCTTCGCGCCGACGATGCCGGCGGCCTTCTCGAGAAAGCCGATACCGAGGGTCGTGAGCGAGCGCGGCAGCGCGATCGACAGCGGCGGACCCTTCACGCCGCTGACGTTCTCGAGGCGCTCGAAGAACTGCGGGAACGTGAGGTTGAGGGCGCCGAGCAGGTAGCGCTCGCCGGGGCGGCCCTTCGTGAGGGCGGCCACGACGACGTCGGCAACGTCGCGGGCGTCGACGAAGGAGAAGCCGCCCGACGGCGTCACCGGGATCTCGCGCTTGAGGAAGCGGCGCACGTCTTCTGTCGACGAGCCGCGGACGTCGCCGGGGCCGAGGGCCAGCGACGGGTTCAGCGTGATGAGCTCGGTCCGGGTGCCGTCGACGAGGTCGGCGGCGGCGCGCTCGGCGAGCCACTTCGAGAGGTAGTAGGGGAAGCGGGCGAGCTGCTCGAAGGGCGGGGCGTCGTCCTCGCGATAGACCATCGCCGGGTCGGTGCCGCAGGCGACGGTGCCGGACGTCGACAGGTGCACGACGCGGACGACGCCGGCGTCGACGGCGGCACCGACGACGTGGCGGGTGCCGATGGTGTGCAGGCGCAGCATGGTGCTGGCGTCCTTCGGGTCGCGGCTGACGAGGCCGGCGCCGTGGACGACGAAGCTGCAGCCGTTGACGGCGGCGACGACGCTGGCCTTGTCGAGCACGTCGCCGCGCACGACCTCGGCGCCGATGGCGGTGAGGCCCGGCTCCGGCGAGCGGCACAGGGCGCGGACGGCGTAGCCGGCGGACAGCAGCGCCTCGACGGCGTGACGCCCGATGAAGCCCGTGGCGCCGGTGACGAGGACCTTCTTCTTCGACATGGGCCCTCCCTGCCACAGCCAGCGGGGGGTGCAAACCGTCGGCCCGGCCTCCGGAGGCCGGCTGGAAACCATAGAACTATCAGGGCCTTATTCGGATGGTGCGGCGGCAGGGCCGGGCCGCAGGGGCCGCTCCCGCAGCAGCGCGGCCAGCAGCAGGCCGAGCAGGGCGAACGCGATGGCGATGCCGTAGATGCGGGCGACAGCCTCGGTGAAGGCGGTCTTGATGGCGAGGCCGACGCGACCGACGCCGGCGATGGCCTCGGCCTCGGCACGTTCAAGGCCGGCGGCGGCGGCGGGGTCGGCGCCGACGCTGGCCTTCCTGGCCGCGAAGTCGGCGCGCAGGCGCTCCACGATCGCGGCTTCGTCGAACGTACGGCTCGCGGGAGCGTCCTCGCCGACAGCGGTGCCGTGGGCCCGGCCGGCCTCGAGGCTCGCGACGACCGCCGGCGGCAGCGACGACGTTGCCTCGGCCAGGCGCTCCTCCATCCGGTGGGCGAGGCCGAGGCCGAAGATGTTGCCGAAGATGGCCACGCCCAGCGTGCTGCCGAGGCTGCGCGACAGCGTGGCCAGCGACGTCGCCGCACCGATCTTGTCCGGCGTGACCGCCATCTGGATGTGCAGGTTGAAGAGCGGGATCGACGGGCCGAGACCAAGGCCCAGCAGCACCATGCGCGCCGCCATGCCGCCGCGCGTGACGTCGACGGCAAGGGTCGTCGACATGACGATGAAGCCGACGACGAGGATGATGAGCGAGCCCACGAGCAGCGGCTTGTAGCGGCCGACCCGCGACGACACCTGCCCGGCGAGGATGTTGCCGGCGACGATGCCGAAGGTGAGCGGTGTCGTCGTCAGTCCGGCCGCGGTGGCCGACGCGCCGCCGACGTTCACCATGAACAGCGGCAGGAAGACGATGGCGCCGAGAAACGTCATGCCGACGACGAAGCTGGCGGCGACGGCCAGGCTGAAGTCGCCCGATGCAAACAGCCCGAGGTCGATGATGGGCTCCTTCGCGCGCCGCTCCCAGGCGAGGCAGGCGACGCCGAAGACGACGCCGGCGACGACGAGGCCGATGATCACGGGGCTCGACCACAGCAGGCCGACGTCGCCGGGCCGCAGCTCGAGCTTGGCGAGCGACGCGGCCACGAGCAGCGGCACGATGCCGAGGGCGAAGAGGCCGGCGCCCACGACGTCGATGCTCGGCCGGGTGGCGGTCGCGGCCGGCCGCAGCGGCGGCATCCGCGTGAGGATCACGAAGAGGGCGACGGCGCCGACGGGGGCGTTGATGAAGAAGCACCAGTGCCAGCCGAGCGTGTCGGTGATGAAGCCACCGACGAGGGGACCCGCCACCGACGACAGCCCGAACACGGCGCCGAAGAGGCCGGCGTAGCGCCCGCGCTCCCGGGGCGGAAAGATGTCGGCGATGACGGCGAACGCCGTCGTGAACAGCGACGCCGACCCGAGGCCCTGGATGACGCGGGCCCCGATGAGCTGCCCCGTCGTCTGCGACACCCCGCACAGCAGTGAGCCCAGCAGGAAGATCGAGATGCCGGTGACGAGGATGCGCCGGCGCCCGAAGAGGTCGGAGAGCTTGCCCCAGATGGGCGTCATCACCGCCGAGGCCACGAGGTACGACGTCGTCAGCCAGGCGTAGAGGGCCGGCTCGATGTGCAGGTCCCGCTGGATGGCGGGGCCGGCGGTGGCGACGATGGTCTGATCGAGCGCGGCCAGCAGCATGCCCAGCAGCGTGCCCACGAGCGTCGAGATCTTCTGGGCGCGAGGCAGCGAGGTGGCGTCGTTCACGGTGGCGACGGTCCTACCGACCCGCCGCTCCGGGCGCCATCACCGACAGCGGCCCACCGTGACGTCGTGCACTTCGTCGTCGGTGGTCCACAGCGCGCTCGTCCAGCCGGCCGCGCGCAGGCGCAGCACGAGCACGCCGTCGCGGTCGTTCTTCAAAAACTGCGACTGCACCCGCGGCACGAAGGTCGGGTAGCGGGACTTGCCGCCGAGGCCGGCGATGATGCTCGGGATGCCGCGGCCAGCGACGACCTCGCCCTGCGCCGTCAGCGCCGGGAAGCGCTCGTAGACGTGGTCGTGGCCGCTCACGACGAGGTCGACGCCTCCGTCGTCGAGGAGCTGCCACAGATCGGCGACGTGGAGGTCGTCGCCGTGGGGCCCCGAGGTGAAGCGGGGGTGGTGGAAGACGGCGACGGTGCAGCGGATGCCGGCAGCCTGCTGGCGCTGCAGCTCGGCCTTGAGCCACGCGTACTGCGCGCCGCTCTTCGTGCAGTCGACCTTGTCGCAGTCGCTGTCGAGGACGACGACGCGCCAATGGATGTCGCGCCCCTCGGCGTCGTCGCCGACGGTGCCGCGCACGTCGGCGGCGTACCAGAGGGGGCTGTCGGCGGTGAAGCGACCGGCGAAGGCGGCGCGCATGCCGGCGGCGTTCGGCGTGCGCCAGTCGTGGTTGCCGACGGCGGGGAGCGTGCGCGACTTGAAGCGGCCCCACGTCGGCTCGTAGCAGCGCTGGTACTGCGCGACGGTGCCGTCGGGGTAGGTGTTGTCGCCGGCGGTGAAGGCGACGGCGTTGTCGCTCGCCTCCAGCATGCGCTCGACGAGGACGGCCGTGGCCTCGTCGCCGGTGCTGTCGCAGGAGGCGATGTCGCCGGCCCCCACGAGGATCGGCTCGGCCGGCGTCACCGGGCGCAGCGGCGTCGGCAGCACGGCCGTCGCCGTCGTCGCCGTGGCCTTGCCGCCAGGCGTCGCCGCCGTGGCACAGGACATCAGCACCAGCGTCGCGACGAGCAGCAGCCGCATCAGCGCTTCCCCGACCGCGCGGCCCGCGGCGTCGCCTTCGTCGTCGCGCGACGGGCGGGCGCGGGGGCGTTGGTCAGGGCCTGAACCTCGGCGAGGTGGGCGAGGGCCGCGACGGCGCGATCCCGCAGGCCGGGCTTCTTGCCGCGGCCGAGCCAGCTCTCGCCGGTGAGCACCTCCATCGCGTCCTCGACGGTCTCGACGGCGGTGACCCGGAAGTGGCCGGCGGTGCAGGCCTCGACGACCTCCTCGTCGAGCATGAGGTCGCGGGCGTTGCTCTTCGGGATGATGACCTCGTGGGAGGTCTTGCCCTCCGGGTCGCGCGTGCGGCACACGCGGAAGAAGCCCTCGATCTTCTCGTTGACGCCGCCGACGGCCTGGGCGTTGCCCAGCTGGTCGATGGAGCCCGTCATGGCGACGTCCTGACGCAACGGCACGCCGGTGAGGGCGCTCAGGAGCGCGCAGGTCTCGGCGAGGGAGGCGCTGTCGCCGTCGATGTCGGAGTAGGACTGCTCCATGCACAGCGTCGCCTGCAGGCACAGTGGCGTGTCCTGACCGAAGCGGTCGAGGAGGATGCCCTTGAGGATGAGCGTCCCCTTCGTGTGGATGGGGCCGCCGAGCTCGGTCTCCCGCTCGATGTCGACGATCTCGCCCTTGCCGGCGCCCACGCGGCAGGTGATGCGCACGGGCATGCCGAAGGCGTAGCTGCCGAGGTCGATGACGGTGAGCCCGTTGACCTGGCCGGTCACGCGGCCGTCGGTGTGGATGCTGATGCGGCGCTGGGCGATGTCCTCGCGCATCTTCAGCTCGATGAAGCCCTCGCGATCGGCGCGCGCGAGCAGGGCCTGCTTCACGTGCTCACGACCGACCTCCTTCGCCGCCGTCTTCTGCGCGTAGAACGAGGCCTCGCGCACGAGGTCGGCGATCTCGCCGAAGCGCGTCGTCAGCTTGTCCTGATCGTCGCAGAGCCGGGCGGCGTGCTCGAGGACGCGGCCCGCGCCGGCGAGCGACAGGGGCAGCAGGTTCTCCTCGTGGGCGAGGCCGGCGAGGAAGCGCATGTAGTGGCGCAGCCGCTCGGTGCTGCGGTTCATCTCGGTCTCGAAGTCGACCTTGACCTTGAAGAGCTTGCTGAAGTCGGGGTCGCCGCGGGATAGCGAGTAGTAGAGCTCGGGCGTGCCGACGAGGACGATCTTCACGCTGAGGCGCACCGGCTCGGGGCGCAGCGCCGCCATCGACACCATCCGGCCGGGCTCGCCCGGATCGTCGAGCTCGATCTGCCGGTTCTTCAGCGCCCGCTTGATGCCCTCCCAGGCGGCGGGGTCGCGCAGCAGATCGGCCGCGTGCAGCAGCAGGTAGCCGCCGTTGGCCCGGTAGAGGGCGCCGGCCTTGATGCGCGTGAAGTCCGTCGACGTCTCGCCAGAGCGGACCTTGTGCTCGATGCGGCCGATGAGGTTCGACAGCGTCGGCAGCGTCTCGAGGACGACGGGAGCGCCGCCCTTCGGGTTGTGGCCGACGAGGACATTGACGCGGTAGCGCAGGAGCGCCGGCTCGTCTCGGTCGCCGTCTTCCTCTTCTTCGCTGAGGCGCTTGGCCGTGCGGGGCTCGGCCTGGGCCTCCTCGCCGCCCTCCTCGATGGCGTGGCTCTCCGGCACGAGGCGGCGCAGACGCTCGAGGATGTCCTTCTCGACGTCGTCGAGGTGCTCGAGGACGCGGGGGGAGGTGTGCTTGAGGTCGTGCTTCACCTCGTCGATGAGGGGATGCACGACGGAGACGGCGGTCTCGCGGGCGAGTCGCTCGATGGCCTCGTCGGTCTCCTTCTCGAGCGCGCGGATCTTGCGCAGTGCGTCCTCGAGGTCGCCCTGCAGCTCGGTGGCGCTCGCCTCAAGCGCCGTGCGCTGCTCGTCGGAGAGCGACTCGTAGGCCTCCTCCGAGAGCGGGTTGCCCTCGGCATCGGCGACCGACAGCGTCAGCGCCGAGCCGGTGCGCGAGAGGATGAAGCCCTTCTCGTGGCAGGCGGCGTCGATGGGCTCGAGGAAGGCGTCGGTCTTGTCCTGGTGGCTCTGATCGAGCTGCGAGCGACGGTCGATGTAGGTGTCGCTCTCGAAGGCCTTCTCGAGGGACAGCAGCATACGCTCGACGAAGACGTCATAGCGCTTCTTGATGCCCGGGCCCTGGCCGGCCGGCACGAGGACGGCGAGGGGGCGGTCGCGATCGGCGAAGTTGTAGAGCAGGACGATGTCCGACGGCGCCGACTCGTTCTTCGCCTTCTCCTCGAGCAGCTCGCGCACGGTCGAGGTGCGGCCGGTGCCGGAGGCGCCGACGACGAAGATGTTGAAGCCGCGCTCGCGCAGGCCGAGGCCGAGGTCGAGGGCGGCGAGGGCCCGCTCCTGGCCGAGGGCGCCGGGGCGACCGTGGCGGTCCTCCTCCTTGGGCGAGAGGTCGGCGTCGGTGAACTCCGACAGGGGCAGGGACCAGCGGAGCTCGTGGGTCGAGAGGGTGTGCTTCATGAGGTCTTTCCTCGCGCGCCAAACGAGAAGCGCTGCAGGCGGATCACATTGTCTTCGGCGGTGACGTCGTCGTCACCACCCGGGAGGGGGCGGATCGGGGGGCGCCGCAGGCCCACCATCAGGCGGCACACGGCGTTGTCGAAGCTGCGCTCGGCGAGGTCGTCGTCGCGCAGGATGAGGACCTCGACGACGAGCTCGTCGTCGCGGCGCCAGGCCAGCACCGAGAGGGGGGAGCGCGACGTCGTCGGCGCCTCTTCGATATCGATGCCTGAGAAATCGAGGGCGCCGGCGTCGCTTTCGACGAGCACCTCGACGATGGCGGGCAGCGCGCGCGCCGCCCACAGGCCCCGGGCGATACTCTCGTCGGACAGGCCGCTGCGGCCCTGACCGGCGAGCGCACGACGTGCCTCGGCGATCTCGGCGCGGCCGACGGGGAGACAGGGGATGACGACGAGGGCGCCCTTGCTCACAGCAGTGGATCCTGCACGCCGGTTCGACCGCGGGCCTGGCGCTCCTCGCGCAGCGCGTCCTTCACGAACTTCACGAGGGCGTCGACGTAGGTGTCGAAGCGTGGGCACACGATGTCGGTGCCGGCGAGGAGCTGGGCGGTATTGCTCGCGTTGTAGAGGACGAAGCGATCGAAGAGCTCGACGGCAGAGGCGCCTCGGCGGATCTTCTCGAAGCCCGGCACCGCCTCGAGGACCGGGCCGAGCAGCGCGCTCACCCGCTGGGCGGCGATCGAGGCCGCCATCGATGACGCCCACTTCGACGTCGGCGGCGACGGCGGACCGGCGCGCTTGCCCGCGCGGCGGGCAACGAGGTCGTAGATCATGCGGGCCGACAGCGGGTTCGGGTCGACGACGTGGAAGGTCTTGCCGGCGGCGTCGTCGGCGGCGGCGATGCGGGCGACGACGCGGGTGAGGTAGTCGACGGGGATGACGTGCAGCGGCGCGAGGCCCGGGCCGGGCAGGGGGATCGGCACGCTCACCGGGCTCGTGACGACGAGGATGCCCATGGCGTAGACGCCAGCATCGAAGCGATCCACCTCGCCGGTGTGGCTGTCGCCGACGACGATGGCTGGGCGCACGACGCTGATGGGCAGCTCGGCCATCGCCGCCCGCATGAGCTTCTCGCCCTGGAACTTGCTGTCCTCGTAGGCGCTGCGGTGGGCGGGGACGTCGTCGAGGTGCTCCTCGAGGATGACGCCCTGACGGTCGCCGCTGACGAAGCACGAGCTCAGGTGGATCAGGCGCTTGAGCTGCGGCAACTCGCGGCAGAACGCGATCACGTTGCGGACGCCGTCGACGTTGACGGCCTTCAGCAGGGCCGGCCCTGCCGTCGTCGACTGGATGCCGGCGAGGTGGAAGACGTGGGTGGTGTCGGCGAGGCCCTTGATCTCGAGCCCGGCGAGGCCGAGGTCCATCTTGCGCACGTCGCCGACGGCGAGGCGCACGCGGGCCCGATCGGCGGGGGCGAGGCGCAGGAGATCGGCGTCGGCGTCGGCGCGGCGCGACTCTTCGACAAGGCAGACGGCGGTGGCCTCGGCGTCGTCGGCCAGCAGGCGGCGCAGGAGGCGCTTGGCGATGAAGCCGGGGAAGCCGGTCATGAAGATCCGTGCGCCGCCGCCGGTGGGGGCGGTGGTCCGGGCACGGGGCCGTGAGGGCGTGGAGCGCGGCATCGTCGGCGGTGCTACCGCACTCGCGCCGCGAGGCCCAAGCGCGGATGTGTGTGGGCGCTTGTATGCGAGGTCTGCCTGTGGCATCGCGCAGGCAAGAGCGGATGACCACCCGACCGGGCGTGCATCCAGACCAACCGGGAGCCCCCCATGCGCGCGATCGCCGCCACCCTCGCCCTCAGTCTCCTTGCCCTCCCCGCGGCTGCCCAGGACACGGCCGCCCCCGCCGCCGCGCCGGCCGCCCCGGCCGCCCCCGCGACGACGGAGCCGGCGCCGGCCACGCCGACGACGGAGACCGCGCCGGCGACGCCGACGCCCGCCACCCCCGCGCCGACCGAGGGCACCCTCTCGGTGACGTCGACGCCCCCGGGCAAGCTCTTCATCGACGACAAGGACACGGGCCTCGTCACCCCCGTCGTCGACCTCGCCGTCGCCGCCGGTCCCCACACCGTCAAGGTCGTCGCCGACGACGGCCGCAGCCAGACCGCCGAGTTCACGATGGAGGCCGGCGGCAGCCTGAGCCTCAACCTCGCCCTCCCCGAGCCCGCCACGCCGGCGAAGACGGAAGAGCCTGCGAAGCCCGCCGAGGAGGCGAAGCCTGCCGAGGCGAAGCCCGCCGAGGCGCCCAGGCCCGCCGACTGGACCTGGATGACCGTGACCGGCTGGTCGGGCCTCGGCCTCGGCACCATCGGCCTGCTCTCGGGTGCCGTCGTCCTCACGACGCCGACGGATCCGCAGCAGGCGCCCCTCGGCTTCGGCCTCTTTGGTACCGGCGTCGGCATGGTCCTCGGCGGCGCCGTCCTGCTCTACCTCGACAACGAGCTCAGCGAGAGCACGCCGGCCGAGGCCGCCCAGGCCCCGGCGCGCTGAGCCAGGCGCTTCGTCGACCGACGCCAGCGAGCGCCCCGCGAGGGGCGCTCTCTCTTTGCGTCGTCCGGTATCCGTCAGGTGGCCCCGAGGGTCGGTCGGATGACGGAGCGGGGCGCTGCCCCGGTCGCCGGCGCATCCGCCACCCGTCCAATGCCTCGTCTCCGACATTGTGGTGACGTGTCGGACGACCTCGTTGGCCGGGCCCTCGAGCGTCAGCCCGCGCGCCGCTTCCAGAGCGCAGGCGAGCTGGCGGCGGCCCTCGACGCCTGGCGCCTCGGCCGTGGCGAGCACGTCGACGCCGCCATCTGCGCCCGCTGGCTCGATCGGCTGCTGCTGGCGCTGCCGCCGACGACGATCGACGCCGACGCCGATCCGCTGGCCGTGGCCCTGCCGGTGACCGCACCGTTTCCGGCCGGCGCCGCGCTCGAGACCGTCCCCGAGCCGCTGCTGTCGCCGGCGGTGACGGTCACCGCGACCATGACCTCGACCACGGCGTCCACGTCGTCCACGTCGTCGTCGAAGCTGTCGTTCCGCCGCCTCGTGCTCGGCGCCGTCGCGGCCGTCGCCGTGGTGGGCGTGGGGCTCGGCGTGGGGGCGGGCGCGCCCGCGGCGGCGTCGGCCCCGTCGTCATCGATGGCGAGCACGGAGACGGCGTCGTCGCCATCGCTGCCGGCGCGGGCGTCGGTGGTCCCGGCGTCGTCGGCGATCGTCGACGCGCCCGTGGCGGTGGCGGTGCGACCGCTGACGGCGAAGCCGAAGTCACGGCGGGCGCCGCCGGCGTCGGTGTCGGCGCCGTCGTCGTCGGGGATGGGCCGCCTGTCGGTGCGCACCACGCCGCCCACGGTGGTGAGTGCGGCCGACGACGTCATCGACAGCACGCCCTTCGTCGGCCGTCCCGTCGAGGCGGGGCTCAAGCGCCTCACGTTGACGAACACCGAGCTTGGCATCCGCGACGAGATCATCGTCAAGGTGCCGAAGAACCGGAACCTCGCCCTCATCGCCACCTGGACGCAGGTCGACGGCGCCTGGGTGCTGTCGACGAAGACGACCCGCGAGTACCGCTGATGGAGCGCTTCATGTCTGCCCGCGCGTTGGCCCTCCTCGCTCCCCTCCTGGCGCTGTCGTCGTCGTGCAGCGTCGCCAGCGTCGTCGGCGTGCCGATCGCCTGCGACGTCGACGAGGCCTGTCCGGTCGGCCTCGCCTGCCTCGAGGGAGCCTGCGCCGCGCCATCGTCGCGGCCCCCCGCCGACCCCGAGCCTGCCGAGCCCGACGCCCCGGCCTGTGAGACGGTGTTCCTGCAGCCGCTCACCGACGGCGTCGAGGGCATCGACATCATCGAGGACGGCGCGACGTCGACGCCCGAGGGCGACAGCGTCGCCGTCGAGCTGCCGCCATCGGAGAGCCTGTTCTTCGCGACCATCTTCGACGTCGAGCGGGTCGGCGACACCGTCCGCTACGAGGTGCCGATCCTCGACGGTGTGCCCTATGGCTCGGGCCAGCAGTTCTACATCGGCATGCGCATCGAGGACCGCATCTACGAGCTGCTGCTCTTCGACGACGGGCTCGCCGTCGCCCGGCTCAAGGAACCCGACATCGAGCCGCGCGACCTCGTCAACACCATCCCGGCCCTCGAGGACGCGCCACACCCCATCCGCCTCCGCCTCGAGACGAGCGACGAGGCCGGCGCTGTCGTGCGGGCCGTGGTCTCGACGGAACGCGACGGCGACGTCTTCGCGGCGGCGTTTCCGGCCCCCTCGACGGCCGTCGACGAGTTCTTCTTCGCCGCCCAGAACTTCGCGCCCGTCGACGACGTCACCAGGCTCCGGGTGGGCCGGGCCAGCGTCGCCGATTGTGGGCGCTGAACTTCAGCCGGCGAGGGCGCGACGGATCTGATCGGCGGTGGCGGCGTCGGGGGCGCACGAGGCGGCCCGCAGCCAGGCTTCGTGGGCCTTGCGGGTGAAGCCCAGCTGCGTCGACAGCGACGCCAGCGAGACCTGGGCGAGGAACAGCTTCCGGTCGTAGAGCGCAGCCAGCTCGTAGGCCTGCAGCGCCCGGAAGTGGTCGGCGGCGGCGACGGCGAGGTGGCCGCGTTCGAGCCACGCCCGCGCCGACAGCGGTTCGGCGGCGAGCCAGCGATCGATGATCGCGGTGGCGCCGTCGACGTCGCCGATGAGCAGGTGGTGGTCGACGAGGGCCCGCGTCCGCGCCGCCGACAGCTCCCGGGACTCGTGCCGCGCCTCGAGGGGTGGGGGGCGCCGCAGCAGGTCGGCGACGACGCGGCGGACGTGTTCGAGCTGGAACGGCTTCTCGATGAAGGCGTCGGCGCCGTGGCGCTCGTGGATCTCCTTCACCTGTTCGAAGCTCCGGTAGATCGCCGACACCATCGCGATTGGCACGCTGCGCCAGTCGGGGCTCGCCTTGAGCGCCGCGCAGATCTCGAAGCCGTGCACGCCGGGCAGCATCGCGTCGAGGAGGATGATGTCGGGGCGGCGCACCCGCAGCACGTCGACGACGCGGTCGCCGCTCAGCAGGTGTTCGGTGTCGCAGCCGTCGGCGACGAGGGCCCGGCAGAGCAGCGTGCCGATGGCCTCGTCATCCTCGACGACGAGGGCAAACGGCCGGCGTGCGGTGGCGAGTGGCGGAGCGACGCGCTCCTCGAGTTCGGCCGGCGGCGCGAGCACGGGAATCGGGCCGTCGGCAGGCACCAGCGTCGACCCTGCTGGCACCTGGACCTGCTTGAGGCGCAGGGTGCCGACGATGGGGCCCTTGAGGGCTGCGGGCATCGTCGTGTCGTCGAGCACGGCGCCGAGGGCCCGGGCGACCGAGTCGGGGCGCGGCAGCTTCGCCGGCGTCGACGGCAGGGGCGGCCGGGCGAGGACGAGGTCGACGTCGGCGCTGGCGGCGTGCGCTCCCTGCAGCACGCGCTCCCCGGCGGCGCGGGCGCGAGCGGCGTCGTCGATGGCGCGCTCCAGCAGGAGCGGGGTGGCGACGACGGGGACGATGTGGCGACCGGCCTGGACGCCGAGGTCCTGCAGGGCGCCCTCGGCGGCGGCGGGATCGACGACGGCGACGGTGAGGCTCTCGGCGCGGCTTGCGAGGGGCAGGAGCTGCTCGGCCTGCAGCCACGGCACGGGCAGGCTGTCGAGGAGGCCGAGGTCGATCGTCGAGAGGCTGAGAATGACGCAGGGGCGCTGGTGGCGCTCGGCCAGCATCTCGGCGACTGCGGCCTCATGGCGCCGCAGCTGCGTCTGCAGGCGATCGACGTCGCTGGCCTGCACGAGCGCGTCGACCTCGGCGCGTGTGAGGGCGCCAGCGTCGACGAGCAGGGCTCCGAGTCGGGGCAGATCCACCAGCGCGCTCCGGCCGACGACACCCCGGGATGGGGCACCGCTCAGCAGCCCGAGCCTCCGGTGCTGCGCCTCCCACGGTCAACGCGGCGAATCGGGTGCCTCGCTTCGATCAAGGCAGCGCGCGCGCGTGACGCTCAGCTCGCGTGGTCGACGATGCCGATGATGGCGGCGTCGACCGGCGTGAAGCTGGGCGACAGGGCCAGGGCCGCCTCACGGGACCCCACGCAACTCACAAGATCGCCCACACCGGCCTGGGCGGTGTCGGCGGCGACGTGGGGCTCGCCGGCCGGGGCGCCATCCTTCGTGCAGGGCGCGACGATGAGGAGCTTCACGCCGCCGAGGTTCTCGGCCTTGGTGGAGGCGACGACGGTGCCGATGACGCGCGCGAGGTACATGCTCTCTGCCTCAGACCGCGGCTTCGGCGGCGCTGTCCGCCGGCTTCGGCGGGGTCTTGAAGGTGCGGAAGATGACGAGGCCGGCGCCGACGACGATGCAGGCGTCGGCGATGTTGAAGGTCGGCCAGTGGCTGCTGCGGAAGGTCTGCACGAGCCAGCTCGCCACGCTCTCGGGCTTCGTCAGGTAGAAGTCGAGGAAGTCGATGACGTAGGCGAGGCGGGCCCGGTCGATGAGGTTGCCGACGGCGCCGGCGATGATCAGGGGGAAGGCCGTCATGATGGCCCAGTCCTTCTCGCGCAGCTTCAGGTACCAGATGGCGATGCCGAGGCTCGCGAGGCTGCTGATGAGCAGCAGGAACGGGCGACGGAACCAGTCCGGCAGCGAGCCCGTCATCGAGAACGCAGCGGCGGGGTTCTCGGCGTACTTGAAGTTGAAGAGGCCCTCGATGACGGGGATCTCCTGCGTGACGACGCGCTGGCCATGCTCGGTGACGCGGATGGCGGTGCGGCAGATGTCGCGGTGGTCCTTGCGGTAGACCGGGTCGCGGCAGGACTCCATGCCGGCGACCTCTTCGGCCGTCGCCGGACGGGTGAGGGTCTCGAGGGCCCAGATCTTGGTGCCCTGGTCGAGGCCGACGCCGATCACGACGATGGCGATGAGCCAGGCGATGCGGTTCTGCCAGATGAAGTCGGTCATGTTGGTCCCGTGTCGCCGCGCCGGTCGCGCCGGCCTTCAAGGGTTGTAGCCGCTGTGCAGGACGCCGTCACCCGCCGCAATGCCGGGCCGGCCGCCCCCTTTCTCGACGATGCCGCCAGACGGCGCTACGAAGCGCCATGGGCGCAGCGCTGGGCATCGATCTCGGCACCACGAACACCGTGGTGGCCGCCACCATCCCCGACGACAACACCATCGTCGACGTCGACATTCCCCAGCTGGTGGCGCCGGGCGAGGTCGCCGCGCTGCCGCAGCTGCCGTCGACGCTCTACCTCCCCACCGCGGCCGAGTTCGACGCCAGCGGCCTCGCCCTGCCGTGGGGGCCCGGTCCGGAGTGGCCGGTGGGCCAGCTCGCCCGGGTCCATGGCGCGAAGGTGCCCGGTCGCGTCGTCGTCTCCGCCAAGAGCTGGCTGAGCGTCCCCACCATCGACCGCCACGCCCGCTGCCTGCCCTGGGCCGCCGACGACGAGCAGATGCCCCGCGTCTCCCCCGTCGAGGTCCAGACCCGCCTGCTCGCCCACGTCGCCGCCGCCGCCCGCCACCGGGGCCTGCCCCTCGACGACGTCACCATCACGATCCCGGCCTCCTTCGACGAGGTCGCCCGCGGCCTCACCCTCGAGGCCGCCGCCGCCGCCGGTCTCGCCCACGTCCGCCTCCTCGAGGAGCCACAGGCGGCGTTCTACGCCCTGCTCCAGCGCGAGGCGTCGCGGCTGTCGAAGGTCCTCGACGGCGTGAAGCTGATCCTGGTGGTCGACGTCGGCGGTGGCACCACCGACCTCACCCTGCTGGCGGTGGAGCCGGCTGCGCAGGGGAAGGGCCCGCCGAAGATCGACCGCATCGCCGTGGGTGACCACGTCATGCTCGGCGGCGACAACATGGACATCACGCTCGCCCGCAAGGTCGAGCAGAAGCTCACCGGCGCCGTCGGCACGCTCGACGCCGTGAGCTTCTCCCACCTCGTGCTGTCGGCCCGCCTCGCCAAGGAGACGCTGCTCGCCGACGACGCGCCCGCCGAGTTCGGCGTCACGCTGCTTTCGCGCGGCAAGAAGCTCCTCGGCGGTGCAAAGACAAGCGTCGAGTCCAGGGACGAGGTCCGCGCGCTGCTGCTCGATGGCTTCCTGCCGTTCTCGGGCCCCCGTGACGTCGTCGAGCGCCAGAAGGCCGGCCTCGCCGAGCTGGGCCTGCCCTACGCCCGCGACCCGGCCCTGCCGCGGCACATCAGCACCTTCCTCCGTCGTCATGTCGAGGCCGCCGCCGAGGCCGGCGCCCGCGTCGTCGACGGCCTGCCGCTGCCCGACGCCGTCCTGCTCAACGGCGGCGTGTTCCGTGCGCCGACGATCCGCGCCCGCCTCCAGGCCATCTTTGCCCGCTGGGCCGGCCGCGACGACGCCGTCCGCTTCTTCGACGTCAGCGGCGACGACCTCGACCGCGCCGTCGCCCGCGGCGCGGCGTCCTCGGCCCTTGTGCGCCTGGGGCGCGGCGTCCGCATCGGCAGCGGCGGTGCCCGCGCCTACTTCGTCGGCGTCGGCGGCGACGACGGCACCGAGAAGGCCCTGTGCGTCGCGCCGCGCGGCCTCCTCGAGGGCAGCGCCGTCGAGGTCGCCCGCACCTTCCGCGCCGTCGTCGGCGAGCCGGTCTCGTTCCCGCTCTACTCGTCGACGTTCTCGTCTGCGAAGGCCGGTGACGTCGTCGATACCGCTGAACTCGAGCGCCTGCCGTCGATCTCGACGGTGCTGCAGCCTGTCCGCGAGGTGCCGGTGCGCCTCGAGGCCACGCTCTCCGAGGTCGGCACGCTCGAACTCGCGCTGCGCATGACCCCCGAGGCCCTCGAGCGCTTCAAGCTCAGCTTCTCGACCCGGCTCGAGGGCGTCGTCGACGCCGCCGCCGCCGCGAAGCCCGGCGAGATCCCGTCGTCGGGCCCGGTGCACAAGAAGCTCGACGAGGGCAAGGAGCTCATCCTCGGCTTTTTCGGCAACAAGTCGAAGGACGTCGACCCCAAGCGCGTGAAGGACCTGCGCCGCGACCTCGAGAAGCTCTTCGGCCCCCGTGAGCAGTGGTCCCTGGCGTTGTCGCGCGAGCTGGCCGGCGTGCTGCTCGCCGGCGCCGCCCGTCGTCGTCGCTCGGTGGAGCACGAGCGCGCGTACTTCCAGAACCTCGGCTTCATGCTGCGGCCTGGCACCGGCGCCCCCTTCGACGACTGGCGCATCGAGCAGCTCTGGCCCCTGTGGAAGGACGGCGTGCAGTACGTCGCCGAGAAGCCGACGTGGGCCTCGTGGTTCATCCTCTGGCGTCGCGTCGCCGCCGGCCTCGACGCCGCCCGCCAGCAGGAGCTGTGGGCCTACCTCAAGCCGTGGCTCCTCGAGCAGGGCACCGGGAAGAAGGGGCAGGGGGCGACCCCCGCGGGCACCGACGAGATGATCCGCCTCGCGGCGTCGCTGGAGCGGCTGCCGTCGTCGGAGAAGGCGCTGCTCGGTGACTTCATCGGCAAGAAGCTCGGTCGTGGCGGCCTGACGAGCGCCTGGCCACTGGGCCGCGTCGGCGCCCGTGCCCCCCTCGCCGGCATCGTCAGCGACGTCGTTCCCCCCGACGTCGCCGCCCGCTACATCGACAAGGTCCTCGAACTCGACATCAAGGCGGCCGACGGCGCGATGTTCGCTCTCGTGCAGCTCGCGCGCCTCACCGGCGACCGGGCCCGCGACGTCGACGCCACCGTGCGCGAGAAGGTCATCGCCCGCCTCGAGAAGGCGGGCGCGCCGGCCACGATGCTGCAGCCCCTGCGCGAGGTCGTCGCCCTCTCCGTCGAGGACGAGGCCGTCGCCTTCGGCGAGGCGCTGCCAGCGGGCCTGCGGCTGTAGGAGACCTCATCCCCCGGCCCCTTCTCCAGCTTCGTGGAGAAGGGGGGCGCGACGTCCGAGGAACAAGAGAACAGGCGAAGCACTGCCAGGCGCAAGCGCAGCGAGCGCCCCTCCGGCACGACCAGGCGAAGCACCGCCAGGCGCAAGCGCAGCGAGCGCTCCGGAAAAGGCGCGCGAAGCACCGCCAGGCGTCGAGCGAAGCGAGCGCCTCCCCGCCGGCGACCGGCGAAGCCGGTCGGCGTCGGTCCGGCCTCATCGAATCGACAAGAAGTCCGGGGGATTCGAAAAGGGGGCAAGCGAAGCGAGCCCCCTTTGGGCAGCGCCTGCGGCCCAGCGGACCACCCCGGGCGCAGCCCGGGGATGGTCCAACAGGTCCGGCTGTGGCGCCACCGGCACGCAGCACCAACGACGACGTCACGGAGCCACAGACGGACCTCGGGCCGAGTCCGCTTCCTGCCAAAGAAATGCGGCGGCCCGAAGGCCGCCGCGTTTCTGCAGGCAGGAAGCGGACGTCAGAAGCCCATGCCGCCCATGCCACCCATGCCGCCGCCGGCCGGGGCCGCCTTGGCCTTCTTGTCCTCGGGCTCGTCGGCGATCATCGCCTCGGTGGTGAGGAGCAGCGACGACACGGAGGCCGCGTTCTGCAGCGCCGAGCGGGTCACCTTGGTGGGATCGATGACGCCGAAGGCGATCATGTCGCCGAACTGCTCGCTCGCGGCGTTGAAGCCGAAGGAGCCCTTCTGCTCGGCCACCTTGTTGACGACGACGGAGCCCTCCCAGCCGGCGTTCTGGGCGATCATGCGCATCGGCTCTTCGCAGGCGCGCTTGATGAGCTTCACGCCGAAGGCCTCCTCACCCTCGACCTTGAGGCCGTCGAGGGCAGAGAGGGCGCGCACGAGGGCGACGCCGCCGCCGGGGACGATGCCTTCCTCGACGGCCGCGCGGGTCGCGTGCAGGGCGTCCTCGACGCGGGCCTTCTTCTCCTTCATCTCGACCTCGGTGGCCGCGCCCACCTTGATGACGGCGACGCCGCCGGCGAGCTTGGCGAGGCGCTCCTGGAGCTTCTCGCGGTCGTAGTCCGAGGTGGTCTCCTCGACCTGGGCGCGGATCTGCTTGATGCGCGCCTGGATGTCGGCGCTCTTGCCGGCGCCGTCGACG
>Ga0172373_10000116_pt1 | contig 115074 bp, 112 predicted proteins | sample Lak10m_2_FD_114546 | JGI IMG/M metagenome (GOLD analysis project Ga0172373, IMG submission 114546) | Freshwater microbial communities from Kabuno Bay, South-Kivu, Congo - kab_092012_10m | ecosystem: Environmental > Aquatic > Freshwater > Lake | place: Democratic Republic of the Congo...
GACAACGTGGCGATCACGGTCAAGCTGATTGCGCCCATCGCCATGGAAGAGGGCCTGCGCTTCGCCATTCGCGAAGGCGGTCGCACCGTGGGTGCTGGCGTCGTCGCCAAGATCCTGGAGTGAGTTGCTTAGGGGTATAGCTCAATTGGCAGAGCGTCGGTCTCCAAAACCGAAGGTTGGGGGTTCGATTCCCTCTGCCCCTGCCACCTAGGCTGCCAAACCGGCCCACCTGATCAGGTGGGCTTTGGCGCCTCAGGGGGTCATGATGAATTTTGACTGGGACTCTTGAATGTCATCCAACGCCATTGAAACCGTGAACACGACCGCCGACAAGCTCAAGCTGCTTGTGGTGGCGCTGCTCGTCTTGGCGGGGCTGGTCGGCTTTTATGTCTTGGCCAAGCAAGCCGTCTGGGTTCGCTGGGGCACGCTGGTGTTGGCTTTGGCCTTGGCCTTGGTGGTGTTTTTCATGGCCACCCCCGGCCGACAGTTAGTGGCCTTTGGTCGTGACTCGGCCCGCGAGGTGCGCAAAGTCGTGTGGCCCACGCGCAAAGAGTCCATTCAGATGACCCTTTACGTGTTTGCCTTTGTGCTGATCATGGCCATCTTTTTATGGCTGACAGACAAAACCCTGGAATGGGTGTTCTACGACCTGATTCTTGGATGGAAAAAGTGATGACTGATACCGAGCACATTGACGCAGCGGACGAGTTCAAGCCCGCGCATCCCGACATGCGCTGGTATGTCGTCCATGCTTATTCGGGCATGGAAAAAGCGGTCGAGCGCAACATCCAAGAGCGCATCACGCGCGCCGGCATGCAGCCTAAGTTTGGCCGCATCTTGGTGCCCACCGAAGAGGTGGTCGAGATGAAAAATGGTCAGCGTCGCACCACCGAGCGCCGGTTCTTCCCGGGCTATGTGTTGGTCGAGATGATCATGGACGACGAAACCTGGCATTTGGTGAAACACACCAGCAAGGTTACGGGCTTTGTGGGTGGCAGTCGCAATCGTCCGGCTCCCATTTCCGAGCAAGACGTGATGAAGATCGTTAACCAAATGCAAGAGGGCTCGGACAAGCCTCGCCACAAAGTGGAATTCATGGTGGGCGAATTCGTTCGGGTCAAAGATGGCCCCTTCACCGACTTCAATGGCTCGGTCGAAGAAGTCAATTACGAAAAGAACAAAGTGCGGGTGTCGGTCACGATTTTTGGTCGATCCACGCCGGTTGAGCTGGAATTTGGGCAAGTCGAAAAGACTTGATCCAATTGGGCGCCTCACAACTCTGCGCCTTGAATCAAAGAGTTGCCAACCCCGGGGAGTTGAAGCCAGTCTTCAACGCATGCACCCGTAAGGAGTCAAAGCATGGCAAAGAAAATTGTCGGCTTCATCAAGCTGCAAGTGCCAGCGGGCAAGGCCAATCCTTCGCCCCCCATTGGTCCCGCTCTCGGTCAGCGCGGCCTCAACATCATGGAATTCTGCAAGGCGTTCAACGCCCAAACCCAAGGCGTCGAGCCGGGTTTGCCTTTGCCCGTGGTGATCACCGCGTTTGCAGACAAGTCCTTCACCTTCATCATCAAGACGCCGCCCGCGACGACCTTGATCAAGAAAGCCATCAAATTGGACAAGGGGTCACCCCGTCCTCACACCGACAAAGTGGGCAAGATCACTCGTGCTCAACTGGAGGAAATCGCCAAAACCAAAATGCCTGACATGACGGCTGCTGACCTCGATGCCGCGGTTCGCACGATTGCAGGTTCTGCCCGTTCCATGGGCGTGACGGTGGAGGGTGTTTGAGATGGCCAAGTTGACGAAAAAACAAAAAGCCTTCGTGGGCAAAGTGGAAGCCACCAAGCTGTATGGCATTGGCGAGGCCATTGAATTGGTCAAAACCTGTGCAACGGCCAAGTTCGATGAATCCATCGACGTGGCGGTTCAATTGGGCATCGATGCCAAGAAATCCGACCAAGTGGTGCGTGGCGCCGTGGTGCTGCCCAATGGCACTGGCAAAACCGCTCGCGTGGCCGTGTTTGCACAAGGCGCTAAGGCTGAAGAGGCCAAAGCAGCAGGTGCTGACGTGGTCGGCATGGACGATCTGGCGGCGCAAGTCAAAGCCGGTGACATGCCCTTTGATGTGGTCATCGCCGCCCCCGACGCCATGCGCGTGGTGGGCACCTTGGGTCAGATTTTGGGCCCCCGCGGCTTGATGCCTAACCCCAAAGTGGGCACGGTGACCCCCGATGTGGCCACGGCTGTGAAAAACGCCAAGGCTGGTCAGGTTCAGTTCCGCGTGGACAAAGCAGGCATCGTGCATGCCACCATCGGTCGTCGCTCCTTTGACACCGACAAGCTCCAGGGCAACCTGAGCGCCTTGGTGGATGCCTTGAACAAAGCCAAGCCGGCCACCAGCAAGGGTGTTTACCTGCGCAAGCTGGCCGTGTCGTCCACCATGGGTATGGGCGTTCGCGTGGACATGCAAAGCTTGGCCTGATTGGCTAAAGAAATTTCAAGGACTCGCAAGAGGCCTTGAATTGGTGGGCTGAGGAGGTTTCGACCTCTGCAGGCCATCCAAGACCGCTGGTGCTCCCTCAGGGGGCTTAATCGAAAGGCCAGCGCAGATGGCGAACCCGCCAAAGGAATCATCCTGAGGTTGTTCGCTGAACCGTAGGCGTGCCTGGTGACAGGCACTTTAGAAGGAGTAGACCTTGAGTCTGAATCGCAGTGAGAAAGAAGCCGTCGTCTCTGAAGTCGCCGGCCTCGCCGCGCAAGCTCAAACGCTCGTGATGGCGGAATACCGTGGCATCACGGTCGCTGACATGATCAAACTGCGCTCCGAAGCGCGCAGCAAAGGCGTGACCCTGAGTGTGTTGAAAAACACCCTGGCTCGCCGTGCTGTGGCCGGTAGCGCGTTTGAAGTGGCAGCTGACCAGATGACCGGACCGCTCATCTATGGCTTCTCTGTGGATGCCGTGGCTGCTGCAAAAGTGGTGGCCGACTTCGCAAAAACCAACGACAAGTTGGTGATTCGCGGTGGCGTTTACAGCGGTAAAGCCTTGGATGCCGAGTCGGTGAAACAGTTGGCCAGCATTCCCACCAAGGAAGTGTTGTTGGCGCAGCTGTGTGGCTTGCTCATGTCGCCGATTTCCCGCACCGCTGTGGTGTTGGGCGCTTTGGCTGCAAAGAAAGAAGGCGAGGCGGCAGCCGCTTGATGCGTGCCGCTTCACAACCCAACGTGCCCGCAAGGGTTCAACACAACACTTAGGAAAAAAACATGTCGTTAGATAAAGATGCATTTTTGACCGCGCTTGACAGCATGTCTGTCATGGGACTCAACGAGCTGGTGAAAGCCATCGAAGAGAAGTTTGGCGTGAGCGCAGCCGCCATGGCTGCTCCCGCTGCTGGCGGTGGTGGCGGTGGTGCAGCTGCTGCTGAAGAGAAGACCGATTTCAACGTGGTGCTGACCGACGCTGGCGCCAACAAAGTGTCGGTCATTAAGGCTGTTCGCGAAATCACCGGTCTGGGTTTGAAAGAAGCCAAAGACTTGGTGGACGGCGCACCCAAAGTGGTCAAGGAAGCCGTGCCCAAGGCCGACGCCGAAGCCGCCAAGAAAAAGCTGGAAGAAGCTGGCGCCAAAGTCGAGCTCAAGTGATTGCAGGCCCTCTGGGGCCTTGCCACGAAGGTTGGTGGGTGTTCAAAGCCCCCAACCTTTTTCCGCTACAGAGCGCACCTGAAAAACGATGTCGTCGTTTTTCACGTGTCTTCTGACCAGACTGCAGAAGAACCTTGGTTCGGGCCGTGTGAGCGCACGGTCGTCCGCCAACGCTGGTAGTGGCCAGCCGCCAAGTTTGCCCAGGGCTTAGGCCCATCGGGCATCAGTCGCCGAGAGCATCATTTCCGGAGAACTCATGGCCTACACCTACACCGAACGCAAGCGAATCCGCAAAAGTTTCGGCCGGCGCGACAGCGTGCTGGAAGTCCCCTACCTGCTGCAAATGCAAAAAGATGCCTACACGGCTTTTTTGCAAGCTGACCTTGCGCCCAAGCAGCGTCAGCCCGAAGGCTTGCAAGCCGCCTTCGAAGCCGCATTCCCCATCGTCTCGCACAACGGCTTTGTCGAGATGAAATTCATGGAATACAACCTGGCACGACCCGCCTTCGATGTGCGTGAATGCCAGACCCGTGGCCTGACGTTTTCGTCGGCTGTGCGCGCCCGCGTGCAGTTGATCATTTACGACCGCGAGTCGTCCACCCCCCAATCCAAGGTGGTGCGTGAGGTCAAAGAGCAAGAGGTCTACATGGGCGAAGTGCCCCTGATGACCGACAAAGGCTCATTCATCATCAACGGCACCGAGCGCGTGATCGTGTCTCAGCTGCACCGTTCGCCGGGCGTGTTCTTCGAGCACGACAAGGGCAAGACCCACAGTTCGGGCAAGCTGTTGTTCAGCGCCCGCATCATTCCTTACCGTGGCTCTTGGCTGGACTTCGAGTTCGACCCGAAAGACATTCTGTATTTCCGTGTGGACCGTCGCCGCAAGATGCCCGTGACGATTCTGCTCAAGGCCATTGGTCTGACGCCCGAATCCATCCTTGCGAACTTCTTCGTGAACGACAACTTCCGCCTGATGGACACTGGCGCACAAATGGCCTTTGTGGCCGAACGTTTGCGCGGTGAAGTCGCTCGCTTTGACATCACCAACGCCAAGGGCGATGTGATCGTCGCCAAAGACAAGCGCGTGACCGCACGCCACACCCGCGAGCTCGAGCAGTCGAACACCACGCACATCAGCGTGCCCGAAGACTTCCTCATTGGCCGCGTGATTGCCCGCAACATCGTGGACCCGGAAACCGGCGAAATCATCGCCCGAGCCAACGATGAACTCAGCGAAGCCTTGCTCAAAAAATTGCGCACCGCTGGCGTGCAAGAGCTGCAATGCATTTACACCAACGAACTCGACCAGGGCGCCTACATTTCGCAAACCCTGCGCATCGACGAAACCGCTGACGAGTTCACTGCTCGAGTGGCCATCTATCGCATGATGCGCCCCGGCGAGCCGCCCACCGAAGATGCGGTACAGGCTTTGTTCCAGCGTTTGTTCTACAACCCCGACACCTACGATTTGTCGCGTGTTGGCCGCATGAAATTCAACGCTCGCATTGGCAGCACCGAAACCACGGGTTCCATGGTGCTGAGCAATGAAGACATCTTGGCTGTGGTGAAGATTCTGGTGGATCTGCGCAATGGCCGCGGTGAAGTCGATGACATCGATCACTTGGGCAACCGTCGTGTGCGTTGCGTGGGCGAATTGGCGGAAAACCAGTTCCGAACCGGTTTGGCTCGCATTGAAAAAGCCGTGAAAGAACGTTTGGGCCAAGCGGAGCAAGAGCCGCTCATGCCCCACGACCTGATCAACTCCAAGCCCATTTCGGCGGCGCTCAAAGAGTTCTTCGGCGCTTCGCAGTTGTCCCAGTTCATGGACCAGACCAACCCCTTGTCGGAAATCACACACAAGCGTCGCGTGTCCGCCTTGGGCCCGGGTGGCTTGACGCGTGAACGTGCAGGCTTCGAGGTGCGTGACGTGCACGTCACCCACTACGGCCGCGTGTGTCCCATTGAAACGCCTGAAGGCCCGAACATTGGCCTCATCAACTCCTTGGCCTTGTATGCCCGCTTGAACGAATACGGTTTCATCGAAACGCCGTATCGTCGCGTGGTCGATGGCAAAGTGACGATGGAAATCGATTACTTGTCGGCCATCGAAGAGGCCAAATACGTGATCGCACAGGCCAATGCCACCCTTGACGAGAGCGGCAAGCTGGTGGGTGAACTCATCTCGGCGCGTGAAAAAGGCGAATCCATTCTCTGCGCAGCCGACCGCATCCAATACATGGACGTGTCACCCGCACAGATCGTGTCGGTGGCTGCCTCCTTGGTGCCCTTCCTGGAGCACGATGACGCCAACCGCGCTTTGATGGGCGCCAACATGCAGCGTCAAGCGGTGCCGACCTTGCGCCCTGAAAAAGCCTTGGTGGGCACGGGCATCGAGCGCGTGTCGGCCATTGACTCGGGCACGGTGGTCACGGCGTTGCGCGGCGGCGTGGTCGACTACGTCGACGCCACCCGCATCGTGGTGCGTGTCAACGACAACGAAGCCGTCGCCGGCGAAGTGGGCGTGGACATCTACAACCTCATCAAGTATCAGCGTTCCAACCAAAACACCAACATTCACCAGCGCCCCATCGTGCAGCGCGGTGATGTGTTGGCCAAGGGTGACGTGATTGCCGATGGCGCATCCACCGACCTGGGCGAATTGGCCTTGGGTCAGAACATGCTCATCGCGTTCATGCCCTGGAACGGCTACAACTTCGAAGACTCCATCCTCATTTCTGAGCGCGTGGTGGCCGAAGACCGTTACACCTCCATTCACATCGAGGAATTGGTGGTGATGGCGCGTGACACCAAGTTGGGCGCGGAAGAAATCACCCGTGACATCCCCAACCTGTCGGAGACCCAACTCAACCGTTTGGATGAGTCTGGCATCATTTACGTGGGTGCCGAAGTGCAGCCTGGCGATGTGCTGGTGGGCAAGGTCACCCCCAAAGGCGAAACCACCCTCACGCCGGAAGAAAAGCTGCTGCGCGCCATCTTTGGCGAAAAGGCCTCCGATGTGAAAGACACCTCGTTGCGCGTCGACCAAGGCTCGCAAGGCACGGTGATTGACGTTCAGGTGTTCACCCGCGAAGGCATCCAGCGTGACAAGCGCGCCCAGCAGATCATCGACGATGAGCTCAAGCGCTTCCGCCTCGACTTGAACGACCAATTGCGCATCGTTGAAGCCGACGCCTTCGATCGAATCGAAAAATTGCTGATCGGCAAAACCGCCAATGGCGGCCCGCAAAAGCTGGCCAAAGGCAGCGCCATCACCAAGGACTACTTGCAGGGCGTGGACAAGTTCCATTGGTTCGACATTCGTCCCACCGATGATGACGTGGCCAACCAGCTCGAATCCATCAAGAACTCGCTCACGCAAACCCGCCACAGCTTTGACTTGGCGTTTGAAGAAAAGCGCAAAAAGCTCACCCAAGGCGACGAGTTGCCCGCCGGTGTGCTCAAGATGGTCAAGGTCTATTTGGCCGTCAAGCGCCGCTTGCAGCCTGGCGACAAAATGGCCGGCCGTCACGGCAACAAAGGGGTGGTTTCCAAAATCGTCCCCGTGGAAGACATGCCCTACATGGCCGACGGCACCCCTTGCGACATTGTGTTGAACCCCTTGGGCGTTCCTTCTCGCATGAACGTGGGTCAGGTGTTGGAAGTTCACTTGGGTTGGGCTGCCAAAGGCATTGGCCATCGCATTGGTCACATGCTGCAGTCGCAAGCCAAAGCGTCGGAGATGCGCACCTTCATGGAGCAAATCTACAACGCCACTGGCAAGCAAGAAGCCATTGCCAAGCTCAAAGACGGTCAGGTCATGGAAATGGCCAAGAACCTCACCGAGGGCATCCCCTTCGCAACGCCCGTGTTTGATGGCGCAACCGAAGAAGACATCATGTCCATGTTGCAGCTGGCCTACCCGGAAGACCTGGCCAAGGCCAAAGGCCTTTCCGCCACGCGCACCCAGGCCCAGCTGTTCGACGGTCGCACGGGCGACGCCTTTGAGCGTCCCGTCACCGTGGGCTACATGCACGTGCTCAAACTGCACCACTTGGTGGACGACAAGATGCACGCCCGTTCGACCGGTCCTTACAGCTTGGTGACCCAGCAGCCTTTGGGCGGCAAGGCCCAGTTTGGTGGTCAGCGTTTTGGCGAGATGGAAGTGTGGGCGCTCGAAGCCTACGGTGCTTCCTACACCTTGCAAGAAATGCTCACGGTCAAGTCCGACGACGTGCAGGGCCGAACCAAGGTCTACGAAAACATCGTGAAGGGTGAGCACGCCATTGAGGCGGGCATGCCCGAATCGTTCAATGTGTTGGTCAAGGAGATCCGTTCGCTCGGTATCGATATCGAGCTCGAGCGCAGCTGATGAACGCGAGCCGTGACGCCGTCACCTCCCGTTCATTGACTCAGACATCAAAGGATTGAAACCATGAAATCATTGCTTGACCTGTTCCGCCAGTTCACCCCGGATGAGCATTTCGATGCCATCAAAATTGGCATCGCCTCGCCGGAAAAAATCCGCTCTTGGTCTTTTGGCGAAGTGAAAAAGCCCGAGACCATCAACTATCGAACCTTCAAGCCCGAGCGCGATGGTTTGTTTTGCGCCAAGATTTTTGGTCCCATCAAGGACTACGAATGCTTGTGCGGCAAATACAAACGCCTCAAGCACCGTGGCGTGATTTGCGAGAAGTGCGGCGTTGAAGTGACCCAAACCAAAGTGCGTCGTGAACGCATGGGCCACATCGACTTGGCTGCGCCTTGCGCACACATCTGGTTCCTGAAATCCTTGCCCAGCCGCTTGGGCTTGGTGCTGGACATGACCCTGCGTGACATCGAACGCGTGCTTTATTTCGAAGCCTATGTGGTGGTTGACCCCGGCATGACCCCGCTGAAGAAATTCAGCATCATGTCGGAAGACGACTTCGACGCCAAAGTGCAGGAATATGGCGACGAGTTCGTGGCCAAAATGGGCGCCGAAGGCATTCGTGAACTCCTCGAAGGTCTGGACCTCGACGTCGAAATCGAGCGCCTGCGTGGCGACTTGACCGGCTCGGTAGTCAAGGTCAAGAAAAACGCCAAGCGCCTCAAGGTGCTGGAAGCCTTCAAGAAGTCTGGCATCAAGCCCGAGTGGATGGTGTTGTCGGTGTTGCCGGTGCTGCCGCCCGACCTGCGCCCCCTGGTGCCGCTGGACGGTGGCCGTTTTGCCACTTCCGACCTCAACGACTTGTATCGTCGCGTCATCAACCGCAACTCGCGCTTGAAGCGTTTGCTGGAATTGAACGCGCCCGAAATCATTGCACGCAACGAAAAGCGCATGTTGCAAGAGTCGGTGGACAGCCTGCTCGACAACGGTCGCCGTGGCAAAGCCATGACGGGCGCCAACAAGCGTGCCCTCAAGTCCTTGGCCAACATGATCAAAGGCAAGAGCGGTCGTTTCCGTCAAAACTTGCTGGGCAAGCGCGTCGACTACTCTGGCCGTTCCGTCATCACCGTGGGTCCTTACCTCAAGCTGCACCAGTGCGGCTTGCCCAAGCTCATGGCGTTGGAATTGTTCAAGCCCTTCATCTTCTCGCGCTTGGAGGCCATGGGCATTGCCACGACCATCAAAGCTGCCAAGAAGGAAGTCGAAGCCGGCACCCCCATCGTGTGGGACATCTTGGAAGAGGTCATCAAAGAGCACCCGGTGATGCTCAACCGTGCACCCACGCTGCACCGCTTGGGCATCCAGGCATTTGAACCCATCCTGATCGAAGGCAAGGCCATTCAGTTGCACCCCTTGGTGTGTTCCGCTTTCAACGCCGACTTTGACGGCGACCAAATGGCGGTTCACGTGCCCTTGTCGGTCGAGGCCCAAATGGAAGCCCGCACCCTCATGCTGGCCTCCAATAACGTGCTGTTCCCCGCCAGCGGCGAACCCTCCATCGTGCCGTCGCAAGACGTGGTGCTGGGTCTGTATTACGCCACCCGTGAGCGCATCAACGGCCGTGGCGAAGGCTTGGTGTTTGCCGACATCGCCGAACTCGAACGCGCTTGGCACGAAGGCGTGGTGGAGTTGACCACCCGCATCTCCGTGCGCCTGAGCGATTGGGCCAAAGACAAGCACACCGGCGAGCTGTATGAAAACTACGCCATGCGCGACACCACCGTGGGTCGTGCCTTGTTGTCGGAAATCCTGCCCAAAGGCCTGACCTTCGACAACCTGAACAAGCCGCTGAAGAAAAAGGAAATCTCGCGCCTCATCAACGCGTCGTTCCGTCGCTGTGGTTTGAAAGAAACCGTGGTCTTCGCCGACAAGCTGTTGCAATACGGTTTCCGTCTGGCGACCCGCGCTGGCATTTCCATTGCCGTGGACGACATGCTGGTTCCTCAGCAAAAGCACAGCATCATCGATGCGGCTGAAAAAGAAGTTCAGGAAATTGAAAAGCAATACGCCTCCGGTCTGGTGACGGTGGGCGAGCGCTACAACAAAGTCGTGGACATTTGGGGCAAGGCGGGCGACGCCGTCTCCAAGGTCATGATGGAGCAGTTGCGCAAAGAGCAAACCCTGGACCGCAACGGCCAGTCGGTGGAGCAAGACTCCTTCAACTCCATCTACATGATGGCCGACTCCGGTGCCCGTGGCTCGGCCGCTCAGATCCGACAGCTCGCCGGCATGCGTGGCCTGATGGCCAAGCCCGATGGCTCCATCATTGAAACCCCCATCACGGCCAACTTCCGTGAAGGTTTGAACGTGTTGCAATACTTCATCTCCACCCACGGCGCTCGCAAGGGCTTGGCCGACACGGCGTTGAAGACGGCCAACTCGGGCTACCTCACCCGCCGTTTGGTGGACGTGACCCAGGACTTGGTGGTCATCGAGGACGACTGCGGCACCAGCCAAGGCCAGCTCATGCGCGCCATCGTCGAAGGCGGTGAAGTCATTGAATCGCTGCGCGATCGCGTGTTGGGCCGCACCCTGGCCGAAGACGTGCTGAACCCGGAAACGCGTGAAGTGCTGGCCCATGCCGGCGACATGCTCGACGAAGATGGTCTGGACACCCTCGAAGCCGCTGGCATCGACGAAGTCAAAGTGCGCACCGCGCTCACCTGTGAAACCCGCTTCGGTCTGTGCGCCAAATGCTATGGCCGCGATCTCGGCCGTGGTGGCTTGGTCAACGTGGGCGAGGCCGTGGGTGTGATCGCCGCTCAGTCGATTGGCGAACCCGGCACCCAGCTGACCATGCGGACTTTCCACATCGGTGGTGCGGCTTCGCGTGCCGCGGTGGCTTCCAGCGTGGAAGCCAAGTCCAGCGGCATCATTGGTTTCAACAGCACCATGCGCTACGTGACCAACAGCAAAGGCGAGTTGGTGGTGATTTCTCGCTCCGGCGAAATCGTGCTGCACGACGAACACGGCCGTGAGCGTGAGCGCCACAAGGTGCCTTATGGTTCCGTGTTGGCCATCAAACCCGACCACGCTGTGAAAGCCGGCACCATCCTCGCCAACTGGGACCCCTTGACCCGACCCATCATCACGGAATTTGCCGGTCAGGTGAAATTCGAAAACGTGGAAGAGGGCCTGACGGTGGCCAAGCAGGTGGACGAAGTCACCGGTTTGTCCACCCTGGTGGTGATCGATCCCAAACGCCGTGGCTCCACCAAAGTGGTTCGTCCTCAGGTGAAACTGATCGACGCCTCTGGCAAGGAAGTCAAGATTCCTGGCACCGATCACTCGGTGACCATTGGTTTCCAAGTGGGTGCGTTGATTCAGGTGCGCGACGGCCAAGACGTGGGCCCTGGCGAAGTGCTGGCCCGCATCCCGGTGGAAGGTCAGAAGACCCGAGACATCACGGGCGGTTTGCCCCGCGTGGCCGAACTCTTCGAAGCTCGCACCCCCAAAGACAAGGGCGTGCTGGCCGAGATGACGGGCACCGTGTCTTTTGGCAAGGAGACCAAAGGCAAGATTCGTTTGCAAATCACCGACCCCGAAGGCAAGGTGTGGGAAGAGCTCATCCCCAAAGAGAAAAACATCCTGGTGCACGAAGGCCAGGTGGTCAACAAAGGCGAATCGATTGTGGACGGCCCTGCCGATCCGCAAGACATCTTGCGTTTGTTGGGCATGGAAGAGCTCGCTCGCTACATCGTCGACGAGGTGCAGGACGTTTACCGACTGCAAGGTGTGAAGATCAACGACAAGCACATTGAAGTGATCGTGCGCCAGATGCTGCGTCGAGTGGTGGTTGAGAATGCTGGCGATTCCGGCTACATCGCAGGCGAGCAAGTCGAGCGCTCCGAAATCCTCAACACCAACGAATCCCTGCAGGCCGAAGGCAAGGTGCCAGCCACCTACACCAACATCCTGTTGGGCATCACCAAGGCGTCCCTGTCCACCGACAGCTTCATCAGCGCGGCCTCCTTCCAGGAGACCACCCGCGTGCTCACCGAAGCTGCCATCATGGGCAAGCGCGACGATTTGCGTGGCCTCAAGGAAAACGTCATCGTGGGTCGCTTGATCCCCGCTGGCTCCGGCATGGCTTACCACCGTGCACGCAAGGTCAAAGATGCCATGGACGAGGCTGAGCGCCGCGCCATCGCAGAGGCCGAAGCCGAGGAACTGGCGCAAGCCAGCGCCATGAGCGACGACCCCTTGGGCGAGGAGCCTGCTGCCGAGTGACACAAAGGCCCGCAAGGGCCTTTGTTGTCATCGCGCATCGGTGCGTGACGCATGGAGTTCGGACCCACCACGGCAATGGGCTTGGTCTTGGGGCTGGGCTTTTTTTGGTGGCTGGGTGCCTACACTCGGCTCAAGCGTTTGCGTTCTGATGTGCAGCAATGCTTTGTCAACCTCGAAGGCTGGTATGGACGCTACCAAGTGTTGGTGCAAGAAGCCATCACGGCAGCGGCCACCTCGCCGCACGGTTGGCGCACCCAGATGGCGCCCGAACTCAGCGTGAGCTTGTGGACCCGCTTGCAAGTGGCCTCCAGCCATGCGGCGGTGGCCTTGGCCCGCATGTCGGAAAACCCGTTGAGCCGCAACTTGGCCCTGAACCTCATGGCCGCCGAATCCGACCTCAACACCTCGTGGTTGAACTTGGTCAACCCCGACAATTACTACGTGCACATGCCCGACGAGCTCAAGCAGCGCTGGCTTGAATTGCGCGTGTTGATTCAACCCGACATGGAGCGTTTCAACGACGCCGTGCGGGCTTACAACGAAGCGATTCACCTCGCGCCCGCCAAATGGCTGGCCAAGCTCATGGGTTGGCGCCCGGCCCACATCCTCCAATGACCAGCGGCGCAGCGGGCAGCCCCGAGCCGGCGTCTATCCCTTTGGCCCAGTTGCTGCACCTCACCGCGGAGCGCGTGGGTGGGGTGATGCAAGGCGAATCCACGACGCGCTTATTGGCCACGGTTCCCGCGGCTTGCCGTCCGGGGGTGCAGGCCTTGCTCCTCACGGTGCTGCGCCACTGGGGCGTGGCGCAAGTGGCCGTCGAGCGTTTGGTGCCCCGCGCGCCCAAGCGCGAGGTCAAAGCCTTGCTGGTCACCGCCCTGGCTTTGCTCAATGCCCAACCCGCGCCTTACGCCCCGCACACCTTGGTGAGCCAAGCCGTTCAGGCGGCCAAGCGATCCGATCGGACCCGGCATTCCGCCGGACTCATCAATGCGTGCTTGCGCGAGTGGTTGCGCCAATCCGAAGTCTGGCTTCCCGTTTGGCAAGACCAACCCGCTGTGATGGCCAACGTGCCCGATTGGTGGTGGACGCGACTCGTGCACGACCATGGCCCGGAGCGCGCCCTGCAAGTGGTGCAGCACCAACGCGCGGCTGCTCCCCTGAGCTTGCGGGTCAATGCCCGCTGGGGGGATGCGCAGCGCTTGGTCGAGCAATGGGCCCCACACGGCATCAACGCACGGATCACGGGCACACACAGCGTGCAACTGCACCGGCCCCTGCCCGTGCACCAACTGCCCGGCTTTGCGCAGGGCTGGTGTTCGGTTCAGGATTGGGCCGCGCAACAAGCGGCGCCCTTGTTGCTGGCGGGTTTGCGACCGAGCGGGGCGCACTTGCGCTTGCTCGATGCCTGCGCGGCACCTGGTGGCAAGACGGCCCATTTGTTGGAATTGGCCGACGCCCAGGTGGTGGCGCTGGAAAAAGACCCGGTTCGCGCCCAGCGCATCCACGAGACGCTGGACCGCTTGCAGTTGCAGGCCGAAGTGCGCGTGGCCGATGCCGGCGAGCCCCCAACCTGGTGGACGGGTGAAGCCTTTGACGGCATCTTGCTCGACGCCCCCTGCACCGCCTCGGGCATTGTTCGGCGTCACCCCGATGTGCCGTGGTTGCGCCGCGCAACCGACATTGACGGCTTGCGCCAACAGCAGCATCGGCTGCTCGATGCCTTGTGGCCGCTGTTGCGACCGGGTGGGGTGCTGGTGTATTGCACCTGTTCGGTGTTCAAGGCCGAGGGCCAGGCCCAAATCGATGCGTTTGTTCAGCGCCACACCGGGGCGGAGCCGGAAGCTGCGCCAGGGCATTTGTTGCCGCGTGACGCGTCACAGGTCGTCGACCTCGGTGACAATGAGGCCCGTGACCACGATGGCTTTTTTTATGCGCGCTTGCGCAAGGCAGACTGAGATGCGCTGGGCAACCCTGGGGCCAAGGCTGGCGCTGGCGCTGGCGCTGATCATCAGCTGGGGCTGGATGGCTGGGGCCGCTGCACCCGTCTGGGCGGCAGCAGCCATGCCCTCGGCCACGGTCGCAGCAGCGCCTGCCCTGACCCCCACATCGGCCCCTACAGCGACGCCAGAGTCAGCAAGCCCCACCGTGGCGACCCCACCAGCGGGCACGCCCGCGCCAGACGCTGTGCCAGCGCCGCCCGCCAAAGTGACGCGCTTGGGCTTGGTGCGCGAAACCCAGGGCTTGAGCGTGTTTGCCCACATGCAGTTCGACCTACCCAAAGCCGCCAAAGAGGTGTTGCTCAAAGGGGTGAGCCTGTATTTCATGGCCGACTTGTCGGTGATTCGCCAGCGCTGGTATTGGCGCGACGAGGTGTTGCTGAGTCAACAGCTGTATTGGCGCCTGACCTATTTGCCCGTCTCCCGGCGTTGGCAATTGCAGCGTGCCACCGAACCTTGGAGCAAGCCAGGGGGCTTGATCGCCGAGCAGCTCTTCGACGACCTGGAGTCCGCGCTCAAGGCCATGCAAACCCTGGAGCGGTGGTCGTTGACCCACAGCCGGTTCATGAGCACGCCGCAGGAAAAAACCCTCACCTTCACCTTTGAGTTGGAGCAGTTGTTGCTGCCCCGACCCTTGGCGCTCAACCCCTTGGGCAAAGACATTTGGAAGCTTCGCATCTCGCGCGAGATCAACCTCATTCCTTCGGGTGAAGGCCGATGATCACCCGCCCGACACGCCGATTCGTGATGGGCAAGGGCTGGTTCTGGGTCATCGCGTTCAGTCTGGGTTTGTCCATGGCCTTGCTGCTGCTGTTCTTGCTGGCGCAGGCTACGCAAGACTGGCAGGCCTATGAGCGTTACTACAACCTGTTGTTGGGGGTGAACCTCGCCACGGTGGTGACTTTGTTGACCTTGGTGGGCTGGATGGTTTGGCGTTTGGGTCATCGCTTGCGCCAAGGCAAATTTGGCACTCGATTGCTCATCAAGCTGGCGGCGATTTTTGCGCTGGTGGGGGTGATGCCCGGCATCGTCATCTACACCGTGTCCTACCAATTTGTGACCCGCTCGATTGAGGTCTGGTTTGACGACAAGGTGGATCATGCGCTCAACGCAGGCCTGAGCCTGAGCCGCACCACGCTGGACCTCACGGCGCAAGAGGTGGTGAGCAAATCCAAAGAGTTGGCGCAACGCTTGCGTCAAACCCCCGATGCCGCGGTCGGCCCCTTGCTGGAGGTGTGGCTGGAGCAAATTGGCGCCAGCGACTTGATCCTGTGGTCCAACGACTTGTTACCCGTGGCAGCAGCTGGGCAGTCGCGTTACCAATTGGCCCCGCCACGACCCAATGCGCTGGATATTCGCCAAGCCAATGTGCGTGGGGTGCTGTGGCGCTTCGATGGGTTGGAAGACAGCAGCGAGGGCACCAGTGGCAACAACCCGCCGTCCATTCGCGTCTTGCTGGCCTTGCCACAACCGGGCATGAGCTTTGGTGGCACGGGGCGTTTGTTGCAAGTGGTGTTGCGCATCCCCGAGGCCCTGGTGGACAACGCCCGCGCCTTGGTGCAGGCCAACCGCGAATACCAAGAGCGCGCTTTGGGCCGAGAGGGTTTGCGGCGCATGTATTTGGGCACGCTCACCTTGTCGCTGATTCTGGGCGTATTCGGGGCGGTGCTGCTTGCCGTGTTGTTGGGCAATCAGTTGGCACGACCGCTGTTGCTGTTGGCCGAAGGGGTGCGCGATGTGGCGGCCGGTGACTTGAGCCCCAAGCGCAGCCTCGAAGGGCAGGATGAACTCGATGGCCTGACGCGCTCGTTTGCCAAGATGACCCGTCAGCTGCTCGAGGCCCGGCAAACCATCGAGCAATCCCTCATCGACCTGGAGTTGGCCCGTGGCCAGCTGCAGGCCATTTTGGACAACATGAGCGCTGGCGTGCTCATCTTGGAGCCCAATGGCCGCATTGCCGATGGCAACCCGGCGGCGGCCCGCATCTTGCAGCTCAACGACACCCGGTTGCGGGATTTACAACTGGCCGAGTTGCCCGCCTTGAGCCACTTTGGCGAGTGGGTGTTGTCGCATTTCGAAAACCATTTGAAAGACCGCAGCGAGGGGGGCAGCGACCACTGGCAGTCGTCACTGGAACTCGACGAGTTGAACAAAACCGTGCTCTTGGCGCGCGGGGCCGTGTTACCCACCCAGCAGTGGTTGCTGGTGTTCGATGACATCACCCAAGTGGCAGCAGCCCAGCGCACGCGGGCCTGGGGTGAGGTGGCGCGACGCTTGGCGCATGAAATCAAAAACCCCCTCACGCCCATTCAGCTCTCGGCCGAGCGCATGGCCATGAAACTTGAGGCCAAACTCCAAGGCCCCGACCAGGCGTTGTTGCTCAAGTCGGTGAAAACCATCGTCGATCAGGTGGACGCCATGCAACGATTGGTCAACGAATTCAGAGACTATGCCCGCTTGCCGCAAGCCCAGCTCATCGAACTCGACTTGAACAGCCTGATTGTGGAAGTGCTGATGCTCTACGGGGTCGAGGGTGTGCCCGATTGGTTGCGTTTGGAACTGGCCGAAGGCTTGCCGCCCATCCGGGCCGATGCCCAGCAACTGCGTCAGGTGCTGCACAACCTCATTCAAAACGCGCAAGAGGCCACCCCCGACTTGGCGCAACACCCCATCACCCTCATCACCGACTGGCGCCCCGCGGCCCAGCGTGTGCGCCTGCGCATCCTCGACCAGGGGCAAGGCTTTGACGACAACATGCTCAGCCGTGCCTTTGAACCCTACGTCACCACCAAAGCCAAAGGCACAGGCCTGGGCTTGGCGGTGGTCAAGAAAATCTTGGAAGAGCATGGCGCGCGCATCACCCTCAACAACCGAAGCGATGGGACTCAGATTAGCGGCGCTGAAGTCTCGTTATCATTTCCCGCTGCAACCGCACACACAGACAAAGGCTGACCCACATGGCAACAATCTTGGTGGTCGATGACGAATTGGGCATTCGCGATCTGCTGTTTGAGATCCTCAACGACGAAGGGCATCAGGTCGACCTCGCTGAAAACGCAGCGCAGGCGCGCGACTACCGTTTGCAGCACCGGCCCGATTTGGTGTTGCTCGACATCTGGATGCCGGATACCGATGGGGTGAGCCTCTTGAAAGAATGGGCCGCCACCCAGTTGCTCACCATGCCCGTGATCATGATGAGTGGTCACGCCACCATCGAGACGGCGGTCGAGGCCACCCGCATGGGTGCGCATTCGTTCCTCGAAAAGCCCATCACCTTGCAAAAGCTCATGCACGCGGTGGATCAAGGCCTGCAAAGACTTCCTCCCACCAAAGCGCAGTCTTCGAATGCATCGGCTGCCTTGGGCCACGCCGCGCCCGCTGCCCCCGGGGGCTTTGCGCCCGCGCTGGCCCCCGTGCCAGCGCCTGTGCACCCGCACGAAGCTAGGCTGCAAAGCTTTCAGTTGGATTTGCCCTTGCGAGAGGCGCGCGATGCCTTTGAGAAGGCCTACTTTCAATACCACCTGTATCACGAAGCGGGCTCCATGACCCGCGTGGCCGAGCGCACGGGGCTGGAACGCACCCACCTCTACCGCAAGCTCAAGCAATTGGGGGTGGAGCTCATCAAGGGCAAGCGCAACCCCTGAAGCGGCAAGCGTTCAACGGCACTTAGCCGTTGTGAGGGCCTTGGCTCAATAGTTCCCAGCGCTCCAAAGCGTGCATCAACGCGGCTTCAATTTCGGCATCCCGGTTGCACAAGGCCTGGGCCCGCTCGGGATCGGAGACAAACAAGCTGCCGTCAGCCAAAGCGTCACGCACCTGTTGGTGCTCGGCCTCTAAGGCGTCGATGCGATCGGGCAATTCATCCAGTTCGCGCTGGTCCTTGTAGCTCAGCTTGCTGCGCGACTTGGCTGGCGCCGGTGTGGCCGTGGCGCTGGCGGTCGGGGTCGCCGCGGCGAGGGTCGTGGCACTCGGGGGGGTAGTTGCCGAGGCGGCCTGACTGGCGCGTGAGCGGGCCGATTGCACCAGCCAGTCTTGCACATTGCCCTCGAACTCGCGCCACTGCCCTGGGGATTCGGGCGTGCCCTCGTAGGCCAGGATGCTGGTGGCCACGGCGTCCACAAAGGCGCGATCGTGGCTCACCAAAAACACCGTGCCCTCGAAGCGCTGCAACAAGTCTTCCAACAGCTCCAGCGTGTCGATGTCCAAGTCGTTGGTGGGTTCGTCAAGCACCAACACATTGGCAGGCCGAGCAAACAATCGGGCCAGCAACAAGCGGTTGCGCTCCCCCCCCGAGAGGGATCGCACCGGCGATGCGGCGCGCGCCGGCGAAAACAAAAAATCGGCCAAGTAGCTTTTCACGTGCTGACGCTTGCTGCCAATTTCGATCCATTCGCTGCCAGGGCTGATGAAGTCCTCCAAGGTCGCGTCCAGATCGAGTTGTTCGCGCATCTGATCGAAATAAGCCACGGTTTGTTTTGTGCCGCGACGCACGCGGCCAGTGCAAGGTTCGAGCTCGCCCAATATCAGTTTGAGCAAACTGGTTTTGCCCGCCCCGTTGGGGCCAATGAGCGCCAGCTTGTCACCGCGCAAAATGGTGACGGTGAGCTGGTTCACCACGGTTTTTCTGGGCTCGGTGCTGCCCGAGGCGGGGTCAAACCACAGGCCCACATCGGTGAGTTCGGCCACCAATTTGCCCGGGGTCACGCCCGCATCGATGTCCATGCGCACTTGACCCATGTGCTCACGCCGGGCCGCCCGCGTGGCTCGCAAGGCCTTGAGCCGCTCGATGCGGCTTTGGCTGCGGGTGCGGCGCGCTTCCACCCCTTTGCGCACCCAGACCTCTTCTTGGGCCAGCAGCTTGTCGGCTTTGGCGTTGGCCACGGCCTCGCGCTCCAGTTGGGCGTCGCGCAAGCTTTGGTAGCGGGTGAAGTTGCCCACGTAGCTGTTCAGGCGGCCGCGGTCGAGCTCAACGATGCGGGTGGCCACGGCATCCAAAAAAGCCCGGTCGTGGGTGATGAACACCAAAGCACCGCGAAAGCTCACCAGCAATTGCTCCAGCCAGGCGATGGCATCCAAGTCGAGGTGGTTGGTGGGCTCATCGAGCAACAAGACATCGGGCTGGGTGATCAGGGCTTGGGCCAGGGCCACGCGTTTTTGCATGCCCCCCGAGCAAGTGCCGAGTCGGGTGTCGCCGGCGAGGTTCAGGCGCTGCAGGGTTTGGGCCACGCGCTGGTCCACCGTCCAGCCGTCGTGCGCCTCAATGGCGGTTTGCAAGGCATTCAAGTCGCCCTCGCCTTGGGCATAGGCGTCGAGCATGGCCAGCACCGGGGCCAGGCCCAAGCGCACGGCCTCGAAGATGGTCAGTTCGGGATCGAAGCGGGCCTCTTGGGCCACGTAGGTGACGCGCAAACCTTGCTGCAGTTGCAAGACCCCATCGTCAGCTTGGCTGTGCCCCGCCAAAATTTTCAGCAACGACGACTTGCCCGTGCCATTGCGGCCAATCAAGCCCACCCGTTCGCCGGGTTCCAGTGAAAAGTCGGTGTGGTCCAGCAAGGCCACGTGGCCAAAGGCCAGGGACGCGTTGAGCAGGGTGATGCAAGCCATCCCGGGATTATCGGGGGCGGGCGCGCGCCTGGCCCCCAGGGCTCACATGCTGCGCCGGTATTGGCCGCCAACCTCAAAGAGGGCGTCGGTGATTTGCCCCAAGGAGCAGCAGCGCACGGCGTCCATCAGCACCTCAAACACATTACTGTTGTCGATGACGGCCTGTTGCAGGCGCTTGAGCATGGCTGCTGAATGGCTGGCGTGGCGCTGATGGAAATCATTCAGGCGCTGCAGCTGCGATTGCTTTTCGGCTTCGGTGGAACGTGCCAGTTCAATGAACTCGGGCACGGGGTCACCATTCGGGTTGCGGAAGGTGTTCACCCCAATGATGGGGTGTTCGCCCGTGTGCTTGAGCATCTCGTAGTGCATGCTCTCTTCTTGAATCTTGCTGCGCTGGTAACCGGTTTCCATGGCGCCCAGCACCCCGCCGCGCTCGGCAATGCGTTCGAACTCGGCCAACACGGCTTCTTCCACCAGGTCGGTGAGCTCGTCGATGATGAACGCCCCTTGGTTGGGGTTTTCGTTTTTCGCCAAGCCCCATTCGCGGTTGATGATGAGCTGAATCGCCATGGCACGCCGCACCGACTCTTCGGTGGGGGTGGTGATGGCCTCATCGTAGGCGTTGGTGTGCAAGCTGTTGCAGTTGTCGTAAATGGCAATCAGCGCTTGCAAGGTGGTGCGAATGTCGTTGAAAGCAATTTCTTGCGCGTGCAACGAACGCCCCGACGTTTGGATGTGGTACTTCAGTTTTTGGCTGCGCTCGTTGGCCCCGTATTTCTCCTTCATGGCCACCGCCCAGATGCGCCGGGCCACACGGCCCAGCACCGTGTATTCGGGGTCCATGCCGTTGCTGAAGAAGAAGGACAAGTTGGGCGCGAAGTCGTCGATGTGCATGCCGCGCGCCAAATAGGCCTCCACGAAAGTGAAGCCATTCGAGAGGGTGAAGGCGAGCTGGCTGATGGGGTTGGCGCCAGCCTCGGCGATGTGATAGCCAGAGATGGACACGCTGTAGAAGTTGCGCACGTTGTGCTGCACAAAATACTGGGCGATGTCGCCCATCACCTTCAGCGAAAACTCGGTCGAGAAGATGCAGGTGTTTTGGCCTTGGTCTTCCTTGAGGATGTCGGCTTGCACCGTGCCCCGCACGTTGGCTTGCACCCATTCGCGAATCTTGGCGGCTTCGGTGTCGGTGGGCTCGCGGCCGTTGTCGGCCTTGAACTGCTCGAGCTTTTGGTCGATGGCCGTGTTCATGAACATGGCCAGAATGGCCGGTGCAGGGCCATTGATGGTCATGGACACGCTGGTGGAGGGGTTGCACAAATCAAACCCCGAATACAGCACCTTCATGTCGTCCAGGGTGGCAATGCTCACGCCTGAGTTGCCCACCTTGCCGTAAATGTCGGGCCGCAGGTCGGGGTCGTTGCCATAGAGCGTGACCGAATCAAACGCAGTGGACAAACGCTTGGCGGGCATGCCCTCGCTCACCAGTTTGAATCGGCGGTTGGTGCGGAACGGGTCGCCCTCGCCCGCGAACATGCGGGTGGGGTCTTCGCCTTCGCGCTTGAAGGCAAAGGTGCCCGCGGTGTAGGGGAAGCTGCCCGGCACGTTTTCCAGCATCAGCCATTTGAGGATTTCACCGTCGTCTTCGTAGGTGGGCAACGCCACCTTGCGAATCTTGTTGCCACTGAGCGTGGTGTGGGTGAGGGCAGTGCGAATTTCCTGGTCGCGAATCTTCACCACGTATTCGTCGCCCGCATAGGCGGCCTGCATGGCCGGCCACTGGTTGAGCAATTTGCGGGCACCGGGCTCCAAGTCGAGCTCGCGGCGCTGCGCCAAATCGACACAGGCTTCGGCGGCTTTGGCGCGATCGGGCTTGTCGACTTGCAGCATGTGGGCGGCCGCGTGCAGCTGCTGGATTTCACGCGCCAGGCGCGACTGCTTGAGCGCGCGCGCTTTGTAGCCGCGCACGGTGTCTGAGATTTCAGCCAAATACCGGGTGCGCGCTGGGGGCACGACGGGCGTTTGGTGGGTGCTGTGGCGCACGCGCACCGCCGGCAATCGGCCAGCTTGCACCTTCAAGCCCAAGGCTTGCAGGCGGTCGCGCAAGGCCTGATACAAGGCCGTCACGCCGTCGTCGTTGAAGCGCGAGGCCATGGTGCCAAACACGGGCATGGCCTCGGGCAGTTCGCCCCAAGCCTCGCGGTTGCGTTGCACTTGCTTGGCCACATCGCGCCAGGCGTCTTGCGCGCCCTTGCGGTCAAATTTGTTGATGGCCACGAACTCGGCGAAATCGAGCATGTCGATTTTTTCCAGCTGGCTGGCCGCACCAAATTCTGGGGTCATGACATACAGGGGCACGTCCACGTGCGGCACGATGGCCGCATCGCCCTGGCCAATGCCCGAGGTTTCCACCACCACCAAGTCAAAGCCCGCACATTTGGCTGCCGCCACCACATCGGGCAGGGCGGCCGAAATTTCGCTGCCAAAGTCGCGCGTGGCCAGCGAGCGCATGAACACGCGTTGGCCCTGTTGCCACGGCGAAATGGCGTTCATGCGGATGCGGTCGCCCAACAAGGCCCCGCCGCTTTTGCGTCGGGACGGGTCGATGGAAATCACCGCCACGTGCAAGCGGTCGTCTTGGTCCAAGCGCAGGCGTCGGATCAGCTCGTCGGTGAGCGAGGACTTGCCCGCGCCGCCGGTGCCGGTGATGCCGAGCACCGGAATGGCCAAGCCCTGGGCTTGCGCATGCAGGGCTTGCCGCAAGGCTGGGCTGGCGGTTTGGTTTTCCAGGGCTGTGATCAAGCGGGCCAAGGTGCGCCAGGCGGTGTCGGTGTGACCCGCGAGTTCGGGCACCGCTGCCCCCTCCCAGACCGGGGTGGGGTGATCGCAGCGCATGATCATTTCGCCGATCATGCCTTGCAAGCCCATGCGTTGGCCGTCTTCGGGGCTGTAGATGCGGTTCACGCCGTAGTCGTGCAATTCGCGAATTTCCGAGGGCACGATGACGCCACCACCTCCGCCGAACACGTGAACGCCTTCACCGCCGCGTTGGCGCAGCAGGTCGATCATGTATTTGAAATACTCCACGTGACCGCCTTGGTAGGAGCTCACGGCAATGCCTTGCGCGTCTTCTTGCAGCGCGGCCGTCACCACCTCGTCGACCGACCGGTTGTGGCCCAGGTGAATCACCTCCGCGCCCATGCTTTGCAAGATGCGACGCATGATGTTGATGGCCGCGTCGTGGCCATCGAACAAGCTCGCCGCGGTGACGAAACGCACCTTGTGTTGGGGTCGGTATTCGGCCAATGCTTTGAATTCGGCGGACAAATCGGTCATGACGGTCTCCGGTGGCGCAATAAGTGGGGGGGCGCAAGTTGACGTTACGTAACGTCAATCATACCCAGATCAGATCCAGCCTTCCAGTGCCGGGGCGCGGCGGGCCAGCACGTCGCCTATCAGGGCTTCATGGGCCAGGGCCAGGCTCAACAGTTGGGTTTCCGCCTGAGGCTTGGCCATGACTTGCAAGCCCATGGGCAGGCCTTGGGGGCCAAAGCCTGCGGGCAGGCTGATGCAGGGCAAGCCCCCCAAGGTGGCGTAAATCACCACCTCCATCCAGCGGTGGTAGGTGTCCATTTGCACCTCGCCGTTGGGGGTCTGAATGCTTTGAGGCCAACGCCATTGGGCGGGGAAGGGCCAGACTTGTGCGGTGGGCAGCACGAGAAAGTCCACCTGATCCAGCAAGCTCAGCAGGTGTTGGTAAAAGCGCGTGCGCTCGACGCTGGCGGCGAGGAAGTCTTTGGCCGACAAGCCATCGGCCTGATCGATTTCCCACAAGGCTTCGGGCTTGATGCGCTCGCGGTTTTTGGGCTGCACCAGATACGGCGTGAGGCGCGAGGCCACCAACACCTTGCGCCAAGCGAGCCAGCAGTCCCAGACGCGGTGGGGGTCAAAGCCGAGTTGCAGGGGCTGCACCTCGGCGCCCGCTTGGGCCAGGCGCGACAAGCCCGACTCGCAGGTTTCCAGCACCCCAGCCTCCATGGGCAGGTGGCCCTCCAGGTTGCCCAGCCAGCCCAGTTTCACCCCCCGCAAGTTCAGGGGCTGCAAGCTGCTGGCCGGTGCCAAGGCTTGGGTCAGGGACAGGGGGGCCGCCGCTGTGGGGCCCGCCTGAATGGAAAGCAAATGGGCCAGGTCACGCACGGTGCGGGCCATGGGGCCATCGGTGCCCAGTTGCGAGACCCAAACATCGAGGGCCGGCTCCATGGGGATTCGACCCTGCGAGGGGCGCAGGCCATACACGTTGTTCCAACCGGCGGGGTTGCGCAAGCTGCCCATGAAGTCCGAGCCATCGGCAACGGGCAACAGGTTCAGGGCCAAGGCCACCGCCGTGCCGCCACTGCTGCCACCCGCCGAGCGGCTGGGGTCGTAGGCGTTGCCCGTGGTGCCATGCACCTCGTTGAAGGTGTGGGAGCCCAAGCCGAATTCGGGGGTGTTGGTTTTGCCAATCACCAGTGCGCCTGCGGCTTTGAGGCGCGCCACCATGGTGCTGTCTTGGGTGGGCACGAAATCGGCCATCAGGGGTGAGCCCAAGGTGGTGCGCAGGCCTTGGGTGAGGGCCAAGTCCTTCACGGCCAAGGGAAATCCATGCATCCAGCCGCGCGATTGGCCCCGCGCCAATTCGGCGTCGCATTGGTCGGCCTCGGCCAGCAACACCTCAGTCTCGCGCAAGGACACCACGGCGTTGAAACGGGGGTTGAGGACTTGGATTTGTTTCAAGTGGGCTTGCATCACTTCCCGGCAAGACACGGTCTTGGCGTGAATGGCTTCAGAGAGTTCGCAGGCGCTCCAGGCGGTCAAGTTGGAATTCATGTTGGGTTTGCCATAATGGGTTGTGGGCAGATCGGATCATGACATTCTTTGCAATCGATGTCGGTAACACGCGTTTGAAGTGGGCTCAGTACGAAAGTGCCCAGCCGGGTGCGCGCGTGCTCTCCCAAGGGGCGGTGTTTTTGGAGCACATCGACCGGCTCGCCGAATTCGAATGGAACCGCTTGCAAGCCCCTTCCCGCGTTCTGGGTTGCCAGGTGGCAGGTGAAGCCATTCGCCGGCGCGTCGAGACCCAACTTGAACAGTGGGACGTCAACCCCAGCTGGGTGGTGCCCTCCCAAGAAGAGGCGGGTTTGCACAACGGCTACGACCACCCCATGCGCCTGGGGGCCGACCGCTGGGTGGCCATGGTGGGCGCGCGCCACCGCATGCTGCGCCAGCAAGGCGCCGAGCCCCCCAAGCCCTTGGTGGTGGTCATGGTGGGCACCGCCGTCACGGTGGAGGCCATCGATTGCGAGGGGCGTTTTCTGGGGGGCTTGATCCTGCCGGGTCACGGCATCATGTTGCGCGCCCTGGAGTCGGGCACCGCGGGCTTGCACGTGCCCACCGGCGAGGTCAAAACCTTTCCCACCAACACCAGCGACGCGCTCACCAGTGGCGGCACCTTTGCCATTGCGGGCGCCATTGAACACATGGTGCACCAGCTGACCCAACATTGCGGTCAGGCGCCTCTGTGCTACATGACGGGCGGTGCGGGCTGGAAGATGGCACCCAGCATGACCGTGGATTTTGAGCTGGTGGACGGCCTGATTTTTGAGGGGCTGCTGACCCTCGCGCGACACCGCTGGCCGCAGGGCTGAACCCAGACTGCCGAGAACCCCTGTCCGGCGTGTTGACTCGGGTTCCCCCCTTGCACAGTCGCGGGTCTTCTGGTTTATCCTCGGGTCATGAACCTCCTGGACGACATCCTGGCGCAAGCCCCGCAACTCACGGCTTTGCGCCGTGACATCCATGCCCACCCTGAGCTGTGTTTCAAGGAACACCGAACGGCTGAAGTGGTCAAGGGCAAACTCACCGAATGGGGCATTCCCTTTGAAGACGGCATTGGTGGCACCGGCGTGGTGGGCATCTTGCGCTGTGGTCAAAGTGACCGCGCCATTGGCTTGCGGGCCGACATGGACGCGCTGCCCATTCAGGAGCGCAACACCTTTGCCCACGCCAGCCAGCACGCGGGGCAAATGCACGCCTGCGGGCACGATGGCCATGTGGCCACCTTGTTGGCCGCTGCGCAGCACCTGGCCAAGCACCGCAATTTCGACGGCACGGTGTATTTCATCTTCCAACCGGCCGAAGAGGGCGGTGGCGGCGCACGCGAAATGATCCAAGACGGGCTGATGACCCGTTTCCCCATGGAGCAGGTGTTTGGCTTGCACAACTGGCCGGGCATGCCCGTCGGGCATTTCACGGTCAGCGCGGGGCCCGTCATGGCCTCGAGCAACGAATTCAAAATCACCGTTCGTGGCAAGGGCAGCCATGCCGCGTTGCCCCACGATGGCATCGATCCGGTGCCCGTAGCCTGCCAAATGGTGCAGGCCTTTCAAACCATCATTTCGCGCAACAAAAAGCCCGTCGATGCCGGGGTGATCTCCGTCACCATGATTCATGCGGGCGACGCCACCAACGTGGTGCCCAACAGCTGTGAATTGCAAGGCACGGTGCGCACCTTCTCCATCGGGGTGCTCGACCTCATTGAAGAGCGGATGCGCCAAGTGGCCCACCACGTGAGCGCCGCCCATGGGGCCACTGTGGACTTTGAGTTCCACCGCAACTACCCGCCCACCATCAACCACGAAGGCCCCAGCGCCTTCGTGCGGCAAGTCCTCACCGATTTGGTGGGCGCCGACGCGGTTCACCCCCAAGAGCCCACCATGGGCGCAGAAGACTTCTCTTACATGTTGCTGGAAAAACCCGGCTGCTATTTCTTCATGGCCAACGGCTCGGGGGATCACCGCATGCCCGGTCACGGCGAAGGCCCTTGCACCTTGCACAACCCCAGCTACGACTTCAACGACGACCTCATCCCCCTGGGCGGTTCAGCCTGGGTGAATCTGGTTCACGCCTATTTCGCCAAGCCCTAAGCGTTGGGCATGTAGGCCTTGCGCAGCAAGCGCAAGTGCGCGCGTGAGGCCGTGTCGAGGTGGGGCAGCAACAAGCCCAGCACCTGCAAAGCGCCCCGCAAGATGCCCCGCTGGGCCTGCTCATCGGCCATGGCATGGCGGGGGTCGCGCACGTATTCGTAACTCAACCACCAGGTGAGCATGACCACCATGTGAACGGCCAAGTCGTCCCGGTCGTCGGGCTCCAGTTGCAGCGCGCCCGCGTGCATCAAGCCTTGCAGCAAACCCTTGAAGGCGGCCGTTTTGTCGAGCAACACGTTTTTCATGGATTGCTCCAAGTGCCGGTTGTTGCTCAGCAAGTGGTTGATGTCGCGGTAGAGGAATCGGTTTTCCCAGACCCGCTCAAACAAGGCATGCAGGAAAAACCATGCGTTCTCCACGTCTTGCACGTCCACCGAAGCCGGTAACAACTCGCCGAGTTGTTGCACGTAGCGATCGAACAAGGCGTTGATCAACACGTCCTTGGCCGGGTAGTGGTAATACAAATTGCCCGGGCTGATGTTGAGCTCGGACGAGATGAGTGCGGTGGACACGTTGGGCTCGCCGTAGCGATTGAACAAGGCGAGCGTGGTCTCCAGAATGCGTTCGGCGGTTCGGCGAGGGGCTTTGCGCGCCATGGGATGGGGCCGATCAGGCTTTGCGGGTTTTGGCCGTGGCCTGGGTTGCGGGGGACTTTTTGGCGACTGCCTTTTTGGCGACCACCCTTTTAGTCGCTGCCTTTTTGACAGCCACTGGCTTGGCGTCGGTTGGGGCTTGCGTGGTGGCGTGCAGTGCCGACTCCAGGGCCAGCACGCGCGCTTGCAGGGCCAGCCAATCTTGTGGGGTGGGGTAGCCTTGGCGAATCAGCGCCTTGACCACGCGGTCTTCAAAAATGGTTTCCAGGCGATCCATGGAGCCCACCGTTTTGGTGGAGATTTGCTCGGCCATGTCGCTCATGCGCTGGGTGGCCTGACTCCATTTTTCCTCGGCCACCGATTGCGTTTTGCGCTGGATGCTCATGCCATCGTTGACCAGGTTTTCAAACACCTTGCCGCCTTCGCTTTGGGCTTTGGAGAAGGCCCCCAAGCCGGCCAGCCAAATTTGTTGGGCCGATTCGCGCATGGCGTCGGTGAGGTGCAGGGGATCGAATTTGGGGGGCTTGGTCATGAGGCGGGTTCCGTGAAGTCGGCAGATGCAACCACTTTACTAGAATCACGGCATGGGATCACCTGCACACATCGCCATCATCATGGACGGCAACGGCCGCTGGGCCAAGCGTCGCCTGATGCCCCGGGCCGCTGGCCACTTGCGGGGGGCCAGCAACTTGCGCTCGGCTGCGAAGTGGTGCGCCAGCCACGGGGTGAGTTACCTCACGGTGTTTGCCTTCAGCACGGAAAACTGGCGCCGCCCGCCCGAAGAGGTGTCCATGCTCATGGAGCTTTTTTCGCAATACCTCGACCGCGAGCAGGCCGCCTTGGCCGACGCCGGGATTCGCTTGCGGGTCATCGGTGACCGCAGTGGCTTTTCGCCTGACATTCAGGCGCGCATTGCCCAAGCCGAGGCCGCCACGGCCAGCCAAACCCGTTTTCACCTGACGATTGCCGCCAACTACGGTGGTCAATGGGACATTTTGCAAGCCACGCGGCGCTGGCAAGCCGAGCACCCCCAGGCCAGCCTCAACGACCTCACCGAAGCCGAAGTGTCGCGCTACCTCAGCACCGCCGATTTGCCCGAGCCCGATTTGCTCATTCGCACGGGCGGCGAGCAACGCATCAGCAATTTCCTCATTTGGCAGCTGGCCTACACCGAGCTGTATTTCACCGATGTGTATTGGCCCGATTTCAAGGACGAGCATTTCGAACAAGCCGTGGCTTCTTATCAGCAACGGGTGCGTCGATTTGGGCAAACCGATGAGCAAGTCGCGGCGGCTTTGCTCAACGCCCGGCAGGCCTGAAGCGCACACGGCACCTGCGCGACGTCCCTCAAGCCAACAGGGGTTAGGCGCTGATCTAGAATCAACCTCAATTACCGGTTAGCCCTACTTTTTTCTCGCCGATCCAGGCTTTATGTCATGAAATTCGAACCCCGTCCCCCCCACGCCGGCGCCACGCATCGACCCAAAGAAGGCGGTCACCACCACCACAATGCCCGCCAAGGCACTTGCGTGGCCTTGGTGGATGCGCATTACCTCCAATGGCTGCTCAAACCTGCTGCCGAGGAAGAGGCCACCGACCCCTTGCAGCGCACCATGCTGCCAGCGGTGCTGGGCTCTGCCCTCAAACAAGCGCACATGGCCTTGGACATCAAGCGCATTTATTGGTATGGCGACACCAACGATCACCAATACCCCAACGACCAAGTCGCCCGTTGGTTTGGCGCCGATGCCGCCGACGAGGTGTTTCATGCCCTGAGCGCAGACATCCGCCGCTTGGCCGAGCGTCAGGCCTGCGACCACTTGTTGGTGGCCAGCGACGATGTGCGCTTGCGTGCCGTGATGGACGAAGCCCAGCTGTATGGTTTGGGCGTGCACCTGTTGGCCGACGACACCGCCCGCCACATGGACCAAATCGAGCAAGAAGACCCGGATTGGTGCCAGTTGTTGGCCCAGGCCGACCGGCGCATCTTTTTGCACCCCATGGCCCTCAAGGACCTCACCCAAACCCGGGCCAGTTACGTGGCCGGTGCCTCCACCGCGTTGGAGCAATCGCGCCCCAAATTGCAAGAGGTGGTGCAGGCTTGGTGGGAAGAGGAGCCCGAGGATTTGCGCGAAGACTTGCGCGAAGAGTTGACTGGCATTCAAGGCATTCCCCAAGAGGTGGATCGCCATTTGCTTTTGCGCGTGCGCCGTGTGCTCGACCGACCGCTCAATTTTTCCGAGAAAAAATTGCTGCGCGAAATCGTGCGCAACAAAGTCCTGGGCTTGGACCCTGCACCCGCCAGCCCTGACAGCGATTCAGCCCCAGACTGATTAAGATCGCGGCATGAACGCCGCCACCTCCACCCTCTCCGCTGCAGACCGGGCCGACATCCTCGCCCGGGCTTTGCCCTACATTCGCAAATTCCACGGCAAAACCCTGGTCATCAAATACGGCGGCAACGCCATGACCGACCCGGTCTTGCAGCAAGCCTTTGCCGAAGACGTGGTCTTGCTCAAGCTCGTGGGCATGAATCCGGTGGTGGTGCACGGCGGCGGCCCGCAAATCGAAGGCCTGCTGCAACGCCTGGGCAAAAAGGGCGAATTCATTCAAGGCATGCGCGTCACCGACGCCGAAACCATGGAAGTGGTGGAGTGGGTGTTGGCGGGCGAGGTGCAACAAGACATCGTGGGCCTGATCAACCGCGCTGGTGGCAAGGCCGTAGGCCTCACGGGGCGCGATGGGGGCCTGATCCGAGCCAAAAAGTTGCGGCTGGTCGACGCGGGCGACCCCAGCAAAGAGCACGACGTGGGGCAGGTGGGGGACATCGTGTCCATCGATCCCAGCGTGGTGAAGGCCTTGCAAGACGATGCCTTCATCCCCGTGGTGAGCCCGATTGGTTTTGGCGAGCACAACGAGTCCTACAACATCAACGCCGACGTGGTGGCCGCCAAGCTGGCCACGGTGTTGCAAGCCGAAAAATTGCTCATGCTCACCAACATCAAGGGCGTGCTTGACCAGGCGGGCAATTTGCTCACCGAGCTCACCCCGCGGCGCATCGACGAGTTGTGTGCCGATGGCACCATCAGCGGCGGCATGATCCCCAAGATTGCCGGGGCCCTCGATGCCGCCAAAAGCGGTGTGAACGCCGTGCACATCCTGGATGGCCGGGTGCCCCACGCGATGTTGCTGGAGATTTTGTCGGACCAAGCGTTTGGCACCATGATTCGTTCGCACTGACCCTTTGTCCTTGCAGGAGGCCACGCCATGGCAGACACGCCCGCCGGATCCCCACCAGCCCCTGACGCCCCGCCGCCACCGAACCGCCTCAAGCGCGGTGAGCGTCGCCTGCAAATCCTGCAAGTCCTGGCCCAGATGCTGGAGTCGCCACACAGCGAGCGCATCACCACTGCCACCCTGGCCCAGCGCATTGGCGTGAGTGAAGCCGCCCTTTATCGGCACTACGCCAGCAAAGCGCAAATGTTCGAGGGGTTGATCGATTTCATCGAGCACAGCGTGTTCACCTTGTTCAACCAAATTGCTGAGCGGCCCTTGCCCGGGCGAGAGCAAGCCCAGCAAATGGTCAAGGTGGTGATGCGCTTTGGCGAGCAAAACCCCGGCATGGTGCGGGTCATGGTGGGCGACGCCTTGGTCTACGAACACGAGCGCTTGCAGCAGCGCATGAATCACTTCTTTGACCGCATGGAATCCAGCCTCAAGCAGGTGTTGCGCCCCGAAACGGGCGCCTCCCTCAGCCCCAGCGCCGATGCCGCGCTGCTGGCGGGCGTGCTCACCGCGTGGACCCAAGGGCGTTTGCAACGCTATGCCCGCAGCGGGTTTCGCCGCGCGCCCACCGAACAACTCGACGCCGCCTTGGGCGTGTTGCTGGCCTAGGGTGCAGGCCGGCTCGCCAACGGCGAGGCGGGTTGCATCGGGTCGGCCCAGTCCGCATTGGGCACCAGCGCATACCAGTCGCCCCGGTCGGGGTCCCGGTCGTAGGGGTAGCCCCCCAAACGCTTGAAGTCTTCGGCGTAGCGCGCCACCCGTTCTGGATCGAGCTTGACGCCCAGTCCCGGGGCCTGGGGCACGGCAATGGCGCCATTCACATAGGGCATGAGCCCGCCCTCGATCACGTCGTCCATCAGGTGGTGATAGTGCGCATCGGCCTTGAACGACAGGTTGGGCAACACCGCCCCCATGTGCAACATGGTCGCCAGCTGAATGCCCAGCTCGCCCGAGGAGTGCACCGCAATGCCCAGCTGGAAGGTTTCACACACCCCGGCGGCTTTGATGCAGGGGCGAATGCCACCCCAGAAGGTGGTGTCGAGCAAAATCACATCCACGGCGGGGTCGCGCACGTTGGTGGCCAGTTGTTCGAAGTTGATGACCACGGTGTTGGTCGACAAGGGGATGTTCACCTTCTCGCGCACGCGGCGCATGCCGTTGAGCCCCCAGGTGGGGTCTTCAAAATAGTCGTTGTTCAGGTCTTCAATGGCATGGCCAAAGCGAATGGCTTGCTCCACGCTCAACACCGAGTTCGGGTCGTAGCGCACCGAGTCGGACCCCACGGCATGGGCCATGGCGCGAAAGGCCTCCAGCTCGAAGTCGGGGTGAAACACGCCACCCTTGAGTTTGTGGGTGGAAAAGCCATGACGGGCCTTGACCGCCAAGGCCTCTTGCACCAATTGCTCGGCGCTGCGCACCTCGCCTTGCCCTTGCGCATTCGGGTGGCGGAAGAACAAGTAGCTGGCAAAGGGCACGTGGTCACGCAACCGACCCCCCAACAAATCGCACACCGGCAAGCCCAGGAACTGCCCCATGATGTCCAGGCACGCAAACTCCAGGGCCGCGTGCAATTGGGTGCGGTTGTTGTAGAGGCTGGCCGTGGGGTTGCAGACCTTGAAGCGCAGGGCCTCGAGCTCGAAGGGGTTGTGACCGGCGAGGTAAGTGCCCAGCGAGCGAATCGAGGCTTCCGCGGTTTCACCGCCGCCGCCCAGTTCACCCAAGCCCACCAAGCCCACATCGGTGTGGACTTGCACCAAGGTGCGCACAAAGCGCCCCCAGTGCGCGCCATTGGCATGGCGCAAAGGGGCAATGAGCGGCACGCTGACGGTGGTCGCCTCGATGTGGGTGATGCAGGGTGGTTTCATGGCAGTCAAAAGGCGTGGCTCACTTTGAGCCCTGCGGCTTGCAACTCGGCCCAGGTGTTGTCGTCGATGTCGATGCCGTCACGCCCGCGCGCCACACGGGCTGCGCGCTCGGGCTCGCCCGCCAGCAGCACGCCGTCGGTGCCTGGGGCGGGTGGGCTTTGTTTGAGCCAATCCACGAAGGCCAAAGCCTCTTGCGCAAAACTGAGTTGGGTGCCCAGGCGCTGGGGATCGATGACGATGGTGAGCATGCCGTTGAAAACAGCGCGCCGATTGTCGGCCGCTTGGTGCCAGGTGCCACTGCCGGTGAGGGCACCGCCCAGCAGCTCGCAGGCCACGGCCATGCCAAAGCCCTTGTGGTCGCCAAAGGTCATCAGCGCGCCAAACTGACCGTTGCTTTGGGGCACGACCACCACGCCGGGGTCGGTGGTGGGGCGGCCGTGTTCATCGATGAGGTAGCCCTCGGGCACTTGGCGGCCTTCGTTGTGGGCCACGCGCATCTTGCCTTGGGCCACGCGGCTGGTGGCGAAGTCCAGCACAAAGGGTTCGCGACCCTGAGCGCCTGCCCCCAGGGGAATGCCAATGCAGCAGGGGTTGGTGCCAAAGCGCCCATCGCCCCCATGAAACGGGGCCACCACGGGGCGGCTGAACACGCTCACAAAGTGCAGCGACACCCAGCCTTTTTGCACCGCCATTTCGGCAAAGTGACCAATGCGCCCCAAGTGGTGCGCATGACCCAGGCCCATGATGCAGGCGCCATGCTGAGCAACCCGTTCGAAGGCCAGGTGCATGGCCTCTTCGCCCACCACTTGGCCATAGCCGCCTTGGCCATCGAGGGCCAGCAGCAAGCCGCTGTCGAGGTTGACCTTGACGCTGGCGTTGGGGTTCAAACGGCCTTCGGCAATGGCGTCGATGTAGCGCGGGGCCATGCCCACGCCGTGCGAGTCGTGGCCGCTGAGGTTGGCCATGACGAGGTTGGCGGCCACGGTGTGGGCCCGCTCGGGCGCGGTGTTGGCGGCGACAAACAGCGCCGCCACGCGCTGGGTGAGTTCGTCGGAAGTGATGCGTTGGGTCATGATGGATCAATTCAATGGGGGTTACATGACCGCGCCCAGCTGCCAGGGCACAAATTCGCTTTGACCATAGCCATGCAGTTCGCTCTTGCTGGCCTCGCCCGAGGCGCAGCGCACGATGTGGTCGAAGATGGCTTGGCCCTTGGCCGCGATGGTGCTGCCGCCGTCGACGATGTCGCCGCAATTGATGTCCATGTCCTCGGTTTGACGCTCCCACAAAGCGGTGTTGGTCGCCAGTTTGAGCGAGGGTGAGGGCGCACAGCCATAAGCCGAACCGCGTCCGGTGGTGAAGCAAATCAGGTTGGCCCCGCCCGCCACTTGGCCGGTGGCACTCACCGGGTCGTAGCCTGGGGTGTCCATGTAAACAAAACCTTGGGTCGTCACGCGCTCGGCGTATTCATAGACGGCATTCAGGTTGGTGGTGCCGCCCTTGGCCACGGCGCCCAGCGACTTTTCCAGGATGGTGGTGAGGCCGCCCGCCTTGTTGCCGGGTGAGGGGTTGTTGTTCATTTCCCCTTGGTTGATGCGCGTGTAGTTTTCCCACCAGCGAATGCGCGTGAGCAGCTTTTCGGCCACCTCGGGCGCCACCGCGCGGCGGGTGAGCAAATGCTCGGCGCCATAAATTTCTGGGGTTTCGCTCAAGATGGCGGTGCCGCCGTGCGCCACCAGCAAGTCCACCGCCGCACCCAAGGCGGGGTTGGCGCTGATGCCCGAATACCCATCGGAGCCACCACATTGCAAGCCCAGCACCAGGTGCTCGACGCTGCAGGGTTCGCGTTTCACCGCGTTGGCTTGGGGCAGCATGGACTCAATGAGTGCAATGCCTTTGGCTACGGTTTTGGCCGTGCCGCCGGTGTCTTGGATGTTGAAGGCGTGCAAGTTGGCGCCTTGCTCCAGGCCGCTGTGGGCCAGCCAGGTGTTGATCTGATTCCCTTCGCAACCCAAGCCCACCACCACGATGGCGGCGAAATTGGCGTGGGTGGCATAGCCGGCCAGCGTGCGTTCCAGCACCCGCAGGCCCTCGCCTTCGGTGTCCAAGCCGCAGCCCGAACCGTGGGTGATGGACACCACGCCGTCCACGTTGGGGTAGGGCGCCAGCGCTTGGGGGTTGGTGCGTCGCGAGAAGTGATCGGCAATCGCGCGTGCGGCCGTGGCCGAGCAATTCACGCTGGAGAGCACGCCGATGTAATTGCGCGTGGCCACTTGACCGTTGGCGCGAACAATGCCCTGAAAAGTGGCGTGGCGGCGCTCGGGCGGCGCTTGGCGGTCGGCGCAAAAGGCATGGTCACGGTCGAAGCTGCCTTTGTCGGGACCCATGTTCAGGTTGTGGGTGTGCACGTGCTCGCCGGGCGCAATCGCTTGGCTGGCAAAGCCAATGATCTGGTTGTAACGACGAACCGGCGCGCCGGGGTCGAGGGCACGCACGGCCACCTTGTGGCCGGGTGGGATGAGTCCGCGAACCTTCACCGCGCCCACGGTGGCGCCGCTCAGGAGTTGATGACGGGCAATGACGACGTCGTCGTCGGGATGCAATTGAATGAAGGAGGTCATGACAGGGGATCAGTAAAACATCTTGGGCAGCCACATGAACACGGCGGGGAAATAGGTGATCACCACCAAGGTGCCCAACAAGGGCACCAACCAGGGCAGGATGGCCACGGTGGTGCGCTCCACGCTGAGCTTGGCGATGCGAGCGAGCACAAACAAGACCATGCCCATGGGCGGGTGCAGCAAGCCAATCATGAGGTTGAGCACCATGATCAGGCCAAAGTGCACCAGGTCAATGCCCAGCTGCTGGCAAATGGGCACGAGGATGGGCACCAAGATGGTGATGGCGGCGGTGGGCTCCAAAAAGCAACCCACAAACAACATCAGCAAGTTGGCCAACAACAAAAAGACCATGGGGTCTTGGGTGAAGCCCAGCACCCAGGTGCTGATGGCAGTGGTGACGCCGGTGGCGGTGAGCATCCAGCCAAAGATGCTGGCAGCGGCCACGATGAACATGATGCTGGCGGTGGATTCGACGGTGTCCAGGCAGACCTTCACCAGTCGCTTGAAGCTCAGGGTGCGATACCAGGCCAGGCCCAAGACCATGGCCCAAACGCAAGCTGCGATCGCCCCTTCGGTGGGGGTGAAGACGCCAGTGGTCATGCCGCCAATGAGCAGCACGGGCGTCATGATGGGCAACACGGCTTGAAACTTGAACACCTTGTCGGCGGCAAACAGCAACACCAAACCCACGCCCACCGTGAGCTGGGCATGCCAGCCCCAGTCGTTCACCAACAGGTAAAGCGCCGTGGGCCAGGCCATGACGATGGCCAACTCCATGAGGGCGAAGATCACGGTGCCCCACAGGAAAGGCACGTCGGCACCCCACTTGTTTTTGTGGGCGTAGTAGGCCACGGTGATCATCATCAGAATGGCCATGAGCCCGCCGGGCAACAGGCCGGCCAGGAACAGGGCCCCCACCGACACGTTGGCCATCATGGCGTAGATCACAAAGGGCAAGCTGGGCGGGATGATGGGGCCCAGTGTGGCCGAGGCGGCGGTCACGCCCACCGCAAATTCGGTGCTGTAGCCATGGTCTTTCATGGCCTTGATCTCAATCGTGCCCAAACCGGCTGCATCGGCAATGGCCGCGCCGCTCATGCCCGCGAACACCACCGAGCCCACCACGTTCACATGGCCCAGACCACCGCGCATCCAGCCCACCAAGGCGAGGGCGAAGTTGTAAATGCGGTTGGTGATGCCGGCGTTGTTCATCAGGTTGCCGGCCAGAATGAAAAACGGCACGGCGAGCAAAGGGAAGGAGTCGATGCCCGACACCATGCGGTGAATCACCACAAAGGGCGGGGTCGAATCTTGGATCAGCAAATAAATCAGGGACGAACCAGCCATGGCAATCGCCACCGGCACGCCGCCCGACATGAGAAACAGAAAAATGATTTTCAACATGGCAATACGCTCACGGGTTCAGGCATCGGACATTTCGGATTCGGGACGCTCCAGCACGGTGTAGCCGCGCCGCAGGTGCACACGGGCGACCCACAGGGAGCGCAAAAACATGGCGATAAAGCCCACCCAGACCACGCCATAAACGATGTTCATGGGCAAGTCGATGATGGTCATTTGGTAGTTGCCCAGCTTGCTCATCATTTGCCAGGTGAGGACGACGGCGGCGCCAAAAAACAGCACCCGAATGGCATCCACCAACACGGCCATGGCGCGGCAAACGGCAGTCGGCAACAGGCGGTAAAGAAAGTCGACCTGGATGTGGTTGTTTTTGGCCACGCTCACGGCAGCGCCGGTGAAGACTGTGGCGATCAGCAAGTAACGCGCAATCTCTTCGGTCCAGGCGGCCGAGTCGTTGAGGGCGTAGCGGGTGAAAAATTGATAGAAAACGGTGAAGCCCAGCGCAACAAAAAACACCAAGGCAATCCAGGCTTCGAAGGGGGTGTCGGAGAAGTCGACGGCTTCGTCGGTGGCATGAAATTGGCCATCGTCGCCCATCACCTGGGGGCTGTCGTCAATGTCGGGAATGTGGGTCATGGTAGCGGGGCGCAGCGGCTGGGGTGGGGTCTCAGGGCCAGGGCCAGCCGGAAAGGCCAGCCCTGACGGGGTTCAACAACAGGCCCGAGGGCCTGTCATCCTCACTTGGCCGCTTGGATGCGGTCGTAGTCGGATTGGCTAAAGCCCATGGACTTGAGCGGCACTTTGCTCAGCACGGCTTTGCGGAAGCTCTCGCGGTCCACGTCCACCACTTGCAGGCCGCGCTTGCGGAATTCGCCGGCCAACATGGCTTCACGTTCCTTGATCTTGGCCGAGGCGCGCGCGGCGGCTTCGCGGGTCACGTCGGTGAAGATCTTTTTCTCGGCATCTGACAGCTTGCTCCACACGTGCGGGGCGATCTGCGTGGTCAGCCCGTCCACGATGTGACCGGTCAGCATGATGGCCTTTTGCACTTCGTAGAACTTCTTGGCTTCGATGGTGGTCAGGGGGTTTTCCTGGGCTTCCACCGTGCCGTTTTGCAGGGCCAGATACACCTCGGCAAAAGCGATGGGCGTGGGGTTGGCGCCGCAAGCCTTGGGGGTGGCGGTGTAGGCGGGCACATCGGGCACGCGGATCTTCAGGCCTTTCATGCCTTCACAGTTTTTGAACACCTTTTGTGAGGTGGTGTAGCGAGCGCCGTAATAGGTGTAGGCGGTGATTTGAATGCCGGTTTTTTTGCGGAATTCATTGGTCATTTCCTGGAAGACGTCGCTCTTGGAATAGGCCAACAGGTGGTCGCCATCGCGGAAGATGAAGGGGTAGTAGGCAATGCCCAGGCGGGGGTATGAACGCGCCGCGAATGAGGGGCCGGAGATGATCATGTCGACCGTGCCCAATTGCATGCCTTGGTTGATGTCGGTTTCCTTGCCCAGGGTGGAGGCGGGAAAGACCTGAATCTCGAATTTGCCGTTGGTGCGTTTTTTGATTTCTTCAGCAGCCCACACCGACTCGGTGTGATATGGCTCGGAGGTTTCATACACGTGCGCCCACTTGAGCTTGGTGTTGGCCATGGCTTGGCCTGAGGCCAACAGGGCGGTGGCGGCTACAAGCCCGCAGGCGGCCCACTGCTTGAGGTGCTGGCGTTTGCTGGTTGTCATTGGGGATCTCCTCTTGGTTGGAATGAATGCGATTGCTGCTGGCGGGGCCGATGGAGCCTTCACTGGGGTGCGCGGCGCCAGCCCGCGCTGTAGCGTTGAAACGCTTTTCTGAGGTGCGACTGCATGGCGCGGCGCGCGGCGCTGGGCTGTTGGTCGCGAATGTGTTCGTAAACGAGTTGGTGCTCGGCAATGGCAAGCTGCCACGACTGGGCATGCTCGAAATACTCACCCAAGCGCTGAAACAAGGCGTTGTCCCGGGCGCTCCAGTATTGGCGCAAGGTGTCGAGCATGACGCTGTTGTTGCTGGCCTGGGCAATGGCCAAGTGAAAGGCCTCATCGCCGTGGCGCGGTGGATGGCCCGCTTTGGCTTCGCGTTTCATGAGGGTGAGGGCGGCTGCAATGGCTTGCACCTCGCGTCGGGTGGCGTGCGTGGCGGCCAAGGCGGCCGTTTCGCCCTCAATGAGCAAGCGGGCGCTGAGCACCTCCAGGGGGCCCCAGTCGTTGCTGGCCATGCGCTCGGGGGTTTTGGGGCGCGGGGCGGCTTTGGCGCGGGGAACGGGTTGGGTGCGCGCGACGTAAATGCCAGAACCAGTGCGCACTTCGATCAGGCCTTGCACCTCCAGGGCAATCAGGGCCTCGCGCACCGACGGGCGACTCACACCCAGTTGCAAGGCGAGGTCCCGCTCGGCCGGCAGGCGCTCACCCACGGCAAAGCGGCCTTCCAGAATCAGGCCTCGGATGCGCTCGGCAATTTGCCGATACAGGCGCACGGTGGTGAGCGGGGTGATGGCGGACGACATGAAGGGCTGGCACCTAGGGGATAGTTCGGGTTTCTCAATTGGTATGACCAATTGCACAATCCTACCCACGAAACCTCCCCAACCGGGCTTGTCGTTAACCCCTAAGCTTGTCACCCAGTGAACACCGCTCATCCCCACGTCACCCTGGTGCGCGCCGAATTGCGTCAAGTGGATTTGCCACCCAAGGTCAAGCGCACCGATGCGATCCAATCGTTCGTCACCCAAGAAACCGTGTTGCTCACCTTGCACGACAGCGAGGGGCGCAGCGCCACGGGCTATGCCTACACCATTGGCACGGGCGGCTCGTCGGTGGTGGCGTTGCTGCGCGACCATTTGCTGCCGCGCTTGCTGGGGCGCAACCCCTGGCACACCGAAGCCATTTGGCGCGATTTGTTCTTTCATACCCACGCCACCGCCGTGGGCGCCATCACCAGTCTGGCCTTGGCCTGTGTGGACACGGCCTTGTGGGACTGGCGCGCCAAAGTGCAGGGCTTGCCCCTGTGGATGGCGCTGGGCGGTGCACAAGCGGCCTTGCCGGTTTACACCACCGAGGGCGGGTGGCTGCACCTGAGCCCCAGCGAACTGGTGGATCAAACGCTGGAGGCGCAAGCGCAAGGCTTTCAGGGCGCCAAGATCAAGGTGGGCCGCCCTCATGTGAGCGAAGACGTCGCTCGGCTGGCGGCGGTGCGCTCGGCCGTGGGGCCGGGCTTCGATGTGATGACGGATGCCAATCAAGGCTTCAACCGCCCGGAGGCGGTGCGGCGTGCCCAGGCGTTTGCCGGTCTGGACTTGGCGTGGCTGGAGGAGCCCTTGCCTGCTGAAGACGTGTCCGGCCATCGTCAGCTGCGTGCCCACACCGCGATTCCCGTGGCGGTGGGCGAGTCGCTTTATCACTTGGCGCAGTTCCGAGAGTATTTGGAGCAAGGCGCTTGCACCATCGTGCAGCCCGACGTGTCGCGCATCGGGGGCATCACCCCCTGGATCAAGGTGGCGCATCTGGCCGAAGGCTTTGATGTGCCCGTGTGTCCGCACTTTCTCATGGAGTTGCATGTGAGCCTGTGCGCTGCCGTGCCCAATGCCCGGTGGGTGGAATACATTCCGCAGCTCGACGACATCACGCATTCCCGCATTCACGTGGCCGATGGCTTGGCCCATGCTCCCTCAACGCCCGGTTTGGGCATCGACTGGGACTGGGACGTCATCGCCCACCGACAAGTTTTTTCACTGGAGGTCAAACAGACATGAGACTCAAGGACAAACAGGTGCTGGTCACCGCCGCTGGCCAAGGCATGGGGCGAGCCGCCGCTGTGGCCATGGCCCAAGAAGGGGCCCAGGTGCTGGCCACCGACGTCAAGCCCGAATTGCTCGAATCGCTCAAAGGCGTGGCGGGCATTCGAACGGCGGCGCTGGATGTGACGCGCAAGGCCGACATCCAGGCCCTGGTGGGCGGCATGAACCGCATCGATGCGATCTTCAATTGCGCCGGTTTTGTGCACCACGGCTCCATCCTCGATGCCACCGACGAGCAATGGGACTTTGGGTTCAGCCTGAATGTGCGTTCGCAGTTTTGGGTGATTCAGGCGGCCTTGCCCATCATGCTCAAGGGCGGTGGCGGCAGCATCATCAACATGGCCAGCGTGTGCGGCAGCATCAAAGGCTTGCCCAACCGCTTCGTCTACGGCACCACCAAGGCCGCCGTGATTGGCTTGACCAAAAGCGTGGCTGCCGATTACGTGCGCAATGGTGTGCGCTGCAACTGCATCTGCCCCGGCACGGTGGACACCCCCTCGCTGCACGACCGCATCAATGCGTTTGCGGATCCGGAGGCGGCGCGGCGTGACTTCATCGCCCGTCAACCCATGGGGCGCTTGGCCCAAGCCGAGGAAATTGCCCCCCTGGTGGTCTTCCTGGCCAGCGATGAGTCGCAGTTCGCCACGGGCAATGCCTACATGATCGACGGCGGAATGACCATTTAAACGCAGGTCAATCACGTGACAGGCCCGTGCCAGCTGGCCGCAAAGTTTGTTCAAATGTCGGGCAGTCTGTGAGCGCCATTCGGCCGTGCAGTGCCCATTCAATCAAGGGAGAAATTCATGAAACTCGTTCGTTATGGCAACCCCGGCAAGGAAAAACCCGGTCTCATCGACGCCGAGGGTCGGTTGCGCGACCTGAGCAAAGTCGTCAAAGACATCACCCCCGATGTGCTCGACGACAAGTCGCTGGCCAAGCTCGCCAAGCTCAACACCGACAAACTGCCTTTGGTCAAAGGCAAGCCCCGCATGGGTTGCCCCATCAACGGCATCAGCAAGTTTGTCGCCATTGGCCTGAACTACGCCGACCATGCCGCTGAATCCGGCATGCCCGTGCCCAAAGAGCCCATCGTGTTCTTCAAGGCCAACAGCTGCATCCAAGGCCCCAACGACGACGTGATGTTGCCCAAGGGTTCGGTCAAGTCCGACTGGGAAGTCGAGCTGGGCGTGGTGATCGGCAAGCGCGCGTCTTACGTGTCACAAAAAGAAGCCCTGGACCACGTGGCTGGCTACTGCTTGGTGAACGACGTGTCCGAGCGTGAATACCAGCTCGAGCGCGGCGGCACCTGGGATAAGGGCAAGGGTTGCGACACCTTCGGCCCCATTGGCCCCTGGATGGCCACCCGGGACGAAATTCCCAACCCCCAAAAATTGGGCATGTGGCTGGACGTGAACGGTGAGCGCATGCAAACCGGCAACACCAAGACCATGATCTTTGGCGTGGCCAAGCTGGTGAGTTACGTGAGCTCCATCATGACCTTGATGCCGGGTGACGTGATCACCACCGGCACGCCGCCCGGCGTGGGCATGGGCAAAAAGCCCAACAGCATCTTCCTCAAGCGCGGCGACGTGATGACCCTGGGCATTGAGGGCCTGGGCACGCAGACCCAGAAAGTGGTGGCCTACAAAAAGGCTTAACCCAGGCGAATGACCTGAAGCGTGGGGTCGCTCAGCGGCTCCACGTCGAAGGCTTTGTCGCCGTCGGGGCTGGCCACGCCCGTGGCCTGAAGGCCCTCAAAGTCAAACTGACCCTTGTCCATGAGGTGCGAAGGCACCACGTGCTGCAGCGCATGCAGCATGTTGTCGAGCCGGCCAGGGTGGCGCTTTTCCCAGTCGCGCAACATGTCGCCCACCAACTGGCGTTGCAAGTTGTCTTGGCTGCCACACAGGGTGCACGGGATGATGGGAAAGGCCCGGTGCTCGGCCCAGGTCACCAAATCGCTTTCGCTCACCAAGGCCAGCGGGCGAATCACCACATGCCGACCGTCATCGCTCGCCAGTTTGGGGGGCATGGCCTTGAGCTTGCCGCCAAAAAACATGTTGAGCAGCAGGGTTTGCAAGATGTCGTCGCGGTGATGGCCCAAGGCGATTTTGGTGGCCCCCAATTCGCTGGCCACCCGATACAAAATGCCCCGGCGCAAACGGCTGCACAAACTGCACATGGTCTTGCCTTCGGGGATCTTGTCCTTGACGATGCTGTAGGTGTCTTGGTTTTCGATGTGAAACGGCACGCCCAGCTGGGTGAGGTAGTCGGGCAGCACCTGCGCTGGAAAACCAGGCTGCTTCTGGTCGAGGTTCACCGCCACCAGCTCGAAGCGCACGGGCGCACGGGCTTGCAGTTTGAGCAAGATGTCGAGCAAGCCATAGCTGTCCTTGCCACCCGACAAACACACCATCACCTTGTCGCCGGCTTCAATCAGGTTGTATTGCACGATGGCCTCGCCCACCAATCGGCACAAACGCTTTTCGAGTTTGTGCATCTCGCGTTGGTGGCGCACGGCGGCGGCGGGGTCGGTGAGGGAATCGTTGCGTGCGTTCATGGGCGGTTCACCACAGGCCAGTTTCCATGCGAATGGCCACTTCGCAATCGTCAAAAATTTCCAGCTTGGCAATGCGCACCCGCACCCCCACCACGCCGGGCAGTTGCATCAAACGGTCGGCCAGCTTGCCAATCCGGGTTTCCAACAAATTCACGTGTTCGGCGGTGCACTCGTCGATGATGATGGCGCGCACCTTGCGGTAATCGAGCACGTGGGTGATGTCGTCGTCCTTGGGGTTCAGGGGCTGCAGCCCCATGTTGAGTTCTGCGTCCACTTGAATGGGCTGTGGCTCGGTTTTCTCGTGGTCGAGGATGCCCAGGCTGGCGTCAAAGCGCAGCCCCGTGAGGTTCAAAATTTGGTTGCCCTTGGTCATCATGAGGATTGGCCCATCAAGGAAAAGTCGCGTTCAAAGCGCATGAGGTGCTGACCGCCATCGACCACCAAGGTGGTGCCGGTGAGGCTGTTGTTGGCGAGGGCAAAGCCGACGGCGCTGGCAATGTCCTCGGGGGTGGACGAGCGCCCCAGGGGGGAGAGCTGGTGCAAGCGCTCAAAGTCCTCGGGGGTGAGCAGGTTGCTGGTGAGGGTGAGCCCCGGTGCCACGCCCACCACCCGCAGGGTGGGGGCCAAGGCTTGGGCCAGTAAGGTGTTGGCGGCTTCCAGCGCGGCTTTGGACAAGGTGTAGCTTAAGAAATCGGGGTTGGGGTTCCACAGCTTTTGATCGAGCAAATTCACCACTGCGCCGCGCGCGCCGCGCTCGGCGAGGTGGCGGTGCAAGGCCGTGGCCAGCACAATGGGGGCGGCCGTGTTGCTGGCCAGGTGCTGGTGGAGCTGGTCGTAGCTGAAGCTCGCGGCGTCGTCGAACTCAAAACGCGAGGCGCTGTTGACCACCGCATCGAGCTGGCCCAGCGCCGCCACGGCTTGCGCCACCAAGGCGCGGGTGGGGGCTTCTTGGCTCAAGTCGGCTTGGAGCACCGCCACGCGTGCACCCAGGGCTTCGCAGTCGCGGGCGGTGGCTTCGGCGTCTTGGGGCGACTGGCGGTGGTGAATGGCCACCGCCCAGCCTTGCGCCGCCAGGCTCAAGGCCATGTGACGGCCCAATCGTTTGGCCGCGCCGGTGATGAGCACCACGCGGGGACCAGTTGGGGAGGGGTGGGTGGCTTGCATTCGATGGACAATGCCGGGATGACGTTGCCGCCGAGTTTACCGACCCCTCACGCCGATGGCACTTCCCCGGCCATGTGGGCGGTGTTGCGCGAGGCTTTGGCCCAGCACCAAGGCTGGTTGCCCTTCGACCAGTTCATGCACCTGGCTTTGTATGCGCCGGGGGCGGGTTACTACAGCCAGGCCCACGCGGCGCGCCGCCGCATTGGCCACCGCCCAGAAGGGGGCAGCGACTTCGTCACCGCCCCCGAGCTGTCGCCCTGGTTTGCCAAGGCCTTGGCTCGCGCGGTGCGCGAGGCCTTGGAGCGAACCGGCACACGACGCCTCATTGAATTTGGCGCGGGACAAGGCACCTTGGCGGCGCAGTTGTTGGCCGAGTTGGGCGACGCGGTCGAGCACTACGACATCGTGGAAGTCTCGGGTGGCATGCGCAGCCTGCAACGCGAAGCCTTGTTGGCCTGGGGCCCCAAGGTGCAATGGCTCAACGCCTGGCCCGACGCGGCCGATGGCGTGGTGGTGGCCAACGAGTTGTTCGACGCCATGCCCGTCAAGCTCTTGCAACGCACGGCGGGCGTGTGGCAGGAGCGTGGCGTGGGCTGGGACGCCGAAGGCCAAGCCCTGGTGTGGGTGGACCAACCCACCGACTTGCGCCCGCCGTGCGACATTCCGGGCCCGCAAGACCATTTGTGTGAAATTCACCCGCAAGCCGAGGCCTTTGTGCGCAGCCTGGCCGAACGCTGGCAGCGCGGGGCGGCGTTTTTCATCGACTACGGCTTTCCCGAGGCCGAATACTATTTGCCCCAGCGCCACATGGGCACGGTGATGTGCCACCGCGCCCACCGCAGCGATGCCTTGCCCTTGCAAGACGTGGGCGAAAAAGACATCACCGCCCATGTGAACTTAAGCGGTCTGGCTTTGTGTGCCCAAGACGCGGGTTTGCAGGTGCTGGGCTACACCTCGCAAGCCCATTTCCTCATCAACTGCGGCCTGCTCGATGGCTTGTCGCAGGCCCCGGTGGCCGAGCAAGCCCTGGCCTTGAAGCTGGTGCACGAGCATGAAATGGGCGAACTCTTCAAGGTCTTGGCCGTGGGGGTGGGCGAGCCCTGGGAGCCCATGGGGTTTGTGCAACACGATCGAAGCCATCGGCTGTGACGGCGTCCCCCTGACCGACGGAACGCAAAGAAAGACAAACACCCATGTGGCGCTGGATTCTGGTGGTGATGGTGACCTTGCTGTTGTTGCAAGGTGTTTGGCCTTGGCTGCAAAAGTTGGGCTTTGGCCGTTTGCCCGGCGACTTGAACTTTCGCGTTCTGGGCCGGGAGTTTCATTTGCCCATCACCACGACCCTGATCTTGAGCGGCGTTTGTGCGGCACTGGCCAAGTGGTTGTGAGGGTTTGACGCGCGCGTGACCGATCGCGGTCAGCGTGAACGGGGGCGTATGCGTCTTCACATCAGGGACATTCAATCCGCTTAGGATGATCCGGAATCAAGGAATTGGCATGAGTGAAACGACGTCATCCTCCGCGCGCAAGCGCAAAACGCCGCGCTCGGTTTGGGTCACCGGCGGGGTTTTATTGGCCGTGGCCGTTGGGGGTGGCTGGCTGATCGCTCAGCGTCTCGCCCCCCCGAAAGAAGCCCCCCGGGCTGTTGCAGCGCCCTCTGGTCAAGCCTCCGCGACTGGCCGACCCGGTGGCCCCCCCGCAGGTGCCAACCGTCCGAGCACCCCCCGCGGTCAGCCCGTTTCCGCAGGCGTGGTGCAGCGCCGCGATGTGCGCGAATGGGTGCGGTCATTGGGCACGCTCACCGCCTTCAATACGGCGGTGGTGCGACCCAAGGTCGATGGTGAGTTGGTGGCCGTCTTGTTCAAAGAGGGCCAGATGGTCAAGGCCGGTGACGTGCTGGCCCGCGTGGACGCACGCAGCTTTGAGGCCCAGGTGTTGCAAGCCCAAGGCCAACTGGCCAAGGACTCGGCCCAATTAGCCAATGCCCAACTCGACCTCAAGCGCTACGAAGACTTGCTGGCCAAAGGCGCCATTGCGCGCCAGCAGGTGGAAACCCAGGCGGCCTTGGTGCGCCAGTTGCAAGGCACGGTGGAAGCGGGCCGGGCCCAGTTGGGGCTGGCGCAGTTGCAGCGCAGTTACACCGAGGTGCGTGCGCCCATTGCCGGGCGCTTGGGCCTCAAGCAAGCTGACCTTGGGGCCTTGGTGCGCAGCAGCGACCCCAACGGCTTGGTGAGCATCACCCAAACCCACCCCATGGCGGCGGTGTTTGCGGTGCCCGAAGTGCAGGTGAGTGAGTTGTTGCGCAATTTGCGCGCCCAGCAACCGGTGACGGTGCAAGCCTGGAGCCGGGACGATCAGGAGATGCTCGCCACGGGCGTGGTGGACAGCACCGACAACGCCATCGACACCGCCACTGGCACACTCAAGGTCAAGGCCGCTTTGCCCAACCGCGATGGGCGTTTGTTCCCCAATCAGTTCGCCAACATTCGCCTGTTGCTCAACGACTTGAAGCAAAGCTTGGCGGTGCCCACGGCGGCCATCCAGCGCGGGGCCATGGGCACTTTTGTGTATGTGGTGGGTGCCGATCAAAAAGTCACCCCGGTGAAGGTGGACTTGCTGGCCGTGGAGGACGACTGGCAGGCGGTGAAGGGGGCACTGGAGCCTGGGCAACGGGTGGTCACCGACGGTGCCGACCGGCTGCGCAACGGCACCTTGGTGAGCGTGATTGACCCCAACGCCGCAGCGGGGCGTCAGCAGCCGTGAACGTTTCGCGACCCTTCATCGTTCGCCCGGTGGCGACGTCACTGCTGATGCTGGCATTGCTGCTCAGCGGCTTGCTGGCGTATCGCTGGCTGCCGGTGTCGTCTCTGCCGCAAGTGGACTACCCCACCATCCAGGTGCGTGCTCTGTATCCCGGCGCCAGCCCCAACGTGATGGCCACTGGCGTGACGGCCCCCTTGGAGCGGCAGTTTGGGCAAATGCCGGGGCTTGACCAAATGACCTCGGTCAGTGCTGGTGGAGCGGCCACCATCACCTTGCGCTTTTCGCTGGACACGGCCTTGGATGTGGCCGAGCAGGGGGTGCAAGCGGCCATCAATGCGGGCTCCAACCTCTTGCCCAGCGACATGCCCATGCCGCCGGTTTACAACAAGGTCAATCCGGCCGATGCGCCGGTGCTGACCTTGTCGCTGAGTTCGCCGTCCTTGCCCATCACTCGGGTCCACGACCTGGTGGAAAACCGCTTGGCTTTGCGCTTGTCGCAGGTGCAAGGGGTGGGTCTGGTGAGCATCGCGGGGGCCAGGCGCCCATCGGTAAGGGTGCAGGTCAACACCCAGGCGCTGGCCGCCTCGGGCTTCACCCTCGATGACGTGCGCGCCGCGATTGCCGGCGCCAATGTCAATTTGCCCAAGGGCACTTTCGATGGCCCCAATCGCGCCTCGTCGCTGGATGCCAACGATCAGCTGCAATCGCCGCAAGACTATGCCCAATTGATCCTGGCCTACAAAAACGGCAACCCCTTGCGCCTGGGCGATGTGGCCGATGTGGTGGAGGCCCCGGAAAACGCCAGGGCTGCCGCCTGGGCTGATGGCCAACCGGCGGTGTTGCTCAACATCCAACGCCAGCCAGGTGCCAACGTCATCGACACCGTGGAGCGCATCCACAAGCTGTTGCCGCAACTGCGTGCGGCCATGCCCGAATCGGTGGACCTTCAGGTGGTAAGTGACCGCACCGACACGATTCGCGCCTCGGTGCGCGACGTGCAGTTCGAGCTCATGTTGGCCGTGGCCTTGGTGGTCGGGGTCATCTTTTTGTTTTTGCGCAACCTCGCCGCCACCGCCATTCCCGCTGTGGTGGTGCCCCTGTCGCTGGTGGGCACGTTTGGCGTGATGTATTTGGCGGGCTTTTCCATCAACAACCTCACCCTCATGGCCCTCACGATCGCCTCGGGGTTTGTGGTGGACGACGCCATCGTGATGATCGAGAACATTGCCCGCCACCAAAGCGATCACCCGGAGCGCAGCCCCATACAGGCGGCCATGGATGGGGCCAGGCAAATCGGCTTCACCATCATTTCGCTCACCTTCTCCTTGGTGGCGGTGCTGATTCCGCTCTTGTTCATGAGCGGCGTGGCCGGGCGCTTGTTTCACGAGTTCGCCATCACCTTGGCGGTGTCCATCCTGCTCTCTGCCGTGGTGTCACTCACGCTCACCCCCATGCTGTGTGCGCATTGGCTGGGGCGCCAACGCCAGCGGGTGGGCCACGACCCCAGCGCCACCGATTGGCTCACGCCCTGGATTGCGGCCTATGGCCGCCGATTGAACTGGGTGCTGAACCGCCCTGGCCCCACTTTGGGGGTGTTTGGCCTCACCGTGGCGCTCACCGTGGCTTTGTATGTGTGGGTGCCCAAAGGTTTTTTCCCTCGGCAAGACACGGGCTTGGTGCAGGGTTTCACCCAAGCCGAACAGTCGATTTCGTTCACGGCCATGGCCCAGCGTCAACAAGCCTTGAGTCAAGCCTTGTTGCAAGACCCGGCGGTGGCGCACGTCAGCGCCTTCATTGGGGTGGATGGTCAAAACCCCAGCCTCAACCGAGGGCGACTGAGCGTGCAACTCAAACCCAAAGCCCAGCGCGATGACCTCGATGGGGTGCTGGCTCGGCTGAGCGCGCTCGCTCAAAGTGCCCCGGGTGCGCAAGGTTTGCAGGTGTTCTGGCAGCCCGTGCAAGACCTCACCATTGAAGACCAGGTGTCACGCACCCCCTACCGTTTTTTGATGAATGGCCCCGATGAGCGCGAGCTCGCGCAGTGGGCGCAGCGCCTGGCCACCGAGCTGGCCGATGCGCCCGCCCTGGCCACGGCCCTGACCGATTGGCAAGACCAGGGCTTGCAGGCTTTTGTGACGATTGACCGCGATGCCGCCAGCCGCTTGGGCGTGAGTGTGTCGGCAGTGGACAGTGCGCTCTACAGCGCCTTTGGCCAACGCTTGGTGTCCACCATCTTCACGCAGAGTAACCAATACCGGGTGGTGCTGGAGGCGCAAGGCCAGTTCACCGACGGCCCCCTGGCCTTGGATCGCATCCACGTGGCGGGCACCGGCGGTCGACCCGTGCCCTTGTCGAGTGTGGCGCGGGTGGACATTCGTCCGGCCGTGTTGACGCTCATGCGAGCGGGGCAATACCCGGCCGTGACGCTGACCTTTGACCCCGCACCCGAGGCCTCCTTGGGCGAGGCCGTTCGCAGCATTGAAGCGGCCTATGCCCGCTTGCAAGCCCAAGGCTTGCCCGCGTCCATCAGCGGTCAATTCGAAGGCGCGGCCCTGGCGTTTCGGGCCAGCTTGTCGGACACCTTGTGGCTGATTCTGGCGGCCGTCATCACCATGTACATCGTGCTGGGGGTGCTGTATGAGAGTTACATCCACCCCATCACCATCTTGTCGACCTTGCCGTCGGCGGCCATTGGGGCGTTGATGGCCTTGTGGGTCGCCGACACCGACTTGGGCTTGATTGCCGTGATTGGCATCATTTTGTTGATTGGCATCGTGAAGAAAAACGCCATCATGATGATCGACTTCGCGCTCGACGCCCAGCGTCAGCAAGGCATGAGCGCCCGGGCCGCCATCGAGCAAGCCTGCTTGTTGCGCTTTCGACCGATTTTGATGACCACCTTGTGTGCCCTCTTGGGCGCCTTGCCTCTGATGTTGGGCACGGGCGTGGGCAGTGAGTTGCGCCACCCCTTGGGCATCACGCTGGTGGGCGGACTGGTGGTGAGCCAGTGGCTGACCTTGTTCACCACCCCCGTGATTTATTTGTGGTTTGAACGTTGGCGGGGGCGCGCATGAACCCCATGCAATGGGCCACCTTTCGACCCGTGGCCACCACGCTGCTGAGTCTGGGTGTGGTGATCGCGGGTGTGCTGGCTTATTTCCAATTGCCGGTGGCGTCCTTGCCGCGGGTGGAGTTTCCCGTCATCTCGGTGAGCGCCAGCTTGCCCGGGGCCAGCTCCGAGACCATGGCGGCGACCGTGGCCACGCCCCTGGAGCGCAGCCTGGGTGCCATTTCGGGGGTCAACGAAATGACCTCGTATTCCAGCGATGGCAGCACCCGTGTGAGTTTGCAGTTCAACCTTTCGCGCAACATTGACGATGCGGCGCGCGAGGTGCAAGCCGCCATCAATGCCGCACGACCTTTGTTGCCCAGTGGCATGCCGGGCATGCCCACCTACCGCAAGGTCAACCCCGCCAGCGCCCCCATCCTGATCCTGGCCCTCACCTCGCCGGCCCGCTCGCGGGGCAGCTTGTATGACGTGGCCTCCACCTTGCTCGCGCAACGCTTGTCGCAAGTGGAAGGCGTGGGTCAGGTGACCTTGGGCGGGGGCGCCTTGCCAGCGGTTCGGGTCAATGTGCGGCCCTCCCAATTGATGGCGCATGGTTTGTCGCTGGAGGATGTGCGCGCTGCGCTGGTGGCGGGCAACACCCACCGGCCCAAAGGGGTGGTGGAGCAAGGCGAGCAGTCCTGGCAAATCGAGGCCAACGACCAGGCCCGCACCCCACAGGAATTTGGTGACCTCATCATTCGGCACGTCAATGGTGCGGCTTTGCGTGTGCGCGACGTGGCCGAGGTGAGTGCCTCGGTGCAAAACAGCCGCGTCTATGGGGCCGTCGATGGGCAGCCCGCGGTGATGCTGGTGGTTTACCAACAGCCCGACGCCAACGTCATTCAAACGGTGGACAAGATCAAGGCCTTGATGCCCCAGCTCAAGGCTGGCATTCCTTCCGACATTCGCTTGGAGGTGGTGCAAGACCGCACCCCCACCATTCGCGCGTCCTTGGCTGAGATCCAAAAGGCCATGGCCATTTCCGCAGGCTTGGTGGTGTTGGTGGTGGCTTTGTTTTTGCGCCGCTGGCGCGCCGCCCTCATTCCCAGCCTGGCCTTGCCCTTGTCTTTGCTGGGCGCGGTGGTGTGCATGCACCTCTTGGGCTTTAGCCTGAACAACCTCACCCTGATGGCCCTCACCATCGCCACGGGCTTTGTGGTGGATGACGCCATCGTGGTGGTGGAGAACGTGTCGCGCCACCTGGAGCGCGGCTTGCCCTTGGCGCAAGCGGTGATTCAGGGCACGCGCGAAATTGCCTTCACCATCGTGTCCATCAGCTTGTCGCTGGTGGCGGTGTTCATTCCCATTTTGTTCATGGGGGGCGTGCTGGGGCGCTTGTTCCACGAATTCGCGGTCACGCTGTCGGCGGCCATTCTGGTGAGCATGGTGGTGTCGCTCACCACCACGCCCATGCTGTGCGCCCAGTGGTTGTCCCGGCCTGCCACGACACCCCCGGCGGCGCGACAACCCAGGCGAATGCGCCGCTGGTATCGGCAGACTTTGGCCTGGTCGCTGCGGCATCCGCTCACCATGCTGGTGTTGCTGGCCCTCACCATTGCCTTGAATGTCAGCTTGTATCGCCTCATTCCCAAGGGCTTGTTCCCGCAACAGGACACGGGCCGTGTGTTTGGGGCGGTGCGCGCCGACCAAAGCGTGTCCTTCGAAGCCATGCAAGAGCGCTTGACGCATTTCATGGGCGTCATTGGGCGCGACCCGGCGGTGGCCCATGTGATTGGCTACACCGGTGGGCGCAGTCGCAACGTGGCGGTGATGTTTGTCACCCTCAAGCCCTTGGCCGAGCGCCAAGACAGTGCCAATGCTTTCGTGGCCCGCATGCGCCGCGCGCTGGCACGCGAACCGGGCGCGCGCGTGTTTTTGGTGCCTGCGCAAGACATTCGCATGGGCGCGCGCATGAGCGACTCGCAATATGAGTTCACGGTCAAGTCCGACGATTTGGAGCAGTTGCGCGAATGGGAGCCCAAGATCCGCTTGGCGTTGTCCAAGCTCGATGCGCTCACCGACATCGCCACCGACTACGAGGAGCGGGGGCTCAGCACGCGCTTGGTCATCGACCGCGAGGCGCTGGCCCGGCATGGCCTGACCATGCGCGATGTGAGCACCACCCTCACCAATGCGTTCAGCCAGCGGTTGGCGGGTGTGATTTACAACCCTCTGAACCAATACCGCGTGGTCTTGGAGTTGAGCCCGGAGTGGCTCACCAGCCCGAACGTGTTGCAGCACTTGCAGGTGGTGGGGCGACAAGGGCGGGTGGTGCCTTTGGCGCAAGTGGCCCATGTGGAGCTCTCCAATTCGTCGCTCAGCGTCAGCCACGATGGCGGCGTGCCCTCGGACACCTTCAGTTTCAATTTGGCCGAAGGGGTGTCGCTGTCCGAGGCCACCGAGGCCGTGAACCAGGCCATCGCCGAGTTGAAGATGCCGATTGCCGTGCGAGGCGCGTTCTCCGGCAATGCGGGCGCCTTTCAGTCGTCGCTGTCCAGCCAGCCCTGGCTGATTGCGGCGGCCTTGCTCACCCTCTACATCGTGCTGGGGGTGTTGTATGAAAGCCTGTGGCACCCTTTGACGATTTTGTCTACCTTGCCCTCGGCGGGGGTAGGGGCCTTGTTGGCCCTCATGGCCTTTGGCAGCGAGTTTTCGCTGGTGGCCTTCATTGGGGTGATGTTGTTGGTGGGGATTGTCAAGAAAAACGCCATCCTCATGATTGATTTCGCCCTGGTCAGGCAGCGGGCGGGGGCCACGGCCGCGCAAGCCATTTTCAAAGGGGCTTTGCTGCGCGCGCGCCCCATTCTCATGACCACGGCCACGGCCTTGCTGGGGGCACTGCCGCTGGCACTGGGCACTGGCGATGGCGCTGAGCTGCGTCAGCCCTTGGGTTTGTCGGTGGTGGGTGGTTTGTTGGTGAGTCAATGGCTCACGCTCTACACCACCCCGGTGGTGTTTGTCGGTCTCGAGCGTTTGCGCGAGTGGTTCAATGGGCGGCGACGTGCGGCCCCGGTGGCGATGGAGGTTTCCCAACATGCGTCTTGATTTCATGAAGCCGGCTGGGGCTCGCCGTTGGGGCGCATTCGGGCTGTCTGTGGCGTTGCTGGGCTCCCTCGGAGGCTGTGCCAGTTGGCGCGCAACGCCCGCAGCGCAACCCGTGGTGGCTCAAGTGGCGCCGGTCGACCCAGCCAAGGCGTGGTGGCTGGCCTGGGGCGATGACACCCTCAACGGCTTGCAAGCGCGCTTGTTGACCCGCAACCCCGGCATGCAAATCGCCAGCGCCAAGGTGCGTCAAGCCCAAGCGGCCTTGCAAGCCAGCCAAGCCAGCTTGTGGCCCACGCTGTCGGTGCAAGCTGGGGTGACCCGCAGCCAAACGGGCACGGCGGCGGCCGCGCGCAGCCTCAGCCTCACGGCGCCCATGTCGTGGGAGCTGGATGTGTGGGGCCGTCTGGCCGACGCCGAACGCGCGTCCCAAGCGCGTTGGGTGGTCAGCCAGGCCGACTTGGCCTTGGCGCGCTTGTCGGCGCAGGCCACGTTGGTGCAGTTGTATGTGCAGTTGCGGGCGGCGGAGCGACAGCTGCAGGTGTTGCAAGCCAATGCCTCGGCCCAGCAGCGCGCCTTGGAACTCACCGAAGCGCGTGAGCAAGCGGGCGTGTCGTCGATGCAAGACGTCATTCAGGCCCGCTTGCAATGGCGCAACACCCAGGCCCAAGGTCTGGAGACGCAAAGCACGCATGCGCAATTGCTCAATGCCCTGGCGGTGTTGATGGGTGAAGACCCGGCCAGCTTGGCCTGGGTGTCCACGGGACAACTGCCGCAGGTCCAGCCCCTGCCCGCGGTGGTGCAAGCCGATGTGTTGCAGCGCCGGCCAGATGTGGCCTCGGCCCAAGCCAGTGTGTTGGCGGCGCAGGCCAATGTGGGTGTGGCGCAAAAAACGTTTTTCCCGACGGTGACCTTCAACGCCTCAGCGGGTTACCGCAGCGCCGATTTGGCCAATCTGGTGACCACGCCCGCGCGACTGTGGAGCTTGGGCGGCACCATGGCTTTGAACCTGCTCGATGGTGGCGCGCGCCGCGCGGCCACCGAGGGTGCATTGGGGCAATTGGACCAAGCGGCGGCGGCCTATCGCCAGACGGTGCTCACCGCTTTGCAAGAGGTCCAAGACAACCTGGTGCTGGCCGCCAATTTGCAGGAGCAAGTGCGTTGGCGTGCCGATGCCTTGCAAGCGGCGCGGCGTAACCTGAGCCTCACCGAAGCGCAGTATCAGGCGGGCACGGTGAGTTATTTGAATGTGATTCTGGCGCAGACCAGTTCGCTCAACGCGGAACTGGCGGCGGTGAACGATGGGGCCAAACTGCTGCAAGCCCACAACCAGCTGCTGAAAAACCTCATGGGTTTGTGACCGCGTCAGTGTTCGCGTCAGAGGTCGTGTTGCCGGGCGAGTTCGATGGCCGTCAGGTGCAGGCCTGCGGGGGATAAACGCCAGCCTTCTTGAAGCCCCATGGCCGTGGCGCACCATTCGGAACAAAACCAGCGGGTGGGGTGCTCGCGCATCAAAAAAGGCAGGCCAAAGCGGCCCACACCCCAATAGTCGTAGCCTTGGCCTCGGGTCGCCATGAAGTGGGCCATGACTTGCCCAGCGGTGATCCAAGGCAGGGGCAACACCGCCCATTTGTCGGGGTTCAGTTGCATGTCTTTGGCCCGCACCCCGTGGTCCACGCCCGAGCTCGACAGGCAGGTGGTGACTTGCGTCAAGGGGTTGCCCAGGCAAATTTCGGTGTGGCTGTAGGGCGTTTTGTCCAGCCAGCGAATGCCTCGGTTGACCCAGCCAGCCCACCCCTCGTGGGTGCCGGTGTAAGAGGCCAAGTGCACGGTGCTCATTCGACGAGGGGGCTGATGCGGGTCAGCCGCGGGGTGGTGATGGGGTGCCGATATTAATTTAAAACCATGTATTTGAGTTGAATTTTTGGTTCTAAATAATGACTTGCTGTCGAATTTGTGCGGCTCGGGCGGCCTCGATGTGACGGGCCACCCCCAGACCGCTCAGGCCTTGCGCTTGAGCTTGGGCGGCCAGGCTCGCGGTGTCCACCGACAGCGCCGCTTGCAGGGCTTGGCGCAGGCGCTGGGCCTGCGGGTAAGCGTCGTTTTCGCGGCCGGCTCGGCCCCGCGCGTCGGCCTCGCAAGCTTGCAAGACCAGCTCAAACCGTTCGGGGCGACGCAAGGCGTCGCAGCGCTGGAGCAAACGCAACAAGGCGGCTTCGCCCAGGCTCAGGCATTGGTGAATGTGGCCATGCTCGGCGGCCACCACCTGCGCCAATTCCTTGCAAGCCAGGGGCACGCGCCAGCGCTCACCCACGGCCTTGAGCAAGGGCAAGCTGCGGGATTCGTGGCCCAAGTGACGCGGCCAGGCATCGCGGGGGGTGGTGCCTTTGCCCAGATCGTGGCAAAGGCAAGCGAAACGGACTTCCAGGGGGGCCTGGGCACGGGCAGCCGCGTCCAACACCATCAGCACGTGCAGGCCGGTGTCGATTTCGGGGTGGTGCGCGGGCGGTTGCGGCACGCCAAACAAGGCGTCGAGTTCGGGCATCAAGACCTTCAGGGCCCCCACCTCCCGCAGCACTTCCACCATGCGCGAGGGGCGTGCGGCCATGAGGCCTTTGGCCCACTCTTGCCAGACCCGTTCGGCCACCAGCGCTTTCACCTCGCCGGCTTGAACCATGTCGCGCATGAGGGCCAGGGTTTCAGGGGCGACGCTGAAGGTGGGAAAGCGCGCCGCGAACCGCGCCAGGCGCAGGATGCGCACCGGGTCTTCAGCAAATGCGGGACTCACGTGGCGCAACACCCGGTCTTGCAAATCGCGTTGCCCATGAAACGGGTCGATCAACGCACCGTCTTGGTCTTGGGCCATGGCGTTGATGGTGAGGTCGCGGCGCGCGAGGTCGTCGGTGAGGCTCACGCTCGCATCGGCATGAAACACAAAGCCGTGATAGCCCGGCGCGGTTTTGCGCTCGGTGCGGGCCAAGGCGTATTCTTCTTTGGTGACGGGGTGTAAAAAAACGGGGAAGTCCTTGCCCACTGGCACAAAGCCCTGATCGAGCATGTGTGCAACCGTGGCGCCCACCACCACCCAGTCGCGATCGCTGCCCGTGACGCCCAACAAGGTGTCGCGCACGGCACCCCCCACCAAATACGTGCGCGGCGCACTCATGGTGGCAAGGGAAAAACGGCCCCCAAGGTTCGGGGTTTGTGGATGCCCAAGGCACTCAAGTTCGGCAGGCGACCGGTGGCCACGTTGTCGGTTTGCATGGAGGCGAGGTTGTCCCGGCTCATGAGGGGCTCGCCGGGGAGGCACTCCATGAGCAAGGCTTGCACCCAGCCCAGCGCATGGGGCAGGGGCAGGATGGGCCGTGAGTGACCCGTCCACGCGCCGGCATGGCGCACCAAGTCGGCCAAGGTGAACACCTCGGGGCCCACGGCTTCGTAGGTTTGCCCCTGGGCGCTGGACTGCACGCAGGCCTGCGCCACGGCTTGGGCGACGTCTTGCACCCACACCGGTTGGAATCGGGTGTGCGCCCCGGCCAAGGGCACCAAGGGGGCGAGGGCTTGCAGGCTGGCAAACAAATTGATGAAGCGGTCATCGCGGCCAAAAATCACGCTGGGGCGAACCAGACTCAGGCCCAGCCCCTGGGCTTTGGCGGCCGATTGCAAGGCCCGTTCGCCCTGTGCTTTGCTGCGTTGATACAGCGAGGCCGCTTGCAGGTCGGCGCCCAAGGCACTCACGTGCACCAGACGCTGCACCCCGGCTTGCGCAGCCGCTTGAGCCAGGCGGGCGGGCAGTTGCACATGCACCCGGTCGAAGGATTCCTCGTTGCCGTGCAAGATGGCCACGAGGTTGATCACGGCCGCATGCCCAGGAAGCAGGGCGGCCAGGGCTTTGGGGTCGTGCACATCAGCGGGAACCACGGTGACGTTGGGCAAGACTTGGATGGCGCGGGCATGGGGCAAGCGACGCGTGGGCACGGTGACGCGCACGCCCAGTCGATGCAGGGCGGCACACACATGACGCCCCACAAACCCCGTTCCACCCAGCACCAACACGTTCTTCATGGGGGCAACTGTAGGCGAAAACGAAAGCCCCGGATAATTCCCAGCCATGAACCAACTCGATGCCCTCAAAGCCCACACGGTGGTGGTTGCCGACACCGGCGACTTTCACCAGCTGGCCGCCTTCGCGCCGCAAGACGCCACCACCAACCCGTCGTTGATCCTCAAAGCGGTGCAAAAGCCCGACTATGCGCCCTTGCTGGCGCAAGTCATGGCCGAACGCGGGCAGGCCGATTTGGGCTTGGCCATGGACCATTTGCTGGTGCGATTCGGCTGCGAGATCTTGCGCTTGATTCCTGGGCGCGTGTCCACCGAGGTGGATGCCCGCTTGAGTTTCGATGCCGCCGCGACCGTGGCGCGGGCGCAGCGCATCATGGCGTTGTATGAGCAAGCTGGGGTGTCGCGCGAGCGGGTGTTGATCAAAATTGCGGCCACCTGGGAAGGCATTCAGGCCGCCGCGCAACTCGAGCGCGAAGGCATTCACACCAACCTCACCTTGTTGTTTTCGTTTGCGCAGGCCGTGGCCTGTGGCGACGCTGGCGTGCAGCTCATTTCACCCTTTGTGGGGCGCATTTACGACTGGTATAAACAATCGGCAGGCAGCAGCTGGGACGAAGCCGCCCGCGCAGGCGTGAACGACCCGGGCGTGCAATCGGTGGCACGCATCTACAACCATTACAAGCGCCATGGCGTGGCCACCGAGGTGATGGGGGCGAGTTTTCGCAACGTGGGGCAAGTGCTGGCCCTGGCCGGCTGTGACTTGCTGACCATCAGCCCCGAATTGCTGGCGCAATTGCAGGGCAGCGAGGCGCCCGTGGCGCGTTTGCTGAGCCCGGCGCAGGCTCGGCTCATGGAGTTGCCGGCCCTGCACCATCAAGAGGCCAGTTTTCGCTTCGCCATGAACGAGGACGCCATGGCCACAGAGAAGCTGGCCGAAGGCATTCGGGCCTTCACCGCCGACACGCTCAAACTCGAAGCCTTGATGCGCGCGGCCTGAGCAGCCTGGGCCTTGGGCATAAAAAAACCCCGCGGGGATCCGCGGGGTTGGATGGACATTCCGGCTGACGCCGGAAGGGCCTGGGGACATTACATGCCCATGCCACCCATGCCGCCCATGCCACCCATGTCGGGCATGGCTGGAGCAGCGGCTTCGTCTTTGGGGGCTTCGGCGACCATGCACTCGGTGGTCAGCATCAGGCTGGCCACAGAAGCGGCGTTTTGCAGCGCGGTGCGGGTCACTTTCGTGGGATCCAAAATGCCCATTTCGATCATGTCGCCATAGGTGTCGTTGGCGGCGTTGAAGCCGTAGTTGCCTTTGCCACCCAACACGGCGTTGACCACCACAGAGGGCTCGCCACCGGCGTTGTAGACGATTTCGCGCAGGGGGGCTTCGATGGCCTTCAACACCAGCTTGATGCCAGCGTCTTGGTCAGCGTTGTCACCCTTGATGGCGCCAGCCGCTTGACGGGCGCGCAACAGGGCGACGCCACCCCCGGCCACAATGCCTTCTTCCACTGCAGCGCGGGTGGCGTGCAGGGCATCTTCCACGCGGGCTTTTTTCTCTTTCATTTCGACTTCGGTGGCAGCGCCCACTTTGATGACGGCCACGCCGCCAGCCAATTTGGCCACGCGCTCTTGCAGCTTCTCGCGGTCGTAGTCGGAGGTGGCTTCTTCGATTTGCACGCGGATTTGCTTCACGCGGGCTTCGATGTCAGCGGCAGCACCAGCGCCATCGATGATGGTGGTGTTTTCTTTGCCCACTTCCACGCGCTTGGCTTGACCCAAGTCGGTGAGTTGCACTTTCTCGAGGGTGAGGCCCACTTCTTCGCTGATGACCTTGCCGCCGGTGAGGATGGCGATGTCTTCGAGCATGGCTTTGCGGCGATCGCCGAAGCCAGGTGCTTTCACGGCCACCACTTTGAGGATGCCGCGAATGGTGTTGACCACCAAGGTGGCCAGGGCTTCGCCTTCGACTTCTTCAGCAATGATCAGCAGGGGACGGCCGGCTTTGGCCACGGCTTCGAGCGTGGGCAACAGGTCGCGGATGTTGCTGATTTTCTTGTCGAACAACAACACGAAGGGGTTGTCCATCAAAGCGGCTTGCTTCTCGGGGTTGTTGATGAAGTAGGGGGACAGGTAGCCACGGTCGAACTGCATGCCTTCCACGACGTCGAGTTCGTTGTCGAGGGACTTGCCGTCTTCCACGGTGATCACGCCTTCTTTGCCCACTTTGTCCATGGCGTCAGCAATGATCTTGCCGATGGACTCGTCGCTGTTGGCAGAGATGGAACCCACTTGGGCGATTTCTTTGCTGGTGGTGGTGGGCTTGGAGGCTTTTTTCAGCTGCTCGATCAAGGCGGCCACGGCTTTGTCGATGCCGCGCTTGAGGTCCATGGGGTTCATGCCAGCGGCCACGTATTTCATGCCTTCGCGCACGATGGACTGGGCCAACACGGTGGCGGTGGTGGTGCCGTCGCCAGCGTTGTCAGAGGTTTTGGAAGCCACTTCCTTGACCATCTGTGCGCCCATGTTTTGGAGCTTGTCTTTGAGTTCGATTTCTTTGGCCACGGACACACCGTCCTTGGTCACGGTGGGGGCGCCAAAGGAGCGCTCGAGCACCACGTTTCGGCCTTTGGGGCCCAGGGTCACTTTCACAGCGTTGGCCAGGATGTTCACACCCTCAACCATGCGGGCGCGGGCTTCGCCGCCAAAAATTACGTCTTTTGCTGCCATTTGTTATTTCTCCAGATTCAATGCGGTTGGGGTCACTCGACGACTGCGAACAGGTCTTCTTCTTTCATGACAAGGAGTTCCTCGCCATCGACCTTGACGGTTTGACCGCTGTATTTGCCAAACAGCACGCGGTCGCCCACTTTCACGTTCAGGGCCACGAGTTCGCCCTTGTCGTTGCGGCGGCCAGGACCCACGGCCAGGATTTCACCTTGGTCGGGCTTCTCGGCGGCGGCATCAGGAATCACGATGCCAGAGGCGGTTTTGGTTTCGCTGTCGACGCGCTTAACGATGACGCGGTCGTGCAGGGGACGCAGTTTCATGGTTTCTCCACTCAATGAAGCAGTGTTTAAAAGGACAAGCCCCAGTTGGGGCGGTTTCCGAGCTGCGGTTTTAACGTGGTGTTAGCACTCGCCGCTCTTGAGTGCTAATGATAAGGGCAGTTGTTTGGATTTCAAGACCTCAGGGGAAACCCGGGGTTTTGTGGGGAAATGACTCAGGCGGGGCGATGGCGCTCAGCGGATGAGGGCCAGCAGGGCTGAAACCGTGACAAAAGACAGCACCGTCGAGGCCAATTGGGCGGCTGCGCTTTCGTCTTGGAGGCCGTGTCGCATGGCCATGAGGGGGTAAATGCCCATGATGGGCATGGCCGAAAACAGCAACACGGCGGTTTGCAAGTCATGCGACATGACGGGCAGGCCACTTTGGTTCCAGAGCCACAGCCCCAGGGCCACCAGACCGGGCTGGATCAGGAGCTTGCCCACCAAAATGGGGCTGATGTAGCCCCACAAGCCCCGCAGGCTCAGCCCGGCGAGCGAGCCGCCGATGATGAACAGCGACACACCGGCGCTGGCATTGGCCAGCAAATGCACCATGCGCTGCATCACCTCTGGCAAATGCAGGCCCAAGAGCGACATCAGCAAGCCCAGCACCAAGGCCAGGATGAACGGGGTTTTGATCAAGTCCCGCAGCGATTGGCGAATCAAGCGATGCCAAGGTGCGGGGGAATGGCCCCGGGCGGCCAGCATCAGGGTGAGTGGAATCAGCAGCAGATTTTCCACGAGCATGTTCAGGGCCAGGCCCATGCCCGCCACCGCAGGCAAGGTCAGCAGCACGATGGGAAACCCCACGTAGCCGCTGTTGGGGCAGACCATGCCCATGCCCAGAATGCCCGCTTGAGCGGGCGAATACCCCATGACCCATCGGGCCCAAAGCAAGCCCAGCGCCAAGGTGACCAAGGAAGCACCGGCAAAGACCAGCAGGTATTGCGGTTGCACGATGTCGGCAAACGATTTGGAGGACACGGCGTTGAAGATCAGCGCGGGCAGGGCCACGCGCAGGACAAACTGGCCCAAGACCTTCAAATCCGCTTTGGCAAACCAACCCGCGCGCACGCACAGGTAGCCAATGGCGACGATCAAATAAATGGGGCCCGTGATGGCCAACAGGGTGGACATGGACGGGCCCCGAGATCAACCGGCGAAGCTGGGCATCACTTCAATCCAGCGGCTTGACGCAAGACTTGGGCTTTGTCGGTGGCTTCCCAGCTGAAGTCGGTGTCGTTGCGACCGAAGTGGCCGTAAGCGGCGGTTTTTTCGTAGATGGGGCGCAGCAAATCGAGCATTTGAATGATGCCTTTGGGGCGCAAATCGAAATGCTGGTTCACCAAGGCGGCGATTTGGTCGTCGGGAATGACGCCGGTGCCCATGGTGTTGACCGTGATGTTCATGGGGCGCGCCACGCCAATGGCATAGGCCACCTGAATTTGGCACTTGGTGGCCAGCTTGGCCGCCACGATGTTTTTCGCCACGTAGCGGCAGGCATAAGCGGCCGAGCGGTCCACTTTGGTGGGGTCTTTGCCGCTGAACGCGCCACCGCCGTGGGGGCATGCGCCGCCGTAGGTGTCCACAATGATTTTGCGCCCGGTGAGGCCGCAATCGCCCTGGGGGCCGCCGACCACAAAACGGCCGGTGGGGTTGATCAGGAACTGGGTGTCCTTGAGCCAATCTTTGGGCAACACAGGCTTGATGATCTCTTCGATGATGGCTTCGGTGAAGCTGGCTTTCATCTTGGTGGAGGTCTCAGATTGGTCAGGGCTGTGCTGGGTGGACAACACCACGGTGTCGATGCTGTGGGGCTTGCCGTCCACGTAACGCATGGTCACCTGGCTTTTGGCATCGGGGCGCAAAAAGGGCATGGAGCCGTCGCGGCGCTTGTGCGCTTGCTGCTCCACCAAGCGGTGGGCGTAATAAATGGGCGCGGGCATGAGCTCGGGCGTTTCGTCGCAAGCGTAGCCAAACATCAGGCCTTGGTCGCCGGCGCCGGTGTTCAGGTGGTCGTCGCTGGCGTGGTCCACGCCTTGGGCGATGTCGTTGGACTGCTTGTCGTAGCAAACCATGACGGCACAGCCCTTGTAGTCGATGCCGTATTCGGTGTTGTCGTAGCCAATGCGCTTGATGGTGTCGCGGGCCACTTGGATGTAGTCCACGTGCGCATTGGTGGTGATTTCACCGGCCAACACCACCAAGCCAGTGTTGGAGAGGGTTTCGGCGGCCACGCGGCTGCGGGGGTCTTGCTTGAAGATGGCATCCAAAATCGCGTCTGAGATTTGGTCGGCCACTTTATCGGGGTGACCTTCGGAGACGGATTCGGAGGTGAAGAGGTAGTCGTTCGCCATGAGGGGTCCTTTCGTTGGTTTGGTGTGGCGTTGCCAACCCGGAATGACCTGGCGAACGCTTTAGCAGTGAGCGGGTCAGCCCGCCTGTGCAACCGAAGCTGCATCGTCGCCCTGCAAGTTGATCAATTAACTCAGCGACAATCGAAATCATACCAAGTCCCGTTCACCCTTCCATTTCCACCATGTGGCAACTCTTTCGCTTGTTGGCTCGTTGGCCCTTGCCTTGGATGCAAGGGCTGGGCGCAGGCTTGGGCTGGTTGGTTTGGGGCTTGTCGCCCGCCTATCGGCGCAGCTTTCGGGCGCAAGTGGCCGCGTCGGGCTTGCCCTGGTCTTCGGTGCGTGGCGCCATTGCCCACACCGGGCGCATGGTGGCTGAACTGCCGTGGCTGTGGGCTCGGCCGGCGGGGGTGGGGGTGTTGGATCGGGTGCAGTTTGACGGATTGGATCGCTTGGACGCCGCCATGGCCCGGGGGCGGGGCGTGATCATTTTGTCGCCCCATTTGGGTTGCTGGGAAATCGGCGCCCAAGCCCTGGCTGAAGTCCGTCTGGCCGAGCAGGGCCCGCTCACCGTGTTGTTTCGTCCGTCACGCAAGGCCCTGCTGGCGCAAATGCAAGCGCAGGCCCGGATGCGAGATGGGGTGGTGCCCGCCGCTGCCGATGCCAGTGGGGTGCGCCAGCTGCTCAAGGCCTTGCGCCAAGGGGGGCGCGTGGCCATCATGCCCGATCAGGTGCCGCCGCTGGGTCAGGGCGAGTGGGCGCCTTGGTTTGGTCGTCCCGTTTACACCATGACCTTGTTGTTGAAACTGGCAGAGCAAACCGGGGCGACGGTGTTGGTGTGCTGGGCCGAACGTTTGGCGGGAGGACGCTACACCATTCACATTGGCCAGGGCGATGCGGCCGCGTGGGCGCAGGGCCCCGGCCCCGTGGCCGAGCGCTTGTCGGGCATGAACGCCGCCATTGAGGGCTTGATTCGACAGGCGCCTGATCAATACCTGTGGGGGTATGACCGCGACAAACCACCCCGTGAAGGGCGACGCGCATGAGTCGCTGGGGCGTGAGGCTGATGCGCCTCTTGGCCGTGTTGCCCTTGCCGGTGTTGCGGGGTTTGGGCCGTGGCGTGGGCTTGGCCTTGTATGCCTTGGCGGGCCGGCGCCGTCGAGTGGGGCTGATCAACCTGCGGCTGTGTTTTCCGCAAGCCACGCCAGCCCAGCACCGGGCCTGGTTGCGCGCCCATTTCGTGGCCTTTAGCCAGGCCTGGCTCGACCGCGCGTGGTTGTGGCATGCGCCCGCGCCCGTGCTGGCCAAGCGTTTGCACTGGTGCGGCCAGCCCGAACAGCTGGATGAGGCGGTGCCCACGGTGGTGTTTGCGCCGCACTTTGTGGGCTTGGATGCCGGTTGGACGGCCCTCTCCCAGCGCGTGAACCGGCCCTTGGCCACCATTTACACCCCGCAGCGCGACGCGGTGGTCGACGCGTGGATGTTGGCGGGGCGGGGTCGCTTTGGCGATGTGCGGGTGTGCCGACGCGAAGACGGCTTGCAAGGCATTCGCAGCGTGCTGCGTCAAAACGGGTTGTTGTATTTGCTTCCCGACCTGAACCACGGTGCGCAAGAGTCGGTGTTTGTGCCTTTTTTTGGGCATGACGCGGCCACCGTGCCTTCACTCTCCCGGCTGGCCCGTGTGGGGCGCGCCCGCGTGGTGCCCATGGTGTGTCGATTGACGGCCGAGGGCTACGCTCTGGAGGTGTTGCCTGCGTGGGGCGATTTCCCCACCGACGATGCCTGGGCCGATACCGCCCGCATGAACCAAGAGTTGCAAACCTGGGTGAGCGAGCGGGTGACGCAATACCACTGGCTGCACCAGCGCTTCAAAAGCCGCCCCGATGGCGGCGCGTCGCCTTACGAGGCTGGCGCTTCCGAATGAACCCACTGCCACAGGCGCCGAGAAACGTCATCAAGCCCTTGGCGTTTGGTGGCTGAAAACAGCATCACCTCGCCACCACCGGCTTGCAAGCGGGCAATCGACAACGCCTTTTGTTGTTCGCTGCGGTTGAGTTTGTCGGCCTTGGTGAGCAGCATCAAAAACGGCAGTCCATCGGCCACGCGTTCACGCAACAGGTTGAGCAACACCTCATCGAGTTCAGTGAGTCCATGGCGAGGGTCGCACAACAAGACAAAACCCCGCAAATTGGATCGGCTCACCAAGTAATTGGCCATCACCTGTTGCCAACGCGCTTTGTCGGCTTTGGGCACGGCCGCGTAGCCATAGCCGGGCAAATCGGCCAATACCGCATCGGTTTGGTTTTGGCGGCCCAGCGCAAACAAGTTGATGTGCTGGGTTCGGCCCGGGGTCTTGGACGCAAAAGCCAGGCGCTTTTGTTGCGTCAAGACATTGATGCAACTGGACTTGCCGGCGTTGGATCGACCGACGAATGCGATCTCGGGGTGGTCGTGATCGGGCAGTTGGTGCAATTGGGCCGCTGTGGTGAGAAAGCGGGCGGTGTGCAACCAGCCTTGCGCCAGACGCAGTTCTTCCGCAGGGGTGGGGAGCCCGTCGCCCAGGGGGCTTGGCACAGGGGGGGAGGGGGCGTTGGGCTCAGCAGGCATGACGCATTGTAGAATCCGCCGGTTTTCTCGATCATCAGGCCAAGATTCATGAAGCCCATCGCCAAACTTCTGTCTGTCACCGCTGCGCTGTCTTTCGCCGCAGCCGTTCTGGTTCAGCCCGCCGTGGCGGCTGAAGCGGCCAAGGTCGCCAAGCCCGATGTCGCCAAAGGCGAAGCCTCCTTCAATGCTGCGTGTGCGGCATGCCACGGCACCGGCGGCAACTCCACCACCCCGGCCAACCCCAAGCTGGCGGGTCAGCATGCGGTCTACGTTGCCAAACAGCTCGCCGAATACAAATCGGGCAAACGCGCCAACGCCATCATGAGTGGCATGGCCGCCCCGCTTAACCCCCAAGACATGCAAAACATTGCGGCCTATGTGTCGCAGCAGCAAGCCAAGCCTGGCTTTGCCAAAGACAAAAACCTGGTCATGCTGGGCGAGCGCATTTACCGCGGCGGCATTGCCGAGCGCCAAATCCCGGCTTGCGCGGGTTGCCACAGCCCCACCGGTGCTGGCATGCCTGACCAATACCCCCGTTTGTCCGGCCAGCATGCCGACTACACCGCAGCCCAACTGACGGCTTTCCGCGAAGGCACCCGCAACAACAACGTGGCCATGACCTTGGTGGCAGCCAAACTCAGCAACAAAGAAATTCAGGCGGTGTCCGACTACATCGCCGGTTTGCGCTGATCCTCACTCGGTTGAGGGAAATGAACGGCCCTGCGGGGCCGTTTTCTGTTTGGGCACACAATCGGCACATCGATTGACGGAGACCGCCATGCGCACACACCTTCGACCCGCTTCGGCCCTGCGAGAGCACGAGGTCACCCCCGAATCGATGTATTGGGGGCGTCGCGCCCTGTTGCAACACTGGGCCACGGGCGCGGCCGGTCTCGCACTGGCGAGCTGGGCGCAGCGCGATGCCCAAGCCGCCGTGGGCGCTGGGCGCGCACTGACCACGGTGCGCAGCACCGTGCCCGGTGCCCTGGCCCTCGACAAGCCCACGCCCTGGAAAGACGTCACCACCTACAACAACTTCTACGAATTCGGCATGGACAAGTCCGACCCCGCCGAGCGGTCGTCGGCCTTTGTGACCGACCCCTGGACGCTGCGCGTAGAAGGCTTGGTGCACAAGCCCCTGACCTTGAGCCTCGACGAGGTGCTCAAACTGGCCCCGCTGGAAGAGCGCATTTACCGTTTGCGCTGTGTCGAGGCGTGGTCCATGGTGATTCCTTGGGTGGGTTATTCCTTGTTCAAACTCATCGAACGCGCCCAACCCATGGGCAGTGCGAAATACGTGGCTTTTGAGTCCGCGGCCGACCCCAAAACCATGCCGGGCGTGCGTTCACGCGTGCTCGACTGGCCTTATGTGGAGGGCCTGCGACTGGACGAGGCCCTGCACCCGCTCACCCTGCTGGGCGTGGGTTTGTATGGTCAGGTTCTGCCCAAGCAAAACGGTGCACCTCTGCGCTTGGTGGTGCCCTGGAAATACGGCTTCAAAAGCGCCAAAAGCCTGGTGCGCATCCGCCTCTTGGAGCAACAACCACCCACGGCTTGGGGGCGCTCGGCGCCACGTGAATATGGCTTTTATTCCAACGTCAACCCCGAGGTGGATCACCCCCGGTGGAGCCAGGCCAAGGAGCGCCGCATTGGCGAAGACAGCCTGTTTGCCCGGCCACGCAAAACCTTGATGTTCAACGGCTATGCCGCCGAGGTCGGCCACCTCTACGCCGGCATGGACTTGCGGCGTTTTTATTGATCATGGCCTCGGTGTGGTGGTCGCGCCCTTGGGTCAAGCCCGCTTGGGCGCTGGTTTTGGCCTGCCCTGGGTTGCTGTTGTTGTGGCAAGCCTTTCACGATGGGTTGGGCGCCAACCCCGCCGAGGCGCTCACCCGTGGCACGGGCGAGTGGGCCTTGCGCGGATTGGTGTTGGTGCTGTTGCTGCGGCCCTTGAAAGTCTGGACGGGGTCAATGGCCCCCTTGCGCTTGCGCCGATACACCGGGGTGGCGGTGTTCATTTACGGCGTGTTGCACCTGCTGTGCTGGGCCTGGTTCGAGCAAGGCTTTGATTGGGCCGATGCGTGGGCCGATGTGCTCAAGCGGCCCTTCATCTGGGTGGGGGTCTTGACTTGGTTGACGATGTTGCCGCTGGCGCTCACCTCCAACAATGCCTCGGTGCGGCGTTTGGGCGTGCCGGTGTGGCAACGCCTGCATCGCTTGGTGTATGCCAGCGCGGTGCTGGCCGTGGTGCACTTTTGGTGGATGCGCGAGGGCAAACAAGACTTTGCCGAAGTCTGGGTGTATGGCGCGTTGATGGCGGGCTTGCTGGTTTGGCGGCTCAGGGCAAGGGCTGCTCATCGCGCCACAAGTCTGCAAGGGACTCGCGCCGACGGATGAGGTGCACCTGATCGCCATCGACCAACACCTCGGCGGCCCGCCCTCGGGTGTTGTAGTTGCTGGCCATGGCCATGCAATACGCGCCCGCTGAGCACACGGCCAGCACATCGCCCGCTTGCACCGCCAAGTCGCGGTCGCGGCCCAGCCAATCGCCGCTCTCGCACACCGGGCCCACCACGTCGTAGGTGGTTGCGGTTTCGGCACGCTGCATCAAGGGCTCGATGTGGTGGTAGGCCTCATACATGGCCGGTCGCGGCAAGTCGTTCATGGCCGCATCGACGATGCAAAAGTTTTTGGCTTCGCCCGGCTTGAGGTAGAGCACTTCGGTGAGACAAACCCCGGCGTTGCCCACCAAGGAGCGACCCGGCTCAATGAACAAAGGCCGTTGGCCGTAGCCGCGGGCGTCCAGTTTTTGCAGCAGCAACGCCCACAATTCAGCGGCATCGGGCGGCGTGTCGTTTTGGTAATTGATGCCCAGGCCACCGCCGAAGTCGATGTGCGCAATGGGCACCCCTGCCGACTCGATGGCCTGCACCAAGTCCAAGACGCGGTCCATGGCGTCGAGGTAAGGCGACACCTCGGTGATTTGCGACCCGATGTGGCAGTCTATGCCCACCACGCGCAGGCCCGGCAACGCCGCGGCATGCTGGTAGGCCGCCACGGCACGTTCATGGGCAATGCCGAATTTGTTGCCTTTGAGTCCCGTGGAAATGTAGGGGTGGGTTTTGGCGTCGACGTTGGGGTTCACGCGCAAGCTCACCGGTGCGCGCAGGCCCATGGACAACGCCACCTGATTGAGCACGTCGAGTTCGGCTTCGCTTTCCACGTTGAAGCAGGCAATGCCCGCTTGCAAGGCTTGGCGCATTTCGGCCGGGGTTTTGCCCACACCCGAAAAAATCACCCGATCGGCTTGGCCGCCGGCCGCCAGCACGCGGGCGAGTTCGCCCCCAGAAACCACATCGAAACCACAACCTGCACGGGCAAACACCTGCAAGATGGCCAGCGACGAGTTGGCCTTCATGGCATAGCAAATGGTGGCGTTGCGCCCGGCAAACCCGCGCTGGTAAGCGCCGAGGGCAGCCAACATGGCGGCCTTGGAGTAAACGAACAAGGGCGTGCCATGGGTTTGAGCCAGCTGGCGCAAACTCACCGATTCGATGCGCAAGTCGCCATCGACGCGATGCAAAAACGGAGCGCCCGGCAAGGCCTCAAGGGGGAAGGTCAAGGGTTCACCTGGCTTGGGTTGGGGTGGGGGATTCGGGCAAATACAAGGGGCCGTATTGGCCGCAACCGATCAGGGACAAAACCAGCGCCACAGCGCCGATTCTCCGGGTCCATACAATGATTTGAGACATGGCCAAATTGTAGTTCTCATGACCGACACCGAATTCATGGATCGCGCCGAAACCTTGCTCAAGCGGGTGGAGGCCCTGTGCGACCACTTCAACGAGACCACCGAGGTGGACATCGACAACCAGCGCGTGGGCGGCATGATCACGCTCACCTTTGCCAATCGCAGCCAAATCGTCATCAACCTGCAAAAGCCCTTGCATGAAATTTGGCTGGCCACGCGCAGTGGCGGCTACCACTACCGCTGGCAAGGCGAGTCGTGGGAAGACACCAAGGGGGCCGGGCTGTTTTGGGATCAGCTCAGTGCGGATGCCAGCGCCCAAGCGGCGCAGGCCCTGACCTTCAGTTCTTGAACAAGTCGAGGATTTCCCGCTTTTCCGTGCGGTTGGGCGTTGGGGCTTCCTGAGCGGTCACGCCCACGCCCAGGTTGGTCACCCCAGTTCGCCGGTTGAATTCGGCAAAGAACCAGTCGCCACCGTCGTAAACCACGCCCTTGGGGATGGGCAGCGGCGTTTCGGGCACCCCTTCCAGCGCGTGTTGCATGAAACGAATCCACACCGGCAGGCTCAAGCCCCCGCCGGTTTCGTTGTCGCCCAGTTTGCGCGGCGTGTCGTAGCCAATCCAGGTGACGGCCGTGAGGGTGGGCTGAAAGCCAGCGAACCAGGCGTCCATGGAGTCGTTGGTGGTGCCGGTCTTGCCATACAAGTCGGTGCGCTTGAGTTGCACCTGCGCTTTGGCGGCCGTGCCACTGCGCGTGACTTCATTCAAAAACGTCGACAACACAAATGCATTGCGCGGATCGATGGCGCGGGAGTGGTCGTCGAGCTCAATGGGCGTGTATTTGGACAACACCTTGCCCATGGGGTCGGTGACCTTGGTGATGAGGTAGGGGTTGACGCGATACCCGCCATTGGCGAACACCGAATAACCCACCGCCAATTGCATGGGCGTCACCGAGCCTGCGCCCAAGGCCATGGTGAGGTAGGGGGGGTGGCGGTTGGCATCAAAGCCAAAGCGCTCAATCCACTCTTGGGCATAGCTGGGGCCAATCGCTTGCAGCACGCGAATGGACGACATGTTTTTGGATTTGGCCAAGGCCGTTTTGAGCGGCATCAGGCCTTCGAATTTGTTGTCGTAGTTTTTCGGCTCCCAAGGCTGACTGCCGGTGGCCGTGGCATCAAAAAACAGGGGCGCATCGTTGACCACAGTGGCCGGCGTGAACCCGCGCTCCAAGGCCGCCGAGTAAATGAACGGCTTGAAGCTCGACCCGGGCTGGCGCCAGGCTTGGGTGACGTGGTTGAACTTGTTTTTGTTGAAGTCAAAGCCACCCACCAAGGCGCGAATGGCGCCGTCCGTTGGGTTCATGGCGATGAAGGCGCCTTCGACCTCGGGCAGCTGGGTGATGCTCCATTGCTGTTGTTCGTTTTGCACGATGCGAACCACGGCGCCCGGTCGCAGGGCAATGTTCTTCGGCGCCTTGGCCGCCAAGCCCGATTCCACGGGTTTGAGCCCTGCGCCTTGAATCACCAGGGTTTCGCCGCCAGGGCGGGCCAGGGTGACTTTTTGACGGCTGGCGGCAAGCACCACCGCCGACAGCAGGTTGCCGCGGTCGCCTTGTTCGGCCAGCACATCATCAATCGCTTCGTCGCGCTCGTCGTTGGTGGCGGGCAAATCGATGTAGCGCTCTGGCCCGCGATAGCGCTGGCGAGATTCGTAATTCAGGATGCCCGCGCGCAGCGACTCATAAGCGGCTTGCTGATCGCCAAAGTGCACCGTGGTGTGCACGTTCAGTCCACGGGTGTAGATGTCGTCGCCGTATTGCAGGTGCATCATTTGGCGCACCATTTCGGCCACGTAGTCGGCATGGCTGGCGGGCTCGGTTTTGACGTTGCGGATTTTCAGCACTTGCTTCTTGGCGGCTTGGGCTTGAGACGGTGTGATGAAACCGTTTTCAACCATGCGGTCGAGGATGTAGTGCTGCCGAATCGTGGCGCGCTTGAGGTTGCGCACCGGGTTGTAAGCCGAAGGGGCCTTGGGCAAACCCGCCAACATGGCCGCTTCGGCCAAGGTGATTTTTTCAATCGGATGACCGAAATAGGTTTCACAGGCGGCGGCAAAACCATAAGCCCGCTGGCCCAGGAAAATTTGGTTCAGGTAGATCTCAAAAATCTGATCCTTGGACAGCGTGTGCTCCAGTTTGAGGGTGAGCAGCAGTTCGTATATTTTGCGGGTCAGCGTTTTTTCGGTGGTCAGGTAAACGTTGCGTGCCACCTGCATGGTGATGGTCGACGCGCCCTGACTTTTGGCCCGGCTCAGGTTGGCCAGGCTGGCGCGGGCCAAGCCGATGTAGTCCACGCCGCCGTGCTGATAAAAGCGCGCGTCTTCAATGGCCAACACCGCTTGCTTCATCACCACGGGAATGTCCTTGAAGGGCACCACCTTGCGTCGCTCTTCGCCAAACTCGCCCAGCAACTGGCCTTCGGCAGAAAAAATGCGCATGGACTGTTTGGGCCGGTATTGGGAGAGGCTGGCCACATCCGGCAAGCGCGGATACGCCATGGACAAAATCACGCCCAACAGCAAGGCCCCGCACAACACGCCCGCCACCCCCAAACCAACGGCCCAGGCAAAAAAGTGCACCAGCAATCGCCACAAGTGGGACGACGCGCCGGTGTTGGCGGAGGAGGAGGGGGACTTCGGGTCTTGGGGCTTCTTGGACGAGGCCATGTTCCGTTCGCAAAGAGCGCCTGGTGAGAGAGTGACGCCATTGTAGGAAAAAGCGTCAGCTCCACTGACGCCTTGCCCACCCCGACCACTTTACAACTGGCGCCCTGACACAAAGGGAGCAAGTCATGCGACATTGGCCGTGGATGCCGGGTAACACGCGCCGCGCGGTGGGGGTGTGTTTCGAGGGTGATCAGGTGCATTGGGCCGAGATCGTCTGGGTGCGTCGCCAGCCGCCCCGATTGCTGCATTGGGGCTGTGCTTCGCGGCAGGCCTTGGTGGGCTTGCGCCAATGGCGCGCCCATTGGCGGCAAGTGGGCATGCAAGCGCGCCATGCGGGGCTGGTCTTGCACGAGGCCAGCCTGGTTCGCTTGCGATTGACGGTGCCCGCGGGTCTGAGCGCAGCCGAGCGCTGGTTGCACCTGGAAGAGGCTTTGCAAGACCAACTGCCTTGGCCCTTGTCCGACACGGCCTGGGACTGCCAATGGCTCACCCCCGCTCAACCCCAGGCCAGGCCGCACGAGGTCGAGGTCGTGGCCGCCGCCAAGGGGCAGGTGCGCGAGCAAGGCCTGTGGTGCCGACAAGCGGGCCTGCGCCTCATGCGTTTGGAGCCAGAAGCGCAAGCCCAATCGCGGGCCGAGCGCTGGGCCTCGCTGTGGCCAGAACCGCCCCTCGCGCACCAGGCCGCTCCGCAACTGGCCCTGGGCCTGGCCTTGGGGGCTGTGACCCCATGAGCGCTGTGTGGTCCTTGGCTCGTCCGGTGTGGTGGCCCACGCGCTGGCGCCAACGCGTGTCGCGGCGCGGGGTGAACCTCATGCCGTGGCGGCAGTGGCGACAGCGCCGCGCGTGGCGCACCTTGGGCCTGTTTTGGCTGCTGGGTGGGCTGGCGGGGGCGGGCGCCCATGCGGTGTGGCGCCAGGCGCAGGCGGTGCCGCAAGCGCAATGGGATCAGGCTCAGGCCCAACTGCACCAACAAGCGACCCAACTGCAAGCCATGCGTCGGCGCGTGGCCGACTGGAAAAAGCGCTGGGCCTGGCAAGAGGAACAACAAGCGCTGCAGGCCTGGCGTGGCCAAGCTTTGCGCGGCTTGATGGGTTTGTTGCAAACGCCGCCCGGCCCGGTCTTGTTCACCGCGGTCGAATGGAGCGGCGAGCACGCCCGAGCGAGCGTGGTGGTGCCCCACCCCGACATGGCTTTGCCTTGGTTGGGCCAACACTGGCTGCCGGGTCAACAAGCCCCTTGGCAAACCCGCGGCGAATGGGCTTCGCACTGGGTGGCCGATGGGCAATGGGGTGGGCCATGGCGTGGCCGGGTCTGGCAAGGCCAGGTGGAGTGGCGGCCATGAGGGCAGGCCAGTGGGCATGGGCGCGCACGTCGCAGATGGCGGGCTGGGCTGGCGTCGCGGCCTTGGGGGTGTTGATGGGCTGGGGGGTGTTGATGGGCTGGGGGGTGTTGATGGGCTGGGGGGCGGCCGCGTGGCCCAGTGCGCCGTGGGCCAGTCCCTTGCGCACGACCGAAACGCTGGCCCGGCAAGCCCAAATCCAGCAACGCCAATGGCAGCGCCTGCAACGCGAGGAGCAGCAAGCCCGGGCCCGTTGGCAAGCCCTGGGGGTCGGCGACCCGCCCGACCCCATCGCACCGCCCCAAACCGCAGACCCTGGCTTGCCCTTGCGTGAGGCCATTGCACAGGGTTTGGCTTTCAATGGGCTCAGCGCCATCGCCGTGGAGCGGGTGCGCGAACCCGGCCCCGTGCAATGGCAAGTGCAAGCCCAAACGCCTTTGGCCACCTTGTTGGCCCTGGTGGTGCAAGTCGACGAGGCGAGCCCGCAGGCGCATTTGGTGGCTTGGGCCGTGCACCACGATCCAGCCCAGGGGGATGCGCCGCTCAGCTGGCGCTTGCGTTGGCGTGAAAGCCCGTCTCCTGCCTCGGGGCCCAAGTCCGGCGCCCTGGCGTTTGCCCCCGTTGTCAACCGCCGTGCCGACGAAGATCGATCGCTGCGCTCGGTGTTCGCTGTTGGCGATTGGTGGCGTCGCATCTTCGAGGAAGCGCCCGTCGCACCAGGGGCTTCGGACACGCAGTGGCGCCGGGATCGTCAGCGCACGCAGGGTCACAACGCCCCCTGGACCGATTGGCAACCACGCGGTTGGGTGGGCTCCGCGCAGGGTCGACTGGCCTTGGCACAACGTGGGCCTGACAGCGCGCGATTGGCTTTGGGTGACCCCTTGGGACAAGACCATGCCGTGTTGGCCGACGTGCTCGGTGACGGCTGGCTGGTGCGCAGCTGGACCCTCACGCCGCAAGGCCAATGGCAACACCAACACCACGTTTGGAAAGGATCCACCCCACCATGAACCATTGCAGCAAGCGGGGCGAGCACTGGCGCAGGGTGCGCCGTTGGCTGGGGGTGCTCGTGGGCAGCTTCGCCGTGATGGGCGGGTGCGCGGCCCAAGCCGAGCCCCTATCCGAGCCACCCGCCAGTCCGGCGACGTCGAGGCCGCTGAGTTTCGAGTTCCATCAACTCGACGTGCGCTTGGCCTTGCACACCCTGGCCACCGAGGCCGGCGTCAACCTGGTGGTGTCTGATGCGGTCAAAGGCCAGCTCACCCTGAGCTTGCAAGGCGTGACCTGGCCGGTCGCGCTGCAAGCCATCTTGAATGCCAAAGCCCTGGGTGTGAAGCAGCAAGCGGGCGTGTGGTGGGTGGCGCCCTTGGCCGACTTGGCCGCCCAAGACAAGCGCGAATGGGAACAACGGCGCGCGCTCGAAGCCCTGGAGCCTTTGGAGACCCGGGCACACGTGCTGCGCTACGCCCGTGCGGCTGACGTGCAGGCCCAGCTGATGGGCCAAACGCCAGCTGCCTCATCACCGCAGGCGGTGGCCTTGCCGCTGAGCTGGCCGGGGCCGGGCGCAGCATCCCTCCCGCCTCCCGGTGGGTGGGGCGCCGTGCCAGCCGGAGGCGCTCCCGGCGGGACGAAAGCGCGTTTGCTCAGCCCAAGGGGCAGTGTCATGAGCGAGCCACGCACCAACCAGTTGTTTGTCACCGACATTGCCTCGCGGCTGGCGGTGGTGGCGGACTTGTTGGCCCGCATCGATGTGCCCCAAAGGCAAGTCATGATTGAAGCCCGGGTGGTGGAAGCCAGCACCCAATTCGGGGAGTCCCTGGGGGTGACTTTGGGCGTGGGCGAGGGCTCGCCGGGGGTCGCATTTCCAGCCACGGCTTTGGGTGGGCAAGCGCCCGCACAGGCGCTGGTGTCGGTGTTTGCGCCAGGGCAGCAGCGCCGCATTGCTGCAGCCCTGAGCGCCTTGCAAGCCTCGGGGGATGGCCAGGTGTTGTCGCATCCGCGCGTGGTCACTGCCGATCAGGTGCAGGCCGTGATTGAGCAGGGCACGGAGCTCCCCTATCAGGTGTCGGCCTCGCACGGGGGCACATCCATCGCGTTTCGCAAAGCGAACTTGCGGCTGGAGGTCACGCCGCAAATCACTGAGGCCGATACCGTCATCTTGCACGTGAACTTGCACAAAGACAGCGTGGGTCAGCTCACGGCGGCGGGCTATGCCATTGACACCAAGCACCTGAGCACGCAGGTTCGCATCGACGATGGGGGCACCGTCATGATCGGGGGCATTTACGAGCGCAGCGACCAGCGAGGTCAGGCGGGGGTGCCGGGCGCGGTGTCCTGGCCCGTGTTGGGCTGGTTGTTTGGGCAGCGCACCCAGCAGAACAGTCAGCGCGAGTTGCTGGTGTTCATCACCCCTAAAATCCTTGTAGAGCGGGACATTTCCCCGTGAGGACTTTTCACGTTGTTGGCACTGGTTGGCATGCCCGGTAGCGGCAAATCCACCGTTGGGCGTCAATTGGCCCGGCGGCTCCAACTTCCCTTCATCGATTTGGATCATCGGATTGAAGCCCATTTGGGCTATTCCATTCGGGAGCATTTCGAGCGGGAAGGGGAGGTGGCTTTCCGCGACCTCGAGTCCGCCATGCTGACCGAAGTGCTCAAGGAGCCTTGCTCCGTGCTCTCCACGGGCGGAGGCACCGTCATTCGGGACGTCAACCGCCAGCAATTGCGGGCCCACAGCACCGTTTTTTATTTGCGCACCCAGCCCCACGAGATCCATCGCCGATTGCGCAACGACCTGAACCGGCCCTTGTTGCAAGTGGCCGACCCCATGGCCCGGCTGCGGGAGTTGTTTCAAACGCGCGACCCTTGGTATCGCGACGCCGCCCATCACGTGATCGAATTGCCCAAGCCCCGGGTGAGCTCCCTGATTCATGCCGTGATTGACCTGTTGCCCCCCGAATTGGCCAACCGCGCCTCGGCCCGGCACGACGACCGGGCTTCCACCGTTTCACCTCCAGTGAGTCATGACCCAAGAACTCCACATTGATTTGGGCGAGCGCAGCTACGCCATTCGCATTGGCTCCGGCTTGCTCAGCCAGGCGTCGTCGTGGGAAGGCTTGCCCACTTCTGCGCAAGCGGTGGTGGTGAGCAACACCACCGTGGCCCCCTTGTATGCCCAGGCTGTGGTGAAGGCCCTGCAAGCCCGTCACCAGCAGGTGTTGCAGTTGAACTTGCCCGATGGCGAAGCCCACAAAACCTGGGAGAGCCTGCAAACCATTTTTGACCTTTTGCTGGCCCAGGGTTGCGACCGCAAAACGGTTTTGTATGCCTTGGGTGGCGGCGTGGTGGGTGACATGGTGGGCTTTGCCGCTGCGTGCTACATGCGGGGGGTGCCGTTTGTGCAAATCCCCACCACCTTGCTGGCCCAAGTCGATTCCTCGGTGGGGGGCAAAACCGCCATCAATCACCCCTTGGGCAAAAACATGATTGGGGCTTTTTACCAACCCCAACGCGTGCTGTGCGACTTGGACACCCTCCACACCTTGCCCGAGCGGGAGTGGTCGGCGGGCTTGGCTGAAGTCATCAAATACGGCCCGATTGCCGACATGGCTTTTCTGGACTGGATCGACCACAACCTGGATGCGCTCATGGCGCGTGACCCCCAAGCGGTGGCCCATGCGGTGTATCGCAGCTGCCAGATCAAAGCCGAGGTGGTGGGGCAAGACGAGCGCGAATCGAACCTGCGCGCCATCCTGAACTTCGGCCACACCTTTGGCCACGCCATCGAAGCGGGGCTGGGCTTTGGCGTGTGGCTACACGGCGAAGCCGTGGGCTGTGGCATGGTCATGGCCAGCGAGCTGTCGCACCGTCTGGGTTTGGTGGATCGTGCGTTTGTGGACCGCATCACCCAGTTGATTGCCCGTGCTGGCCTGCCGGTGCGCGGCCCGCAGTTGGGCGCAGCCGAATACCTGGCGCACATGCGCGTCGACAAAAAAGCGCAGGCGGGCGAAATTCGTTTTGTGCTCATCGATGGCCCTGGGCGTGCCATCGTTCAAGGCGCCTCCGATGCGCTGGTGAGCGAGGTCATCGAGGCGTGTTGCGCATGACCCTGGCGCCCCAAGCGTGCTGGCCCAGCCAAACGCGCGGGCGCCGTCACCCGGAAGCACCCGCGCCCACCCGCAACGACCATCAGCGCGACCGCGACCGCATCGTTCACTCCTCGTCGTTTCGCCGCCTGGTCTACAAAACCCAGGTGTTTTTGAACCACGAGGGCGACTTGTTTCGAACCCGCCTCACCCATTCCTTGGAAGTGGCGCAACTGGCCCGCTCGGTGGCGCGCACCTTGGCCTGGAACGAAGACCTGGTGGAAGCCATTGCCCTGGCCCACGATTTGGGGCACACCCCGTTTGGTCACGCCGGGCAAGACGCCTTGCACGACTGCATGCGCGACCACGAGGGCTTTGAGCACAACTTTCAAAGCTTGCGGGTGGTCGATGAACTGGAAGAGCGCTACGCCGATTACAACGGGCTGAATCTGTGCTTTGAAACCCGAGAAGGCATCCTCAAGCATTGCTCGCTGGCCAATGCGCGGCGCCTTGAAGCGCAGGAGCCCAGCGGGGTGGCGCAGCGGTTTTTGTTGCGGCAACAACCCAGCTTGGAAGCGCAGTTGTGCAACTTGGCCGACGAAATTGCCTACAACGCCCACGACATCGACGATGGGGTTCGCTCGGGTTTGCTGACGCTCGAACAACTATCGCAAGTCCCCTTGTTTGAGCGGTTTGCGCAGCAAGTGCGTGCCGAGCACCCGGCGCTGGGCGATCGACGCACCTTGCACGAAGTCATTCGCCGCATGCTCAGTGCACAGGTCTACGACCTCATCGACACCACGCAGCAGGCCATTGCGCAAGCGGGTGTGGGCCATGTGGACGAGGTGCGACAAAGCCCGGCGTTGGTGCGGTTTTCGCCCGACATGCGCGAAGCCTCAACCCAGCTCAAGCAGTTCTTGTTTGACAACCTGTATCGACACCCCCAAGTGGTTCAGACCACGCAGTGGGCCAAACAGGTGGTGCGCGACCTCTTCGAGGTGTATTCCAGCCAGCCGCGCGAAATGCCGTCGCCCTACAGCGAGCGCCCCGACGCCTTGCGCGCCGTGGCCGATTACATCGCGGGCATGACCGACCGGTTCGCCAGTCGAGAGCACCAGCGCCTGACCGGCCAGGAGCCCCCCCATGGCGCTTGATGCCACTGCGCGTGAACGCGCCGCTTGGGTGGTGATTCTTGCGGGGGTGAGTGCCGCCTTGCATGTGGGCAAGCTGCCGCCAGCCATTCCGGTGTTGCGCGACGCGATGAGCATCTCGCTGGTGCAAGCGGGGTTTTTGTTGTCCTTGGTGCAATTGGCTGGCATGAGTTTGGGGGTGTTGGTGGGGCTGAGCGCCGACGGCCTGGGCTTGCGGCGCAGCCTGTTGGGGGGCTTGTCGGTGCTCACCTTCGCCAGCCTGATGGGGTCAACAGCCGCTTCGCCTGAAGCCTTGTTGGCGTGGCGTGCCTTGGAAGGCTTTGGTTTTTTACTCTCGGTGATGCCGGCGCCAGGTTTGATTCGACGCCACACACCGGCATCCCTATTGCCTTCGCGCTTGGGTTGGTGGGGAACCTACATGCCGTGGGGCAGTGCCACGGCCTTGTTGCTGGGCCCCTGGGTGATGCGCTGGCAGGGCTGGTCGGGTTGGTGGGCGACCTTGGGCTTGGTGTCGGGCTTGGCGGCTTGGGCCGTCTGGCGGGGGGTGCCCGCAGACCCGCCTCGCCCCCTTGTTCGTGACGCCGCTTGGCCACGCCGACTGGCGCGGGTGCTGACCAGCGCCTCGCCCTGGTGGGTAGCTTTGTGTTTCGCCGTGTATTCCTCGCAATGGCTGGCCGTCGTGGGCTTCATGCCCACCATTGGCCACCAGTTGGGGTGGTCCACCGAGACGGCAGGGGCCCTCACGGCATTGGTGGCCTTGGTGAACGTGACGGGCAATGTGGGCTCGGGCCGCTTGCTGCAGCGCGGCTGGGCGCCGCGCCACCTGCTGTGGTTGGGTTTTGGGTGCATGGCCACGGGCGCGCTTCTGGCTTTTGCACCCGCCTTGCCCTTGCCCGTGCGGTTGTTGGGGGTGCTGGGCTTTTCGGCCTGTGGCGGTTTGGTGCCCGGCACCTTGTTCTCGATGGCCGTTCGATTGGCGCCGTCGGAAGACACCGTCTCCAGCACCGTGGGCTGGGTGCAGCAGTTGTCGTCGGTGGGGCAGTTTGTGGGGCCGCCCTTGGTGGCGTGGGTGGCCGCGCAAGCGGGGGGCTGGCAATACACCGGGCTGGCCTGCGCCCTGTGTAGCCTCGCCGGTGCGGTGCTGGCCTGGCGCATTCACCGCGCCTTGATGCGGCAGGCAAACCCAGCATGAGGGCCGCATGACGCAAGCGGCCTCACCCGATGTGGCCAACGCTTGGGAAGCCGAGGTGTTGGCCCAGACCCAGCACTGGCTCTTGGCGGCGGTGATTGGGTTAAACCTTTGCCCCTTTGCCAAAGCGGTGGTGGTCAAGCAACGGGTGCGCTATCGCATCACCGATGCCCACGAACCCGAGGCGGTGTTGGCGCTGTTGCGCGACGAGTTGTTGCACCTGCAAGCCGCCGACCCTGCGGCACTGGACACCACCTTGCTGATTGCCCCCAACGTGTTGCCCGATTTTTTCGAGTTCAACCAATTCCTGGCTGAATGCGATGACGTGCTGGATGCCTTGGACTTGGTGGGTGAATTGCAAGTGGCTGACTTTCATCCGCGCTACCAGTTTGGGGGCACACGGCCCGATGACATGGGCAATTGCACCAACCGCGCGCCCTATCCCATCTTGCACCTCTTGCGGGAGTCCAGCATCGATGAAGCCGTGGCCGCGTTCCCTGATGCCGCCACCATCTTCGAGCGCAACATCCAAGTGCTCAACGAACTGGGGCCCGAGGGCTGGCAAGCCTTGATGCAAAACCGACCGAAAAACGATTGACGGCAGCCCCGTTCAGCCGCTAGATTGAAGGCGCAGTTGAGCTGGTGATGGCACTGTGCTGTGGTCGCTGCATGCCGCTTGTCACGACCTCAAGGAGTTTTCATGGCCCATGCCCGCTTGGATGCAAGCGTTCGCGATCTCAGCCAACGCGCGGTTTTGTGTTGGCTGGCCACGGTGAGCGCCAATGGCCAACCCAACGTCTCGCCCAAGGAGTTGTTCGCGGTGGTCGACGACGACCACTTGGTCATTGCCAATCTGGCCTCCCCGGTGTCTGCGACGAACATTCGCGCTGAGCCCCGCGTGTGCGTCAGTTTGATTGACGTCTTTGCACAAAAGGGCTTCAAGCTGACGGGTCATGCCAACGACATTCGAGCCGATGAACCGGAGTTTGCGCAGTGGGCGGCGCCGGTGTTGATTCAGGCTGGCGATCGGTTCACCGTGCGCAGCGTGTTTCGGGTTCGTGTGCAAACGGTGACGCCGATACTTGCGCCCAGCTACCGTTTCTATCCGGAGCAAACCACCGAGGCGGCGCAGGTGGAATCCGCGCTTCGTGCCTATGGCGTCGTTCGGCCGCCTGATCGGTGATGGCCTTTGCAGGGGTTCGTCGCCAAGCCCAGTCGATGGGGGTGCAAGAACCAAGGGCACAATCCCGGCATGCCCAAACCCAAGACCGTTTCGTCGTCACCCGACCCCGCTCAGCAGTTGGACTTGCGCCCCGGCCAATCGTTGGAGTTGCTCAAGGCCTTGCACATCCTGACTCGCGATGGCCGCATCAATCAGGACTCTCGGCGCAAACTCAAGCAGGTCAATCACCTGTTTCAGTTCATCGAGAAATTGCTGCGTGAATTGCCCGACACCCCCCAAGGCCCCACTTTGGTTGACCATGGTGCAGGCAAGTCGTATTTGGGTTTTGTGATCTACGACTTGTATTTCAAAGCCTTGGGTCGAGGCTCGATAGTGGGCATCGAGACCCGCAAAGCCTTGGTGGATGCCTCGGTGGAATTGGCCCAGCGGTTGGGTTTTGATCGCATGCGTTTTTTCAACCTCAGTGTGGCCGAGGCGGTGACCAGCCCCGCGTTGCCGACCACGGTGGATGTGGTGACGGCTTTGCATGCCTGCGACACCGCCACCGACGACGCCATCGCCTTTGGTTTGGCCAAGCAAGCCCAGTGCATGGTGTTGGTGCCGTGTTGTCAGGCCGAAGTGGCGCGGGTGCTCAACCAGCACAAGGCCTTGAGTTTGCAAAAGACCCCCTTGTCCGAGTTGTGGCGCCACCCCTTGCACACCCGGGAAATGGGCAGTCAACTCACGAATGTGATGCGGTGCCTGTATTTAGAGGCCATGGGCTACAGCGTCACTGTGACGGAATTGGTGGGCTGGGAGCACAGCCTGAAAAACGAACTCATCTTGGCCCAACGAACGGGTCGCCCCAAGCGGCAGGCCAGGGAACGCCTGCTCAATTTATTGGACACCTTCGGCCTGAACGACTTGCGCGCGCAGCGCTTTGCCGCACTGCCAGAGACTTAAACAATTGGGGTCAGGTTACATTAAATTCAGACCTTGTCCCATCCTTCCGCCTTTGCACCGTGGCCCGTCTTCCGCGACTCACTTTTCCAGGCATGCCGCACCATGTGGTGTTGCGGGGCAACAATCGCCAGCGCATTTTTGAAGATGATGCCGACCGTCACCTGATGCTGGCGTTGATGGCCGAGCACGCCCGCGACAAGCGCGTGGCGGTGCACGCCTATGTGCTCATGGACAACCACGTGCACCTGTTGCTGACGCCCGAGGTTGAAGGGGCGTTGTCGCGCTTCATGCAATCGGTGGGCCGCATTTACGTCAAGCGCTTCAACGAGCGCTGGGGGCGCACGGGCACCTTGTGGGAGGGGCGGTTTCGATCGGGCTTGGTGCAAAGCGACCGGCACTTTCTGGCTTGCATGGTTTACATCGACCTCAATCCGGTGCGCGCGGGCCTGGTGGCTGCGGCGTCCGCCTACGCCTGGTCCAGCCATCAGCACCACATTGGGGGCTTGCCGCAGCATTGGCTCACCCCGCATGCCTTGTATTGGGGGCTGGGCAATACCCCCTTTGCGCGCGAGCATGCTTACGCCGATTTGGTGGCGGCTGGCTTGCCCGGGCGTCAGGTGACTCAGGTGACCGAATCGGTCTTCAAGGGCATGGCGTTGGGGGATGCGGGCTATTTGTCGGCCCTGCAAAAGCAAACCACTCGCCGCGTGAATGCGGGCAAACCTGGCCGGCCGTTCAAACCCAAAATACCCCATTCGAAGGGTGAGATTCAATAAGTTATTGATTTAAAAAGAATTTAATCTGTCCCCAATTGAATGCTTAAAAATTGGGCGGGCTCAATTAATGTAACCTGACCCCATTTATTTTTCTTGGTGAGGGTTGGTGTTTGCCCTAGGATAGACCCCCTTTTTGTGTTGACACGGGAGCCGGTCATGTACGACGCCGCCTTATACGATCCTTCAATGGAACACGATGCGTGTGGTGTGGGTTTTGTTGCCCACATCAAAGGCCAGAAGAGCCACGCCATCGTCACGCAAGCCTTGAAGATTCTTGAGAACTTGGATCACCGGGGTGCTGTGGGCGCCGACAAGCTCATGGGCGACGGCGCGGGCATTCTGATTCAGTTGCCCGATGCCTTATTCCGTGAAGACATGGCCAAGCAAGGGGTGGCCCTGCCGCCCATGGGCGAATACGGCGTGGGCATGGTGTTCTTGCCCAAGGAGCACGCCTCGCGTTTGGCGTGCGAGCAAGAGCTGGAGCGCGCCATTCGTGCCGAAGGCCAAGTGTTGTTGGGCTGGCGCGATGTGCCGGTCAACCTCGACATGCCCATGTCGCCCACGGTGCGCGACAAAGAGCCGGTGATTCGTCAGGTCTTCATTGGCCGTGGCAACGACGTCATCGTGCAAGACGCGCTCGAGCGCAAGCTGTATGTCATTCGCAAAACCGCCAGCGCGGCGATTTCGCACCTGAACCTCAAGCACGGCAAAGAATATTACGTGCCCAGCATGTCCAGCCGCACCATCATTTACAAAGGGTTGCTGCTGGCCGATCAGGTGGGCACGTATTACCGCGACTTGCAAGACGAGCGCTGCGTCTCGGCCTTGGGTCTGGTGCACCAGCGCTTCTCCACCAACACCTTCCCCGAGTGGCCCCTGGCTCACCCCTACCGCTATGTGGCGCACAACGGTGAAATCAACACCGTCAAAGGCAACTACAACTGGATGAAGGCGCGCGAAGGTGTGATGTCTTCGCCCGTGCTGGGCAACGACCTGAAAAAGCTCTATCCCATCAGCTTTGCCGATCAATCCGACACGGCCACTTTCGACAACTGCCTGGAATTGCTGACGATGGCGGGTTACCCCATCAGCCAGGCGGTGATGATGATGATCCCCGAACCATGGGAGCAACACAGCACCATGGATCCCGGCCGTCGCGCGTTTTACGAATACCACGCTGCCATGCTGGAGCCCTGGGACGGCCCGGCCTCCATTGTGTTCACCGATGGTCGTCAAATTGGCGCCACGCTGGACCGCAACGGCTTGCGTCCCTCGCGCTATTGCATCACCGATGACGACATGGTGATCATGGGCTCCGAGTCGGGTGTGTTGCCCGTGCCCGAGCGCAAGATTGTTCGCAAATGGCGTTTGCAACCCGGCAAGATGTTCCTCATCGATTTGGAGCAGGGCCGCATGATCAACGACGAGGAGCTCAAGGCCAACCTCGCCAACGCCAAGCCCTATAAGCAGTGGATCGAGAACCTGCGCATTCGCCTCGACGACGTGGGTGAGCACGCCACTCCGGCCTCGGGCAATGCCTTGCCCTTGCTCGATCGCCAACAAGCCTTTGGTTTCACGCAAGAAGACTTGAAGTTCTTGTTGGCCCCCATGGCCAAGAACGGCGAGGAAGCTGTCGGCTCCATGGGCAACGACAGCCCCTTGGCGGTGCTCTCCAACCGCAGCAAGCCGCTGCCCAACTACTTCAAGCAGTTGTTCGCGCAAGTGACCAACCCGCCCATCGACCCCATTCGCGAAGCCATCGTGATGTCGCTGGTGTCCTTCGTTGGGCCCAAGCCCAACTTGCTGGACATCAACCAGGTCAACCCGCCCATGCGCCTGGAAGTGAGCCAGCCCATTCTTGACTTTGCCGACATGGCCAAGCTGCGCAACATCGCGCAAGCCACCCAGGGCAAGTTCAAGAGCGCTGAGCTCGACATCACCTACCCCTTGTCGTGGGGCAAAGAAGGCGTGGAGGCCAAATTGGCTTCCTTGTGCGCCGAGGCCGTGGACGCCATCAAGGGTGGCCACAACATCCTCATCATCACCGACCGCGCCGTCTCCGCCTCCCAAGTGGCCATCCCGGCATTGCTGGCCTTGTCGGCCATTCACCAGCACCTGGTGCGTGAGGGCTTGCGCACGGCCACCGGCTTGGTGGTGGAAACCGGCAGCGCCCGCGAGATTCACCACTTTGCGGTGCTCGCCGGCTTTGGTGCTGAAGCCATCCACCCCTACCTGGCCATGGAAACCCTGGCCGACTTGCACAAAGACTTGTCGGGCGACTTGAGTGCCGACAAGGCCATCTACAACTACGTGAAGGCCATCGGCAAGGGCTTGTCCAAGATCATGTCTAAGATGGGCGTGTCCACCTACATGAGCTACTGTGGCGCGCAATTGTTCGAGGCCATTGGCTTGAACACCGCCACCGTGCAGAAATACTTCACGGGCACCCCCAGCCGCGTGGAGGGCATTGGCGTGTTCGAGATTGCCGAAGAGGCCATTCGCACGCACGTGGCCGCCTTTGGCGAAGACCCGGTGCTGGCGCACATGCTGGAAACCGGCGGCGAATACGCTTGGCGCGCCCGTGGTGAAGAGCACATGTGGACACCCGATGCGATTGCCAAGTTGCAACACAGCACGCGCGCCAACAACTTCAACACCTACAAAGAATACGCACAGATCATCAACGACCAAACCCGTCGTCACATGACCTTGCGGGGGCTGTTCGAGTTCCGCCTGGACCCCTCCAAAGCCATTCCGGTGGACGAGGTGGAACCCGCCTCGGAAATCGTCAAGCGCTTTGCCACGGGCGCCATGTCCTTGGGCTCGATTTCCACCGAAGCCCACGCCACTTTGGCCGTGGCCATGAACCGCATCGGCGGCAAGAGCAACACCGGTGAAGGCGGTGAAGACCCGGCGCGTTACCGCAACGAACTCAAGGGCATCCCCATTCAGTCGGGCGAGTCGCTCAAGAGCGTCATTGGCGAGCAACAAGTCGAGGTGGACATCCCCCTGCAAGCTGGTGACAGCCTGCGCAGCCGCATCAAGCAAGTGGCCTCTGGCCGCTTTGGGGTGAATGCCGAATACCTGGTGAGCGCCGATCAAATCCAGATCAAGATGGCCCAGGGCGCCAAGCCCGGTGAGGGCGGTCAGTTGCCCGGCGGCAAGGTGTCGGAATACATCGGCTTCTTGCGTTACTCGGTGCCTGGCGTTGGCCTCATTTCGCCCCCGCCCCACCACGACATCTACTCCATCGAAGACTTGGCGCAGCTGATTCACGACCTGAAAAACGTGAACCCCAAATCCTCCATCAGCGTGAAGCTGGTGTCGGAAGTGGGTGTGGGCACCATCGCTGCTGGCGTGGCCAAGTGCAAGGCCGATCACGTGGTGATCGCTGGCCACGATGGTGGCACCGGCGCGTCGCCCTTGTCGTCCATCAAGCACGCCGGTGGCCCCTGGGAAATTGGCCTGGCCGAAACCCAGCAGACCTTGGTGCTCAACCGCTTGCGCAGCCGCATTCGCGTGCAAGTCGATGGTCAGATGAAGACCGGCCGCGACGTGGTGATTGGCGCGTTGTTGGGCGCCGACGAATTTGGCTTTGCCACGGCCCCGCTGGTGGTTGAAGGCTGCATCATGATGCGCAAGTGCCACCTCAACACCTGCCCGGTGGGTGTGGCCACGCAAGACCCGGTGTTGCGCCAAAAATTCACTGGCCAGCCCGAGCACGTGGTGAACTACTTCTTCTTTGTGGCCGAGGAAGTTCGCCAGATCATGGCGCAGTTGGGCCTGAAGCGATTCGACGACCTGATTGGCCGCAGCGACTTGCTCGACATGCGCCAAGGCGTGGCGCACTGGAAAGCCCGTGGCCTGGACTTTAGCCGTTTGCTGGCTCGCCCGCGCGTGCCCGAAGACGTGAGCTTTTTCCACACGGAAAACCAAGACCACGGTTTGGACAAAGCCTTGGACATGCGCCTGATTGAAAAATCACGCCCCGCGATTGAAAAAGGCGAAAAAGTCTCTTTCATGGAAACCGCACGCAACGTGAACCGCTCCGTGGGCGCCATGCTCTCGGGCGTGCTCACCCAGCGTCACCCCGAAGGCTTGCCCGACGACACCTTGCGCATTCAGCTCGAAGGCACGGGTGGCCAGTCGTTTGGTGCCTTCTTGGCCAATGGCATCACGCTCTACCTGATTGGCGACGCCAACGACTACACCGGCAAGGGTTTGTCGGGTGGCCGCGTGGTGGTGCGCCCCAGCCTGGACTTCCGGGGCGACTCGGTGAACAACATCATCGTGGGCAACACCGTGCTTTATGGTGCCACCCGTGGCGAGGCCTACTTCAGCGGCGTGGCTGGCGAGCGTTTTGCCGTTCGCTTGTCGGGTGCCACGGCGGTGGTGGAAGGCACGGGCGACCACGGTTGTGAATACATGACCGGCGGCACCGTGGCGGTGTTGGGCCAAACCGGCCGCAACTTTGCGGCGGGCATGAGCGGCGGCATTGCCTACGTTTACGACGAAGACGGTTTGTTTGCCGAGCGCTGCAACCTCTCCATGGTCACCCTGGAGCCGGTGCTCACCACAGCCGAGCAAGAAGCACAGGTGCCGCGCGAGCTGTGGCACCGTGGCCAGAGCGATGAAGAGCAGTTGCGCCAGTTGCTGGAGCAACACCACGTGTGGACGGGCTCCGAGCGCGCCCGCGAGTTGCTCGACCACTGGAAAACAGCACGCGCCAAGTTTGTGAAGGTGTTCCCCACCGAATACAAACGCGCGCTGGGCGAAATGCATGCGGCCGCAGCCAGCTCGGCTGCAAAACCCGCCAAGTCCAAGTCCAAATCGGCAGCTGCCGCCAAGTGAAGGAAACGCATCATGGGAAAAGTCACTGGATTTCTGGAATTTGAACGCCTCGATGAGGGCTATGCGCCGGTTGCAGAGCGGGTCAAGCACTACAAAGAGTTTGTGATTGGCCTGGACGATGCCCAAGCCAAACAGCAGGGCGCGCGTTGCATGGACTGCGGCACGCCGTTTTGCAACAACGGCTGCCCCGTCAACAACATCATTCCCGACTTCAACGATTTGGTGTATTCGGGGCAGTGGCAGGCCGCCAGCGAGGTGCTGCACTCCACCAACAACTTCCCCGACTTCACCGGTCGCATTTGCCCGGCGCCTTGCGAGGCGGCGTGCACGCTGAACGTGAACGACGATGCGGTGGGCATCAAGTCCATTGAGCACGCCATCATCGATCGGGCTTGGGAAAACGGCTGGGTCAAACCCCAACCGGCCACCCACAAAACCGGCAAAAAAGTGGCCGTGGTGGGCGCTGGGCCTGCCGGCATGGCGGCGGCGCAACAGCTCGCGCGCGTGGGCCACGACGTCACCGTGTTCGAGAAAAACGATCGCGTGGGCGGTTTGCTGCGCTACGGCATCCCCGACTTCAAACTCGACAAGCACCACATCGACCGCCGCGTTGAGCAAATGCAAGCCGAAGGCGTGACCTTCCGCACGGGCGTGATGGTGGGTGAGTTGCCCCAGGACAGCAAAGTCACCAATTGGGCCAAGGAAACCGTGAGCCCAGACCGTTTGAAGCAGGACTTCGATGCCGTGTTGCTCACCGGCGGTTCCGAGCAGTCGCGCGACTTGCCCGTGCCGGGCCGCGACCTCGACGGCGTGCATTTCGCCATGGAGTTCTTGCCCCAGCAAAACAAGGTCAATGCCGGCGACAAGCTCAAAAACCAACTCCGTGCCGATGGCAAAAAAGTCATCGTCATTGGCGGCGGCGACACCGGCAGCGATTGCGTGGGCACCAGCACCCGCCATGGCGCGAAGTCGGTGGTGCAGTTCGAGCTCATGCCTCAACCCCCTGAGCAAGAGAACAAGCCCTTGGTGTGGCCGTATTGGCCCCTGAAGATGCGCACCAGCTCCAGCCACGACGAAAGCGATGGCTTGAAGCTCTTGAAGCGTGAATTTGCCATTTCCACCAAAGCATTCGTGGGCAAGAACGGCAAGCTCACCGGCCTGAAAACCGTTCACATCGAGTTCAAAGACGGCAAGATGGTGGAAGTGCCTGGCACCGAAAAAACCTACGAAGCCGACCTCGTGCTGTTGGCCATGGGTTTTGTGAACCCCGTACCCACGGTGCTGCAGGCCTTTGGTGTGAACCTCGATGGTCGCGGCAACGCGCAAGCCACCACCGACGAAGTGGGCGGCTACGCCACCAACGTGCCCAAGGTCTTCGCCGCGGGCGACATTCGCCGTGGCCAGTCCTTGGTGGTGTGGGCCATTCGCGAAGGCCGTCAGGCCGCCCGCGCCATCGACACCTTCTTGATGGGTCGCAGCGATTTGCCGCGATGAACCCCAAGCCCCTGTCGCTCCCTGGTTTTTGGGGGGTGCGCAGGGGCTCCGTTAAGATGAGCGACCGCTTTCAAAACCGGCTTGATGCCGGTTTTTTCCCCTCATGAACGCAAACCCGGACGTCCTCATTGATTGCCAAAACCTTCGGTTTGGTTACGGCGAGCGCGTCATTCTGGATGGCGTGAGCTTTGCGGTGCCCAAAGGCCGGGTCACGGCCCTGATGGGTGCTTCTGGCGGGGGTAAAACCACGGTGTTGCGCCTGATCGGCGGTCAATACCAACCCCAGGAGGGCAGCCTCACCTTCGATGGTGTGGACATACCCGCCCTGGATCAAGCGGGCCTTTACCGCATGCGCCGTCGCATGGGCATGCTGTTTCAGTTTGGGGCTTTGTTCACCGATTTGTCGGTTTTTGACAACGTGGCCTTTCCCCTGCGGGAGCACACCGATTTGTCCGAAGCCCTGATTCGCGATGTGGTGCTCATGAAGCTGGAGGCCGTGGGCTTGCGTGGAGCCAGTGCCCTCATGCCCAGCGAAATTTCAGGCGGCATGGCCCGCCGGGTGGCCTTGGCGCGGGCCATTGCCCTGGACCCTGAGCTCATCATGTACGACGAGCCCTTCGCGGGCCTTGACCCCATTTCTCTGGGCACGGCCGCGCGCTTGATTCGGCGCTTGAACGATGCCTTGGGCCTCACCAGCATCATCGTGTCGCACGACTTGGACGAAACCTTTGGCATCGCCGACCAAGTCATCATCTTGGCCAACGGCCGCATTGCGGCCCAGGGCACGCCCGATGACGTGCGGCGCAGCCGCGATCCCTTGGTGAGCCAATTCGTGAGCGCCTCGCCCGATGGGCCGGTGCGCTTTCATCACCCCGGCCCCAGCATGGCCGACGACCTGGGGGTTCAGCCATGAACGCCTTGGAACGCTTGGGTCGATCGGTGCGCGAATGGCTGCAAGGCCTGGGCTTTGGTGCGCGTTTGCTGGTGCGCTTGGTGTCGCTCGTGGTGCCCACCTTGCGGCGGTTTGCCTTGGTGCGCGACCAAATTCACTTTCTGGGCAACCACTCCCTGGCCATCATTGCGGTGTCGGGCTTGTTTGTGGGTTTTGTGCTGGGCTTGCAGGGCTACTACACCTTGCAGCGTTATGGCTCGTCAGAGGCCCTGGGTCTGTTGGTGGCCCTGAGTTTGGTGCGCGAACTGGGCCCTGTGGTGAGTGCCTTGCTGTTTGCTGGCCGCGCCGGCACCTCGCTCACGGCCGAAATTGGGTTGATGAAAGCCGGTGAGCAAATCACCGCCATGGAACTCATGGCCATTGACCCCATTCAACGCATCTTGGCGCCTCGGTTTTGGGCGGGCGTGATCACGCTGCCTTTGCTGGCCGCCATCTTCAGCGCCGTGGGCATCTTGGGCGGGTGGCTGGTGGGTGTGGTCATGATTGGCGTGGATGCCGGCTCGTTCTGGAGCCAAATGCAAAGCGGCGTTCAAGTCTGGGCCGACGTGGGCAATGGGGTGGTCAAGAGCGTGGTGTTTGGCTTCACCGTGACGTTCGTGGCCTTGTTGCAAGGCTACGTGGCGCAGCCGACCCCAGAAGGGGTGTCGCGCGCCACCACGCGCACGGTGGTGATGGCCTCATTGGCGGTGTTGGGCTTGGATTTCTTGCTCACCGCTTGGATGTTCAGCTTATGACAGGGGGAGTGTGATCATGAAACGCTCAAACGTGGATGTGTGGGTGGGCTTGTTTGTGCTGCTGGGCGCAGCGGCCTTGCTGTTTTTGGCGCTCAAGTCGGCCAATCTGCTGAGCCTGAATTGGTCGAGCACCTATCAGGTGACGGCCAAGTTCGACAACATCGGCGGCCTCAAGCCGCAGGCGGCGGTGAAAAGCGCGGGCGTGGTGGTGGGCCGCGTGGCTTCGGTGAGTTTTGACGACAAAACCTTTCAGGCTCGTGTGACCCTGGACTTGGACCAGCGCTACCAATTCCCCAAAGACTCCTCCTTCAAAATCCTCACCAGTGGATTGCTGGGTGAGCAATACATCGGCGTTGAGGCTGGGGCATCGGACCAAAACCTGGCTGAGGGCCAAGTGGTGACCGCCACCCAGTCGGCCGTGGTGTTGGAGAATCTCATCGGTCAATTCCTCTACAACAAGGCCGCAGACGCGGGTGCCTCGAAATAATGCTGAGCAGTTCCATTCGTAGTTCACGGGCCCAGGCCCGAATGGTGAAGGCCCGAGGGCTGGTGGTGGTGGCCTTGCTGGCCGGTGTGGTGGCCCTGCCCGTGGCGGCGCAAACCCCTGCGGCCGCCCCTGAGCCGGTGGCTCAGGGGGTCAACCCCGCCGACCCCTGGGAGTCGTTCAACCGCAGTGTCTTTCGCTTCAACGAAGGGGTGGACCAAGCGGTGCTCAAGCCCGTGGCCAAGGCCTATCAATCGGCCACTCCCGAGGTGGTCAAAACGGGTGTATCCAACGTGTTTGGCAATTTGCGCGACATCTGGAGCACCGTGAACCTGTTTTTGCAATTCAAGCCCAAGGCGGGCTTGCAAATGGGCACCCGGGTGTTGATCAACTCCACCTTGGGCCTTTATGGTTTGCTCGACATCGCCACCCCTGCGGGGCTAGACCGACAATCCGAGGACTTTGGCCAAACGCTGGGCCATTGGGGAGTGGGCAGTGGCCCGTATGTGATGCTGCCCTTGCTGGGCCCGTCAACCTTGCGCGACGCCACAGCGTTCGTGGTGGTGGATCGCAATGGGGACCCACTGGGGGAATTGACCCCCGTGTCCGACCGCAACGTGGCGGTGGCGGTCCGGGTGGTCGATCAACGGTCCAAGCTGCTGCCCATGGAAAAAACCATGGACGCCATCGCCCTGGATCGGTATTCGTTCATTCGGGACGCCTATTTGCAACGGCGTCGTTATGACATTTTTGATGGCAACCCGCCCGATGCAGGGCAACAGGACTAGGCATGAAACCGTATTCGTTGTTTTCTTGGTTGGAACGAACTTGGACTCGCCGCTGGGTGCTGAGCCTGGGCTTGCTGATGGCTGCAGGCGCGCAGGCCCAAACCTTCGCCAGCACAGAAACCCCCGACAGTTTCATCAGCAAGCTCACCAATCATTTGCTGGATGTGGTCAAGGCCGATCCCGCCTTGCGTGCGGGCGACATTCCCAAAATCAATGCCTTGGTCAACACCCAGGTCATGCCCCATGTCAACTTTGAGCGCATGACCGCCTCGGCCGTGGGCCCCATGTGGCGTCAGGCCACGCCCGCCCAGCGCCAACAACTCACCGAAGAATTCAAGACCCTCCTGGTTCGCAGTTATGCGGGTGCCTTGGCTCAAATCAAGGACCAAAAAGTGGTGGTGAAAAAGCCCCGCTATGCCGCCACCGATACCGAGGTGCTGGTGCGCACCGAAGTTCGGGGCTCGGCCGAACCCTTGCCCATTGAATACCGCCTCGAAAAGACCACGGCGCCCGGCGGCTGGCGCATTTACAACCTGAATGTGCTGGGCGTTTGGCTGGTTGAAACCTACCGCAGCCAATTTGGCAGCATCGCCAGCGCCAACGGCCTCGACGGCCTGATCACCACCTTGCGCTCGCGCAACAACCAGGCAGCGGCCAAATGAAACTGGTGTTGCCCGAACGGCTGACCTTGGCCAATGCCCAGGCCGTTTTGGAGCAACTGCGAACGCCCATGATCGCTGCCGATGCAGTGGAGGTGTTGGCCAGCCCCTTGAAGCAATTCGACACCTCGGCGCTGGCCGTGATGCTGGAGCTCAGGCGCGAGGCGCAATCGCGCGGCCTGAGTTTGCGTTGGGTGCAAACGCCCGAGCCGCTGGTGTCACTGGCTGAGTTGTATGGTGTGGAAGCTTTGCTGGGGCTTTCGCATCGACATTGATGCCCCTGTCTCGTTGGCTTGGCCCAGCGGGTAACGCCGGCATCACCCTTTTAAAATCTAGCGCTTCATGACCGCCATATCCATTCAATCCCTGAGCAAAATTCACCAAGGGCGACAAGGCCCTTTCCATGCGCTCAACGACGTCAGCCTTGACATTGCGGCGGGTGAATTTTTTGGCCTGTTGGGGCCCAATGGAGCAGGCAAAACCACGCTCATCAGCATTTTGGCGGGCCTCATGAAGCCCACCTCTGGCCGGGTCACGGTGAAGGGCTTTGATGTGCAAACCCAACCCGCCCAGGCCCGCGCCCAATTGGGAGTGGTGCCGCAAGAGCTGGTGTTTGACCCGTTTTTCAATGTGCGCGAGGCCCTGCGCTTTCAGTCGGGCTACTTTGGCTTGGCGCGCAACGACGACTGGATCGATGAGTTGCTGCACGGCCTGGGCCTGAGCGACAAGGCCAACCACAACATGCGCCAGCTCTCGGGCGGCATGAAGCGACGCGTGTTGGTGGCCTTGGCCCTGGTGCATCGCCCGCCCGTGATCGTGCTGGATGAGCCCACTGCCGGGGTCGATGTGGAGCTGCGTCAATCGCTGTGGCAATTCATCGCCAAGCTCAACCGCCAAGGGCACACCGTGTTGCTCACCACCCATTACCTCGAAGAGGCCGAGGCCTTGTGTGGCCGCATTGCCATGCTCAAGCAAGGCCAAGTGGTGGCCTTGGCTTCCACCTCCGAGCTGCTGGCCAAGGCGGCCAGCAATGTGCTGCGTTTCAAGCTCGACGGCGACTTGCCGCCCGACCTGGCAGAGATCGCGCGCGTCACCGGCCGCGTGGTGCAGTTACCCATCAACGACACCGCCCACATCGAAGCCCACTTGGCGCGCTTGCGCGAAGCGGGCTTGAACGTTCAGGATGTGGAGGTGCGCAAGGCCGACTTGGAAGACATCTTTTTGGACTTGGTGGGAGCGGCATCATGACGGGATGGCGTGCCTTGTTGATGAAGGAGCTCCTGCGGTTTTGGCGGGTGGCGTTCCAAACGGTGGCGGCCCCCGTGCTCACCGCCCTCATGTATTTGCTGATCTTTGGGCATGTGCTGCGTGACCACGTGGAGGTCTTCCCTGGCGTGAGCTACCTGCAATTTTTGGTGCCGGGCCTGATCATGATGAGCATGCTGCAAAACGCATTTGCCAACAGCTCGTCCTCCCTCATTCAAAGCAAGATGATGGGCAACCTAGTGTTTTTGTTGCTCACCCCGCTGTCGGCCAGCCACTGGTTTTTGGCTTACGTGCTGTCCTCGGTGATTCGGGGCCTGTGCGTGGGCCTGGGCATTGCGCTGGTGACCCTGGTGCTGGTGGATCTGCCCGTGCATGCGTGGGCTTGGGTGTTGGCCTTTGCCTTTTTGGGCTCGGCCATGCTGGGTGCCCTGGGGGTCATTGCGGGCTTGTGGGCCGATAAATTCGACCAAATGGCGGCCTTCCAGAATTTCGTCATCATGCCCATGACGTTTTTAAGTGGCGTGTTTTATTCCATTCATTCCTTGCCCGACTTGTGGCAACAGGTGAGTCATTTCAATCCGTTTTTCTACATGATCGATGGCTTTCGCTATGGCTTTTTCGGTCACAGCGATGTGTCGCCCTGGCTGAGCTTGGGGCTGCTGGCGAGCGCTTGGGCAGGGGTCTCAGGGCTGGCGCTGTATTTGTTGAAGACGGGCTACAAGATAAGGGGCTGACATGACGGCAGAACAACTTCAGGCATTGATTGCCCAGGCACTGAGCTGTGAACACCTGAGCGTGGAAGGCGACGGCCGCCACTGGTATGCCACCATCGTGTCGGCGCAGTTTGAGGGCAAGCGGGCCATTGCGCGCCACCAATTGGTGTATGCCGCCATGGGCAACCGGATGGCCACCGATGAGGTGCACGCCCTTTCCATGAAAACCTACACGCCCACCGAGTGGGCGCAACTCGAGCAAGGCCAGTAACCATGGACAAATTGCGCATCCGGGGCGGTCATCCGCTGGCTGGCCAAGTGGACATTGCTGGCGCCAAAAATGCCGCACTGCCCGAGTTGTGCGCCGCGTTGCTCACCGACGAACCGGTCACCCTGAGCAATGTGCCCCGACTGCAGGATGTGCACACCATGCTGGGTTTGATTGCCCACATGGGGGTGAGCGTCGATCGCCAAGACACCGGCGAAGTTCACTTGCACGCCAACGATTTGCACACGCCGGAGGCACCCTATGAGCTGGTGAAAACCATGCGGGCCTCGGTGTTGGTGCTGGGGCCTTTGCTGGCGCGTTTCGGTCATGCGCGGGTCTCTTTGCCCGGCGGCTGTGCCATTGGGGCGCGACCGGTGGACCAGCACATCAAAGGCTTGCAAGCCATGGGGGCTGACATTCGCATCGAGCATGGCTACATGGAAGCCGGGCTGGCTGCAGGGCGGCAACGCCTCAAGGGTGCGCGCATCACCACCGACATGGTCACCGTCACGGGCACCGAAAACCTGATGATGGCCGCTTGCCTGGCCGAAGGCGAAACCGTGTTGGAAAACGCCGCCCAAGAGCCCGAAATCCCCGACTTGGCCGAGCTGCTCATTGCCATGGGCGCGCGCATTGAAGGCCATGGCACCAGCCGCATTCGCATCGAAGGCGTGCCCCGCTTGCATGGCGCCGCGCATCCGGTGGTGAGTGACCGCATTGAGGCTGGCACGTTTTTGTGTGCCGTGGCGGCAGCGGGCGGCGACGCCGTGCTGCGCCACGCTCGCCCCGATCACCTCGACGCCGTCATTGAAAAATTGCGCGATGCTGGCGCTCACATTGAAGCCGTGCCCGAGGGTTTGCGCGTGCGCTCGCCCGGTGCGGCCAGTGGCGGCTTGCGTGCGCAGAGCTTTCGAACCACCGAATACCCGGGCTTTCCCACCGACATGCAGGCCCAGTTCATGGCCTTGAACACCGTGGCGCAGGGCAGCAGCCACGTGAGCGAAACCATTTTTGAAAACCGCTTCATGCACGTGAACGAGTTGATGCGCCTGGGTGCACGAATTGCCATTGAGGGTAACGTCGCCATGATCGAAGGCGGGGTCACACTTTCTGGTGCCACCATCATGGCCACCGATTTGCGTGCCTCGGCGTCACTGGTGATTGCCGGCTTGGTGGCCGAAGGCGAGACCGTGGTCGACCGCATCTATCACCTCGATCGTGGTTACGATCGCATGGAAGCCAAATTGCGCGCCTTGGGCGCCGACATTGAAAGAATCCGATGACCATCACGCTGGCCTTGTCCAAGGGACGCATCTTCGACGAGACCTTGCCGCTGCTCAAGGCGGCAGGCCTGGAGGTGCTGGAGGACCCAGAAAAAACCCGCAAGCTCATCTTGCCCACCAACCAACCCGATGTGCAGGTGGTGCTGGTTCGTGCCACCGACGTGCCCACTTATGTGGAACACGGCGGTGCCGACTTGGGCGTGGTGGGGCTGGACACCCTCATCGAGCATGGCGGGCAAGGGCTGTATCAACCCATCGACTTGCAAATTGCCAAATGCCGCATGAGTGTGGCCGTGCCCGAGCAGTTCGATTACGTGGGCACGGTGCGCCGTGGCGCTCGCCTCACCATCGCCACCAAATACACCAGCATTGCGCGCGAATTTTTTGCCGCCAAGGGCATGCACGTGGACCTCATCAAGCTCTACGGCAGCATGGAATTGGCCCCGCTAACGGGCTTGGCCGATGGCATCGTGGACTTGGTCTCCACCGGCTCCACCCTCAAGGCCAATCACCTGATTGAGGTGGAGCGCATCATGGACATCAGCTCGCGGCTGGTGGTGAACCAGGCTTCACTCAAACTCAAGCGCAGCGCCTTGCGTCCCTTGCTCACCACGTTGTCTGAGGCGGTGGCCCAGCGCGCCGCCCAGCCCTGAACCAGGAGAACCCATGCTCACCCCTTTGCGTTTGTCCACCGATCAGTCCGACTTTGAAGCCGCCTTTGCCGCGCGCTTGCATTGGTCCGATCAAACGGACGGCGCCATTGAGCAGCGCGTGAGCGACATCTTGCATGCGGTGAAAACCCAGGGCGACGCCGCCGTGCTGGAGTTCACCCAGCGCTTCGATGGCTTGTCGGCACCGAGTGTGTCGGCATTGGAAATTCCAGCCGAGGCGTTTCGTGAAGCGTTTGAATCGTTGCCCGCCGAGCAGCAGCATGCGTTGCAATTCGCCACCGAGCGGGTGCGTCAATACCACGAGGCACAAAAGCAAGCGAGCGGCCAGAGCTGGAGCTATCGCGATGCCGAAGGCACCTTGCTGGGCCAAAAGGTCACACCCCTGGACCGCGTGGGCATTTATGTGCCCGGCGGCAAGGCGGCCTACCCGTCCAGCCTGATCATGAACGCGGTTCCTGCCCATGTGGCGGGCGTGCAAGACATCATCATGGTGGTGCCCACGCCCGTGCGCGGCAGCGTCGCCACGGGGGGATCGGGCCAAACGGGCGACGCCGTGGCCGAGCGCAACCCGCTGGTGTTGGCCGCTGCCCACGTGGCCGGCGTGACCCGCGCCTTCACCATTGGTGGCGCCCAAGCCGTGGCCGCTTTGGCTTATGGCACTGCCACCATACCCAAGGTCGACAAAATCACCGGACCCGGCAATGCATATGTTGCGGCTGCCAAACGCCGCGTGTTTGGACAAGTGGGCATCGACATGATTGCGGGGCCCAGTGAAATTCTGGTGCTGGCCGATGGCACCACGCCGCCCGAGTGGGTGGCCATGGATTTGTTCAGCCAAGCCGAGCACGATGAACTGGCGCAAAGCATTTTGTTGTGCCCCGATGCCGCATACCTCGATGCGGTGCTCGACGCCATGAACCGATTGCTGCCCAGCTTGCCCCGCAGCGCCATTGTTCAGGCCTCGATGAATGGGCGTGGCGCACTGATTCAAACCCGCTCCATGCAAGAGGCCTGCGACATCAGCAACCGCATTGCGCCCGAGCACTTGGAAATTTCCAGCAACACCCCAGAGCAGTGGGAGCCTTTGCTCAAGCATGCGGGGGCCATATTCATGGGGGCCTTCACCAGCGAGTCGCTGGGCGACTATTGCGCAGGCCCCAACCACGTGCTGCCCACTTCGGGCACGGCACGGTTTTCGTCGCCGCTGGGGGTGTATGACTTCCAAAAACGATCCAGCCTCATTCAGGTGAGCGCGCAAGGCGCACAAACCTTGGGGCAGGTGGCCTCGGTGTTGGCCCATGGCGAAGGCTTGCAAGCCCACGCCCGTGCGGCTGAATTGCGACTCCAGGAGGGCGCATGAGCGACGTGAACACTTCCCGCATTCGTCCCGACGTGCTGGCCATGCAGGCCTACGTGGTGCAGCCCTCTGTGGGCATGGTGAAGCTCGACGCCATGGAAAACCCCTTTCGTTTGCCCGAAGGCTTGCAAAAGCAACTGGGTGAGCGCTTGGCGGCCGTTGCCATCAACCGCTACCCGGGCGACCGAACCGAGGGCTTGCGCGCCACCCTCAAGGCCCATGTGGACTTGCCGGCCCATTGCGACCTGATGTTGGGCAATGGCTCAGACGAACTCATCAGCCTGTTGGCTTTGGCTTTTGATTTGCCTGGCGCGAGCATCTTGGCTCCCGAGCCTGGGTTTGTGATGTATGCCATGAGTGCCAAGCTGCAAGGCTTGAACTACGTGTCCGTTCCCTTGACGCCCGATTTCGAGTTGGATGAAGCGGCCATGCAAGCGGCCATTGAGGCCCACCAGCCGTCGCTGGTGTATTTGGCCAACCCCAACAACCCCACCGCCAATGCTTGGTCGGTGTCGGCCATGCGCGCCATCGTGGCGCAGGTTTCGGCCTATGGCGGCTGGGTGGTGATCGACGAGGCCTATCAACCGTTTGCGAATGCCACTTGGATGGACGAATTGCGCGCCCACCCCGAGACCAACCGCCAAGTGGTGCTGTTGCGCACCCTGTCGAAATTTGGCTTGGCGGGCGTGAGGCTGGGCTATTTGGTGGCGCATCAAGCGTTTGTGCGCGAGATCGACAAAGTTCGCCCGCCCTACAACGTGAGTGTGCTCAACACCGAATGCGCTTTGTTTGCCATTGAGCATGCCCGTGTGTTCGATGAACAAGCGGCCCTCATTCGCCAAGAACGCGAGCGCATGAGCCAAGCCCTGAGCGCCTTGGGCCGCCTCACGGTGTTCCCCAGCCAAGCCAACATGATGTTGGTTCGCCTCAATGGCCAGGCAGGTGGGGCCAGCGCCGTCTACGAGGGCTTGAAGGCACGGGGCATTCTGGTGAAGAACGTTTCTAAAATGCACCCTTTGCTGGACGACTGCCTGCGCTTCACCGTGGGCACGCCCGAGGAAAACGATCAACTCTTGCAGGCCATGACTGGCTTGCTCAGCGCCTGAAACGGAAGCCCCATGACTGCACGAACCGCCGAGGTGAGCCGCGAAACCAAAGAGACCCAGATTCGGGTCAAGCTGAACCTAGACGGCACGGGCGAATGCCGTTTGTCGACGGGCATTGGCTTTTTCGATCACATGCTGGAGCAAATTGCGCGTCATGGCCTGATCGATTTGGACATCGAGGCCAAGGGCGATTTGCACATCGATGGCCACCACACCGTGGAAGACGTGGGCATCACCTTGGGCATGGCGCTGGCCAAGGCCGTGGGCGACAAAAAAGGCATTCAGCGCTATGGCCATGCTTATGTGCCCCTCGATGAGGCCCTGAGCCGTGTGGTCATCGACTTGTCGGGCCGGCCGGGCCTGGAGATGCACGTGCCTTTCAAAAGCGGCGTGATTGGCCAGTTTGATACCCAACTCACCTACGAGTTTTTCCAAGGCTTGGTGAACCACGCCTTCATGACCTTGCACATCGACAACTTGCGCGGCGAAAACGCCCACCACCAGGCCGAGACGGTGTTCAAGGCCTTTGGACGTGCCTTGCGTCAGGCGGTCACGCACGACGCACGTGCGGCCCACCAAATTCCTTCCACCAAAGGTTCGCTCTGATGGCTGCACCCCTGGTGGCCGTGGTCGACTACGGCATGGGCAACTTGCGCTCGGTGGCGCAAGCGGTGATGCACGTGGCGTCAGACACTGGACACGAGGTGGTGCTGACCCAAGACCCGGAAGTCGTGCGCCGTGCCGAGCGCATGGTCTTGCCTGGCCAAGGGGCCATGGCCGATTGCATGCGCGAACTCGACGCCTCGGGCCTGCGCCCAGCCGTGATGGAAGCGCTGGCCACCAAGCCTTCGTTTGGCGTGTGCGTGGGCATGCAAATGCTGTTGGCCCACAGCCAAGAGGGGGACGACGAGCGTGGCACCCCTGCCTTGGGCGTGATCCCTGGCGAGGTGGTGCGATTCCAGTTGCAAGGCCAACTGCAGCCCGATGGGAGCCGCTACAAAGTGCCACAAATGGGCTGGAACCAAGTGTGGCAACGCCAAGCCCACCCCCTGTGGGCCGATGTGCCCGATGGCTCGCATTTCTACTTTGTGCACAGTTTTTACGCCCAACCGTCTGACGAGCGCCACATTGCTGGGGAAACGGAGTATGGCGTTCGCTTTACCTCGGCCGTCTGTCGGGATAATATTTTTGCCACGCAATTCCACCCCGAGAAAAGTGCGGATCGTGGACTTGCCCTTTATCGCAATTTCCTCCGTTGGAGACCCTGAGCCCAAGCCGGGCCGCCGAGTATTGAAACATGCTGTTGATTCCTGCGATTGATTTGAAAGATGGCCGTTGCGTTCGCCTCAAACAAGGCGACATGGAACAGGCCACCGTGTTCAGCGAAGACCCGGCCGAGATGGCCCTGAACTGGGTCAACAAAGGCGCACGACGTTTGCACTTGGTCGACCTGAACGGCGCGTTTGCGGGCAAGCCGCAAAACTTGGCGGCCATTCGCGGCATTCTGGACGCCGTGGGCGACGACATTCCCGTGCAGCTGGGTGGTGGCATTCGCGACCTCGACACCATTGAGCGCTACATCGACTTGGGCATGCGCTACGTGATCATTGGCACAGCCGCCGTGAAAAACCCCGGTTTTTTGCAAGACGCATGCTCTGCGTTTGGCGGGCACATCATCGTGGGCCTCGACGCCAAAGACGGCAAAGTGGCCACCGATGGCTGGAGCAAACTCACCGGGCACGAGGTGGTGGACCTGGCCAAAAAATACGAAGACTATGGGGTGGAGTCCATCATCTACACCGACATTGGGCGCGACGGCATGCTCTCGGGGCTGAACATCGACGCCACGGTGAAGCTGGCGCAATCCATGTCCATTCCCGTCATCGCCTCGGGCGGCTTGTCCAACATGGACGACATCCGACAGCTGTGTGAGGTGGAGAGCGAGGGCGTGGAAGGCGTGATTTGTGGACGCGCCATCTACAGCGGCGACCTCGACTTTGAAGCGGCCCAAGCTTGGGCCGACGAGCACAACGGCTGACATGCTGGCCAAACGCATCATCCCTTGCCTGGACGTCACCAACGGCCGAGTGGTCAAAGGCGTCAACTTTGTCGAGCTGCGTGACGCGGGCGACCCCGTGGAGATTGCCGCCCGCTACAACGACCAGGGCGCCGACGAGCTGACCTTTTTGGACATCACCGCCACTTCCGATGGGCGCGACGTGATCCTGCACATCATTGAGGCGGTGGCCAGCCAGGTGTTCATTCCCCTGACCGTGGGGGGTGGCGTTCGCACGGTGGCCGATGTGCGCCGCTTGCTCAACGCCGGGGCCGACAAAACCAGTTTCAACTCAGCCGCCATCGCCAACCCGCAAGTGATTCGCGACGCCTCGCGCAAATACGGCTCGCAGTGCATTGTGGTGGCCATTGATGCCAAGCGCCGCAGCCCCGAAGACGAGTTGCGCTTGGATGCGCAAGGCCAGCCCATGGGGCCAGGCTGGGATGTGTATAGCCACGGGGGCCGTAAAAACGTGGGCCTGGATGCCGTGCAGTGGGCCAGCCACATGGCCGACTTGGGTGCAGGCGAAATTTTGCTCACCAGCATGGACCGCGACGGCACGAAGAGCGGCTTTGACCTGGCGCTCACCCGCGCCGTGAGTAACGCAGTGTCTGTGCCCGTGATTGCCTCGGGGGGCGTGGGCAACCTCGACCATCTGGCCGATGGCATTCAAACCGGCGGCGCCGATGCGGTGCTGGCCGCCAGCATCTTTCACTACGGCGAATACACCGTGCAGCAGGCCAAGGCGCAAATGCAAGCGCGTGGGATCCCTGTTCGCATTTGAGACCTGCTCAGACTGAGCGCATGGTTGCGAGTGGAGGCTCAAACCTTGCGCTCGTTGACCAGCATGGATAAAAACGCTTCCAAATCGGCTACGCCCATCTTGCTCGGGTGATGCATTTCAATGAATTAAATTGAACTCAATCGATTCATAAAACGAACCCAATAGATGTCGTTTTATCGGTTTTGAGGCTATAGTGCATTTACCAAACCCGCTCGCGCAATTGGTCAAGCAAGCGGGTGGACTGCAAGGAAGGGCACCGGGTTTTGCGGTCTACATCACATTGTGAATTCGAAAAAGGAGAGCGGTTCTATGAGCTTCACGGCACAACAAATCATCAATGACATCAACGCTTACATGAAGCAGGTCGGCGGAATCTACTCTGGGTGGTATGTAGGCATTGCAACTGATGCCAAGCAGAGACTCTTCGTTGACCACAATGTTTCAGAGCAAAACGGGGCATGGATTTATCGGCAAGCTACGTCTTCGGCTGTCGCCCGCTCGGTCGAGAAAGCCTATCTAGACGCCGGCTGTACCGGTGGCCCTGGCGGTGGCGATAGCGGCACAGATTATGTTTATGCGTATAAGAAAACATCGACCACTAGAGAGTAGCGAGCAGATGCCCGACAAGGCGCTCAAGCCGACCGTGCCCGCCTTCGGTAGCCACGTCAGCTTAGCTTGACCGTTAGGGCGCATAGGAGAAACCATGCCAGACCTTCCGGCGAAGTCAAAAGGCGACGTAACTCACGCCCTCGCCAAGGCGGGGCTCTCCGCAATCCCTATCGCTGGGGGGGCAGCCGTTGAGCTCTTCCAGCTACTTGTCCAGCCACCACTTGAGAAACGTCGCACGGAGTGGATGCAGGCCGTCGGCGAGAAACTGCAGGAATTAGAAGAGAAGGGGCTGAAGCTTGAAGAGCTGCAGTCGAACGAGCGCTTTGTCAGCGCGGTTATGTATGCCACACAAGCTGCCTTGCGCACCCATGACACCACCAAGCGCGAGGCGCTTCGCAACGCGATCTTAAACGTTGCAGTGGGGCAGGCGCCCGACGAAACGGTGCAGCACCTGCTTTTGACTTTCGTTGACGACCTGACCGAAATGCACCTTCGAATCCTGAAAGTGTTTCACCAACCACCCGTGCCGCAGGGCATCAGCATGGGCGGGTTGAGCACGGTGCTCGAACAGGCGATTCCTGACCTCCGAAACCGTCGTGACATCTACGGCCAACTGTGGAAAGACCTTTACGCTCGCGGCCTGGTGAGCGCAGAAGGGTTGCACGTCACTATGTCGAGGAATGGGCTTGCGGCTCAGCGAACAACCAGTTTGGGTGAGGCTCTGCTTCGGTTTGTCTCTGAGCCCAATGCGTTCTAACCCCTCCATCGAGCGGACGTTAGGCCTCAGAACCCGCATGAACTTCAACATCAGCGTTGTCTGTGACGTCTGCTCTGCTCAGACCAACTGCCGTTTGGGGCTCTCCAACCGCCCCCACCAACCATTGCGGTTTCGGTGCAACACTTGTGGTGCACCGATCGACGCCACGATGACACCTGACTTCGAAGCCGTCACGTGCGAAATCAAAGTCGGAGGCGCTAGACAGATTGACGATGGTGAGTTCACAAGGCAGGGGTGAACTTCGTCGACCTACATTTCGACTTTCCAGTGTCCTTCGAGCCATACCAGATGGGGCGCACGCCTTATGCGCCGAGCAGTTTCCGCTTCTTGGCTTTACCGGCCTTGAGCTGGGCCACCGAACGCAGGAGGGCACGTGCGTTGGCCGGGCTGGACAGTAAGTACAAGGTCTCTTGCATGCTGGCGTAGGCTTCTTCCGACAAAAGCACGGCGTTGCCACCTTCGCGCCGATGAATCAACGTGGGGGCATGGTCGTCAATGACTTTGTCAATCACAGCTTTGAGTGAGTTGCGAGCGTCGGTAAAGCTGATGACTTGCATGGCTTGAACCTGTTCAGGTGGTTGTGCAGGTATTCTAGGTTTGGGTTTGGGTTTTGGTTTTGGCTAGGGGTGGCCGCGCTGTCTGGGCCTTGCTTTAAGGTCACTTTCTATGAATTCGCTAGACAACATCCAATGGGACGACAAGGGTTTTGTGCCCGTGATTGCCCAAGAAAAAGACACGGGCGATGTGCTGATGTTTGCGTGGATGAACCGCGAGGCGCTGCAAAAATTGACTGCTACTTTGCCGTTTTCTTCTATAGATTGGGGCTGGTCTTGACAAGGGTACGCTAAAACGTACCATTCCTTTTCGACCACGAGGAGGCCCAATGAACACCCTGACTGCCAGCGAAGCCCGCGCCAATTTGTATCGACTCATCGACCAAACCGCCGAATCGCACGAACCCGTCATCATTTCTGGAAAGCGCAGCAGCGCCGTGCTGATCTCAACCGAAGACTGGGGCGCCATTCAAGAAACGCTGCATTTGTTGTCGGTGCAGGGCATGCGTGAATCCATCAAGGAGGGGATGGCAGAGCCCCTTGAATCCAGCGCCAAGGGGTTGAACTGGTGAGTTGGGAGCTGGTCTTCGCCAAGGCGTCCTTGAAAGATGCACAACAAATTGCAGCCAGTGGCCTCAAGCCCAAAGCCCAAGCCTTGCTTACGGTCTTGAGCCAAGATCCCTTTCAGAATCCACCACCGTTCGAGCAGTTGGTGGGAGATTTGGCGGGTGCCTACTCGCGACGCATCAACATTCAGCACCGGTTGGTCTATGAAGTTTTTCCCGAATCCAAAACGGTGCGGGTGTTGCGCATGTGGACCCACTACGCCTAACGCACACCCCCTGCCTTAAGATCACCCCACTATGAATTGGCTAGACAACATCCAATGGGACAACAAGGGCCTGGTGCCCGTGATTGCCCAAGAAAAAGACACCGGCGACGTGCTGATGTTTGCGTGGATGAACCGCGAGGCGCTGCAAAAAACGGCCGAGCTCAAGCGCGCGGTGTATTTCAGCCGCTCGCGCAACAAGCTGTGGTTCAAGGGTGAAGAATCTGGCCATGTGCAAACGGTGCACGACATTCGCCTCGATTGCGACAACGATGTGGTGTTGCTCAAGGTCACCCAGTTGGGGCACGAGCCGGGCATTGCCTGCCACACCGGGCGTCACAGTTGCTTCTACCAAAGCCTGCACAATGACCAATGGGTGTCGGTCGATCCGGTGCTCAAAGACCCGGAAACCATTTACAAATGAACAAGATGAACCCCAGCGACAACCTGATGGACGTGTTGGCTCGCTTGGCCGAGGTGGTGGAGAGCCGCAAGCCCGAGCACGGCGGCGACCCCGAAACCAGCTACGTGGCCCGGCTGTTGCACAAAGGCCCGGATGCGGTGCTGAAGAAAATTGGCGAAGAGGCCACAGAAACCGTCATGGCGGCCAAAGACCTGTCGCATGGCGGGGATGCCCAGCAGCTGGTCTATGAAATGGCCGATTTGTGGTTTCATTGCTTGATCGCCTTGGCGCAAAACAACCTGGGCCCTCAAGATGTCGTGAACGAGTTGGCGCGTCGCGAAGGCCTGAGTGGCTTGGAAGAAAAAGCCCTGCGCAAGGTCAAAGACAGAGAGCAAAACGGAGTCTGAACGCATGTCGCAAGCCGATCCCAACTGCATTTTTTGCAAAATCGTGGCGGGGCAAATCCCATCCCGCAAAGCCTACGAGGACAGCGAAATATTGGTGTTTCACGACATCAACCCCTGGGCACCGGTGCATTTGCTGGTGATCCCCAAGGCGCACATCGTGTCCTTGGCACATGTTCAGCCCGAGCACCAAGCCTTGCTGGGTCGCATGCTGGGGCTCATGTCCCAGTTGGCGTCCGATCATGGTTGTAACCCTTACCCCGATGGGGGCTTCCGCGTGGTGACCAACACCGGCAAAGAAGGCGGGCAAGAGGTGCACCACTTGCACTTTCACCTCATGGGTGGGCCAAGGCCCTGGGCCCGGGGATAACGATCAATTGGCCTGCAACTTTTAAAGAGATACTGCACGGCTAGAATTTCCGGTTCACAAGGAGCAAGTCATGGGATCATTTTCCATTTGGCACTGGTTGGTGGTGTTGCTGATCGTCGTGCTGGTGTTTGGCACCAAAAAGCTGAAAAACATCGGCCAGGATTTGGGCGGTGCAGTCAAGGGCTTTAAAGACGGCATGAAAGATGCCAATGCCACGGCAGAAGATCCTGCCAAAGTGGAAGCGGTGGCCGCTGATGCTGCTGCCAAGCAAGCCAACACGATTGACGTCGACGCCAAGACCAAGTCTTGAACTGATCGCTTCGCATGTTGGACCTGGGCCTTTCCAAAATGGCGCTCATCGGCGTGGTGGCGCTGGTGGTCATCGGCCCTGAAAAGCTGCCTCGTGTGGCCCGGACGGTGGGCGCTTTGCTGGGCAAAGCCCAGCGTTACGTGTCCGATGTGAAGGCCGAGGTCAACCGCTCCATGGAGCTCGAAGAGCTTCAAAAAATGAAAGCCTCGATGGAAGATGCCGCCAAAGACATCGAGTCTTCGGTGGAGCAGGCCTCCAAGGATTTCGAGCAAGACTGGGAACAATCCACAGCGGGTTTGTATGACCCAGGCCAGGACACCGTGGATGTGGCGCCCCCGCAATACACCCACCCTGGCAAAAACTGGCGCCTCAAGCGTGCCGCTGTGCCCAATTGGTATAAATCGCGGCAACGGGTGAGAACCCATGCGCAATCGGGCGCTGCTCGTGTGGCGCGCCATCGGCCGCGGGCCAGCCGCAACGGCTCTGGACTGACATGACCCAACCCAACGACGACCTGCTGGGCAGCGAACAGCCCTTTGTGCAACACCTCATGGAGTTGCGCGATCGTTTGGTGCGTGCCCTCATTGCCTTGGTGATTGCCTGTGCGGCCTTGGGCATTTACCCCGGCCCGGGGCCTTTGTATGACCTGTTGGCCGCCCCTTTGGTGGCGCATTTGCCGGCAGGCAGCACCCTCATTGCCACCTCGGTGATTTCGCCGTTCATGGTGCCACTGAAAATTTTGCTGATGGCCGGCTTCATGATTTCCTTGCCCTTCACCCTTTATCAGGTGTGGGCCTTTGTGGCACCGGGCCTCTACATGCACGAGCGCCGCTTGGTTTTGCCGTTGGTCATTTCCAGCACCTTGCTGTTTTTGGCGGGCGTGGCGTTTTGTTACTTTTTCGTGTTTGGTCGCGTGTTCGCGTTCATTCAAAGCTTTGCCCCGCAAAGCATCACGGCGGCGCCTGACATCGAGGAATACCTGGGTTTTGTGCTGAGCATGTTCTTGGCTTTTGGTCTGGCCTTTGAGGTTCCGGTGGCCGTGGTGTTGTTGGCGCGCATGGGTGTGGTGACCTTGGAAAAGCTCAAGGAATTCCGGGGCTATTTCATCGTCTTGTCGTTTGTGATTGCTGCGGTGGTGACCCCGCCCGATGTGGTGTCCCAGTTGTCGCTGGCGATTCCCATGTGTTTGCTCTACGAAGTGGGCATTTGGGGGGCGGCGCTCTTCATTCGCAAAACCAAGGCGCGGTCCAGCGAAGAGCAAGAGGCTCAGTCCTCCTGAGGGTCGGCCATGAAGCGTTACTGGTTGCTGTTTTCTCAAGCGGTGACGGTGCTGCTGGCGGTTTGGTTTGTGCTGGTCACCCTCAAGCCCGAGTGGGTGCGCCGCATGCCCTCACCCGCGACCACCTGGTCAGCTGCGCCCGCGCGGCAAGCGGCCCCGCCTGAAGCGCGGCTGGGCGAGTTGCCCGGTGGTTTTCGTTTGGCTGTGCAGCAAGCCGCTCCGGCGGTGGTGAGCATCAACACCGCCCGTGCGCGGGAGACCCGAGGCCAAACCAACCCGTGGTTTCGCTTTTTCGATGGCGAGGAAAGCGACGAAGAGCAAGCGGGCCTGGGCAGTGGCGTGATCGTCGACCCCAGCGGCTACATCCTCACCAACAACCACGTGGTGGAAGACGCCGACGACATTCAAGTGGTGCTCAACGATGGCCGCCAAACCCAGGCCAAGGTGATTGGCACCGACCCCGACACCGATTTGGCCTTGCTCAAAATCAATTTGGGGCGTCTGCCCGTGATTCATTGGGGTGCTTCCGAAGACCTGCAAGTGGGGGACCCGGTGCTGGCCATTGGCAATCCCTTTGGCGTTGGGCAAACCGTCACCAGCGGCATTGTGTCGGCGTTGGGGCGCAATCAGTTGGGCATCAATACGTTTGAAAACTTCATCCAAACCGACGCCGCCATCAACCCGGGCAATTCGGGGGGGGCGTTGGTGGATGCGCAAGGGCGCTTGCAAGGCATCAACACCGCGATTTACTCGCGCTCCGGCGGTAGTCTGGGGATTGGCTTTGCCATCCCGGTGAGCACGGCGCGTCAAGTCATTGAGGGCCTGGCCACCCATGGCCAAGTGGTGCGGGGCTGGATCGGCGTGGAGCCCACGACCTTGAATCCCGAGTTGGCCCAAACCTTTGGCCTGCCCAATGTGCGCGGTGTGGTGGTGACGGCCGTGTTGCAAAACGCGCCCGCCCATCGCGCGGGGATTCGTCCGGGCGATTTGTTGTTGCAAGTTGCTGGGCAAGAGGTGACCACGGTGGAAGAGGTGTTGGCCAAGGTGGCGGCCTTGCCGCCGGGCAAGACCGCTCAAGTGGTGGTGCAACGGGCCAGCCAGCGACTCACGCTGCAAGTGACGCCGGCACAACGACCCAAACCCAAAATGCCGAGGTGAGCCCATGGCCCAAAGAGAAGCAGTGTTGGCTTGGTGCAATGCGGCTTTGGAGCCCGAGCGCTTCAAAGACTACGGCCCCAATGGCCTGCAGGTTCAGGGCAAGCCAACGATTCAGCGGGTGATGTCGGGCGTCACGGCCAGCCGTGCGCTCATCGAGCAGGCCATCGAGTGGCAAGCCGATGCGGTGCTGGTGCACCATGGTTTGTTTTGGCGTGGCCAAAGCGGGGCCATCACGGGTTGGTTGCGCGAGCGCCTGGCCTTGTTGCTGCGTCATGACATCAACCTCTTGGCCTACCACTTGCCGCTGGATGCCCATGCCCAATGGGGCAACAACGCCCAATTGGGTGTGCAGTTGGGGTTGGCGGTGGAAGGCCGGTTTGGCGATCAAAACCTGGGGGTTTGGGCGTCGACGCCCGATTGGTCTTGGGCGCATTTGCTGAGCCATTGCGAGCAGGTGCTGGGACGGCCGCCAGTAGCGGTGCCCGGCGATGGTCGCGTGATTCGCCGACTGGGCTGGTGCACGGGCGGGGCGCAAGGCTATTTCGAGTCGGCCATGGAAGCTGGGGTCGATGCTTTTCTCACCGGTGAAATTTCGGAGCCTCAAGCCCACCTGGCCCGTGAATCGGGGGTGGCGTTTTTGGCTTGTGGCCACCACGCCACCGAGCGATATGGCGCCCCCGCTTTGGGCCAGGCCCTGAGTGAGGCCCTGGGCTTGACGCACCGGTTCGTCGATTTGGACAACCCCGCATGACAGCGCCGGTGCTGTTGACCATGGGGGATCCCGCGGGCATCGGGCCAGAGATCATCATCAAAGCCCTGGCGCAAGCGCCCAACCCGTCGGTCGTGGTGGTGGGCGATGTGGGGGTGATGCAAACGGCGGCCCAGCGCTTGGTGAGTCAGGGCCACGCTGCTGGGCGGGTTCGGGCCATTCAAGCCCACCAGCTCAACGAGCCCGTGGCACCGGGTGAGCTGGCTGTGCTGCAAGTGGGCCCGCCTTTGGGCGAGGTGGCCTTGGGTCAGGTGAGTGCGGCGGCCGGCCGAGCGTCAGCCGATGCCGTGACGTGGGCCGCCCAAGCGGCCTTGCGAGGCCAGGCGTGTGGCGTGGTTACTGCGCCCATTCACAAGCAAGCTTGGCATGCGGCAGGCGTGCCGTTTCCTGGGCACACCGAAATGCTGCAAACGCTGAGTGCGCAACATTTGGGATGCGCGGTCAGCGACTTGCCGGTGCGCATGATGTTGGCCACGCCGCGGCTGCGGGTGGTGCTGGTGACCATCCACCTGGCGTTGCGTCAGGCCATTGAGGCCATTAATCAGGACTTGGTGTTCGAGACCTTGCGCATTGCCCATGACGATTTGCAGCGGATGCTCGGGCGTGCGCCCCGTCTGGCGGTGGCTGGCCTGAACCCCCATGCGGGCGAGGGTGGACAAATGGGCGATGAAGAGGGGCGCATCTTGGCCCCCGCCATTGAAGCCGCCCAGCGCGAGGGTTGGCAGGTGAGCGGGCCTTGGCCTTCCGACACCGTATTCCTCTCGGCCTTGGACCCCACCGACGACAACCAGCAATTCGATGCGGTGGTGGTCATGTATCACGATCAGGGCCTGATTCCCATCAAATTGATGGGTTTCGATGAGGGGGTGAATGTCACCTTGGGGTTGCCGCTGCGCCGAACCAGCCCCGATCACGGCACCGCCTTCGATTTGGCTGGGCAAGGCCGGGCGCGCCCCGATAGCCTGTTGGCGGCCCTGGCCGATTTGCAGTTGGCCGTTCGCACGCCCCTGAACTGAGCCCTCGCGGCGGCGCGACCCAGCCGGGCAGAAGGGGTGGCGCAGTCCATTACAATCTTCTGGTTTACCCGATCGTAGAGACCTTCAAGGAATTCCCCATGAGTGACTCCTCCGTGGACTCCAGCAAGCGCACCTGGCTTATTGCTTCCACCTGCGCGGGTGCCGTTGGCGGCGTGGCAACAGCCATCCCCTTCGTGAGCACCTTCCAACCCTCCGAGCGTGCCAAGGCCGCAGGTGCTGCCGTTGAGGCCGACATCTCCGCCCTGCAACCTGGCGAAAAAATGGTGGTCGAATGGCGCGGCAAGCCCGTGTGGATCGTTCGCCGCACCAAAGAGCAGCTGGCCGATTTGAAAAGCATCGACTCGCAGCTGGCCGATCCCGCATCTGCGCGCAATCCCGACGAGTTCACGCCCGAATACGCCCGCAATGAATGGCGCTCCATCAAGCCCGAATACTTGGTGGCTGTTGGCATTTGCACCCATTTGGGTTGCTCGCCCGTTGACAAATTTGTCACGGGTGCTCAGCCCTCGTTGCCCGATGACTGGAAAGGCGGTTTCTTCTGCCCCTGCCACGGCTCGACTTTCGACATGGCTGGTCGTGTCTACAAAAACAAACCTGCGCCCGACAACCTGCCGGTGCCGCCTCACATGTATTTGTCGGACACCAAGATCCTCATTGGTGAAGACAAGAAGGCTTGATGGAGAACGACATGGCTGAATTCAAAACCGTATCTCCCGACGCCACCGCTGGCGAAAAACTGCTCAACTGGGTGGACAACCGTTTCCCCCTGACCAAGCTCTACAAAGAGCATTTGTCTGAGTATTACGCGCCCAAAAACTTCAACTTCTGGTATTTCTTTGGCTCGCTGGCCCTGTTGGTGCTGGTGATCCAAATCGTCACCGGCATCTTCCTGGTGATGAACTACAAGCCCGACGCCGCTGTGGCGTTTGCTTCCGTGGAATACATCATGCGCGATGTGCCCTGGGGCTGGCTGATTCGCTACATGCACTCCACGGGGGCTTCGGCCTTCTTCGTCGTGGTGTATTTGCACATGTTCCGCGGCCTCATCTACGGCTCTTACCGCAAGCCCCGCGAATTGGTCTGGATCTTTGGCTGCGCCATCTTCTTGTGCCTGATGGCTGAAGCCTTCATGGGCTACTTGTTGCCCTGGGGCCAAATGTCCTACTGGGGCGCCCAGGTGATCGTGAACTTGTTCTCGGCCATTCCTTTTGTGGGCCCAGACCTGGCCTTGCTGATTCGTGGCGACTACGTGGTGAGCGACGCCACCCTGAACCGCTTCTTCAGCTTCCACGTGATTGCAGTGCCCCTGGTGCTGTTGGGCTTGGTGGTGGCGCACATCATTGCGCTGCACGAAGTGGGCTCCAACAACCCCGATGGCATCGAAATCAAAGAGAAGAAAGACGCCAACGGCATTCCCTTGGACGGCATTCCTTTCCACCCCTATTACTCGGTGCACGACATCCTGGGCGTGGTGGGCTTCTTGCTCGTGTTCTCGGCGATTGTGTTCTTTGCCCCTGAGTTCGGCGGCTACTTCCTGGAATACAACAACTTCATTCCGGCCGATCCGCTGCAAACCCCCAACCACATTGCCCCGGTTTGGTATTTCACCCCTTACTACTCCATGCTGCGTGCCATCACCAGCGAGATGATGTATGCCCTGATTGCTTGCGTGGGCCTGGCTGCTTTGCTGGCTGTGGTCAAGCTCAAGCTGTCGAGCTTCTTCAAGATGGTGGTGTTGGGTGCGGCCGTGGTGACGATTGGCCTCATGGTCCTGATCGACGCCAAGTTCTGGGGTGTGGTGGTCATGGGTGGCGCAGTGGTCATCCTCTTCTTCTTGCCCTGGCTGGACAACTGTGCCGTCAAGTCGATTCGCTATCGCCCCGACTGGCACAAATACCTCTACACCTTGTTCGTGATCAACTTCTTCATCCTGGGTTACCTGGGTGTGCAGCCTCCGTCGCCCATTGGCGGCTTGGTGTCCCAAATTGGCACGCTCATTTACTTCGGCTTTTTCTTGCTGATGCCTTGGTGGAGCACCATGGGTAAAACCAAGCCCGTGCCCGATCGCGTCACGTTTGAAGCCCATTGAGCCACAGGAGCAACTCACATGAAAAAATTCCTTCTTGCTCTGATGATGGCCGTGAGCGCTTCGTTCGCCATGGCTTCGGGTGCCGGTGGCATTGCTTGGGATAAAGCGCCCAAGCTGCAAAACGACCAAGCGGCCTTGCAAAACGGCGCCAAGCTGTTTGTGAACCACTGCTTGAACTGCCACTCGGCGGCTTTCATGCGCTACAACCGCCTGACCGACATTGGCTTGACCGAGCAGCAAATCAAAGACAACCTCATGTTCACCACCGACAAAGTGGGTGAGACCATGGTGGCCAACATCAACCCCAAACAAGCCAAAGCCATGTTTGGGGCCAACCCGCCCGACCTGACCCTGGTGGCGCGTTCACGCGCAGGCCATGGCGGCACGGGTGCGGATTACCTCTACACCTACTTGCGCACCTTCTACGTGGACCCCAGCCGTCCCACGGGTTGGAACAACCTGGCTTTCCCCAACGTGGGCATGCCCCATGCCCTTTGGGAATTGCAAGGCAAGCGCGAGCCCGTATTTGAAACCGTGACCGAGCATGGTCACGAAACCCATGTCTTCAAGGGCTGGAAGCAAATCACCCCCGGCACCATGTCGCCTCGTGAATTCGACGCAGCCATGGGTGACCTGGTGGCTTACATGACTTGGATGGCCGAGCCGGCCCAATCGAGCCGTGTTCGCATTGGGGTTTGGGTCATGTTGTTCCTGCTGGTGTTTTTCGTCATTGCCTGGCGCTTGAACGCCGCGTTCTGGAAAGACATTCGTTGATTGCGCGGGGCCCATTCATGGCGCCCCATCTTTTCATGGAGTGACAGGCCTGCCTGTCACTCCTTTTGATTTCAGGAGCCTTCATCATGATGGTGCTTTATTCAGGAACCACCTGCCCGTTCTCTCACCGCTGCCGTTTCGTTTTGTTCGAAAAAGGCATGGATTTCGAAATCCGTGATGTGGACTTGTTCAACAAGCCCGAAGACATTGGCGTGATGAACCCGTATGGCCAAGTGCCCATCTTGGTGGAACGCGACCTCATCCTGTATGAATCCAACATCATCAACGAATACATCGATGAGCGCTTCCCGCATCCCCAGTTGATGCCGGGCGATCCGGTGGACCGTGCCCGTGTGCGCCTGTTTTTGTTGAACTTCGAAAAAGAACTGTTCACCAATGTGGCAATTCTGGAAGCGCGCACCAATAAGCCCAATGACAAAGCCTTGGAAAAAGCGCGCGCGCACATTCGCGATCGCCTCACCCAATTGGCACCGGTGTTCCTGAAGAACAAATTCATGCTGGGCGACAACTTCTCCATGCTGGATGTGGCCATTGCCCCCTTGCTGTGGCGGCTCGATCACTACGGCATCGATTTGTCCAAGAACGCTGCGCCTTTGCTGAAATACGCCGAGCGCATCTTCTCGCGCCCGGCCTACATTGAGGCGCTGACGCCCTCGGAAAAGGTCATGCGCAAGTGAGTTGAGCATGACGGAGCCTTCTTCTTCAGTCCCCAGCACCAAGCCCTATCTCATTCGAGCCTTGTTCGAATGGTGCGAAGACCATGGGTTTACGCCTTACCTGGCGGTGATGGTCGACCACACGGTGCAAGTGCCCAGCGAGTATGTGAACAACGGTGAGATCGTGCTGAACATCAGCACCGATGCCACCAGTGGCTTGCAGTTGGGCAACGACTGGATTGAGTTCAAGGCTCGCTTTGCGGGCGTGCCGCGCGAAATTTCGGTGCCAGTGGGCAAGGTCATCGCGATCTATGCCCGCGAAAATGGCCAAGGCATGTCCTTCCCCGTGTATGACTTGCCCAAAGCTGAGGACACGCTCAGCGATGAACACGACACCCCCGCCCTGAGCTTGGCCAGCACCGACCATGCGCAGTTTTCACCGCCCGAAGAGCCGGGCCCCAACCCAGACAAGCCTGGTAAGCGCCCGTCCCTCAAGTTGGTGAAGTGATCAAAGGGGCGCAGATAGAATGCCCATGCGCCGGTTTAGCTCAGTTGGTAGAGCACCCGCCTTGTAAGCGGAAGGTCGTCAGTTCGAATCCGACAACCGGCACCATTTTTTTTACTGGTCTTTCGAGTCACTGACCCGTACTTCAAGGTTTTGCCTTGGCTCCCCAATCTGGTCTGTCTAGCCGCTACGGAATTGGGCAAGAAATTCTTTGTAGTCTGGATGAGCTTTCATGTGGCCGTGAAGCGGTTCATCTGCATGGCAACCGACGCATAGGGACTCAAGGTTGCTATCGTCGCATTCATTTTTCAGCCCATTTTTGTGGTGAACGTGAAGATGGCGCGAATTACTACCCGTTAGTTGAATACTGCATTTCTGGCAGCGATGTCCAGTTTTATGTTTGAAAGTCTCGCTAATGTCTGCCCAGTTATCTGGATAGTCATTTAGTGGAGCAGTATCTGATGTGTGCTTGGGCTTGACAGACAAAAGTTCACGAGGGTATTGCTTGAAAAACTCGGCAAGTTGGAAATTTTCAACTCGCTGTGATCGATCTGCACTGGTTAGTTCGAAGTGGAAACCTTGCCATGAGAGACTATCGAGGCAGTTCTGACAAACGTGTAGTGAATCGCCCTGGGTTTCGTGGAGGCCAGTTGGTTTACGTTGAGACCTCGGTCTCGTTCTTCCCGGCAAGTTGCCGGTAGTAGTTCACCTCAGCTTCAGCCGGTGGAATATACCCAATCGA